>Ga0164297_10000303_pt1 | contig 62874 bp, 56 predicted proteins | sample GEODES058metaG_FD_113539 | JGI IMG/M metagenome (GOLD analysis project Ga0164297, IMG submission 113539) | Dystrophic lake water microbial communities from Trout Bog Lake, Wisconsin, USA - GEODES058 metaG | ecosystem: Environmental > Aquatic > Freshwater > Lake | place: USA: Trout Bog Lake... | reverse complement strand
CAGGTAACACTGGAACAACTGGACCTACTGGTCCAACAGGCAACACTGGTCCTACTGGTTCAACTGGTAACACTGGAACAACTGGACCAACAGGACCTACTGGAGGATTCGGACCAACAGGATTAACAGGAACAACAGGACCTACTGGTAAAACTGGTCCAACAGGTAATACTGGTCCAACAGGATTAACCGGAACAACAGGACCAACTGGAAACACTGGTCCAACAGGTAATACTGGTAATACAGGAACAACCGGACCAACAGGCAACACTGGTCCAACAGGTAATACAGGTAATACTGGACAAACAGGAACAACTGGTCCAACAGGTTCAACTGGACAATATGGTCCAACAGGATTAACCGGAACAACAGGACCAACTGGAAACACTGGTCCAACAGGTAATACTGGTAATACAGGAACAACCGGACCAACAGGCAACACTGGTCCTACTGGAAATACTGGCAATACTGGTAATACAGGAACAACAGGCCCTACTGGTAATACTGGTTCAACAGGTAATACTGGTAATACAGGTCCAACTGGACAAACAGGTCAAACCGGTTCAACAGGCCAAACAGGCCAAACAGGAACAACAGGCCCAACTGGACAAACAGGTCAAACCGGTTCAACAGGCCAAACAGGCCAAACAGGAACAACAGGCCCAACTGGACAAACAGGTCAAACAGGTCAAACCGGTTCAACCGGCCAAACAGGAACAACAGGCCCAACTGGAACTACAGGATGCACAGGACAAACTGGACAAGCAGGACAAACTGGACCTACTGGAAGAACCGGAACAACAGGTAACGCAGGACCAACAGGACAAACAGGACCAGCAGGTTTTGGGTCAACTGGTCCTGCCTCTGTTAGTTCAAATATTGCTGCTTCTTATTATAACTCTACATCTATTTCACTTACAACAACCGATACTGCATTATATTATAATACAACCATTTATGAACAAGGTATTACAAACACTACTACTGGAGTAAACAAAACAAGAATAAATATTTTAACCGCAGGAGTTTATGAAATTTGGTATATAATTTCCCTAACACAAACATCATCAACATCAACAGGTGGAGCCTTTTATTTTAATTCTTATTTGAAGAAAAATGGTACAACAATTACAAATACATCTTTTACTCAAGACATATATGCAACAAATAATGGTGGAGCAACAGATTATCAAGTTTTAACTCCAGTTTATACATCACTTCCATATATTAACTCATTTAGTGCAGGGGATTATATAGAAGTTTATGTTAATATACCTTCTAGTTATTTAAGTTTATGTACTGCTAATCCAACAGTAGGTATAAAACAAATTGCTACAAATATTGGTATGACCGGATTAACAGGTTGTACAGGTCCTAGCAATGTACCAAATGGAACTATATATGGTCAAACTATTCATTGGAGTGATATCACAAATGTTTGGGAAATAACAGGAGATACAAAATTATCACTTGGAGATTATGCAGGTAAAACGAATCAAGGAGTTAATGCTGTTGCAATTGGTGCTACTGCAGGTAATTTTGCACAAAGTTCAGCAGCTATTTCAGTTGGTTTTTATGCAGGTTCAACAAGTCAACAAGTAAACGCAGTTGCGATTGGTGTATCAGCTGGTGCTTATACTCAAGGTACTGTTGCTATTGCTATTGGTGCAGGAGCTGGCGCAACAAGTCAAGCGTGTTATGCAATCGCAATTGGTGGAAATGCAGGCAATAATGCACAAGGATCAAATTCTATTGCAATTGGTGTTATTGCTGGAGCTGTAAGTCAAGGTGCAAATGCAATTGCAATTGGTATAGCGGCAGGTTCAACAAATCAAGGTACGAATGCAGTTGCAATCGGAAATACAACAGGAGGAACAGGCCAAGGAGTTGGAGGAACTGCAGTTGGAAATCAAGCTGCACAACAATATCAAGGTATATATGCAGTAGCAGTTGGTTATTATGCTGGAAATAATAGTCAAGGACAATATGCAGTTTCAATTGGAAATAATTCTGGATACCAAAGTCAACAGCAATTTGCAGTTGCGATTGGAAATAATGCTGGGTATCAAGTACAAGGTCAAAATGCGATTGCACTTGGCAATCAAGCAGGATATGGGTTGTCAAATACACAAGGTCAACAAAGTGGTGCAATTGCAATTGGTTCAAGTGCAGGCTTATCATATCAAGGAACAAATAGTATTGCAATTGGAGTGCAAGCAGGCCAAGGTGGAACAGTAACACAAGGACAACAAAGTGGTGCTATTGCAATGGGTTATCAAGCTGGTCAATATTTACAAGCAACTAATTCAATATCAATAGGTATCCAATCCGGATTTACAGGCCAACAAACTAATTCTATTGCAATTGGTTATCAAGCAGGTTCTACAAATCAGGGTCCAAATGCACTAGCACTTGGATATCAATGTGGTTATTATAATCAAGGAGCTGCTGCAATTGCAATTGGTTATCTAGCAGGGAATACAAATCAAGGACAAAATTGTATTGCTATTGGTGCAAATGCTGGACAAAATCAACAAGGAGCAATATATTTAAGTAGTACTCAACCAACTATAGCTATAGGATATAATGCAGGTCAAAGTGGACAATCTGGAAGTAGTATTGCAATTGGTCAAAATGCTGGTTCACAATTTCAAGGTGCTGCACCAGGGGTCTTGTTTCCAATTGGTTATGCAATTGCTATAGGTTATAATTCTGGTACAACTGCACAAGCACAATACGCTGTTGCAATAGGTTATAATTCAGGTTCTTATAGTCAAGGAATTGGAGCTATTTCAATAGGAGGTTATAATGGTTATACTTTTAGTGGTGCAGGTTCAACAAATCAAGGGCAATATGGTCTTGCAATTGGTGCAGGGTCAGGAGCTTGGTCACAACAAAGTGGTGCTATTGCAATTGGTTATTTAGCAGGAGTAGGAACGTATTCATCTTCACCTGCGGTATCACAATTCCAAGGACAAAATGCAATTGCAATGGGTATAAGTGCTGGAGCATATTCACAACAAAGTGGTGCTATTGCGATTGGTTTAAATGCAGGTGCTGGGTCAATCGGTGTAGCATCACAACAAGGAACAAATTCAATAGCAGTTGGAATTAGTGCAGGACAATATATACAAGGTTCTACAACAATTGCAATCGGTTACCAAGCAGGACAATATAATCAAACACTTGATTGTATTGCAATTGGAAATCAAGCAGGCTTTACTGGACAAGGCAACGGTTCTGGTGCAGGAGAATCTATTGCTATTGGAACAACTGCTGGTAAAACTAACCAAGGTTCATTTGGAATTGCGATTGGATATGGTGCAGGTAGTTCTGGACAAGGAGCAAATGCAGTAGCGATTGGATTTAATGCAGCTTATACTGGTCAAGGAGCAAATGCAGTAGCTATAGGATATCAAGCTGGTCAAACAGCTCAAGGTGCAAGTTCGGTTGCAATTGGTTATTTGGCTGCTCAAGCAGGTCAACCTGCAAATAGTATTGTAATTAATGCAACTGGAACAGTTATTAATCCTGCGACTTCTTCAGCAACATATATAACACCTATGCGCAATATAACACAAACAACTACACTTGGTTATAATACTGTTACATCTGAAGTTACTTATTACACATTAATGAATTCTCTTACAGCATCTTGGTCTACACCTACATTAACAGTGACATTTCCAACAGGATTATTTGGGACAGGTACTGTAACAGGAATTACAGCTGGAGGAACTATAAGTGCATATACATTTTCTGGCGGTGTTACAAATTGTCAATATGTTATTGTAATACCTGCGACAGGAGGAGCAGTAACAATTACTCCACTAACATCAGCTGCACAAACTACAAAGTACTTTAATTTTTCAGCAAATATAACTGTTACTTCTGGTAAATATGCTTTAATGACAGTAGTATATGATGGTTCTAGATACTATATTTCTTGTTCAGCATTTAATAGCAATTAAATTATATTTTGAAATTTATAATTTGCAAATAAAATAATTGTAAATTATAAAATATGGCAGTAGCTTTGATAGGCAATTTAATGATTTGTAATGAAATTGCAACAATTTCGCCAACAACATCTACTGGAATTTCTAATGTAAGTAACCAAATATTACCTGGTCTTGTTACAGCAACAGCTAGTTTAGTAAGTGGTAATTATACATATCAATGGAATCAATCAGGAACTGCTATAACATTTACAAATGCGACAAGTAGTAGCACTAATTGTAGTTATCCATCTTTAACAGTTTCTGGTTCAACAACAATTTATTGTACTGTAACTGATATTTGGACAGGAATTCAAGTATTAACTGGCAATTGTGTAATAACTTGGAATGTTCAAACTGTTACTCAAAATGTTGTCATTAGCGGAACAGTTACATATAACGGTTCTGCGCAATCTTATACACTTACTGGAACACCTGCAAGTCCAGCTCCATCTGGAACACCTGCTTCTTTTACTGCAGCAGGAACATATGTGTATCCAACAAATATTACATCTATAACTGCAGGTTCTGGTTATACATTAGGTTCAGTCAGTGGTAGTTTTACTATTAATCCTGCAAGTATAACAGCAATGTCATTTACATTAAATGGTGTTGCATTTACATCAAATCAAACAGGTACAGCTGGTACAACTTATACAATAGCAGTAAGTTCTGTTACACCTGCTGGTGCTAGTTACTCGCCTTCATCTGTTGCATATTCTACTGCAGGTGCATACTCGTTAAGTTCTTCTGGAACAGGTAATTATACAGGAACATTTACAAGCCCAACACTTACTATAATAAATGCAGCTGTATCAGCATCAATTAGTCAAAATAGTCCTAGAACTACAAGACAAGTACCTTGTTCAGCTATTTTGACAGGTGCAACTGCAACTGGTTATGCATGGGCATTTGTTTCTGGTTCAACTGGTGTTTCATTTTCTGCAGCTTCATCAGCAAATACAAATGTTAATGGTCCTGCATCAGGTTCATCAACCGTAAAATGTACAATATCATATTCTGGAGGCACACAAGTTCCAACTACATTAATTGCTTGGGGCATTGCTTAAAAACAAAAACAAAAATATTAATAAATAAATATGATATTATTATGAATAATAATATAAAAAATTAAATATATTATTATTATTATGCTTATATTTTCAGATAATAATGATGGAAATAAATATGTTTTTATACATATTCTTAGATGCAGTGGGCGCTATATAAGAAAACAAATTTATCAAAAATTTAAAACATATTTTGTTTTTCCAGAAATGGCGACAAATCCACAAGCAAATCCAATTTCATCTAAAAATGAAACAGATACACAATACATAATGCACGAACGATATTTGAAATACAAATCATATAATTTGGGACAGACGAAATTTATAACATTTGTTAGAAATCCATATGACAGATTGATTTCTTCATATTATTATTATTTACTTGGTATTTATTATGATGATTCGTCAAATAAAAATGATTTTTTGGAATTTTTAATAACACCATTTCAAACTTTAAAAACAAAAACAATGGAAGAATTAATGCAAAATTTTAAAGATGATTTTAAAAAATATATTAAAACAGAAGTGGAAAACTTAAATGAAAATTTTAACTATGTTCTTTGTCCTCAATATAAATTTATTGTTGATGAAAATAATAACATCCCGGATGATATAATTATCCATAAATTAGAAGAATATTCATCAGAATCTGAAGCAGGTAAATTTTTTAAATTTGATAATTTTCAATTAAAAAATTATGACCATTTAGAATATTTTGATAATGAAACATTGGAAATAATAAATAGAAAATATTCATTAGATTTTGAGCTTCTTGGGTATAATAAATTAATAATTTTATAAATTACATATATCCTGATTCAAGTAGTTTGTCATAATATTTCAAAACTGCGCCCACATTTGGTCCCAAAAAATTATTATTTAAATATTCAAATTCTATATTATCTTTCCAGAAGAAATTTAGATCACAACATTCGTTATCTGGATTCGCTATTTGGTCAAACCTTGGTTCACTATCCAAATAATTTATTTTTGGAAATGCCACTAATTTTTTATCATTATCTCTAACAGTAAAAATCCAGCGATGATGTATATAACCTCTGTAATTATGCATTTGGTTGTCCACATTTCTACAAAGCTCTCTGTATTTACTAGGAAATGCAAGATAACCTTCTTTTGCAATTTTGCAAATTTGTTCACATACAAACCCAGGATTCATAATATCTTCTAGTGTATGTGTACAAATACAAAAATCAAATTTACCATTTTGTTCTACATATTCAAGTATAGGGATCCAACTATCAGGATGTGTAATATCACAATTAAAGAATAATGGTTTATTTTTTTTAGTTTCTTTATTATTTTCACTATTCACTCCTTCTTCCAATTTTTCCATTGAGTCTTCTTTTTGTTCATTGAAATCAACAAGTGCATCAATATATGGGATAGACCATCCATTCATTGTTCCTCCAATATCAATAACTGTAAACTTATCGTAAATTTTCTTCTTATTTATGTAATTTATTAATGAAGAACGATTTCCATTATTTACTTGAATATTATAAATCATATTTTATAATATTAAGTATTTAAAACTTTAATATATTTTATATTTAATTAATGAATAAAGAATTTGGAAAAGAATTTGATAAAGAACTTGATAAGGAATTTATAAAATATATGTTAGAGTTAATTGAAATAGATAATTTTAGGATTTATTGTATTAAAAATGATAATTCAATTACAGAAACTATGAAGATAAATAATCAAATATGGGAATCATGGACAAATGAATTGTTAAAAGAACTCTATATAAAAGATTCAAATATGGTGGATGTAGGTGCACATATTGGCACTACTTCTCTCATTATGAGCAATCACATTTCTCAAAATTGTAAGATTTATGCATTTGAACCAATTTATAGTTTTATTACAGAATTAAATATTCGTGAAAATAATTTGCAAGATAAAGTTAAATTAATTCCTATTGGTTTATCTAATAAAGAAGAACAGTTAGAAGGAGGAACAATAGATTTTTCTGTTATTTGTAATTATGGATTTACAACACTAAATGGTTTAAAAAAATCAACAAAAGAATCAAAATATATTATAGATATAAAAAAGTTAGATAGTTTAAATCTTCAAAATATATCTTTTATAAAAATTGATGTGGAAGGTCACGAACATAATGTGCTTCTAGGAGCCTCACAAACTATAAATAGATGTAAACCAACAATACTTATTGAACTATGGTGCACATCTAAAAATAGTTTGAAACAACTTAAAGATGGAACATTAGATTATAAAAATCCATTGCATTGTTTTAGTATTTTATTTAATTGGGGATATATTTGTATTCCAATATCAACTATTTCAGATGACTTTTTATTCATTCATTATACAAATAAAGGTTTAATTGAAAAAATAATGAAAATTATAAACAAATGAATGTAAAATAATTCGGATAGTATTTAACAAATTTTTAATATGTTATGATATTATAATATATAATGTCAAATGTTACATATAATTTATTAAATGCATTACCTTCAGGTGGTGTGTGGAAAGTAGATACAAATTATCTTACAAGTGATTATTTTAAATTAGGCATTAATGCAGGTCAAAATAATCAAGATACTAGTGCAATTGCAATTGGGTATCAAGCAGGACAAAATAATCAACAGGCTCAAGCAGTAGCTGTAGGTGAAGGGGCTGGTCAAGAATCTCAAGCTCAAGGTTCTGTTGCTGTTGGTTATAATTGTGGAATTCAATATCAATATGCAAATTCTGTAGCAATTGGGTATCAAGCAGGTTATCAATCACAAGGAGCTCTTGCTATTGCAATAGGAGCTAACACTGCACAAAATAGTCAGGACCTAAATGCAATAGCAATAGGCACTTCTGCTGGTAACTATTATCAATCAAATAGTGCAATTGCAATAGGCAATGGGGCTGGTTATGGTGATACTGCTACACAATCTGGTCAAGGACAACAAATTTCTGCTATTGCAATAGGCAATGTTGCAGGTTATAATTTTCAAGGCTCATATTCAATTGCAATCGGTTTTGGTGCAGGATGTACTTATCAATTTCCAAATTCTGTTGCAATTGGTTATCAAGCAGGATATCAAAACCAAAATGCACAATGTGTTGGGATCGGTTATCAAGCAGGACTTGAAAATCAGGGTGCAAATTCAATCGCAATTGGTAGTGGATCTGGGGTTCTTTATCAAGGAAATGAATCTATTGCGATTGGTGATAGTGCTGGTTATTTTAATCAAGGGACTAACGCAATTGCAATAGGGCAAAATGCAGGATATTCAAATCAAAACAAAAATACTATTATTTTAAATGCTACAGGTAATACTTTAAATTCACAAACACAATATGCTTGTTATGTAGCACCGATAAGGCAAACAAGTGCACTCAATACTTTGGGGTATGATGCAACCACTAAGGAACTCGTTTATCAAGGCAATCCAATTACAGAAGCACTTAATTTTTCTAATTATGGTCAAACTACAAAATTACAAAGCATCACTTATACTGATAATACTGTTGTTAAAACCAGTGGAATTAATGCCAACTTGGATTCATCTATTATTTATAATGCTCAGACATATACATTTGGACCGAATTTACAAGGAAGATATGTAGCTGTTGGAAATACTTTATCAGGAACAAATAACCCAGCATTAATATATTCATCAGATGGATTAAATTGGTATGTAAGTCAAACACCTGTTGGTGTTAGTGGTAATTGGTTTTGTGTAGCCTACAATGGAACTGTATGGGTTGCCGGTGGAACTGGTTCAGTTGCCAGAATATATTATTCATACGATGGAATAAATTGGACATACGGTTATAGTGGTAACACTATCTATTCAATAGCTTGGGGAAAAGATAAATTTGTTGCTGGAGGTGCTGGTAATATGTTTTATTCATACGATGGCATAAATTGGGTATCAACCTCTAATAATATTTTTACAAGTGTTGGCGCTTGTCGTGGAATTGCATTTAATGGAACAAGGTGGGTCGCTGTTGGAACAAATTTTACGGCTACTTCAGCACCAACAATTACCGGAGCATATTCTGCAGATGGAATAACTTGGGCCGCAACTACCACAAATATATTTGGAACTACAATTGCTGTTAGTAGCGGTTATGGTGTAGCGTGGAACGGAATAAGATGGGTTGCTGTTGGCACCAATGCAGCAACGCCTACTACAACTGTAGCTTATTCATCTGATGGAATAACTTGGGCATTAATAACAGGAGCAAACACATTCAATGGTAGTGCTGGTGGTGTTGGTAGAGCAGTTGCTTGGAATGGAACGAGATTTGTTGCTGTTGGAACAAATGCGACAACTACCCCAAGCGTTACAGGTATAACATCTAGTGATGGTATTAATTGGACGGCAACTACTACCAATATTTTTACTACTGCTAACAGTGCTACTGGACTTTCTGTAATGTGGACAGGAACAAAGTGGATCGCAGGAGGTTCAGGTGCTACAGGAAATATAAATATGTTGTATTCATATGATGGACTTTTATGGAATAGTGTTGTAACAAGTCCATATAATGCGACAAGTTGTGCTTGTTATGGAATTGCATATAATTCAGTAAGACCGAATCAGATGACATTTCCTAGAAATATTAGTGTTTTAGGTTGTTCAAATACAACTACAATTGGTGGACCTACTGGAACATTAGGTTATTCATTGGATAATGGTATTAACTGGACAACTACGACGAATCAGTTAACAGGGGGTGTAACAGTATTTGGTTCAGGTTCTTGTTTTTGTTCAAAATATAATGGATATATGTGGATAGCAGGTGGAACATGGAATAGCACTAATAGTAATAATATGGCTTATTCTTATGATGGAATTAACTGGACAGTAATTACAAATACACCTATTACAGGTATAAATTCATTTATAAAAAGTATAGTTTGGAATAAAAACTTAAAACAATGGAATGCTTGTGGTATGAACAGTAATGGAAGTCCGGCAATACAATATTCATATGATGGTTTTACTTGGTATCTAGGGACAATTACAATAACATCTGCGATACCGAGTTCTTCTTTGTTTATTGGAACTATCTCAACAACAACCTTAACTTTTTCATCAATACAAACTGGTTCTGGTCCAATAACAGTTGGCCAACAAATAGTTGGGTTAAATATTAACCAACCTTGTTATATAACTGCTTTTGGAACTGGAACTGGTGGTGCAGGAACTTATACAGTTTCTTCGTCACAAACAGTATCATCAGCAACAAATATTTCAGGACTTCAACCTACTAAAGCGGTTTTTAATTGCACATTTACATCAGCTACTGTTATGGTTGTTACATCAGTTACTTCTGGGGCTCTAACAATAGGACAAACAATATTAGGTGGTTCGATAGGTTCTAATTGTATAATAACTTCTTTAGTAAGTGGTACATTTGGTGGTGCCGGAACATATAATATTACTAATAGTGGCACAACATCTCCGATTTCTGGAGCAATAGCATTTTTTTCTATTAGTTCATCATTTACAGCAACAATATCAACAACCGTTTTAACTGTTTCTGCAGTTACATCTGGAAGATTAACAATAGGTCAACTAATAACAGGCACAAATGTATCTGCAAGTACTGTAATTGTTTCTTTTGGAACTGGAACTGGTGGTGCTGGAACTTATAACATATCTGTATCACAAACAATATCATCTGCTACAACTATGAGTGGTAATTTTCCAAGCACATTTACAAATGTATCTTGTAGTAAATATGGATATGTAGCTTGTTCTAATGGGTCAACTAAATTATTATTTTCTTTTGATGGAAAAACTTGGATAGAATCAAATACTACCCCCTTTCCAATTTCAGCATTATCTTCATTATGGAATGGAACAATATGGGTTGCAGTTGGATCTGGTAATTCAACGGATACGCAATCTACTGCATATTCATCAGATGGAGTATCTTGGACATTATCTACTAGCAATGCAATGAGTAATACATCCGCTACACAATATTCAGGAATAGCTTGGAATGGTTTGTTATGGATCGTTTGTGGAACAGCGTGGAATAATACAACAACACAATGTGTTTATTATTCATATGATGGTATAAATTGGACTTCAACAACTACTTCATTACTATTTTCAGCGACTAGTGTTTCTTGGTTAGGAAACCGATTTATTTTATCAAGATATAGTAGTTCAACATTAACTATTTATTACTCACCAGATGGATTAACATGGACACCTGTAACAGGATTAATAGGCTCGCAATCTTTTGGTTTTACTTATGTATCATCATGGTGTGAAAATATTCCAAATACAGCAATACAACAACCGACTTTAGCTTTTGGTTCAGGAACAAATTCAATTGCATATTCTCAAGATGGAATTATTTGGAGAGGATTAGGATCTACTCTTTTTACAACAGGTTATGATGCTTGTTGGAATGGAAATTTGTGGTTGGCTGTAGGAACTGGTTATTATGCACTAGCATATTCTTATGATGGTATAAATTGGTTTGGTATAACAAATTCTCTCATTGATACAGGAACAGGTGTGGCTTGGAATGGGACACTTTTTGTTGTGGTTGGGTCATTCTCATCTCTTCCTGTAGTTATATATTCATATGATGGATTTAATTGGTCTCAGTCTGCTATGGCAAGTGGCAATTTTCCTTCATCAATAAATTGTATAGCTTGGGGTCAAAATTATTTTGTTCTGGGTGGAGATGCAGGAAATCTCAATGGATATAATTGTATGGCTTACTCTACAGATGGAATAACTTGGACAGGATTAGGAATTATATTTACTATATCAAATAATAGTGCTGGTGGTTGTAATAAAATTATTTGTGGTGGGAATATATGGGTAGCTGTTGGTATAAATGGTGTAATAGATAATTACAATTCCCAAATATTCTATGCAAATGACCCAACATTGAATGCAAATTGGATAAGTGCATTCACTGGAGATAATGGAACTCAACTTTTAGATGTTACTTTTGGAACATATCCAGTATCTTCTTCATCATCTGGAACAACATATGGGACAATTTATCTTGCTATTGGAAGTGGTGGTTCGGTTACAACTGTTGCTTATTATTACTCAACTAATGGCACAACTTGGTCACTTGCTTTTAGTTCAAGCGCTACTCCTACATCTGCAGCCATAGCATTCAATGGTAAAAGGTTTGTATCAGGATTTTCAAATAGTTCATTTTATTATTCTTATTCAGGAACAAGTGCTTCTGTATGGTATACAGCTGGAACTTCATCTTTATCACAATTGTTCACTACTTCAATAAATGCTATTGTAGCAAATCCTTGGCCAACGATTGGCTCTGTTTATACAGACAATGCACTAACAACAAGTGGTTCATCAGGAATTAATCTCAATAATCAACTAGATGTTTATTCTGATACATATTTCAATAATGGATATAATAATATGGCGGTTACAATTAAATCAAATACAATACCATAATAAATTAGATAAGATTTTTAATTCACAAATAATAATTTATAGATTAAAACATAATTTATTATTTTACACAAAACATAATTATTTTTTCTCAAGAAATACGCGATAATTTTTACTCAAAATAGTATATTCTTTTTCTGTTTTCTTCAAAAAATCATTCACTGCTTCAAAAGGATAATCATATGGCTGTTCCATTACTTTATCATAATGATACATATAATCATCTATTGCAAGGATTCCACCACTTTTAAGAAGTTGCCAAGAGAGAAATAAATCAAGACATACATCCAAACATCTATGACTGCCATCTACATAAATCAAATCAAATTGTTCCCCCTTTTTAATAAATTCTAGTAAAACTTTGAAAGAATCTCCCTTTATTCCTCTTATTCTCTCTTCCAACCCTGAAACATTAATATTATTTTTGAATGAATCTTCAACATTATTAGATATCATATTATTTAATAATTCAGCATTGAATTCTAGATAATCTTCCCATCTGTCAACTCCAATTCCAGTTGAATTTGGAATTCTTGATACAATAGCGATGAGAGAAGTTCCTGCATATGTTCCAACCTCCAAGACTCTTGGATTTGGATTTTTATTGTTTAAATTGAAATGTTCAATCGCATTTTCAAAATTCATCTTCGCATTTTGTCCAAGAGGCAAATCGTGTGTCCAATTTTGCATTCCAACATATTGTATTTTATTTGTTAGGAGATGGTCCTTTAATAATTTATTCGCCTGACTCTCCCAAGTCAATTTAGATGCCCATTCGTAATTCCTTTTAATAAAGCGTTCACGTCTCTCTTCGCTTTCAGGATTGTCTGCCATTAATTTCAATAATTCACTAATTGCCTTTTCCTGCCATTCTTTCTCTTTTGCATTTCCTGGAATAACTAATCCACGGTCACCAACGGTATTTTGTAATGCAGCCAAATCATTTGCAATAACAATTGTCTTTGTTAAAGCAGCTTCTAAGGCAGTTAGACAAAATGTTTCCATAAAAATACAAGGATAAAACCAGTATTCCGCTGTTTTCCAAGCATCTGCTAGAACAGATTTATTAACCCAGCCGTGATATTTAATATTTGAATATTTTGAATTAAAAAGAAGTTCCCTCACTTCTTTCATCATTTCAGGTTCAACTCGGTTAACCCATTCACCATTTACATCTGCATATATATCTAGTGTTGCATCTGGGTGTGCCTCTAAAATTTGTGGCCACATTTGAAGTAATTGAAGTAGTCCTCTATTTGGGAATGATGAATATATAAATTTGTTTTTAATTTTTTCAGGTGCCTTTTCTGTAATCTCCATTTTTATTGAATCTTCAATTTGCATGATATTTTCAGTTGATTCTATTGAATCAAGAAAAAGAGGATTAATACCATAATAAAATGGAACCAAGTAATCTTTTAAAATAGGAAATTGTTCTGTAAAATATGATACGTGCCATTCAGTTAAACAGAAAATTTTACGCAATTTATTATGAATTGGTATAACTAACCCAGTTAAGGTTAAATCATGTGCAACCATATAAATGTTATCAACATTTGATAATATAGTTGCAGGATAATACTCTGAAAAACGGCTAATTATACAAGTATGCACATATTTTACTCTAATAAAATCAAAATAAAGTGATAAATTAATGTAGTGAACTCCTTCAAATTCTTCTTCTTCTTCACAATTACAGAAGACCATCACTTGGAAATGCCCTTGTCGTTGAATATGTCGCGCCATTTCAATAATATAAGTTTCAGAACCGCCTACACCTTTGGTTAAAATAGTGCTACCTGACCATTTATTGAAACCACCATCAGCAACAAAACATAATATTGGTTTTTTGTTATCTTCAAAAGTAGGAATTTTCTTGGATTCAGGGTCGGTGTTGGCACCATTCAAAAATTTATTGATGTTAACAAATAATTTATACCACGATTCAATAACAGGATAACTATCAGCATTTGGTAAATTATTCTCTAAAAATAGCCGCGCACACTTCTCTCCAACTTCATAATTTGAATATTCATAACAGAGTTGTGTCAGGAATTTTGGCAAGAAATGATAACTCAATGTCGGTTTCAAACTATATTGACAATGAAGAGGATAACCAATTTCAAATCCAAGTTTGAAATATTCATATGCAGTTGCTCTATCGCCTTCCATATAATGATGAATTCCTAAGAAATAAATAGAATCTGGTCTTGATTTATCAAGTTCGTATGCCCATTCATAAAGTTTTTTGCATTCATCCCAAGGCTTCTTCAATTGAAAATTTGCAATTCTAGCAGCTTCAAATACAGCATCTATTTTTTCTTGGATAAATCCTTCGTTTGGATGATTTGCACGCTCCACAAAATAATGAAACGCCTTATCGTGTTCTTTTAATAGATTGTATGTTTGAGCAAGATAATAATGTGTTCTACTATTATTTGGATCTTCTTCCAGTTCTTCAAAAAGGAGTTTCAAATCTAGTTTTTTTCTTTCCATTGTTCTCTCTTCCATATATTCAAATCTTCCATCAAATATGTGTGATTTTATAATCGGAACGACTACATTTACATTATTCTTATCTTGAATAACCTCGTGTATCCTGTATAAGTATTTTAAATCTCTGTCTGTTCTTAAAATGCGGTTAGAACCATATTCAACATCATCACTTTTAATATAAAGTGTAAAAGAATCCCCCCATTGATCTCCACGAACATCATTCAAAAATCCACGTAAATCCCCATTTACAATATAAGTATCATCCAACATCAACGTATATTTGCAAGTTTTACCTGCTAATTCAAGCAATCTGTTACGGCTATCGCGAAAATTAATAAACGGTTCTTGAAATAATTCACCTTTTTTATCAGAGAGAACCTTTTTAATAGTCTCAATAGTTTCATCTTCAGAACCAGTATCTAAAATTGTCCATCTATCTATTAAATGCAAATTAGCAGTCAACATATTTTCAAATTGGGCTCCGGCATTTTTCACCATAATACATAAATTTATAAGATTATCATATGTGAAATTTTGTTTTCCACTATCATCTGGAGCATCAATATAATATTGGAACGACCTTTTCCAAATATCTTCAAATCTCTCTGGAACGTAAATGCAAAATTCAGTATTAGAGAGAAAATAGACGTTTTCTCTTTTAAATTTTGAAGAAATATCTTTATTATATGGTGCAACTATTAGACCTGGACTTTCTAAATTAATAATATCATCATAATTTTCAGAGAAAATAATTATATCTTCTGGTAAAACATTTTCTGCGGATTCTTCTATAAAATGAATATTCTCATAATTGCGATTTTTTAAATTTTTCAAAATATTTAAATTGTGTTCTTCTGTGCATTTTTTAATATAAATATTCGCAAAGTTTTCAGAACAATTCAATGGAATAAACCCACCGTGTGTTACATTATAAAATACACAATCATTAATTCCAACATTTTCGCCAATATTTTTAATTAGAGAAATAATTCTTTCATATAATCCAACATCTTTTAAAATAATCAAATTGTTGTATTCAGTATGTGGTATTTTTTCAAATTCATCATTACATACATTATACTGAACCTTGTTAATTTCAACAACCATTTGTATTATTTCATTCACTTATCTTTTTATATAATTATTTACAATTATTTAAAAATAAATTCGCATACTCGTATATATTTTAATGGAAAATCAAGTAGACAATAAAACTGAAAAAAAGACACTATCACCATTTGTTCAAGAACAAATTGATTTTACCGAAAAACGCGCCAAATTCTTGGAACTTAAAATGGGTGTTTTAAAACGGAATCCTAAGTGCAGTGTTATCATTGTAGACAATTTTTATAACAACCCAATGGATACACGCAACTATATTTTGACACAGAATTTTGAAGTGAAAGGGAATTATCCTGGAAAGCGAACAAGGTCTTATGCAAATAATGAACTAAAAGAAACTATTCAGAAATATGTCGGACCATTTTCTGGAAAAATAACAGAATTTCCACTTGATAAAGATGCGTATAATGGTGCATTTCAATACACAACCAGTCGTGACCGTTCTTGGATTCATATTGATGGGTTCAATAATTGGGCAGGCGTATGTTTTTTAACACCAGACGCACCAATCTCTTCTGGGACAGGATTTTACAGGTTTTGTGATGGAACTACAAGTATGGAAGACCAACAAATTACAAAATCAAAAGAAGAAACTGATAAGTATAGTCAAGATATGACAAAATGGGAATTAATTGATAGTGTTGGTAATATTTTCAATAGGTTAGTATTATTCAATTCAAAGAATTTTCATATGTCTATGGATTATTTTGGAGATGATAAATACAATGGAAGGCTTTTTCAGGTATTCTTTTTTTCAACTGAAATGTAAATAATTTATAATTGGATATTATATTATTTTGTTTTATAATATTTAAAAAAAAGCGTTTAATTGTTGTATATGGATTATTCAAAAATTTGTGAAGAACTAGATAAAGTATATCCACATTTTATTAACGATGGAAATTGTAGTCAAATACCAAGTCAAATGGAAAGTTTGAAGGAAATTATGAAAAGTTGTGAGCCTAAAAATATATTAGAAATTGGTATGGGAATTGGTAAATGTAGTTTGTTATTTTTATGTGAAAGTGATGCAAATGTTGTTTCATTTGATAGTTGTGGAGATAGTTATCACGAAATTGGAAAAAAATACATAGATTCTTTATTTCCAAATAGACACAACTTAGTTATTGGTGATAGTTCAAAAACATTGGATAACTTCATTGTTTCTTCTGATATAAAATTTGATATTATATTTATTGACGGAGGGAGGGATGACTTGCCTTCATCGGATTTATCAAAATGTTCATTTCTTTCACACGAAAACACAATTATCATTATGAATAATTATGTAAGAAAATCGGAAAATTATGCGTTTTGGAATCTTGGTTTTAACAATGCTTGGAATGATTTTTTGAGTAAAAAATATATTGAAGAAATAGACCAGTTTGATTATTTTTGGGGTCGTGGAATGGCAACTGGACGTTATAACTTTGATAAAAACGGTATACCATTATGCAATATAATAGATTATAAAACTATGACTAAATCAGAGATGTTCAATGAAGCCAAAAAAATGTTTATAAATCCAAAAGAAAAGGAATCAAAAAAATTAGAAGAAATTTGTGAATTATATTTAAATTATTTTGAAAAAATAGATGATGATGAAAGTGTCCAAATACAATACTGTAATGCTTTTTTGAAAAGGGATTCTGACAAAGATAATTCAATATTATTATTTGAAAAAATCTTGAAAAAAGGTGATAAATTAGACCCAAATATTAAATGCCAAGTTGAAACACAATTAAAACTTTTATATCCAAAATCCGAAGTAGATGAAATCCCTAAGATAATTCATCTTCTTTATTTTGGTGAGACAGAATTTCGCAGCTACCATTATCGTTGTATAAGATCAATTTTAAAAAATATGCCTAACCACCAGATAATTATTTATAACAATGTAGAACCTATTGGAAATGCTTATTGGGATAGTATTAAAAAATACGATTCTGTTAAAATTGAAAAAATAGTTCCACCTTCAACATTTGATGGTTTTGAACTAAAACATTTTCAATATAAGGCCGATGTTGTTCGCATTGAAAAACTATACGAACACGGAGGAATTTATCTAGATATTGATATGTTAATATTCAAGAATTTTGAAAAAATATTTGATTCTAAACACGATTTCTATATTTCTAAAGAAGGTTCACAAGGAGATGGGCTTATTAATGCATTTATTGCATCCAAACCAAAGAATGAATTTTTAAAAATATGGCTTGAATCCTTTAAAACTGGATTGAGAATGAGTATATGGGCATACCATATTCGCGATGCAAACGCAATTCTTTTAAAAGATAATCCACATTTTTATTTGAAATACAATATTAATGTTTTAAATTCAGAAGAGTTTTTTTCTATTGCTTGGTCAAATTTGAATGCATTTGAAACTATGAATTACCAAACTATTTGGGGTGAAAATGTATACGGTATTCATTTATTTGAAACTATATTACATCATACTTTAATATGTAATCCATATTTTACTATAAATGTAGATGAAGAAGATGTAACCGAAAATATTGTTTTGGAAATAAGTGATAATCACGTAATTGATAATAAAATTTGTAGAATTAACGATTTGGTTGATGAAGTAGTTGTATTATCATTGAAAGAACGTCCAGAAAAAACGCAATATATTAGCGACCACTTTAATTCGTTAGAAATCAAACATACTATAATACTTAATAAATTGCATTGGGCTCCTTGTATTGGTTGTTTTGAAGCACATATTAATGCAATTAGATATGCAAAATCAAAGGGATTAAAAAATGTATTGATCTGCGAAGATGATGCATCAATAGTCAACATAGATGCAATGAATAATTTGAGCTGTAATTTACCACCTCATTGGGATATAATTTATTTAGGCGGAATATTAACTAACATAATTTTTAGTGTAGGTAAATTCGTTCGTGGAACAATCTGGTGTAACCACGCTTATATTGTAAACAGTAATATGTATGATATTATTTTAGAAAAATTTGATAATTGTAATCTTGCTGATTATGCAAACAAGAAAGAGACAATTGACCATTTTTACACAAATTGTATCCAAGAAGAATACAACTGTTTTTTACACATTGAACAACCAATTGTTCAAAAGGAAGGATATAGTGATTTATCAAAAAAGGTTAAATGGGGAAACTTTAATTGGGATACGTTTTCTTTGAAAAATCTTTCTGATTTGTAAATAATATATTTATTTATAAACTAAATATATTATGAATTTTTTATCCGGATTACAAAAAGATTCGTTGAAACTGTATTCCAGAAACGTTGAAAATAAAATTAAGAATAAACATAAAATATTTATATAATTTATAAATGTCAACTCAAAACTTAAATTTAAATTGCAGTGGATCAGTAACACAAGATGGTATATACAACTTGAGTTGTAGAAATAATGATTTGCAAAATGTGGGATACAAAATTCCAAGTGCTCCTCCTGCACCATATCTTTCTAATTTGCCCACTCCAAGTGCTCCTCCTGCATATCTTATGAATTCGGCAACTCCACAAAGAATTCCTGTTTCTCCTATAGTAATACAAGGATACACACCCCAATCTCAATCTCCTGTAGCACAAGGATATTATCCAAATCCAAACAACCCTCTACCAAATTTTAAACAAATTAATACTCCAGGTATTTTCAATGAATTACAAGAAGGTCATCCTTTGTATATACCGGACCCCTGTCAAAAAAATGGTATCGGATTTAAACAATCAAAAATCTTTCCGAATCAATCCCCTCAATCAAAGGCTTATGGTCCTGATGGTAGACAAATTAATTGTTATTCACAAGATTTATCATCATTCAATAATAATGTAAAAACATTAACAAAATTTGTAAACACCCCTGATGGGGTTCGTAGTTATAAAGAAGTTTATAATCCTGCATTAGACGTATGTAATGGTTATAATCTTACAAGAAGACGTTCTTCTATAAACCAAAGACCAACCAGAGTTATAAAAGTTGATGGAAAAAATGTTGCTTGTTACAAAAAACCATTTTTTGGAAGTGGTGGAAAATTAAAAAGAAAAAAGAGCAAAAAAAATCATAAAACCAAAAAAAGAAGTAAAATGGGAACTAAAAGAAGAAGATAAAATTATTGATTTCATATATCTATAACGATGTTTGATTCTGTTCCTGATTCAGATTTCTTTGATTCAATAATTTTTTTCAGATTAGGGAAAAATGCAAGTTCTTCAATAATGCGCTTTTTCTCTTTTCTAATTATATCTATCCTTTGTGACCACCAATCTTCATCAATAGCCTGTTTTACAATATTCAAGCACTTATCAATATCAGTGAAATCCAACCTTACAAATGCATTTGAGTCTATGTATTTCTCCAAATTAGGACATCCCCAATAAAAGCACAATGTTTCACTCAAAATAGCATCCCATATTTTTTCTGTTGCATATCCATTTTCATAATTATTTTCACAAGCTAAATGATACTTGTATTGATACATTCCATTACTTTTATTATCATCTTTTAATGGACCAACATAACATTTGAAATCGTGATAATTGAATCTTCCATAAACATCTATTAAACCAACATTTTTTTCGCTTAAATATTTTATAAAATTGTTGCGCAATATATGACCATAATCATAGTTTTTACTACTACAAATTGCACTTATTTTATCCATTTTATTGATGTTTATTTGTTTTGATACTTCACTTAATGGTAAATTAATATGCCACTCTACATTATTCAAATATTTTTTATGACTATTTACGTGCAAAAATTTGGTTTCATCTGGTTCAGACCATTCCCCCCAAGTTTTAACACCCCAAGGTTTTGAACTATCATTTACCCAAGGTTCCATTTGAAAAATGATCGTCTTTTTGGGTTCATAATGTTCATACAACCCACTTATTGGTCTATTGATAATAACATAATAATCAATATTATCGTCTTCCCACGTGAATTGCATATCATCAAAACAATAATTATTTGCGTCATTATAGTTTTTAATCAAGCTGTTACATAATTCTTCTGAACTAGACCATTCACATAATAATTTTATTCTTGTAAAACCTTCTTTTTTAACAACTTTTTTACTAATATCGTCTTCTTCTATTACCTTCAAATGTTTTTGATATACTTCCTTCTTAATATAAATTCCATCATTTTCTCCAAAGTAAGGAGATGCAGATAACTTTGTTATTTTACTTTTTAGAAATCCGAGAGTATTAAATCCATCACACTCATTATCATTAATTGCAATTTTTATACAGTCTTTAAACGGTTGTTGTGTGTAAATATCATTATCAATTTGGTCTTTCCATCTTATAAAGACAAATTCTGATTGTAACCTTTCCATTAATTCATTATCTTTTTGAAATTCTAGTTTTTCTTCTGGATTATCATCTTCTAACATCTTCAAATATTTTTCATATTTTTCCTTCTTAATATAAATTCCATCATTTACTCCAAAGTAAGGAGATGCAGATAACTTCGTTATTTTACTTTTCAAAAAACCCATAGTATTGAATCCAACACAAGAATCATCATTAATTGCAATTTCAATACAATCATTAATCTGGTTTTGTTCATAAATATCATTATTTATTTGGTCTTTTCCTCTAACAAAGACGAATTCTGAATGCAACTTTTGCAATAATTCTTTATCTGTAAAATCTAAGGCATCAAAATTGGTTTGAATGTTTGTATCTATTATTTTATCGTTTTCATTCCAATCTGAAAATACTAATTGTGGTGTAATTTCATAACAAGGTATGTCATCAACAATTTTATTTAAATAGTCTATTCCGTGTGTTATCCTATTTTTTTCAATATATTCTATCATTCCTTTTGCCCCTTTTTTATTAATAGAATAACAAAAATAGCCACCAATATATAATGATTTATCCAATTTGTTTACATCTATTTCTGAAACTGCGTTGCTATTAATATTCAAAACATTACCGTATTTATGGGATAATTTATTTCTCTCATCACTAAACATATGATACCCTAAAAATAGGAGTTCACAGGATAAAAAATGTGGTTTCAATATATTTAATTTTTCTTTAAGATTTTGTGACATTTGAACATCATCTTCCATAATAATATAGTAATCATTATCTTCATCATTTAATAAATGTTTCCATAGATTCAAATGTGTCAATGCACAACCAATAACTCCTCTACGATTTCCAAAGTCGTTTCTTTTAAATAATTGTTTTATATAATCTGATGATTCTAATATTGAACCATCAACTCCTTCAATAAACTCGTACTCATCTTCTTCAAATTCTAGATTAGTTAGTCTTTCAATCATTTTCAACTTACGGTCTTCTCTCTTCACTAAATTTATTATTTTAATTGGAGTTCCGAGAGAAGGCGCAACTATATAATCATTCATATCACTTATTTTAAATGGTAAAGAAATCAGGGATTTTTGCTTTTTCAAATTTATTTCATTTTCGTGAAATTGGGATTCATCATTCAAAGCATATGAATTTATTTTAGTATCATCATTTCTTTCTGTAGTAAGACGACCAATATGTCTACAGGTTATCCTATTTAAAAATCCACTTTTGTAACCAGCGTTCGTCCATTTATTTGCGTAATCCATCTCAAAAAATTTGTTATTTGAATTGAAATCACCTAATTTCAAAATAGTTTCAACATCTACAAACGATGGTCTGAAACTATAATGTGGCCAATAATGTGAATTCAGATAATTATAATTCCCTTTTTTATGAACGTGTAGAGAATATTCTTCCATTCCATTTTGCATCTCATCACCTTTAATAATGCCGTAGTCATCTATTACTTCTGCATAATTAACGTTGAATAATATTTGTTTTACATTATGACAGCGTAATTTCTCAATACCCTTAATTGCACTTCCAATATAATCCATTTTATGATGAAATAAAAAATCGTCTTCCATATGTATCCAATAAATTGGTTTCAATTCATTTAATTTGTTCCAAATAATATTCATACTTTCACGATGACCCTTCTCACAAAATTCTTTGAAATAAAAATCCATCCAAGGATACAACTCTTTCATTTTTATACGGTCTTCATCACTTGAATTATCGTCAACACAAAACCAATAATCTATTTTATCATAGTCGGTCCATTGATTCAACATAGAATTAACAGTTTTTTGAAACAAGTCAACTCTCTTACAGGTAGTAAATGAGAGAAATATTACTGGCGATTTATCTACATTTTTTATTTTTCTTATAATATCTTTTTCAGGATATTTTATAAAAGAATTCTCATTCTTTTTGAATAATTCGTTCCATATTTTGAAATAGGAATCTTCATAATTTTGTTTTGACTTTTTAATATCATAGAATAATTCTTGTATTTTGTAAAATAATAAAAGTGAATCTTGGTCTTTGAATAATGATTCTTTGTAAAAAAACATATTTGACAAAGCTGAACGCAATATGTTTATATTTTGTAGTCTATTTGTCAAAATACGCTTACAACATTCATAACCTGAATCATAATCATTCACATAAAATGCTGATATACAGTTTTGATATTCAAGTAGATCATTGTATTTATCTTTGAACAAAAATAATTTATCTTCAAAGTCTTTTTTATAATTTTTGAATTTATGATACAGAGAATTTACTAAAATATGATTTCCATTATTGCGATAGTCTTCTGCAGCATTTACAATTCCTTCAATTCTTTCGTTGTCATAATCAACTGATTTCAACCAATATTTTAACGCATTTTCTTTGTCATTTTTTGATTTATACAATTCTCCAAGACTTATACAAGATATGAACTTCTCTTGTGACCAGTTTTCAAGAGTAAGAACCTTTTTATACCATTCAATTGCATTATCTACATACTTTGAACCACAATCCTTATAACTTTGAGCACAATAAAAAGCATATCTATAAGCTAACCCACGATCTCCGGTTGGATTATCAAGTTCCTTTTTAAATGCATTTTCTAGAACAATCGCATCATCATAATACTTGTTTGGATTTTCATTTCTTGAACTACTGCGTCCTGATTCAAAAAAATAGTTCCCTTCTATTATTGAAGATGTTTGCCCCTTATCTATTTCAGATATAATCTCGTGTAAGACTCCAACATATCTCCATCTTTTACGATTATTGACAATTGGGAGTCTCAAGTATTTGAATGTATTGCTACCAAAATAAACGTGATATGAATCATATTTGCCAAGGTCTTCCGGCAATACAAAATCACCGATAATTTCGTCATCTGCGTCAAAAATAAAAAGATAATCACTTTTTTGGAATGCGTGATTTATTGCTTGCGTTCTATTATAACCAAAATCTTGCCATTCATCTTGAAACAATTCACCAGGAATATTCTTTTCTTGGAAAAATGTCCGAATAATTTCCATCGTTCTATCGGTTGAACCAGTATCTGAAATTACCCAATAGTCAAATGTCACTTTTTTGCATAATTTTTCTAGTTTATCTTTAATAATCTTAGCTTCATTTTTAACAATCATATTTAGACAAATAGTTTTTTTGTTTTCAATTTCTTCTATTACAAATCTCATTTATTTTTAATATTTGTATTGCTTTTAATAAGTATTTTATAATATTATTTATTATTAAAATATTATATATTATATGAGTTCTATTAGTTTGACAAATTTGCACGAATGTGAAGGAAATGGCACTGATGAGCACGGAAACAAGGTAGACCCTTTTACATTAGAACCACTTGATAATGATGTAAATAATGTTATAAAGATTGGCAAACATTGTTTTAATGCGGATAGTTATAAACAATATTTTAATGGATTCGGTTTTACTAATTATAATGTTGATTTAGATGAAGATCCATTAGAAGTTTGGTTAAATGAAATAGAACGAAACCCAGATATCCCATTTAGAAGTGGATTTGGGCCTGTATTTACAAGAGAACAATTAATTAATTTGTACAATCGTTTTAGTACTTATGAAGAAACTTATGGAAATGGAGAAGCATGCGGTAAAAAAAAGAGAAAACACAACAGAAGAAAAAGTCATAAGAGAAAAACTGGAAAAACTGGAAAAAGGAAAAATAAAAAAACGAAAAGAACAAAGAATAAAAGACATTCAACAAAAAGACACAAGTAATTTCAAATAATCCGGATAATCTGAAAAATAACGGTATCCATTTATTTCATCTAATGTAGCCTTATCTTGAGGTAATTGAAATTCATCTAATATTTTAATTCTACCAACACCTCTATAATATGGATGATTCCAAAAGGTAATAGTAAATTTGTTTTCATAAATTTTTGTTTTCAATAAATAATATGCTACTTTCCAAACATCTCCTGTCCAAGGTTCTCCATATTTAAGTATGCCATTTTCATAACTATGCAAAATTGGTATTTTGAATTGTTCCCTATAATTTTGTGGCAAAATATCATCTATACAAATTATTCTCTTTCCGTTTGATTTTAAATGTTTAATAGCATTATTAATATCACGCAATACATATTCACACTGATGCATTCCATCAATAAATATTACATCAAATTCATCGTCACAATCCGAGAAATATTCGTCAGAAGTTTTCTTTATAATTGTAATATTATCAGAATATTCAAATTTTGGGTCAGGGTCAACACCAATCTTATTGTCTATCTCAAAATGCACATTATTAAAAGTGTAACCATTTTCAACTCCTATTTCCAAATATATATCACTTGGGTCACTGAAAGAATTTATAATCTGGTGTCTACTACTAAGTTCTGTAGTGAAAGGAATCATATAATTATCATTTTCTTGTTTCTCTCTAATAACTTCATTAAGGACACAACTTTTATAGATTAAATGGAAGAATCTTTCCAATTTTTCCCAGCTAGTTTCCTTCATTGAATAACATTTCATTCTTGAAAAACTAGAATATTCTGAATCCATTATTTTGCATAATTCTTCTGGTTTGAATTGATTTTCCAAAACAATAAAATCGTTCTTAGAATCTTTGTATAATTCTCTTATAAGTTCAATATTTTGTGCAAATGCTTTCAGTCCTAAAATACAGTATTGTTTATTGAAATCAACATTCAATAATTTATTGCAGTATTTATGTTGATATTTTGAAGGTTCTCTTTCCCACAGTTTACTATGATTAAACATAAAATAATGATCTTCTTCAGCTTCTAAATTACGCATAACTTCATTAACATTATACTTTGCGAAAAATTGTGGCATAATATGATTCGGTCCAATTCTATTTATCTCTCGGTTTCTTATTAGAGAGAAATTATTGTTACCATCATTCATATACTGAATATAACCAAGTTTTGCTAATTTTGCCATTTTACACTTAGGTTGAACTGCAGTACGCAATAACACTTCAAAATCATCGCATATTGGTAAGAACTCTGAATAGTTCCCTATTTCAATCAACATTTCTCTTTTCCATATTCTTGGATGATTTGGTAAACATACCAAATGGGATAATGTGATGTTGTTTATATTAGGAGTGTTGTATACATTTACCCATTTGTTTATTGAATCAGGTCCCAAATCAATATTTAAATGTTGACAATAATAAGCACCATAACCTTTTCCAATGAAATCCCCATAGGTAAAATTACGTCCATCTTCGTAAATGTTTATGAAATCCATATAAATGAATCCGATCTCTTTGTCTTGTTCAAAGATATTAATAGAATCAGATAAAACATCAGGCAATATTACATCATCGTGATCTAATTCCAAAACATAAACACCTCTACAGAGAGAAACAGTCTCATTTTTGACATTCCCTATTGAACCACTATTTTCGCTTCTTCTGTACAATCTTACACGTTTATCATTTTTAAATATTTCTCTCAAGAAGTTAAAATGTTTATCATCTAAATCAGGAGAATCATCCATTATAACCCATTCCCAAGATTTGCACTTTTGAGATTTTAATCCGTTATAAACGCGGTGTATTTTTTCATAAGTATTATAACAACTAGTAAAGACCGAAAATTTTGGTCTAGTTTCCTCACGTGGTTTGATAACATTATCAATAAAACAATAATTAATATATGAATTAAAATCCTGGATAGTTCTTATACTTTTTAAATGAATCCATCTTGAAGAATATTTCCCATCTAAAATTGAAAATACATCTTCTATATATTCTGATTCATTCTCTCCAAATGTTACTAGTATTTGATAATTTGTATCAAATAAATTATTAAGTTCTTCTTTATTTGATGTTATACTAACTGTGCAATTTAATTGCGATTCGTCTTTAAAAATATTATCAATAGATTTGTATTTTTCATTACGAAAAAATATTACTTGTGGATATTTCATATTTTACTATTTATGTGAAAATGTTTAAATAATAATTTTATATTTTATATTCAAGTGAATAATCAATATAATCTTTGACTTTTATTATGCATTTAATGATAATTTCATAATAAAAATAATTTTAATATTTTCTTTTTTTGCTTCTCATTTTGCTTCTCATTTTGCTTGCTCTCCTGCTTGTGCTTTTTAATATATTATACTTTTTACTGTATTTTTTTGTTTTCCCTTTTTTAACACCTCTAGCTTTATATTCACTAATATTTTTAACTCGCGATGCAAGAATTTGGTAACGAGGATCATTTACAACAGAAAGCCTTCGCATAAGTTCTTCTATGGTTATTCCTTTCTCTTTCTCTTTCTCTTTTTCACTTGAATTAGTAAGTGAACTAATATTTTCGTGTGAACCAAATATTAATTCTTTTGGTATTCCATTAGATAAATGAGAAAATGAACTATTTGAACTTGGAGTTGATATTTTTTTCTTAATATGTGTCATTTCTATACCTGGACTACTTCTCTGACTTCTACTACTCATATAGTATTATTAAATATAATTTAATATTCTGGGGTATGTTTTTTGAAAATACATCCTTGTGGAAGAAGTCCACGAACTGCTTTTGTAACAATATCTGGATTTTGATTCACACAATTTGACATCCAAATTTTAATAATACAGAAATTTTTTTTGGGTGATATGGTAATCCCTGTCACATTGGCAACAAATGATTCTTGGTTGCTAATTGTTTCTCCTACTAAAGAATAAGTTAGGTCTCTCCATACTTCATAAACGTTCTTGTTTGAAACCTTATAAGAGAAACTTCCACCTTGTCTATTTTTTGGGTCTTCCCAAATAGGTTTTATATCATTTCGCATAATGAATAACATACAATTTTTAACCAAAACTTCAGGAAGAGTTTCGGTAACAGCAATTGCACCTTCAACAGTTGTCATTTCATAAATTTCTTTATAACTTTTCAAACTCCAATCTGTATCGTGAGGTAAATGAGCATACATTTTCCAAGATTGTGCTAACCTATGAAATTCATTGGTGGTAATTGTATCTGTTGCCATTGTGTTATAAGGAGTTACCATATATTATATTATAATTCAATTTTTTTATATTGTTTTATTTCTTTATTTTACATTTAACAAGAGTTTATATTTATAAATCATATTCTTCTTCTTTATTAGACCAAGTATAATCAATGATGTCACTATCTTCTGAATTTTTATTCTCACTGTTTTCATCCGATGATAACTCTTTATTATCAATATTTTCTGATTCTGATTCTGATTTTGTTTTCATTTTTTCATCATCACTTTCAACAAATTTAGTTTTCAATTCATTATCACTTTCATTAAAAATTCTACCAATCAATCTAGAATATCTAGCTCTTTTTACTTCAAAATAATCATATGGAACTATTTTATATTCACCTTTTAATAATATTATTTCTTCTTTTTCAGTAATGTTGATAAAATTGACATTGTTATCTATTATTTGAATATTATATTTTATAAAATAAGAATTTATATCAACGTTATGTTGTTTTTTAAGTAAGTAACTAATAAGAGTTGCATTTATACGATTGTTCACTACAAAAAAAGTTTCATTTTTATTCACAAGAGTTATTTCATAAGAACTACTTTTATCAGTAAGAGTTTTATCATATAACGCAAGAGATAAAAATTTGTAGTCGCAAATTTCATAATTAGTATCCAAATAAGCTGCGTCGTAATAAGGCACATCGTTTAAAATAACCTTTTTATCTATTGTTTTTTTGCATTTTTCTGTATATATAATTATATCATTGTTCAAAAATATATTTTGATTATTCATAATTTTTTTTAGGGTTGTTCTCCCAACAACCTCATTGTTAGTTATCAATTCGGTATTAGACGTGTTCAATAACCTGTAAAAATCTTCAATATTATCAATTATATATTCAATAGATGAAACGTTTATAAAATTGGTATACTTATTTTTCATATAAATTTCTAACTTTCCATAGTTATATACAATAATATATGCCAATGAACACAAAAAGTATTCGTATTTTTCTTTGAAAAAATGATGCATTGAAAAATGGAATGTTGTTGAAATCATAATAAAACTTAATAAATACATTTTATTAGTAAATTGTTTATTATATTTAAATTGTTTTTGAATAATTTTATAATTTGTTATTCATAAAATTATATTAGTGAAAAACTTTCATATTGGGATGAGCTTGAGTTAGTTGGTGGTGGTGGTTTGGTATAAGGATTCTCTGTTGTTGTCGTCGTCGTAGCTGTTGTTACATTATAAGTTTGTGAAGATTTTGGAACAACTACATATGTATTTTGACTTGAACTAGTTGTTGAATCTTTGCATTTGTAATTTATTGTACCAGATGCCGCATCTAATCCAAAAATATACAAAAGCATTGTAACTATTATTGTCATAAAAATAAATGGAATAAATACAATTATCCAAGATACAACACTTAAACCACCTTCACATAAAATGTTCAAAAGAAATGTCACCATAACCATAACAATAAATTTAAAAAATGCTGTGTTATATAAACCCTTAAAGGTATCAATGATAATATGTGTTAATGAAAACACTAGATATATTAACGCAGGTGGGCATAAATTAATCATTCCTATAATTTATCAATATTATATAATTTTGAAATTTAATACAAAATTATAATTCTGTTTATTTATTTATAAATGAATAAAAAACCAATAATCGCAATCGCTGTTTTTCAAGATAAAATTAAAGGAACTGTTTATTTTGTTGAAGATTTGAAAAATAATTTAGTAAATATACACATTGATATTGAAGGTTTGAAAAAAAATAGTAATCACGGTTTTCACGTTCACGAAGCAGGAGATTTAACAGATAAATGCACTAGTATGTGTTCTCATTTCAATCCTTATAATAAAAAACACGGTTGTCCTGGTATGAAAGAAAGACACGTCGGAGATTTAGGAAATTTGATTGCAAATGAAAAAGGAGAAGCAAAATACTCTATTTTAGATGATTGTATTAAATTAAGAGGTTCAAAGGCTAACATTATTGGAAGAGGACTAATAATTCACGCGGATGAAGATGATTGTGGTCAAGGTGGAACGCCTGATAGTTTGACCACCGGAAATGCAGGAAAAAGAATTGCTTGTGCTATTATTGGATATGCAAAAGAAAATTTTTGACTTCAGTTTAATAAAAAATAGGTTCACCATCCTTTAAATGACCGACTTTATTTCCTGGTTCACCGTCTTTATCTACTTCGTATAAAGGTCCGTTATCTTCTGATGTAGCAAAATATGTAATATCGTCAATTTCAATCTCAAATACTTCATCTTCTGCTTCCTCTTCTTCTTCTACCAGTTCTTCTTCTACCAGTTCTTCTTCTTCTTGAACTACTTCTTCCTCTTCCTCTTCATCTACTACTTTTTCTTCTTCATCTTCTTCTACCTCTTCTTCTACTAGTTCCTCTTGATCTTCTTCTACTACTTTTTCTTCTTCATCCTCTTGATCTTCTTCTACTAGTTCATCTTCTTCTACCTCTTCTTCTACTAGTTCCTCTTGATCTTCTTCTACTAGTTCCTCTTCCTCTTCTTCTTTAGATTCAGCAACTTCTTCTTTAGATTCATCTTCTTCTTCAGATTCATCTGCTTCCTCTTCCTCTTCCTCTTCCTCTTCATCTTCATCTTCATCTTCTTCTTCTTCTTCAGATTCATCTGATTCCTCTTCCTCTTCTTCTTCTTCAGATTCATCTGCTTCAGATTCTTCTTCTTCCGATTTAATTTCTTTTTTTATAATTTCAGAAATAATAGGATTCTCAATTTGAGAATTTTCTACTTTGTTTGACTCTTTAATTATGACATCATATTTTACATTTTTATCTAATACAGATAATTTATCACATTCTTCTATTTTTAGTTGAATATTTTCTGCATCTGATTCTGCTCCATTAGAAAAGTTTCTTTTTAGTGATTCGAGCTCATTTTTGTAATATTCCATTTCAGCCTTACATTTATTTAATTCAGAAGTTAAATGCTTCAATGAAATATCGTAAATTAAATTATTTACACCATTTTTAATGACTTTATTTACTTCATTCAATAAATTTTGCATTTTAATTGGGTCAGTATTTTGCATTCTTGTGTATATTACATTACAATAGTAATTATCGTTTAATATGATTTAAAAAATATTTAAATTAGAAAATATAAGAAATGGAGATAGTTGACAATGAAGCTTTAGCTGAAAAAATGGGAATTGTATCAAGACAAACCGGTTACGATGAACAAACCATAAGACAAAAATTAATTGACAACAATTATGACCATATGAAGATAATAAAAGAATATTTAGGGTTAGATATCAATGAAACCAATAAATCTTCAAAAATAAATTCAGTCAATCAAGAAATTTATAAACAAATTCGTAAAAAAATAGATGTTTCTGATTACAATGAAAAACAATCAGATAAACTTAAAACAGAGATTAATAATAATAATAAATAATTATAATAAAATATTTGAAATATTATAATTAGTTTGTCACAAGTCCAAATTTTTCGTTCATTATATTTGTTTTTGTTTGTGGTTTTTTATCTCGGATTTTTTTCATTTGATAATTATTAGACGGTATTATTTTATGATTAATAATAAAGTCATCATTATCTTCGTGAAATTCAGGTAATATTCTTGTTAGAGGTTTATCAACAATTAAAAATAATCTTTCTGTTTTAAGAAGAGACCTGTATTCTTGGATTGTTAATGGTCCATAGAATCGTTCTAACATATAATGTGGATTTGGTGCCGGTTTAATATTCTTTTTATATTCATAAATTTTAGAATATATATGATTCATCAAACTATATCTCTCAAATTTGGTTGAACTATCAATGCTTTCTTCCATCAAATATGCAACAGCGCATTCTGGTGTACAAAAACAACCATACACACTATAAGAATTCTTTATAAAATGTTTTGGTATATGAATTGGAGGATTGTCAAAGTCGTATGAACACCAAAAACAAGCGGACTTTTTATCCGAAATATTGTTCAAATGTAGACTTTGTTCTAAACTCTTCAACTTACGCCATAGTTCTTTCTTATCGCAAACATTCGGCTGCGATTCATCATCAGATTTTTCTTCGTTGACAACATACTGTTCATTATTTTTTGTATTAGAATCATTGTTAATTATTTCGTAACAAAGTTCATTTTTTGCTGAAGAAAAATTAAATGATTCAATATTTGCATTTATAAAATTAGAATTATAATCACCATTTAGTTCTAAATCTTTTATAGAACATTTTAAATGTAATATCACATTCTGGCGTGTTTCTTTTTGAATATTTGTAGGGACATTCTGTATAATAATCTTTCCTCCTTTTGGTTTTCTACCACGTTTTTTTGCTCCTTGTTTTACAATAACATTATCTTCTACTTGTTCATTTTCATTTTCATTTTCTTCTTCTTTTTCTTCAATTTTAATTGCAATATTTATATCTTCTTGTCCTTCCATTTGTCCTTCCATTTGTCCTTCCAGTTGTCCTTCCATTTGTCCTTCTACGTGTCCTTCTACTTTATTTTCAATCTGATTTATATTTATCATATTATTCAATGATTTTATTTGAGCATTAGCTGCTTCAATATCTTTTTTTGAACGTCTTCCTCTTTTTGGTTTAATAGGTAAAACATCAGTCATTTGTTATCTATAATGAATAATGAATAATCAGTTTAAATAGTTTTATAATATATTTAAGATACTTTTATGTATAACATTTTCTGCAAACTGGTATATAGTTATCTGAACCAATTAATTTTTGTTGATTTTCATCAGTTAACCGAAGAGAGAATATCCCAGGTGTCCCATCCTTACAAATTCCACACAATGATGTTAATTTTGTAACTTTATCACATAACGGTATCAAATCCAGAATTTCTCCAAATTTCTCTCTTTTAAAATCTCCATCTAACCCAGCCAAGTATATTTTTTTGTTCATTTTAAGCATAGTTAATACAAAATCCTTCAAATCACCAAAGAATTGCGCTTCGTTTATCAATATAACGTTTGAATTACAAACCTTTTTAGTATCTTCTTGTACTTTATCAAATTTATCAAAATCGCCTGTTTTATTCAATTCTTCTGATGAATAATCCGAATATATGTACTGTTTCAAATCAGTTGTCTGAATGCAAGGAATCATCACTTTATCGTGAGTAGAAAGCATTTCGTTGTGATACCTTTTATCATCTGCATAGTTTATAACACAAACTGGTATATTGCAGAAATTACATTGTTTATAAATTTCAAGCAATTTTGACGTTTTCCCTGAAAACATTGGACCAATGATAATTTCCAAATAAGCAGAAGATAGTGAGGTTTGATACGACATTTCTTATTTAAACTAACGTAATTAACTTTAATATAAAATTATATCAATTTTTTATTAAATATTATATTGAATGTTATATTGTTTTGATAATTTTATTTATTACATATTAAAAAAATATTTTGTATAAATCTAATGAGTAACGGTATTCCATTAGTAGAATTTTATAGACCTACAAAATTTGAAGATATTGTTTTGGACCCATTAAACAAAGAAATACTTAAAAACATAATAGAAACATCATATTTTCCTAATCTTCTTTTTTATGGTCCACCAGGCACTGGTAAAACAACGTCAATTATTAACCTTGTAAATGCATACCAAGAAAAAAACAACCAAAAAAATAAAGGTCTAATGATTCATTTGAACGCATCTGACGAAAGAGGCATTGATATTATTCGCAGTCAAATAAATCAATTTGTTAATTCAAAAACCTTGTTTAATAAAGGGATGAAATTTGTTATTCTTGATGAAGTTGATTATATGACAAAAAATGCCCAACAAGCACTGCGATATTTACTTCAAGATTATTCAAGCACAGTTAGATTTTGTCTTATTTGTAATTACATAAGTAGAATAGACGAGGGTCTACAAAATGAGTTTTTACGTCTGCGTTTTAATCAACTTCCGGAAAAGGATATAACCAGTTTTCTCTCTAACATATGTGAAAGAGAAGGATTTAATATTAGTCAAAAGTCTCTTACATTGATTCAACGTCTTTATAATTCAGACATTAGAAGTATGGTCAATTTTTTACAATCAAACCAAAATATGAATTGTGATAATATTATTGATGAAAGCATATGGGAATTTTTGTTCAATAAATTTGAAGTTGGAGAGAAAATAGAAAATATAAATATTTACATACAGAACATCAGTGAAAAATTTAATATTGATAAAAAAAATATAATTAAAGACTTTTTAAATTATATTATTCGCAATAAAGAACACATTATAAGTTCAGATTTTTTAAATCTTATTGAAAATATTATGCACAATCAAGATTGTAAAAATTTATATTTTATCAATTATTCACTTTTGCGTCTATCATCCTTTATTCCTAAATTGAAAGAATCTACCCAATCATAAACCACCATAAATGCTTAGTTTGATATTTCAATATTTTCAAAATTTTCAAACATTTCCATCCTTTTTTTCAATTTTACAAGAAAATCGTTTGGTGGCGAGTTATTTGTTGGGTCAAAAATATTTTTATTCAAATCATAATCAAGTGTTTCAAAAATATTTTTAGAATGTGTAGATAGTTTTTTTGTAATAGGTATTGGAATTCCTCTTTCATGGATGACGCGGTTTTTTTGACCAAGCATTATTCTATATTATTAGAAAATAATTGAAATAGATTTACTTAAAGAAATATAAAGATATTACAGCAAAATAGAGTAATGACATTACTATCAAATATTGATGATGAATGGGAAAAATTTATTTCAAAAAGTATGAGCTCAGATGATGCTTATTCTGAAAATGAAAAATGTGAAAACTTGCCACCATACAACGAAGAACAATTTGAAACAATTGAGTTTCCTGATAACAATGAACCTCCTCCTACAGCTACAGATATATACATTTCAACTAAATCAAAAATTGCTTATTTAAATTCTGGGTTTGATTTGAAAGATATATTCTGGAAAATTCCAGTAATACCGTATGCTAAACCTGTTAATGGTATAATAAAAAAACAGATAAAATTTAATTCAAATACAGTTGAAGAATTAAATATTATACAAGAACGACTCAAACACGAAACTTATTTTGAAGAACATATTATTACAAGTATAAACAACCCATCTGGGCGTATAAAGTTTAAAGATATTCGCAAAATAACTGTTGGAATTTCAAAAAAGGATATTCTTAGTTATCGTCGCAAAAAGAAGAGCGCATTCTATAATTGTTTTGTTATGATTATGCGGTTGAAAATTGGTGCAGAATTCAAGGAGTTTCATATTAAAGTGTTCAACACTGGTAAAATGGAAATACCTGGAATTCAAAATGATGTAATATTTGAAGAGGTTCTCACAAATGTTATAAAAATATTACAACCACATATTGAAACCGTTCTCTCTTACAATCAAAAAAGTGATACTGTACTTATTAATTCAAATTTCAACTGTGGTTATTATATTAATCGTGAAGTCTTATCTGATATTCTGAAATATAAATACAACATTCAGTGCATTTATGATCCAACATCTTACCCTGGGATTCAATGTAAATTTTACTTCAATCCAGAAAAGGGAATACAAACTGGTTCACAACTTTCAGAAGAAGATAGAATTTTATACAAAAATATTGTTGAAGTATCATTTATGATTTTTAGAACAGGAAGCATATTAATTGTTGGAATGTGCGATGAATCAGTTCTTTATATTGTTTACGAATACTTGAAAAAAATCCTTATTACAGAATATCAAGAAATACGTCAAAAGATTAATAATACTGTTATTCCAATAAAGGACAAAACTAAAAAGGTAAGAAGAAAATGTATTACTATTACAATTTTACCCCAAACAACGGATCTTGCGACTGCGCCTGCGACTGCGACTGCGCCTGCGACTACTGATGAACAAGCTATTTTATCATAGTTGAAATAAATTTATTTGCACTTGTCTGATTATCATTTAAAAATTTGAAAATATAAGTATCTATTATTTTATCATTAATATTTTTACAAATGCCTTGGTTGTTTAAATATTTTTTAATGAATGTTTCTAATATTAAATAATAATTTTTTTCTTCTGTATCACATTTATCTAATTTTTCAATGAAATAATATACACTATTCAAATTTTCAATATTTATTTTATGATTCAATATAGTTTCTGTAATGTTTTCAATATAATTTATTTTTTTTGTAAGATTGTTTTTCTTTTCTTCTTTTGAATTTTTGAAATCTATTTCATTCAATATTTTTTTATATATTAAATTTTGAATAATGCTCTTGTAAATATCAAATACTTCTAATATTTTTTTATTTTTGAGAGAATCAGCATTACTGATAGTTTCTTTTAATTCAGTATTCATATCAAATATTGTTTTTTTGTATACAAATATAGATGCATCTCTTGATGAAAGCTGCAAAAAAGAGTGTTGGTCTTCTGATATTTGTCCAATAAATTCAACATAAAAATAAAATGATTTTTGACTATGATAATATGAAATATCTAGGTTGTTTGAATAAAACAATAATGAGCTAAATACGTGCGTAATTGTTCCTAAACCACGATAAATAATAAATTTATTATATTTTTCATTTTTTGTTACTATATTTTCTGTTATAAACAACAAATATTCAAATACTAGCTTTGTATACTTATTCATTATATCCATTATACTTGAATCAAGTAATGGTTTATAATTATCTTTATTGTGCAATGAATAGTTTAAAATAGTAACTATTTTATTATTGTTTTTTGAATTTTTACTATTTTTACTATTTTTAAAAGAACTCATACATTTAGTTATTATTTATTATTTATTATTTTTATTCATTTTGTTTTTCTCAATTTATTCATTTTGTTTTTCTCATTTTATTTGTTTTGTTGAAATAAGTATTTAAAGATTATAATAATTTCTTATATATAAATATGTCTGAAAATAAGTCAGTCAATGCAACACCTGAGACAAATTACAGATTGCCAAGTGATACAACATTGAAACACGCCGCTAAATTAGGCATTGTTGAAGATAAGCCAATAATGTTGGATTATTGGTCGTCTTCGCTTGATAAAAAAGCTCTTATCGGAGTTAAAGATAACGGAGAGAAACTTTTGGTAAAGAGTGAAGATGAATACACCAGTCCTATTGCAAAGTTCTACAAAACCGGAACTGAGTACATTGTTATTACCGAAAATTCTATTTATTTAGTATCTTCTGATATTCCTACTCGTAAAATTTCTTAAACATAATGCTATTTCAATTATTTATAATTTTAATTGTAAATAATTAGTATTTAATACAATCCTTGATTTTGTGTTGTAAAAGGAGATGCTCTGTATGGAGGTGGTTTAATACCTAACCATATTAAATTACCAAACCCATTATATTTACCTGCACCAGTCAACATCTGGAAACGGTTTTGAGGTGTATTTGAAGGATTCGCTTGGGTTTGCAAATTGTGCCAGTAATAATGAGTTACTCCAACCTTATTTGGTGTTCCTTGTTTATTTGGTCCTATACCTGCGTGTGTATCAGCATTATTTATGTAAGATTGAATTAATCTAACATTTCTTGAACGACCTGCCATTTTATTATTAGTTAATATTTAATTTTTACAATTTTATAAAAATTAAATTATTTATAAAGCCCTAACCGAGAATTGAACTCGGGACCTCTAGATTACAAGTCTAGTGCTCTACCGCTAAGCTATCAGGGCAATGCGATCTGCCCAGGAATTGAACCTGGAACCTCCTGATCCGTAGTCAGGTGCGCTATCCAATTACGCCAGCAGACCTTTTGCTATATTCTGTTCAATAACTTCTAACCAAGTTATAACTGTAAATTGCTGTTAAGAATATAATATTTATCTTTTTTGTAAGAATAAAATTAACACACTTCTTACACTATAATACAATTATTACTTTTTAATATATAATATTGTCATATTATTTATTCTTCTTTTTGTGTAAATAAATTTTTTTTAAAATCACTATATTCTTTTTTTTGTTTCAATAATTTTTTTACAATTTCATTGAATTCGTTTAACAATTTAACTATAGGTTGTAATTTATATTTTGTTTCTTCTAATTGCATATCAATCATCTCTATATAATTATAAACCGAGAGATTAATTTCTTTTTCATCGGTACCTTTTTTACAAGTTATTCTTTTAACATAATCAAATGTCTCTTTTATCAATTCTAAATTAAATTCAATATCTCTTTTTGATTCTTTTATGTTAGATAAATCTGTTTCAAAATACATTTATTATTGATAATATTTTTACTTCTAAATTGTTTTGTTTTATAAAATAGTTGAAAGGCCTTCTAATTGTTCTGATGTTAAAGTAGTTGGAAAATCAACTTCAAATTGAACTATCATATTTCCATTATGACCTTCTCTCGTTAACCCCATATTTGGTATAATTTTGTTATAATTCGGTGGTATAATATTACCAGATTTATTGTTTATAGTATACGACTTTCCGTTCAAATGTTTCAAATCAAATGAAAATCCACATAATGACTCCTTGAGAGAAATCTTATGTATATATATTAAATCTAATCCCTTTCTCTCAAATTTGCAATGATTATCTACTTTAATAAATATCTTAACATCTCCTTTACATTTTTCACTCATTACATTGCCTTGATCCCTTAAAATAATAATCTCATTATTGTCTATTCCCTTGAAAATCTCTATATAAATAGTAACAGTTTCAAACACCTTATTCCCATTTTCAAGAACCCATCTCTCTATCTCAATTGGAATATTACCTCCACAAAAAACCTGTTCCATAGTTATTGTTATATTTTTAACAATTGGAACAGGTTTCTCCATCATAGGATTGACTTGAACTCCATTCCTAAATATTCTTATATTACCTCCATTTAAACCTCCAGGTATACCCATTCCTCCAAATAAGTGTGCCATTTCTGGAGGGAATCCTTGCATTGGATGATGCATTTGATGCATCGTTTGGTTTTGCATAGGATTGCCATTACCATTACTATTGAAAAACATACTGAATAAATCGTTCATATCATTAAACGGCATTCCTTGTTCAAAATTTTGACCTCTTAAAAATGGATTCTTTTTCATCATATCATATTCTTGACGTTTTTCTGCATCACCAATTGTTTCATAAGCCTCTGATATTTTCTGAAACATTAAGCTTGCATCAGGATTCCCTGGATTCTTATCTGGATGCCATTTGAGAGAAAGCTTCCTGTAAGATTTCTTCACTTCTTCCTGGCTTGCATTTTCTGAAATTTCAAGCAATTTATAATAATCTTCAGTTGACATTATAATAATATTGTTATAGATAAGCTTAAATATTATTTAACTTATATATTTATTAATTTAATGGATTATAAGTTATTCATTAACAAATATCAGCCAGTTGTTTTGACCGATTTTGAAATTGAAAACGAAATGATTGAGTTTTTATTAACCCTTGTAAAAATGAATAATCTGAATATTCTTTTTGTAGGAGGCATGGGATTTGGAAAAACGTCCCTCTTAAATACACTTATAAGAGAATACTACAAAGGATTTGATGATAATGAGTATGAAAATAATGTATTATACATCAACAATTTGAAAGAACAGGGCATTAACTATTATCGCAACGATGTTAAGACATTTTGTCAGACCTGTTCTTTAATTAAAAACAAAAAGAAAATTATCGTTCTTGATGATATTGACTTAATAAACGAACAAAGTCAACAAGTATTCCGTAATTGTATTGATAAATTCAGTCACAATGTTCATTTTATGGCTTCTTGCAATAATATTCAAAAGGTAATTGAAAATCTACAATCTCGTTTTACAATAATTAAAATCAAACCTCTTCAAATAGAAAATCTAGATAAAATTATAAATAAAATATGTGAAAATGAAGGGATTATAATAACTCAAGATGCACGTAACTTCATTCTTGAAATAAGCAACAATACTGCAAAAATTCTTATTAACTATTTAGAAAAATTTAAACTGCTTAACCAAGAAATTACACTTGAGTTAGCAAAAAAGGTTTGCACAAATATTAGTTTTTGTTCATTTCAAAAATATACGGAGTTTTTGATATCTGGAAATCTTAAAGAAGCCATTAAGTTATTATATTCTATTTATGACAAAGGTTATTCTGTAATGGATATTTTAGATAACTATTTTTTATTTATTAAAAGTACTGACATTATTTCTGAAAATATAAAATATGAATTGATACCATTTATTTGTAAATATATAACTATTTTTCATAACATTCACGAAGACGAAATTGAATTGTCTCTTTTTACAAACAATATAACCAAAATAATTGAAAAAATTGGAATGAACAATTAAACCCAAATATACTTATTTATGATTTCTCATTTTGAACCTTTCTAAGGGGTCAATCTTTTCAATTCTGTTGAATACATATCAGCAAATAACAAACTATCACTGTATAATAGTTCTAGAGCAATTAATCTGTCTATAAAATTATCATCTTTTGCCCTTTCAAAAATCATAGATACACCTTTTTTACCATATCTTTTACAAAGTATTTCTAATTTTGATTTTTTCGTATTATCTTGCATATTATCTTGCATATTATCTTGCATATTATCTTGCATATTATCTTGCATATTATCTTGCATATTATCTTGCATATTATCTTGCATATTATCTTGCATATTATTATTATATATTTAATTATTTCAAAACTTAAATAATTAAATATCTTTTTTTATTAGATAACAAATGTCTACGCAAATTTTTAAAAATCATATACCAAATGATATTTTTTTTCAATTTCTAGAAAAGGTTTGTTTTAAAAATATAAATTATTACGCATTCAATCCAGATTCTTTCAAAAAAGGCATTTATACTGAAGATATCAAAAAATTCTTGGATTTTTGCAGACCTTATTACCATATATCTAAACGTAATTACATTGATCGCAAATTAACTTATAATAGTTTTACTACAATTATACGCCATATTTGTAAATTCAATGATATATGTTTCACCAGTGAAATAAAATACGATAAATCAGATTACTCTATTTTTTATTATATTTATTTTTAGTAATAAAATAATAAAATAATAAAATAATAAAATAATAAATATTAGATATTAAATGTTAGATACAATTATTATTTTATGAATCCAGCAGTTAAAAAACGCATTTTAGCAGAAATTGTATACATCAAAGAAAATATGCATCTTTACAACGCAACATTGTTAGATTATAAATTAGGCAATAAAGAGTCATATGTTGAAGTTATAACACCAAATTCTAATACATTAACGTTTACATTACCATTTGATTATCCGTTCAAGGGTCCATCATTATTAACGTTTAATGGTGAAAATTATCGCAAATTGCTTAACAAAATGCCCAAAAGAGTTAGATATTTATATGAAAATCCAAATGATATTTATTATAACGAAAAATGTAAAATCAAACATTTTAGTCGTCCAGATTGTTTGTGCTGTAGTAATTTATTATGTCCAGAAAATTGGTCTCCTGCCTGCAGAATATACAGTGTATTAAATGAAATAAATCAACACAATGAATTGAAATCCCAAATTAAATACAAATTGAGTTTTAATCTTATAATTGAAAAATTCAAGATAAATCCTGATATTGTTAGATTTGTATATTCTTTTTTGTAATAAAATTGAAATAAAATAATTAATATAAATAGAATTATACTAATTATAAAATGTACATATTTGAACCTGCTACAAGTATTGAAAAGGGTCAAAAATATATGATTGAACTCCCAGAACACAATGTTACATTACATATTATATGTATTGACAAAGCATTAAATGCTTGTGATATGAGAATTATATATATGGAAAAAAATAACGAATCTGTAAATGATTATGTTAATCATTTTATTTCATACAGATATGAATGGAATTTCAAGAGTATGTATTATTCATCTTTTGATCATCTAGATAAATGTGTAATTTATAAAATTATTAGCATCTAGTTATAAGGATATGGTATTTTCTGCGTATTATCTGGTAAAAATTCAGGTTTGAGTCCATAATTTGGAGCTCCACTTGGCACTTTCCAAAACCCTACCCATTCTGGTCTATTTTTTAGTGGTTCAATAACACCCATTTTTGCATCAGGTGCAGTAGCCAATAATATATATTTACAAATTATTACACGAGATTCCAATACTTGTTCCTGTGACATTCTTGCAAACCATTCATAATGTGTTCTACTTAGCACTTCATCTGCTGGTATATAAATTCCGTATGCACCAGAGTAAAAATCAATATATTCATTAGACATTAAATCATCTAATAATACCATCTTATCATTTATATCCTTTGTTCCGATTAACTTTCCTGATACCTTTATAATCTTATTTTTACGCACTCTGTATTCACACCATCTATCAAACTCACCCAGAAACTCCGATTGTGCTGTGTAATCCTTTTTCATTGTACGCTGAATAAAATCAACTAACTCTCCAACTACTTCACACTCTTTTGGAGCTCCCATAAAATTCATATTTGGGAAAAACTCCGATGTAGTTGAAGTTATATTGCGATTTATTGTCTCGCAAATAATCATTTTATTGTTGTTTTCTGCCATTTGATACAAATCAATCAAGTCTTGCATACATACGAAGCTAGGTGGAACAACAAGACCTCCATATTTATACAAAATTTTGGCTATTCCCAATTGTCTAGCATATTCAATTGTAGAACCACTTACTTTACTCATATTTATGCGCCAATCTGGTATCAATTTTGATAAGGCATTATCATCTATTAAACAAATATGAAATGATTTTGAACACTGTGCAATAATACTGCGCACAGTTAAATATAAATACGGTTGATTTAAATCATATGAACTACGACTTCCAAATGAAATCCAATTTCGTGAATTGTAATCATAATGAACTGGAATCCAGAGAATAGGTTTTTTAACATCACCTAAATCTGATTCATTCAATAAATATTTTATAATTGGGTCATAATTATCTGTCATTGATAATCTGTCTTGCTTACTTTGATATCTATTGTATAAATACGCTGATACTAGTATTAATCCTAACAATAAAATAACATTTGTATAATTAGTTTGGTTCTTTAATTTAGGTGCCATATAATATTATAAAATATTAAATATTTAGTTATGTATTATTTATTGTGCAATAATTTAATATTACTCCAAAACCCTTGTTGTCTCCTTTGGGCCTCTTCCGTTTGCTTTGCTAAATCATATGCTCTTCTTACTGCATTTTGGTCTTCTTTTTTATCGCGGTTTTTTAAATAGTCCAATGCTTGTTGCTCTGATAAAGGCTTCATATTATGTGTTTGGGCATTTCTATGAGCCATAAATTCGTTGACATTATTGAACTTTTGTGTATTTTCGTAATCCTCTTCTGTTACTGGAATCACTGTTTCAGTGTGTGCCTTTTGAAGGTCTTGATATTGTAATGGACTAAATAAGTCTGAATTGAAATGCTGTGGGGCATTCAACGATAATTCAGAGGAGTTCAATGAACCGCCATAAGAATCAATTTCCTGAACATCTTGGTATACAGTGAGAGAACGAGCTTCTCTCTTCAATCTCTCAAAATCTGATGCCATATTTGCCTCACTTGTTTTGAATGCTGGCTGTTCTTCTTCTGATTTCAACCAATCACCATATCCTTTTTCTTGTGTTTCACTTATTAATCTATTTTTTTCAAATTCCTTGTTGAACCAGTTATTGAAATCCTTTGTTTTCTTGAGTTTTTTATTTGAGTCAAAAAATGTGTCCAGTAATTCTCTCTTCTCTTCTTCTGAATGATTCAATGTTGCACTAATATAATCTGTGTTCTCATTTGACGGACTTCTTTCTGATTTACTTCTAAATTCCCATATTGAAAATAATGTCTTGTATGCCTTTGAAAAGAATATGAAATATTCTGGAGGCAATTTTGATTTATCTGGATGTGTTTTTAGAACCATCTGTTTTGCCCTTTTCAAATCTGTTTCTGTAAAATCTGAATCATATATTTTGAAAATCTCTAAAATCTCTTGCAAATTATAATTTGATATATCTAAATCTGTTGATTTAGTGGTCATATAATTATTTACATTAAATTAATTTATTATATGAACTAATTTAATGCTTTCTTGATTTATTATTGTATTTCATTCTTTTTTTTGTTGATTTTCTTTTACTTTCTTTTACGTGTTTTCTTTTTGTATTTCTTCGTTTACGTCCTCTACCAGTTCCTTCTTCAAATGAAGTTATATGCATACTTTCCAATAAATTACCAACATTTTCTGTTTCTCTTCTTGCTCTTCTTTTTTCTGTTTTACTAAGTCGTTGAGGTCTTACAAAATTTTTAAATTTTCTCTCTTCTGGCACTTTATAAAAGCCAATTTCAAATGAAGTAATATTCATTGGTTCTGCACTGAATATACGTTGTAAACTCGGATCATTATGTCTTTCTTTAATTATTGATACTGTATTATCGCTGTTTAATTGAATATATATTTTGGAATCACCATAATGCGATTCATATAGAAAAATTCTTTCTCCAGATTTAAAACGCCTTAGTTGGTCGTGTGTCATATTTTTAACAGTTTCTGTTTCTGCATTAAGTTGCCTAAAAGGGTCTCTTTTATTGTAAAACCAACCTTCTGGTCTTGATATGTTAACAAATTCAACTATTTCTTCTGTAGCATCATACCCATCTGTCCCCCAATCAGGTCTTCCAAAAGGATTCCAATATCTTACACGAGAATTAGTTGTCTCTTCTGTTTCTGTATAATCTCTTCTTCCAGACTTTCTTGACATTGTATAAAATATTATAACACAATAATATTTTTATACCTTAAGAAGAGATTCGGCCTTTTGAATTGCCAACAAATACAATCCGCAACGCTTGAAAAATGCATCTAAATCAGCCGGATCGGCACCTGTTACTGAATCATCTGGTGCAAAATTTAGATTTCCTTTCTTATACACTAGCATAACTGGTATCCCATTTACCATACGGCGTTGTTTTAAATATGCATACAAATCTATAGACTCGTCTACATCAATATCAGCACATATAACATTTTTAGGAGATGATGCAAAAAATGCTTCTACAATATGTGCAATCTTTTTGCAAGGTCCGCACCAGGTTGCTCCGAGTTTAACTATTATAAGACCTGGATTCACCTTTAGTAAGTCCAAAAAAGCTTGTCTACTTTCAAAAACAGATATTATTTCTTTAGTAATTGATTTTTCTTCCGTTGACATTTAAATTAATCAAATAATTTATTTTTAAACTTTAAACTAAAATATAGACATTTTATATAAATGTCAAAAGATATTGATGTTTTATTAACAAAAGTTACTTTACCAGATACAAGAATTGCATCATTAACACAAGATGAAAGAACAGAATTATTTGATTATTGGCGAAATCCTAATCCAAAATATAACGCTTTTAGAACTGCGCTGGATAGTTCTTATGACGAAGAAGGAAAAAAACCCAGTAAAATATTCAACAAAAATGATGGAATTTATAAAGGAGTTACAGATAATAATCCTAAGGCAGTTAGCTGTTTTGTAACTAGAATATTAACTCCTGCAATTAAAGAAGCTAATACTAAAGGAAAATTAGAAAGTTATATTAAACAAGAATCTAAAAAATCACAAAAAGTAAATAGCAGCTTAATAGTTCAACCTGTTGTAGCTGAAATTGATGAAAATGCTTGTCCTCTTGACGAGAATGAAGATATAATAGAAGTTGAAAGGGAACCCCAAATTGATTCAAATGAATTGGAAAATCTTAATGACTTTATGGAAAATATGTTACAACAAATAAACAAGAGTGGTGATGATAAAACAAGTGCAATAATACCGACCCTGTTATTTGTTGTTATGTATATTATAGAACTTGGTATAGACTCTCTTGAACTATTAGAATTAATAAAGGATACTGAAAGAGGGTCATTCTCAACAGATACTTTTAAAAATAAATTTAAAACAATTGCTAAAATTATTTTAAGAACACTAGGTAAATTAATAACTGCGATACAAAAATTATGGGAATTTCCTGGTGGAAAAATATTATTTTTTATTATACTTTTTTGTATTTATAATACACCGTATGGTTACTTTTTTATTAACTCATTTTTACTTGCATTTAAATCAATTATATCTTATTGCACTGGAACAGATATAGATTCTTATTTTGAACAAATGAGAGAAAAACTAGAAGCATTTTCTGTTACTGTAAAAGATGTTGTTACTAATTTTTTTACAGGATTATTAACAAGTGTGTTTAAATCTGCATTTAAAGACTGGATTAATCAATGGGCAACTAATACAGCTGAACAGTTCAAAGAAGAAATTGTAGAACAAGTTGCAGAAAAAATTTCTAACAGTGTTCAGCAACTTACAGAACAAATTGTATCTCATTCCGGAGAAGTTGTCGGAGCAATTACAAATGCTGCTGCAGAACAGACTGGTGAAATTGTAGGTGCGATTAAAGACAGTGCCACAGAACATACCGGAGCTTTAATAGAATCTACTATTACATTGGGTAGACAAATATTAAATGGACAAGGACAACAAGCATTAATGGTATTGGGTCCTATGGCTGCTATACCAGTTGCAAAAATATTAGAAGATACTCTTAACACATTAAACGGTGCATCTAATATAGGGGAAATTGCAGATGGGCTTACTTATTCAAATGAATTATTACAAGGTATATTGAGAGATTCACACTATACAATATTTGATGCTATAAATGCAGGAAAAGAATTAACACCTGAACAAATTGATTCTCTTGTTGATAAAATTGTTGATAAACTTCAACAAAATCAAGAAGATAAATCATTGATAACTAATACTTTGAATGGAATTCAACAAATGTTAACCCAGGGAGCTGCTGCAACATTAATGGCTGCCCCTGCGATTCAAGACTTACTAAATGTTGGTCCAAGAAGAATCGCAAATTATGGAGGTAAAAAAACACGTAAGAATAAAAAGTCTAATAATCCAAAGAAAATTAAAAAAACCAAGAAGAATAAAAAGAAGACTAAAAAAACAAAGAAGGGAAAAAAATCTAAGAAATCTAAAAAAACTAAGAAATCCAAGAAATAGATCACATTAATACTATGCAATTATGACCAAATGAACCAACTAAATGCATAAGTGAATGAGATAACTTTGCATTTTCTTCATCTTCACAAAAACAATATTTTTTACAAAAATATCCGTAGCAATACAAATATATTGTTAATAAAAATGTTGTTACAATAATAATCGCAAAAATAATATGATAAATTGAATTTATATGTTTACATTTATTGAAAAATATATAAGCTCCATAAATAACAATACAAAATATGACTGCTTTATCAATTAAGTTCGTATAAATATTATCATTTGAATGTACAATTAGGGATGTTATAAACAACGTAAAAAAAAGCACTGAATAAGAGAATTCTTCATAGAAGTATGCAATCAACACATTTGTTAAAAATATGAAACTTGAATAAAAAAGCGGTATACATACCATATATAAAGTATTTGATTTTTTGGCTTCATATTTTTATAATAATTAGACTTCATTTTTGACTATCAGTTTTTGACTCTATTTTGTCCCTCCATTTTGTCTCTCCATTTTGTCTCTCCATTTTGGCTCCACCTTTTCTAAAGGTGGATAAGGTGGATTTATTTGTCTATCTGCACTTCTTTCGCAACATTTGATATTATCTTATTATAAAAAACTTCATCTTCTGCTAGATCTATTCCTCCAGTACATTTGCAAATAATACGCATATATTGGTCGTGTTTCTTTGTTTGAATGTCCTTTGATTCGGGATTTTCTTCAACCCAGTTATTTATTTGTTTAAAATTCTTATGCGCAATGTTTTGTATAACCTTCTTTATTTTCTTTTTGTCCTCGTCTTTTTCCCACACATCATTATCCTTAACATACATAACTTCTCTCTTCAAATCGCTGCAATGAATCGGTCTTTTGTAAACATCTAGTTCCTTTAACCCTCTAACAAAAATATTACTAATTCCTTTAACATATCCAACATTCCCTGTGTTTTCCAAATCTGAAAGTTGAACCTTGAGAGAATTAACAAAATCCATAATATCCAAAGCACCTTTACATTGTTCATTCAAAAAGAAGTTCATATTGAATTTTTGATTGTTATTATTTGTTGTATTATTTGTTATATTTGTATTATATTTGGAAATTTCCATAATCTTGTTATTTTGTTCAACCAATAATGTTTTAAATTCATTGTTTTGTTTGATTAATTCACAAATAATATCTGCATTCATTAAATTATCAGATGACAAAATTGTATCTTTTTTTTTGTTAAATTGGCATTTTTGCTTATGTTTCCATAAGCCAGAATTTGTGCTATATTTTTTTTTACATTCACAAATAAAATTTGATTGCTCCTTTTGCTCCAATGATATTTCTAAAACATTTCCAAATAGAGTTTTCTTATGTTTTGCAGTGGATTGATGTCTAATGTAGTTAGATTTTTTACTGCATACAAGATTGCATAAATTACACCGATATATCTTTGTCTCATTTTGCTCCTTTTGTATTTCCATTTTTTCCATATAATGGAAATAGAAAAAAGAGCCTAAATTGTTTTCTAAAATATATAAAAAATATGCTAACATTATTTTTAACAAAAAAATAAATTTTAGAGCATTATGGTGTAAAATGAAAAATGGACAAAAAAAGTTCAGAAAGTATTTGAGCTTTTCGAAATTGGACATTTTTTTTGTCCATTTTCGAAAAGTCGAATCACTTTTGGGAATGAAAAAACTGCCATTTTTCAAAAATACTTTCCATCTCACCGAAATTATTTTAAATTTATTTGTCTATCTGCACTTCTTTTGCAACATTTGAGATTATTTTATTATAAAAGAATTCATCTTCTGCAATATCTATTCCTCCAGTACATTTGCAAATAATTCGCATATATTGGTCATGTTTCTTTGTTTGAATGTCTTTTGATTCTGGGTTTTCTTCAACCCAATCATTTATTTGTTTGAAATTCTTGTGCGCAATGTTTTGTATAACCTTCTTTATTTTCTTTTTATCTTCATCTTTTTCCCATACGTCATTGTCCTTAACATACATAACTTCCCTCTTCAAATCACTGCAATGAATTGGCCTTTTATAAATATCCAACTCTTTTAATCCTCTAACAAAAATATTACTAATTCCTTTAACATACCCAACATTACCTGTATTTTCCAAGTCCGATAACTGAACTTTGAGAGAATTAACAAAATCCATAATATCTAATGCCCCTTTACATTGTTCATTCAAAAAGAAATTCATATTAAATTTCTGATTATTGTTTGTTGTTGTATTATTTGTTATATTTGTATTACACTTTGCAATTTCCATAATCTTGTTATTTTGTTCAATTAACAAGGTCTTAAATTCATTGTTTTGTTTGATTAATTCGCAAATAACATTTGCATTCATTAAATTTTCACTATTTAATTGACAAGATTTTTTGTCTTTTTCTTTGTCTTTTTCTGATTCTTTGTTTTTGTCATTGTCTTTTTCAATATTTATACATTTTTGACTATGATACCATAATCCACTTCGGTTTTTATAAGTCTTATTACAAATTTTACAGCTATAATTTGCAGAATTTTCGTTCAAAATTATGCACGAATCGTTCAAAGCGTTCAAAATATGCTTTTTTGATTTGTTGTGGGTGTCTATGCTACTTTTTCGTGATGTTATATAATCACATTTTTTACATTCATAACTTTTTTTTTCTGACGATACTTGAAAATTCTGCAAATTATGCAAGGACGTTCGCATAATATTGAACGGTATAATATTTCTAAATTATTTTGAAAAATACTTTTTAAAAATATGCTCACAAATTTTTTAACTATAAAATTGAAATTAGAGCATTATGCTCTAAAATGGAAAAATGGCAAAAAAAAGTTCAGAAAGTATTTGGGCTTTTCGAATTTGGACATTTTTTTTGTCCATTTTCGAAAAGTCGAATCACTTTTGGGAATGAAAAAACTGCCATTTTCCAAAAATACTTTCCATCTCACCGAAAATATATTAAGTAATTTAAATTTAATTAAAATAATTTTATAAAATATATGTCGTCTGGATCTGGATATACTGTAAGCGGCGTGGATTTAGATGCAATATTTGCTTTAGGTAGTGGTGCAACAGCTACTGGTTATTTATTATCTGATGGTTCTGATTTATCTAGTAGATATTTAAAAAATACATCAGGGGTTTATGCTCCTGATACCGGATATACAACTACTTTAAATGGATATACTGGAACAGATTTAAGTGATATATATGAACCATTACTTTTTAAATATACCGGAGGAACTCTTTCGTATCAAGTTACTATAAACGAAAAAGTTTATAATTATTGCATTGAATATAACGAAAATAATACTAAAGAAAATTATTCAAGTTACATAACATTTTATAAAAATGTAAGTGTCAATTTATTTATGTGTTCACCAGGTGGTTCTAGTGGATACACAGTTACTCCTACTTATACTGGTCCTGGTGGTGGTGGTGGTGGTGGAATAATTGATACAAGTAATGTAAGTTTAAGTAAAGATGTAGAATATAGTGTATATTTTGGCACTCATAATTATCCTAATAGTATTTTTTCCAATCCATCTTCTAATATGTTTATTGTTACAGCTGGTGCTCCAGGGTATAATTCAAATAGTGGTATTAGTGGATATAGTGGAACTGGACAATTCGGAATTTCAGTAAATACAAATCCTTTTTATGCACCTCCATATAATAAATATACAAGTGGTAGTGCTGCAACATATCCACCAGATTATTTATTAGGTTATGGTGCTGGTGGTGCTAGTGGTTCTGGAAATTACGGAACTCCAGGCGGTGGCAGTGATGGTGATGGTAAAGGAGGATTAGGTTATACTTTTAATGGTACTGTTTATGCCACAGGAGGAAGTGGTAATTATTACAGCAGTAATCCTGAATCTGGTTATGGGTTTGGAGGCACTCCAATTCTAAATGGAGATGGCACTTATACAAGTGGCAGTGGATATAATGGAAGAATATTTTTGTATTTCAATTATCCAACTTAAATATAAAGCGACTGAGTAGTCGCAACAAATTTCAGTGTTAATTCTGGTATTTCTCTCAATTTACTTAGAAGTTCCATATTCCCAATACTTTCGGATATTTTCTCCATCTCATTAGAAATGCTATTAATCTTCAGTATAGCCTTTACAAATTCTCCTAAAAATATTCCCTTATCTTTTTCCAACTCTTGCAGAAACCATTTACATTCTTCTACTGATGCAGCATTGCACCATCCGTCCATTTTATCAAGCAAATCATAATGATGGTCATAATTTACTCCAGTAGCCAATTGTGTTTCTGATTCAAACTTGATATTTTTTTCAAATTGTTCGTGGATTTTTATAGCCAAAAGCTTGATAGTTTGGTCACTACATTTAGGAACAATTGCCTTGAAATCGTCACCAACTGTTATATTTGTGAAACAACTAAACAGTGCAACTAATTGTCTACTAGAAAGTTTATCTAGACTTCCATTGTGTATCATCTCTGAAAAAACAAGACAATGAACCTCCTTTAAATGTGTCGCAATATATCCAAGAGGAGTCAAAACATAATCTTTCACATCATCTAGTTGGCGAATAAATCCACCAGAAAGAAGCCATCCAAGAATGATATGAATGTTGTTGTTCAGAATACACTCCAAATCGTAGTATTCTCTTTTTACACGAGATATTTCAGCCAATTTATAATTATGTTTTATAACTGTATTTTTATCATTTAAAATAAATTTATATGAATCCTTCAACTCTTCAATTTCTCTCAGCATCTCTTTTCGCTTTTTATTTGAAGATAAAGAGAGACCATCTTCTAAAAACAATAGACGTTCAGCTTTTTCACGAGGAGTTCTCATAAAAGAATTCATACTTAACTCAAATTTTTGTAAATCTTCTTCTAATGCAGCAAGTTCCCTATAAAGACCTCCTTTCTTCGTCAAAATATCGTCTTGTATCATACTACGTTCACAAAATTTAAGATAATCTTTATCTCCAATATCAATCAAGTTGAGTATCAAATTATATGAAATCTTAAACTTTGATACTAATGTCTGTGGAATTCCGCGCATCATATTTCGGTATGATGTTAAATCGCAATCTCTAAACAGATTATTAAGATGAATAACTGTGCCCACTGTATCGTGACCTCGGCGACCGGCGCGCCCAGCCATTTGAGTGTATTCGTGAGAGTATAAAACCCTCTGACTATTTCCATCAAATTTAGTTGCACTTGTAAACAGGACGGTTTTAATCGGAAAATTTACACCTAGAGCAAATGTTTCAGTGCAAAAGAGGACTTTAACATAGCCTTTGCATAAAAAAAGCTCTACTATTTCGCGAAAAACACTTATCATACCAGCGTGATGAATAGCAACCCCCTTTTCCAATAAGGACACGAGTTCATTGAATTCAGGGAGTTCCATATATTCTTTATAATTTGGGAGTTTTCTTAGAATAGCCTCGGCTTCTCTGCGTGCAGTATAAGGCACTTTACTATCAAATTCTAATAGACTAACAGTGACCTCCTTAGCGCATTGTTCCAACTGTTTTCTACTTAGCACGAAAAAAATAGCAGGCAATAAACCATTTTCAACTAGATATTTGCATACGTTATTAATAACGTGTTGCCTTTTAACCCATACTTGCTTATTTTCAAATAGTTTCAACATTTTATGAACTTTGTCATAATTGACTTCATTGAACACGCCCTTTTCGTTTTGCAATAACGTTAAAGTGTTTGTTGAATCCTTTATTTCCTTGCACAAGACTTCGTCTTTTTTAACGGCCTTGAAAATGCCTTGGTTTACAGTAATAAAAGAATAATGCTGTAATGGGACTTCGCGATGAGTTGTAGAAGAAATATACACTTGCTTTCTGTATACATTAGCTGAGTCGCGCGATTCAATCCAAGCAGCAACCTTGTTTGGAGCATCTAATGTAGCTGACAACATAAGAATCTGTATATGTAGAGGGAGCATTAATATAGAGTTTTCCCATACAGCACCGCGGTCAGGGTCATTTATATAATGAAACTCGTCAAACACAACACATCCAAGTTCATTATCAAAGTCCATATCAAATGATAACAATGATTTATTATTTGTTTCAATATTTGACTCCAAATTTGAGTTAGGTTTATGTTTTTTCAAGAACAAGACATTGTGAAGAATTTCAGTAGTAACAATTAATAGACTTGCCTCTTGATTTACACGAATATCTCCAGTTACAATACCAACACTAATATGAGGGTATCTTTGCGTGAAATCATAGAACTTTTGATTACTTAGTGCTTTTATGGGACTACAGTAAATTATTTTTTTTCCTAAACTGAAAAAATGTTCGGCTGCAAATTCAAAAGGTGTTGATTTTCCGGAGCCAGTATGTGCAGTTACAAGAACGTGCTCACCTTTTACAATGCCTTCAATTGCGAATTTTTGAAAAGGACTTAACGGATAAGAAAACATATTAAAGTGTTTTTCATATGTTTCTTCATTTGATTTCGGATAAGTTAAAGGACAGTTGAATACCATTTGCGAGTTATTTATTATATAGTTATAATATGTTTATATTGTTTGTAAAAATATTATCCACAATATGATGGCATTGTAATAACAGGGTTTCCTTGTTCATCCTTTTGAATGCTTTCGCAATTAAGATAAACAGAACCATTACATTTTAGACATCCGTTTGGTGTATAACCTTTTGGACATTTACAATCTTTACACAAATCTTCATTTACTGGGCAGCAACTATAAGGATTATTAGGATCACAAGTTGTATAACTCATGTTCATTCGTTTTTTACTTAGTGAATAACTAACTCTTGATATAGGAGTAGAAAGTCCTAAAACAAATGAACCTTTTATTGTTCTAAAAGTTGGCATTATAATATAATTGTATAAATAAATTAAATTATTTACGGTTTTTACGTGTTTTTACGTATTTTTTTTTATTAAGTGAATTATTTCTTTTGTATTTCTTGTTTGAACGCGTTTTCTTTTTGATATTTTTTAAAACTCCTTGTAATTCAGTTTAAGAGACTTGTAAACATTTCCCTTCTAAATCACAAACCTTATATTTTTTTGTTGATTTCTTTGTATAATAACTAGGTTTAAATCCAAACTTATTTATTTTGTAATTATCGTTTCCGTATTTATTTGTTAAATAAGAATTGAATCTTAAGCTGTTTGAAATTTTCATTTTTTTCATTTATATAATAAAAGAAATTAATATGGTATCTTATCTACTTTTTCTGACCATTCTTTAAACGCAACATTTGCAACATCTTGGCATATTTGAGTCATTCTGAGTTTTCTCTCTTCAACTGGCTTTGACATCTCGTCATAAATGAATTTATCATCAAATCCAATGGATGCTGCATCAGTTTTATCATTACCGTAATAAACAGTGTCAATTCTTGCCCAATAAATTGCAGATAAACACATCGGACAAGGTTCGCAACTAGTGTATAAAACACAATCAGATAATTGAAATTTTTTTAGATTATGACAAGCATCACTAATAGCAACAATTTCGGCGTGGAGAGAAGGATCGTTTTTTATTGTAACCATATTATGTCCTTTTCCAAATATCTCTCCAGTAGTTTTTTTAACAATGACACAACCAAAAGGTCCGGTTCCTCGTTTAACGCTTAACTCGGATAATTTGCACGCTTCGTTCATATATTTCTCGTGGTCCAGTTCCATTTTATTATTGTATTAATTTAAATATTAAAAAATAACTAAATTAATAAATCAATGATAATTGGGAACAAATACAAATTAATAAAATCAATTGGGGAAGGAGCATTCGGTAAAATTTTCAGTGCTGAAAATGTGAGAACGAGAGAAATGGTGGCTATAAAATCGGAACCGATTTCTACTGAATCAAAAATGTTGAAATATGAAACGAAGGTATATCAATATTTGGGGAATCGTATTGGGTTTCCTCAAGTGAAATGGTTTGGCGTTGAAAATGGCAGATATTTTATGGCCATTACATTATTGGGTGAATCTCTGACTTCTTATAAGAATAACTCAAATACTCAGCTTTCTCTCGCAAACATTTTTTTAATATGTCAAAAAATGGTAGAGAGACTGGAATACATTCATTGTAAAGGACTTATACATAGAGATATCAAACCGGACAATTTTTTATTCAAAGGAGAAGAATTATATTTGATAGATTTTGGATTATGTAAAAAATATAAAAGAGCGGATGGTGAACATATTGAAGAACGTTCTAATAGAACTCCTCTTGGTACAGCGAATTTTATAAGTGTTAATGTTCATTGTGGAATAGAACCTTCAAGAAGGGATGACATAGAATCTGTTGGGTATATTATTTTGTTTATGTTATTGAAAGATGACTTACCGTGGTCTAAGTATAATAGTTCAAACCATAGTGAAATGTCAAAAGAAAAAATTGGAATACTAGAACAGAAGATACCAGCTTTTTTAAAGGAATATTTGATTTATTGTAGAACTCTTAAATTTGACGATACACCTGATTACAGTTATTTGAAGAAATTGTTTTCAAATAACGAAAATGAAGGTTGAAAATAATTATTATAAAAAATTGAAATATAAAATAAAATTATACATAATCGCATATTTAATGCAAATGGGATCCGCAAACGGATGTATTAAACATTTAAATGAATCAAAAGATGAATTTAAACATTCTGAAAGTAAACTTGAAAGTGAAAGTGAAAATGAATATGAATACAAAGGTGTTGTATTGAAGGCAGCTTATCCACATATTGAAAAATATATGAAGGCTATTAGAGATTCGCCTAAGCTACAGTTTTGGTTAGACGAATTTGATTTTAATGCTTTAGAATTTAGTGAATTTAAGATTACTGATGTTGATTTCTTTGGTCCTATAGATCCTAACAGACTGGGATTTTATAAAGGAACTGGAAAAGTAATTAATAGAAAAACAAAAGAACCTATTCCAGCGATTGCTTTTAATCGTGGTGAATGCGTAGCTTGTTTAATAGTAGTTACTGTAAAAGAAACAAGAGATAAATATGTTGTTATGTGTGAGCAATTAAGGTTTGCTGCAGGAAGACATATGAAGGAATTACCTGCTGGGATGAAGGATTCCAGAACGCGAAGCTTGAAAGGTCCAATTTTGGATGAGATAGCACAAGAAACAGGTATTATAGTTAATGAAGATGATAATAACTTGAAAAAATTAGGGAAAAAAATTTATCCTTCTCCAGGAGGGTGCGATGAAGCGATTGATTTGTGGTTATATGAAACAGATGTAACTAAAGATAAAATGAGAGAAATGTTGACAAATACATTTGGTTGTGCTGAAGAGTATGAAAAAATAAAATTGCATTTAATAAAAGTAGATGAGTTTGATGATTTGTTGGATGAAATTGGAGATGTAAAGGCAGAATGTGCTTGGAGACGTTATAAAAATCTTAAAAAATAAAAAAATAAAAAAATAAAAAAATAAAAAAATAAAAATAAAAATAAAAAATAAAATTATTTATTAGTAAAATTATAAATTATAAATTTAATAAAAAATTGAAATACTTTTTTATTGAATTAATAAAATAAAAGCTAAATCAGTTTAACAATGAATTTGTTCATTCTCTCACTTATTCAAAAGGAAATCGCGCAATATATGATGGACAAACATATAAGCAAAATATTGTTGGAAGCAGTGCAAATGTTATGTTCGGCTAAAAGGGTTTTGGACCCAGATGATGTAATAAATGAGAAGTTATACAAGTTGGCACATAAAAATCATCCGGTGACAATTTGGTGTAGAAAATCCAAAGCCAACTTTTTGTGGACATTGGATTTGATTGAAGAAATGCACAATGAATGGAAGTATAGATATAATCATCCTGAATCAAAATTTCACAAATCGTATTTAATTGCACAAATTTTGAGAGAGAATTTGCCAAATGATGATAAATTTGAAGAAACCAGATTGACTCCATTTGCTCTTGCAATGCCAGATAAATATAAATGTGAAGATCCAGTTGAATCATATAGAAATTATTATATGTCAGAAGAGAAACAAAGAATCGCTTGTTGGAAAAAGAAAAGAGAGAAACCAGAATGGTATCAGACAGTTAGCGCATAAATTTTCAACTATAAATTTTAATAAAATAAGAAAATAACAAAATAATAAAGGTGTAATATATATGGATTATAAACTTTTTTTTTGGATTGTTGTTACTTCAATATTTAGTACGATACCATTACCATTAATCAAAACGTATACAAAGGAAAAAATAAAAAATGAATTGTATGTTTTTATTTCTATCGTTTTTAATATATTTTTGATTTATCTATACATAATTGTTTTTAATAATGAAAGTATTACAATAGTTTATGCTATTATAAAGGTATTATCTATATTATTAACTTTAGTAGTAGATATTACATTATTCAAAACTGTTTTTACATCATCAAAAATAGTTGGATTAATATTAGCTGTAGTATCAGTTATTTTATTGTCTTACGAATAATCATCTTGGTATTATTTTGTGCATAAAAAAATGTTTAAAAAGTACGACATCATTTTCATCTATAATATTACTAAAATCGTTTATTATTTGTTCTTTGTACAATTTTACATTATAACCAAATGTACAATAATTAATTATGCCATATAATTCTTTACACCAATAATGATAATCGTTGTTTAACAATGAAAAATCTGTATTGTATGCACTATATAAAGCTTGTTTAATAATTTCGTTTTTTGGTGAAGCTCCTAAAATTCCTTGAAAAATTGAACTTGGAACAGCAGATGAATTTACTGATATGAAATTGTAATCTTTAACTATGTCATTAATATTAACATATATCATTGCATCAGAATCCATAAAAACGCCACCATTAATGTATAAGTAATAGTATTTGAATAAGTTCGCTTTATGTGAATTTTTTGTTATAGAATTATATCTTTCAATTATATCAGGTAAATCGCAAATAGGATTGTTAATAAAAAAATCAATAACATCATCATCATCATAAAAATCATATTTCCAATCAGAATCTAAATTTATATATATCATATCTGTTATGTATTTTTCCGGATAAGCTTTGTTTGTTTGAAATAATATCTTGGGTATTTTATTTGTTTTAACCCAAAAATTTGTCATTTTCTTTATTTTAGAATCATACCAACCAGGGGTTCCTGGAAAATGATATATTATTTTTCTTGGATTTGGGATTTTAGGATTATTCTCAACATATTTTTTTAAAATTTGGTTATCATATTTATTTTGAGTTATAGCATTATACACAATAAATGGTTGATCAAGACAGCTAGGAATATTATTATTATTTTCATAAATATAGTCTACTATGTGAAGTTTTACATCATTGAATAATGATTTAATTGAATCACTATTTTTAAAAAGTATGATTCCTGAAGTGAATGCAGATAAGGTTGTTCTATATTTTGTAAAATCAAAAAACCAAGAACCATAATACGTTTGTGATATATTTCCTTCTTCTAAAACATATATTTTTTCTGATGATAAATCTAGATTAAATAATTTATTAATATCAGAATTTATTAATATATCAGTATCTAAATATAAAATTTTTTCATATTTATTTATGTTTTCATACAAAAAAATATGCAATCTTGCACATCCTGCATTAAACAATGATTTTATATCTAATAAAAAATAGTATAATGGTAAATCAAACACCTGTAATTGTTTTTCTATTAATGGGTAAAAATTTGGGGAAGTTATGATAAGGATACTAGTTGTTTCTTCATTTATATTTGATTTTATAAACATAGATGTCATAAGGAGATTAAGTAATTTAATATAACTCTCTTGGTGAAACACAGATATATAAATCAAATTCATATTATATAGAATTTTAATTTTTTAAATAGTAAAACTTAAAATATAAAGATATATATTTATAAAAGAATATAAAGGTAGCTCATATTATAGTGTATAAGATAGAATGGAAACAGTCAGCGAAACACCTTCACTCGTTACATCATCCGACCGTCTAATGGGACGTGTCAAGTGGTTTAACAATCAAGCCGGATATGGTTTTATTACTGTCACCGATGGACCTCGTGCCGGATCCGATATTTTTGTCCACCATAGTGGAGTCCAAGTATCTTCAGAACAATACAAATATCTAGTCCAAGGAGAATATGTTGAGTTCAAGTTGAACTCTACTCCTGGAGGAGTTCACGAGTTCCAGGCATCTGATGTGAGTGGTATCAAGAATGGTAAACTTATGTGTGAAACAAGACGCGAGTTCAAACAAGCTCGTAATAATTACAAGGGTTCGTCTAGTGAAGATGGAGAACAAGAGCAACAACAAGAAGAAGACTCAAAACAAAGAGTAAGAGCACCTCGTTCTACTAGACCTCCTGCAAGAGAAGAATCAAGAGGATCATCAAGGGCACCTAAAAGAGTTGAACAAGATGGTCAGAAGAAGGAGTGGACGCTTGTTGATAAGAAAAAGTCTGCTCCAAGAAAGCCCAGAGCTCCTAAAGAGGTCGTTTAAAAATTGAGCCTTTGATAAATTTTTCTGATAAATAATAAAAATATTAAGTTTATAAATTAATTGAATACTTAATAATGTGAAATAAATTAACTTTAATTTTATAATCACTGCTTTTATGATTAATATATTAATAAGGTTTTTTTAATTAATATATTATATAATTATAAATGTTTTCTTATGTTATAAATAATCCTAATAATTTTGTAATTAAAAATGATTATGTAGTAATACCATTTGGGTATAGTTGTTGCTCTGCATTATCGTGTAAGTATGCGAATATTCGTAAATTTTCATTACCATTTGACTGGACTGTACCATTATATCCAAATATAATTCAAAAAGTATTAGAAAATAATTTAGAAGATTTTGTTCCAGATGTTCACAATGGCAATTTTTATAATAAATATGGGGTTTTGTTGGCACATTTTGATCCTGATATTGATAATGGTGTTGAACAATATAAAAGAAGAATTGATAGATTTATTGATATTATAAATCAACCTAAAAAAATATATTTTGTTTATATTATTGAACATTATTTATACGATAATAGTTATCGCCAAGATGAATTAAATGATAACATTTTTAATGAAATGTTAGAACTTGAAAAATTCATTACAAATAAATATATAAATATTGATTATAACATATTATATTTTAGTTTTAAACATCATAATATACCTACAAATTCTAACATTATAAATATTGTATTACATTCTACTAATTTATATGATACACATGATAGTTCTCCATATGAGGATTTTAGAAATTATTGTGGAAAAATATTAACAGAATTATTTAATACTAATTTAACTTTAGAGATTGATGTTAACCTTTATAATAATTAATAAGAGTTTAAATGTCTAATGATGTAAAAGATTTGGATACACATAATTACTTTCAAATACAATTAGTGTGTTTTCTAATGTTTGATTTACACTTTTGATACTTGTAACTAACAAATCAAAAACTGTGTTTAATTGGAGTCAATAGTGTAATCAACTATGCTTTGAAAAATATACGAATGAAGATTTTTAAGAAATGATACGATATAAATGTAAAAAACAAATAAATGTATATTTTAAATGGATGGATTCAACATAGAAAAATTAAAAGAAGCAAATGCAAAACTAAATATTTACGACGATTTATCTCTAGAAAAGAACAGAAATCTAATATTTGTATATTGTCCACCTAAAGTAGGGTCAACTACCATTGTATCATCTATTCGTATGTCAGCTTTTAATAAATTTACAGTATTGCATATACACGATGAATTAATGTTGAAGGTTGTTTGTGGGGTAGAAAATGTAACAGTAAATGATATAATTAAATATAATAGTAGTATTGGAAAAAATGTCTACGTAATAGACATTTATCGTTCTCCAATAGAACAGAAAATATCAAAATTTTTTGAAAAGTTGTCGGTTTACCATTTGAATAATTCGCCTTTGTTAATAAACAACTATGATGTGAACAAAGTAATTAATCGTTTCAATAGTTTGTTTCCTCATATTTTGAACGAGGATTATTACAAGGATACTTATGGTATTCCTTATCCTGAATCTTTTGATTATATAAACAAATACTTATTGCAAACAATAAATAACATTAAATATATAAAAATAAGATTAAAGGATTCAGAAGAATGGAAAACAATTTTGACAAATATTTTAGGTATTGAAATAATAGTTATAAAAGATTATGAAACATCCGACAAACCTATAAAGGAAATGTTTATGAAATTCAAAAATGAATATAGAATACCAAGTAATTTTTTAAAATCAATAGAAGAATGTCCAACATTGAGATATTATTATTCTGAGTGTGAGAGAGAAGAATATTTGAATTTGTGGAGAAACAAACAATCCGATTTTTTCACACCGTATACAGAAGAAGAGAATGTATTTTACAACAAAATATCACAAGAAAATAAATATATGAATGATATTCAACGCACGCACTATTTGGATGAAGGATGTACTTGTAAAGCTTGTCAAATTAAAAGGTATAACATAATTTCAAGAATTAAAAATGGTGAAAAGGTAAATGAAAAAATAATACATAACGATACTAAGATAGAATACATAAATCAAAAGGTAAGACAAACTCAAGTTATTACAGTTAGAAGAGGTCCTCAAAATAGTGTTAATCAACAAAAAATGAAATCAACTTTTGGTGGAAGTATTGCACGTCCTGGTGGAAAAGGATTAAACATTAAATTCTAATTTTTAGAAGAATATTTACTAAAGAATATGGATGAAGGAGTATTTTTTACCATAATATGTTTCTGGATAAATTATTAGCGGAATATTTATTATTTCGCCATTCGCCTTTCATATTTTGGGTTCTCCTTAAATAGTTTTCTCGTCGTTTTTGGTCTTTGTGTTTTGTGAAATCTTGATAACCCATTAGTCCAAAATGTATCCACTTATTTGTGTGAGGATTGAATACCATAAATTTTTTAGTTGGCTTATCTGAAAAAGATATTAGAACGTTTTTTCCCAAATATTTTTGTGCTTTTTTATATACTGTATGTGGGTCTGAATAGTCGTATATCGTAGGCATAATATATAATATGTATATTATTTTGAGTGGGGGAAGGGGTTTAACAGAACAGAATAGAAAGGTAGAAGGTGTGTGGTGTTGCAGAATAGAAGAGGAAGGTAGAAGGTGTGTGGTGTAGTAGAACAGAATAGAACAGAAGGTTTTGTAAAAGATTAGTAAAAAAGAAT
>Ga0164297_10000302_pt1 | contig 62916 bp, 44 predicted proteins | sample GEODES058metaG_FD_113539 | JGI IMG/M metagenome (GOLD analysis project Ga0164297, IMG submission 113539) | Dystrophic lake water microbial communities from Trout Bog Lake, Wisconsin, USA - GEODES058 metaG | ecosystem: Environmental > Aquatic > Freshwater > Lake | place: USA: Trout Bog Lake... | reverse complement strand
GCTTTCTGATTCACCTTTGATTCCAGCGAATGGCAATTTGATCATTGCACGTTCTACCCAGAAAAAAGTGTTGTCGGTGTTACCATCTGGTAAAAATCTAAGTGTAGATTCGCCACCTTCTTTGAGATTCCAGAATGGATAAATTGATTTATCTCCACCTGAACGATTGTTGTCTGAACCTTTCGATTCTGCTGCCTTAAGTTTTGCTCTGATTTCTGCTAAAGATGCCATAATTGTTTCTCCTATTAATAGCCTTTGTTTTGCATTTCTGCGATTTTATTTGCCTATATTTGTTTAGAACCTACTAAACAAAAAGCGCATACATGTTATTGTATACGCTTTTATTTATGTTTGCAAGAGAAATCTTGCCCTAAATGTGAGTATTTTACTCGATTAACGTCCGCGAGCTAAACTAATAATTCTTGCCAAACTTTGATCTTCTTTGTATACAGTTGACTCGACTTTAATATACTGACCTTGTGTAGCAGGTGGTGTAGGCACTGTGCCTGGAGGAGTTGGTTTGGTAAAGCCTTGCGGGGCTTCTTTTTGTCCAGCCGCAGGCGCTGTTGGTGCCGCAGGAGCTGATGCGCCCGGCGGATTAACTTTCTGTCCGGGATAAATTAGATTGGGATTTTTTTGGAATTGCGGATTTGCTTTCAATAAATCTTGTAGGGTAGTTCCCATACCTTTGGCAATATTAGTTAAATTATCGCCTTTCTTAACAACATATGGACTAGCAGGGGCTGCCGCTGGAGTTACTGCCGCTGGTGCTTCTGGAGCTGCCGGCGGTGCTTCTGGAGCTGCCGGTTGTCCTTGTAACTCTGGATTTTCTGCTGGAGCAGGAGTAGCCATCTTGACCCATTTTTGTTGTGCTGGATCTAATTGATATGTACGTTGACCTTTATCATCTACACCGTATACAATGCCGTCACTACCTGTTTCAGATGCAGTAGTTCCGGGTGCAAGTTGTTCGCGATTTTGAACTAGTGCAGAGCTTGCACCGCCTTGACTATTCTTTTGTGCATCCTGAGTGCGTACATCATCACGTGAAGTAGCATCGCCCATAGGACGGCCGTTGAACCATGAACTGGGATTCCAGCCATACTCTGTAACAAGTTTTTCTTGTAAACTTTGAGCATTCTCGCGTAACTGTTGTTCTGTAATACGTGTCATATCAATTCCTTATCTTAGTCCAGCAATCTTCAACATTGCTGTCAATTCTGAGTTTTCGCTTACAGTAGTGTGTCCAACTACTGCACCTGGTTTTTGTAAGGCTGCCGCACGACGTGCAACATATTCTGGATTATCTACTTGTAATAGATTAGCTTGATCAGCTGGTTTAAAATCCATACCTTGTGTGCCCTGGCCGCCCATTGCTCCCATCATTCTATCAAACTGTGACCTGGCATCGTTGAAACTTGCAGGTTGTCCATTGACCATTCCAGAAGATGTGTCGGTGCTAGTTGCATTAGGCATACTTTTGGTCATGTTTTGAACCCATTTTTGTATCTGCGGGCCCATATCATCGAATCTTAGTTCTTCGCCTTCCTCGCCGTTCAAACCTGGTAAGTGGGGCATTTGAATTCCAAAGTCTTGCATCATTTTTGCAATATTTGACATTGGAGCATTTTGTTGTATCGCTTGTTGTACTTGTTGTTTTTCGTGATGATCTAATTCACTATTATCTTTAGGAAATTGATCGCTAGCTATATCCATGCCGTTTCGATAGTCTGCGGCAGAATCGGGATTATCCGAATCAGAACTACTATCGTCATCGGAACTCCATGAATCGCCATAATCTCCCATGCCTGGATTATCTTCATCTACTTCATGTGCTGTGTGCGGTACACCTGCCAATTTCAAAATGTGCGCTTGCTCATGATTGGTACTGCTAGGAGGATCTATTTGATCAATCAATTTACACACGTGTCGTACATCATCAGGAGAGGCATGTTCGTATGCGCCATTTTTAAAATTGCTGATAACATGACTCTTAACCCATGTACCGCCTTTGGTAAAATTACCTTCGTGCAGTCCTTGGCTTTCTGCATCACGATTCCAAAAACCACTGATGCTTTGCATAATTTCTTCGATACCATGCTGTTGGGGTTCAAATCCAAAATCCTGAGGTTTCATACCACATTCTTTTATAGTGTCATGCAAGGTTTTTTTGCTGTGACCAAAATCCAGTTCAGTATCTAGATCAGCACCAGCTTTCTTTGCCGCATGTATTGCTTTGATCAGTCCTTGCTTGGCCAAATGTTTAGCATGACTGTGTCCAGTATGTGTTGCACCACTCTTGTCTGTAATATCGCCACGAGCTTTTGTGTACGGGCCGTCAAACGGTGGCTCTTCATCTTCTGCTATAGGAGCAGGTGCTGGAGGTGCTTCTTCTGGTGCTGGAGGAGCACTTGCATCAGGAGCGGGTGCTGGAGGAGCACTTGCATCAGGAGCGGGTGCTAGAGGAGCACTTGCATCAGGAGCAGGCCCGGCCGCCGAAACATCTTGACCATCTGTTTGATCTCCACCGGTAGTAAAATCAATTTGATCTAAGGTATCTTGCAAATCAATATTGTGTTCGGCTTCGTCTTGTAATGCCATTTGTAATGCGCTATGAACATCTAAAGTTGGATCTAAGGTGGCCAATTTACCTATAATTGCATTTGGCACTAAATCTTTTAGATCCATTGCAACGTTAGCATTTCCAGCCGCACCACCTTTAAATTTATCACTTGATAACAACTCATTTAAATCTTTTATTGCTTGATCTCTAATATCACTGTCGCTACTAAAAATTCCAACGTGATCGTCTGCGTTCATGTTTTCATTATAAATGTTATTCATGAAACTTTCAAACTGATCTTCTGGAGTATAACTTTCACGTTCCATACGAGCGTCAAACTCTCGACGCTGATCTTCGTCTCGTTCTTCGGCATGTTTCAACATTGCCTTTGCACGTTCGTCACCTGCATCTGCTTTCTTTTTAAGTTCTGCTCTGTGATGTGCTTTTAAATCACGTGCGTGTTGTGCGGCCACTGAATTTGGATTATAAGCGTCGGTTAATAAATCTTCTGGTTCAAGTTCTTTAACTGGAATACTGCTTTCATCTACCAAACGGAAAATATAAGGAAAAGCCGATTTAAGATCTTCATTAAATGTACGAATTGTCAAACGATCAACTAGGTCGCTAACAATTTCTTCAGGAATCATTTCTTCTTCATATGCTTCAAATGATTCTGCAAATTGTGAATAATATGCAGGGCGTTGCAACATGGCAACTTCTTTTTTAATAGTTTCAATACGTTCAAATACAATGTCAGTAATGCCGCCCATTGCTTCTGCTAAATTTGCGTTACGACCAACATAACCTTTGAACTTACGCAACTGTGCTAGTTCTTCACTTAGACCAGTAATGTGTTTGCCAATACCGTCATATGGATTTCCGCCGGCTTTGATATGTTCTGCTAATGCACGAGCACCATTTAAATGTTTGTGCGGATAACGGAAACGTTCCCCACTTGCATTTTCAATGTAAATATTTTCAATATGCATTGTACGACCTGCTGGAAGATCTGGATTAATTGCTTGACTATGTTTTACAACTAGTCTTGCTTCTCCTAAATCTTGATAACTCATACGAGAGGTACCAAACATTTTGTTTTCCATAATAGGGTTCATCGGTTCTTCCTTAGCTTTGGATTGGAAAGCATAATCTCTTTTGTCTAGATTGCTTTTTCCAATATTTTTTATGTCAAAATTTAATAATCTATCTTTAGCAAAACGCCTGAAGCCACGTATAAATTTGTATGCCCCGTGATGTTTACTATCGACAATTTCTCTACTGATTTGTACAATTACACCATCTTCTGCATCTAATGTAATTGCAATAGTACCTAGTACTTTATCGTTTTCTTTGTATTCAAACTCAAAAAATCTAGCCTTAGGAATGTCTTCTTTTTTGCTTAAAACATTGGCTTGCTCGTCCCCAATTTCTACATCGGGAAACTTTGTTTGTATTTTATCATACAAATCTAATGCGATTTTATCTAAATTTGATTCCATGTTATATTTATCAGATGTTTGAGGATATGTATATGGGCAATGGTTCTACCCAGTCGTCTTCTAGTCCAGCTTCTAAACTTAATCGTTCAAATACTGCTGGATCCCATTCCGCTAGTACAGCAATCATACGTACAATTAACAGCAAAGCCGCTACTAAGTCATCATGCTGACCCTCTTTAGCTTTAAAAGTAACTCCAGCGGCAATAAATGTTTTAAGTTCACTTATAAGAGTTTTACTGTAAATTGTCATTACATCTTCTTCTACAAAATACTTTAATCTACTACAAGCAGATATTTTGCTACCGTGTGTAGTATTAAATCCTTTACGGAATTTGCGAATATGTCCTTTACGTACTGGTTCACTTAGGAATAATCCTGGAAATGTATCTTCTCCTAAGTTAGAAATAACAATTAAAGCCGCTTCTCCTAACGTGTTATTCTCCACACTCCAGTAGATGCTATTACGGAAATCTTCGCCAATTTCTGTTTGTATGTATCGTATAACATCCCTAAATATTTTAACCTGGTCTTGTACAATCGTTAAATTATGTTGCCATTCTGCACATTGGGTCATGCTGGGCAATTCAAAAACTTGTATACCTGCGTAGTCGCCGCCTGTACCTAAACTAGGATCTAAACCTACTAGATATGTATTTCCTGGAGTCGGTTTTTTGTACCATCGGACTTGCCCCATTCTAAACAATGGATCACGACCTAGCATATCAGTTAACTTAAGACTGCTAACTAAAGTTTCATCATAAATCAAGAATTCGCATCCGTATTCTCGGCGGAAACGTTCTTCACCGATGCGTCCTAATTCAACACGTTTCCATTCATCGTCACGGTCTGGATGTTCATGCCACTCGGCACGGAATCCATGGAACCCATTTCGACCCATGTGATCCAATCTTTCATTTCCAAACTCGTCAAATAAATCTTGTGACTCTTTCCAGATAGTAGCAAAAGTATCTTCATCACTATTAGGCGTTGATGTGATAATTGCTTTACCACCAGTTGCTAGTGTCGGACTGATTGAAGTCCAAAACTCTTCTGCGATATTAGGCTGAACGAACGCAAACTCGTCACAGTATAATAAGGATATTGACATACCACGACCAGTATTGCCGGTAGTAGTAGCTGATACAATTCTTGAACCATTTTCAAACTCCATTGAACCTTTGTTGTAGTTTACAACACCCGCACGAATAAAGTCGGGGCACAATTCGTATCCATAACGAATACGTTGCATAATTTCCTGTGAGCCTGTGTATTTGTGTGCGGCAACTAGAATTGTTTGATCAGGATGGAACATTGCGTACCATAATAGATATCCAGCGGCACATGTTGTTTTACCACTTTGCCGCGGCATCATGTTAATATTGAAACGATAATCATGATAACTATGTAGCAACCTTATTTGATAATCGTATGGTTCAAACTTCATCTTACCTTTGACAGGATGTTGTATGTGAAAGAAGTTTTTGACAAAGTGCATATAACCCTCTACCGGATCGGCACACTTTAACAAGTGTTGAACTTGTTCTTCTGTAAACGTTTCCTTGGTATGGGCTTTCTTTGTTAAGACGCCGTCTAATGATTTTGCCATATTGTTATTTACTGAAAAAAATAGGCTCCGAAGAGCCTATTTGGCAAAGTAAAGATTTACTTTGGAAGTTTTGGAGTAGGATGAGTTCCGTGAGCGTCTTTGATACTACCTTTTAAGCTACGGATATGATCTCTGCTGGGCATGCCTTTACGCTTGCCGTGTGTATTCAAAGAACCTACACCATAGCGTCCATATCCTTGTCTCAACGGATCGTTATGGTCATACTCGCCGCCGCCTTTGAGATTTTTAGCGCCAGGATAGTCATCTGGTTTTGGATTGTAATAATCGTCATCGCTTTGATAATAATCATCAGGATCTCGAGGTTCCTGTGTATATAACTTATCTTTATGCTTAGGATCACGCCATTTTGCGGACTCGTCTACTTCTCTACTTTTAACTTCTTGATATAATTCATCTAGACGATTAACTAATGATTCGTGCATTGGATTTTCACCGCCGTTGACTTTACGTGCTTTAGTTCCAGCACGACCGTCATTTGAACCTAAATTAGTAACTGTAGACGCATTGTATTTAATTTCCCCACTAGCGCCTTGCATACTGTTTCCGTATTCTTCTCCCATTGCAGAACTAGCACCTAACAATTCGTCTGCTCCATGAGTTTCTGGTTCACCAAATAATGCATCTAATTCATCGTGTCCGCCGGCATCATTTGCTGGATTTTCGCCGTGCTCGATATTACGTAAGATACCCATTAAATCACGGATGCCGCCAGGGCCACTGCCGTTCATACTAACATTCATAGTGACTGAATCTGATTGGCTAGGAGCATGAGCTATTGCTGGAAGAGGCATCATGTCGCCGCACTCTTCTACTGATTGATTTTCGTCGATTGCTCTGACACGTTTGTAAATATCTTTGATATCCATTTTATTTTCCTTTAGCCGCTACGTTTAGGCTGTTTTTAACACTATTGGCATAAGGTGTTAATTTATTTTGTTTGGTTCCAATTATGCTAGTCATTCCTGATTTCTCAGTTACAACAGATTGCATATCTTGTGTTTTTCCTTTTGCAGGCTTAGGAAATAATTGATCATTAGTGCCAGTTACTTCTTCTAATTCTCGACTCATTGAATGAATATCTTTTAGGAAACTTAACTTATGTTGCTCGCCTACTAAATCTTGATGGTCGCTTGCTTCATAATCTGTGCCTAAATATGCTTTACCTGATTTTTCATCATATTGATGATTAAGTGCAAGTTCTTCCTCTTCATAGCTACTACGTACACGAATTTCTGCCATTGCAATTTTTAATTTTTTAGCAACTGCTTCACGGATCTGTGCGTTAGTTGTTGGATAACCGACAACTATGTCAAAAACTGTCGCTCCAACATTTTCTAATTTTGGAAAATCAACTTGTTTTTCTGTAATAGGAGTACTTTTTCCAGCCGAACAAGATTCAACTTTATAGCAAGCTAATGCTTCTTTAATTTTAGCAACAGAATCCTTAGGGCAATCGCCCGCAATTTTGATCTTAAATTCGTAAACTTTTTTGCTTTCTGTTAAGTATTCTTTAAATGATTTCATATTAGGTCCCAGTACTGTATTTATTTCATTTGCTTTAGTTTTTCTAACAAACTATTGCGATCTGAAATAATAACGCCATCGCCTTGAATAGTAACACTATCGTCGACTCCGTTGGCGTCATTGTCTAATTTTTGCTTTTTCAACTGAAGATCTATCATTTTAAGTTTTTTATCTAGTTTAGCACTTTTAGCGGATATTGCATGCCCTAGCATACCGGCGGCTACTTCAAACAATCTAGCACTATATCTGGCTTCAACGTTCATGCCTAAATCCATAATGTCTTCGTAGGCATTTGTAGCTTTCAAAGCTAAATCATCTAGCTCACCGTCGGCAATATCACCCAAGCCTTTAACTTGGGGTAGTGCGGCTGATATTTTATCAAATTCACTCATGTCGCGAATAAATGGCTGAGCGATTTCAGCTTTCTTAGCTTCTTTTTCTTCCTGCTTAACAATTTTTTTGCTTGTAGGTAAATTTAAAATTTCTTCTAATTTTTTAGTCATACATTACTTATCAGCTTTACATTTGGAACAAATCATTTTCATTTAGAATTCTAAACCTGATTCCTTGCTGTTTGCACCATAAATTAGCGGCAGCCCATTTGGCTTGATTTTTTACATACTGTGCTTGATTATATTTGTTTTTTCCTACACGTTCTAATATAGTCTGACTAGCAGGTTTAATTTCTATTAATTCTACCAATATTCGATTTTTAGCATCTACATACTGTATAAAAAAATCAGGAACATAAACAGTTTGTTTGCCAGTTAATGGATCTCTGTAGGGAATTTGTACAGCTTCGCTAGCCCACTTGTGTACATTATCATTGTTGTCGCAGAATCGCATAAATGTCCATTCCCAACTACTACGATAAAACGGAATCTTTGTTCCTACATATTTTTCTGGATGGGCCATTACAAATTTGCCCTTTGCAAACTTGTTAGCCATTTTAGATTAAAATATTTCTACTTTCGTAAGTGTTTACAATTGGGGCTACTCTATAACCTAGTAAACTTACTTTTTCTCTATACGTATTTAGAATTTGTGCAACTATTTGACTTAACTGCACATCTGTTAATGATTTTAAACTGTTTAACAAATCAAAGACATTTACATTATCTGCTTTTGCTTGATTTAACACCACTATAGCTGTACTACGTGCGCTTTCTATATCAAATCCTCGTTTGGTAAAAAATGCCACTGTAATATCAATTTCGTTGGCTGGAAAACTTATTTGATTAACAAAAAATTTATCAAAAAAAGATTTAGTATCAGTGTTATCTATTATAGTAGGTAAATTTCCTGGCATCTTGTTTCTCTATTAGTTAGACTAAATTAACTGGAGTTGCTACAGTTGTATTAGTTGCTGTGTTACTAGTCGGAAATGCTACGCCTTGTAATCCGCTTGGGTTTGAAGGACTACCGGCAAAAGGAATTGTTGCATTTACTGTTGGCAAAGCCGGCATTAATGGATTTTGATAGTTATTTACAGTGTTGGCATTATTAGCTAATACCGATGTTGGATCTAATGGTGTAGTTGTTTGAACAAAGGACGGGCTTACACTAGTTCCTGTAGATTGACCTTGTAACGGGCTCGGAGTAAGATCGTAATGTGTTTGCGCAAATCCTTCAACAGTTCCATCGGTAACTAACCCCATGTCATAAGTTACTGCTTCAAATGATAATGTCATTGCAAAATCATGAGGAGTATTACCAGCATAAGCAAGATTTTGATGATCCCAAGATTTAATTATAGGGTTTACTAAAGTATAGCTAATCCACTCGTGACGAGCCATCTGATAAATCTTTATATAGTTAAAGAATGGTACAGTAGAGCCATTATCAAACCCGTAAGGAGTAGTAATAAAATCACTACTTCTAGTTGCGTTTCTATTGTAGGCTCCGGTTTGTTGAGCACTGGTACTATCTGCATAATAGTAACTATAATAATTTTGCCATATTTGATTGATTAAACTCATATTATCATCATGGAATTTAACCACAACATCATTAAATTTATGATGTGTTTGTATTTGTTTTTTTCTGTTGTATTGATTAACTTGGTCAACAGTTACCGTAAACTTAGGTAAATCTATACTTTTAACTAGCATGTTTACTTCTTGACCAAATGCTTGTAATAATGAAGTATTTTTACAACATGCAGGGTTAATATTAAAAGCTACATGAAATCCAAAATTCCATTTAGGTGCCAGTCTAAACTGATCATCTACGAATAGTCGAGCCGCGTGTTCCCAGTCTCGTAGATTAACGAACGAATCTGCAACTAATTGATTTGAGGGTGTAAATGCCATACTATTATTTATACGTGATCTTAATATGGGTAGTTAATGGCTATTCAATAAAAAACCCGCCTAAGCGGGCTTTTATTAGAACGATGTACTAGCTTGTGCGCCACCACCTGTAGCCGCTGTACCGCGACCTTGTGTAAATCCTTGAGCACCAAACGCCAATCCTGCTGGAGCAGTTTGTTGTGCATTGTCGTATTGTATGCCCAATGTAATCATCATTGGATCTGAACTGTTATATGCCAATGTTTCAAAATTAGTTTCTTGAACATAGCAACCGTATAGAACCCAAGTTTCTAAAGACTTAGTAGGATCTCCGTCTGCACCGTTTGATCCGTCTAACATTTCGATACGCATAGTGAACTTGTAATCACCTGCGCTTGTTGCGCTAGATTGTTCAAAGAAATCAAACTGTTTTTGAACTTGTTGACCAACTAGTTTAGTAACCGCATTTGTAACATCGTCACGTAGTTTGATAGTCATCTTCTGCCATGTTGGTTTACCAGCATAGTGAATTTTACTATTATAAACTTCGATAGTTTTGTCTTCGAATGAAACTTGTGGACGAGCGGCTTCTGCTACTTGTTTTGTTAATTCTGTAGTAGCATTGTCTGTTCCAAAGTTTTCAAAACTAATTCTAAAACGATATTTCAACTTGGGCATTAACATGCCCTGAGTTGCTGAACTTTGGTCCGAAGCTAATGGTACTGTAAATCTTGATAATGATGCGACTGACATTTGATGTTCTCCTAATTATACACCACCAGTAGCTTTAATGCCACCGGTATTTTTTAAACGTAATGGAATGTAGATGAATTCAACAGCTTTCACTGGCTCAATAGCAACATCTAAATACAATTCGCTTCTATCGATTCTTGCAGGTGTGTTATTACTTGTATCGCACACTACTAGATAATCGTACAATGCACGTTGTCCAACTAATTCTAACAATAGCTGTTCAGCCGCTTGTTTAATTTGATTACGTGTAATTGTGTCGTTTGGTTCAAATATATATGGTTTTGCTAATTGTGAGAACTGACGGCGTAGATAAACAACTAAACGTGCTACGTTAATTCTATCTAAACTACTTGCAGTCAATTGACGTGTGTACTGACCATAATTTACTAATCCAATACCTGTTAAGTATGTGATTGGGTTTACATGAATACTAGCAAGTGTATCACGTTGTCCAGTGTTTAATGCTGTTGCTACGAACTCGCCAGTTGCTGAATCAACATAGCCTACTGAGCTAGCATTTGTAATTCCGCCACGACGTGTTCCTGCTGGAGCAAACCAAGGATAGCTTACGTTATCGCTTAATGCAATAGTACGTAAAATCATGTGACTGGGTGGAACAACAATATTGTTGCCTAACAAGTCTGTAGTGTAACCCCATGGATAAAATACACCAAGATACGGATCTGTTGTAATTAAACCTTGGTCGCCATCTACTACTGCATTGTTTACGTTGTTACCCCAGTTGCTTAAACTTGTAGCATCTGGTGTTAAACGTGCAGGGCTATCGCCGACTACAAATGCTGTATAACCACGGTCTGCATTTAATCCTACTAGTTCGCTAATTGTTTCTGGATAACCAGGGCAAGCAATCAAGTTAAACACACGTGATTCTTCGTCACGAATTTGTTGATTACCTTGGATTGTTGCGTTCAACGCAGCCAATACTACTTCGCGAACTGCTTTGCGACCAAATGCTCCGGAACCGTTAACTTGATTAGCGGCATGTGTTACCCAACGATTTGGATAATAAGTAGTCATTGGAGAATTAGACTGACGTGGATTACGTGCATTAACATCTACATAATTTGTTACATATTCTAATACATTAAATCCGCTACGACGTAGATTCCACAATAACATTCCTTTTGGATATAGTGTAGGATCTGGTGCGTCAAAATCTACAAAACTGCTGTTTAACAAATCTACGATAGCACTAGGTGTATTGCCATTAGCAACACCGCCATCTGTACTCCAACGAGCATCTGCAAATATAACACCATTTTCACTAGTATGATCTGCATTACTAATCAATAACCATTTCTTAGTCAAGTAGTTATACTTGTAAATTAATGGATAATTTTCTAAATCACTTGTATCAATCCACAAATCACCGTGGGCTAATGGAGTGCCGTCGCTTTGTACTGTTGGCTGACTGGCACTAACAATTGGGCCGTTTGGATCTGTTGTGCTTGAACCATACAATTGATTTACTGCTTTACCAGCAACTGTTAAATAACCTACCCAACTTGATCCATTATTAACTAAAACATCTACATCATCGATGTAATTATTGTACCATATTGTACCATTAACTGGAGTTGTTGTAGGAGCACTTGCACTAGCAGGAGCTACTGCTGTACCTGCACTGTTCACTGGACTCCATAAACTAGCAACATACTGTGTTGTTAAATTAGCATTTGGATTAGCATAGAAATTAGTTGTGCCTACACCATTACTTAGTGGAGTAAAGATTTTTCCAATTGGTGTATTAGCACCATCATTGAATCTAATCTCACCTCCTAATCCGTGTGTAATTACTAGTTGATTTGAATTAGAAACACTAGCAATTAAATTTGTACCTGCTGGCATTGCGGCGTTAAAAGCAGCCGACATTAATGCCGCATCAGTAGTTGCGCCAGTTGCTGTGAATGAAACAAGCACTCCGCTATTAATTTGTCCAATAGTTGTTAATGAACCTGTAGTAGTGTTCGCATAGCTAACACTAGTTGTAGTAGATGCTGTTACTACATAAGTACCATTATATCCAGCTGGAACCATGCCACTTACTGTAATATACTGCCCTACAAGGTATGCTGTAGACATAGTGGGTACAGTTAGTGTAGCAACTGTACCTGTACCGCTTGCCGCAGTTGGTGTAACTATATAAGGTGTAGCTAATGCCGCTTGGCCTACAACACTTTCTCTAACTGAAAATGTGTTTACACCAGCAGTAAATGTACTTGATGATATAGAACTACTTGTAATAGTATTTGGACCAGTTGCGCTACGAATATAAATTTTAAAATGACCTAATGCTGGAACGCCTTCGTCATCGTTGTATTTTACGTAAACTTGACCAATAGCTAAATTAATTCCACCACCTGTTGGGTCGTAGGCATAAATTGCATGGCTTCCACTTAAGGCTAGTTGAGTAGTTAGGCTAGACCATGTGTTTGTACTAGCAGAATATTTTTTGATAATCCAATCTGCACCGTAATCTGCACTAGTAGTCTTGATCCAAACTGAACCAGTTGGAGCACCGTTATTAGTTGATTGGTTATCAGTAATTTTAAATAACGGAACACTAGTATGTGGACTTAATTGTAATTGAGGAGCCAAATAAATTGTTGAGTTTAATCCAACTTTAGCTACTGTAGATCCGCTAAGTGTAATAGCACCAGTATAAGAAGCATTATTTGTGTTTGTACCGTTAGTAAATAAATTTAAATAGCCATTAATGTTTGAAGCTGTAATTCCCGCCGCAGTTAATGTACTATTAGAATTAATTGCAGTAATTAAAGCAGTTAATGTTGTTACACTAGTAATACTAGTACCATTGATTACTAACGCATCGCCAGTTAGTAAAGTAATAGAACCAGTAGCAATCGTACCAGTTGCCGCAGGCCAACTTGCGGCCCATGCTGGAGATCCTACTTCAACCCATGTACCGCCAGGTGTTGAGTTTGCATATTTTTTAAACCATAATTTGTTTAATGTAGTTGTTGCAACGATTACGTAATCGCCTAACTGTCCAATACTTGGTAATGGAGCTCCGGCAAGTCCAAGTGAGCCTGCTGTATCTACTTTAGTAGTGTCTGTAATTACAGCCAAATTATTCAAACTTTGTTGTTCAGTAAATGTTTGACCACCAGTTGTTGTAGCTGGAGCGGCATTCCATTGAAAAACACCGAATTTAGTATCTGTTGTATCAAACCAATATGTTCCATCGGATGGCTCGCCGTATGGTGCAGTTGTTGTGCCTGTTAGGCTATCTAAATCTACATCAGCACGTACTACATACGCACGATTGCTTACACCTAAAAAACTGTATGCGGCTTCCAAACCATATTCATTTTGCTCACCAGCGTGAATAGGATTGTTTTGTGCATCTGTTTTAAATGTCGGAATACCAAATGTATCCGATAAATCTTTTTGGCTAGTTAGTAAATATACTGTTCCAGCGTTTGCTTGTTGGGTTCCAGGTGCAATTCCTGTTCCAGCACCGTTTTGTTTATCTTGTTCAGACGCTACAATGAATAACGGTACAGTGCCAGCTGCCGCTGGGGTGTAGAATGATTCATCTACTACTGTTACGCTTACGCCTGGTGAATTTAATGTTGCCATTTATATGATCTCCATGAATACATGTTGTTAATGTATTTATGGCATTTTGCTTTTTTGGCTCAGTTATAAGCTATGAAAAGGTCGTAAAAAGGCTTAAATAGAATATGAGACCACTATGTTCTTGCGGTAGAGCACCGTTATCGATTAACTATTATAAAAACGGACAGGCTTTTTATAGAAGTCAGTGCGGGCTATGTTCCCGAGGAGTTAAAGAACCTAGGTGGAAACGTGCCGGTTATGTTGTTAAAAATACATGCGATAAATGCGGATACAAGAGTCCGCATAAAGAAATATTTGCTCCATTTCATGTAGATGGAGATCTTAATAATTGTCGACCGGCAAATTTAAAAACAGTATGCGCTAATTGTGCCAGGGTATTGCATAAAGAAGGAATTAGATGGAAACAGGGGGATCTTATTCCGGACTTATAAGTTGTTTTACTTGATCATATAAATCATCTATACTGCCATTGTTGGCAAACACATAATCAAATTTTGTTCCTACCCATGCTGTTTCGCTAGCATGAATACCTAATTTTTGCATACGAGTTTTAGCCAGCATATAATTCATGCATTTATCACCAGCATTCATATCTGCGGCATCTCGATACCAGTCGGGTTCTGGGCCACGTACAACACGAATAACTATTCCTCCAGCATCTTTGATTGATTTAATTTCATTAGGAAAACGGCAGTCACTAATAACAATGTCATCTTTGCTGTTGCGTAGTTTATTTTCCAAACTAGCAATCCAAATATCGTCATGGAAAGCCTTACGACAAACTTCAGTGCCCCAGTATTGTAATACCCATCGAGGTGTTAGATCGGGCATATTTAAACGTTCTGCCCACCAAGGATCTACTTGTTCGCGCCATTCACGGGCTTGTTTTGTGCGTCCTTCTAGCATAGTTCGGTCCCAACCAAACACTTGTGCTACTGCATCTTTAAGACTATTTGCAAACGATTCTCGACGAAAACCGTGAAAGTTAGTAAGATAATCTGCAATAGTATCTTTGCCTGAACCAATAAAACCGCACACACCTATAATCATAGAGCCCCCTAAGTTAGCTCTAGTATATAACAGTTTTATTACAAGGTCAAGAAATTTCTTAACCTAATACAAAGTAATAGCCAGATCCGCCAGCTACGTATGTGTCCAATTCTTTATCTAAAGCAACTAATTCTTCTTTAGCGGCTCCTAACAATGCAGTACCATTTAAAGTAATTGGAGAGCCTGGGCCTGCAATGGCTCCAAACTTGCTACGTGCTTCGCCTAACATTTGTTTACAAACTGCTAGAGTATAATCTTTAAGCCATTGTTTGGCATAGATATCTTGTAACAATACCCAATCTGGTCTAAAATTATAACTTTGAATTAAAATTTGTTCGCCTTGACTAAATGGGCGTTGTAAAATATTTAATATATGCGTGGTAGGTTTCCAGAGAAATTCTATATAACTACCAAACATACGGCCTACAAGTTTTTGATATCCGCTGAATAGTTCGTATGTAGCTAAACCGCCCATCATACTTCCTGACATCAAATATGTATTTGTATATGCCAAGTTAAAGGGTTCAAACAAAGTACCACCAGCGCCCATGCCGGTGCGGCTACCAATCGCACGGCGAAATACTTGACGTACTGTAATAATTTCATCTGGTAATCTGTACTCATTTTGATCCTGAATAAGTTCAAGAAAACTATAACTTTCTTCAACAGCATTAGGACTTTTTTGACGATAACGGTTTAATGCACGGTCAAGGGCAGTTTCGTAATGTACTGGGTCTAATTCTACTTCAATCATACCGTCGCCTAGCATCTGTTTTACATAGCTAAACACTTTATTTCGTTCGATTGTGGAATCAGATTGCGTTGATGATGGTAGATCGTCCATATAAGTTCTCCATACATATTTATCATACGATAAATATCACTATGCCACGTTTATCTTTATACAAACCAGAAAAGGGTAACGACTATAAGTTTATAGATCGTCAAGCCAGCGAAATGTTCCAAGTTGGAGGCACTGATGTGTATTTGCACAAATACATGGGTCCAGCACTAAAAACTTCAGGAACTGCGGATCAGCCAGTTTACGGTGCTTTGAATCCTACAAATATCCAAGATTTATTATTCTTAGAAAATCGGGATAGAAAATACGATACTGAAATTTACAGATTACGCGGTCATTATAACGTGGCAAATATTGATTTTAATTTGAGTCAATTTGGATTATTCATTGATAGTGATACAATTTATATGACTGTACACATTAATGATATTATTAATACTATTGGTCGCAAACCTATGAGCGGAGATGTGTTTGAATTGCCACATTTGCGAGATGATTTTGCGCTTAATGATTTTGATTTTACATTACCCAGGTATTATGTTATCGAAGATGTAGGACGTGCAACCGAAGGATTTAGCGTAACGTGGTATCCACATTTGTACAGACTAAAATGTAAGAAAGTAGTAGACAGTCAACAGTTTGCAGACATATTAAATCAACCAGCAGTTGATGCTAACGGCGATCCGGTAGCAAATACTAGTCTCCGAGATTTGTTAAGTACACGAACACAAGAGCTAGCAATAAATGCCCAAGTTGTTGCACAAGCAGAAGCAGATGCTCCGTTAAGTGGTTATGAAACTAGACAATTTTATACACTAGCAGTAGATCCCGACACAGGTAAACCATTATTAAGAAATGCAGACGAAACAGATCTTACCGCTGACAATATTAATGCAAACACTAATTCATCAAGTGTTAATGCTATTCCACAAAGAACTGGCTATAGTGGTTATCTACTAGGCGATGGATTTCCGGTTAATGGTTACGAATTTGGCTTTGGTATACAATTTCCTAGCTCTCCTGCTACTGATGATTTCTTTTTAAGAACTGATTTTATGCCTAATAGACTTTTTAAATTTGACGGAGTGCGATGGGTTAAGATGGAAGATTCTGTCAGAATGACCATGACTAACAACGATACAAGATCTACACTCAAAACTGGATTTATTAATAACAATAACTATACTTACAACAATGCTATAGCCAGCGACCAGGTAATTTTAGCAGTTGGTGATAGTGTAGTTAATACTAGAATAGCATACACAACTAGCAATTATATTGTACTAAAGTTAGATACTTACACAATGGAATACTCCATTGCAGAATATCCTAATATGATAAGTTCGTATCGATATGTTAATCCGGTTACTGGAATAGCTAGTAATAATGTTCGAATTACATTACCGTTAATTAACAATACTCAACAAACAATTTCATTTGCAGGCACTTGGGTAGTTACTATGTATAACACCAGAGATGACCAACGTCAAAGTTTATCGCAAGCACTTAAACCTAGGGCAGATTTATAATGCAACATTTTTACGATGGCCAAATAAGACGTTATATAACGCAGACAATAAGAGTACTTAGTAATTTCGTAGTCAAATATGGCGATGGAACCTTACATCAAGTTCCGGTAATGTATGGAGATGTTGATCGTCAAGTTGCTAATATTATAAAAAATAACAGCGAAAATAAAATCAACAGCGTTCCTAGAATTGCAGTATACGTTAAAGAACTTAAACTAGATCGTAATAGACTAGCTGATGCAACTTATGTAGGCAAGGTACATATTCGCGAGCGCGATGTAGCTAGTGGAGCTTACACAAATAACCAAGGCAGAAACTATACAGTTGAACGTATAATGCCTACTCCATTCGAATTGCAAATGAAAATAGATATTTGGTCAGCAAATACAGATCAAAAATTGCAAATACTTGAACAAATACTAGTATTGTTTAATCCTAGTTTAGAATTACAAACAACTGACAACTATATAGATTGGACTAGTCTTACCGTATTAAATTTAAATGATATTAATTGGAGTAGTAGAAGTGTGCCAGTTGGAACAGACACTCCAATCGACATAGCTACTATTACTGTAGAAACACCGATATGGATCAGTCCTCCAGCTAAGGTAAAACATCTTGGAATTATTAAGAAGATTATTACTAGTTTTTATAATGATGGTGCTATGACTCAAGACGGGTATGGCTATATTGAAGGTCTCGGATCCGATCCAGAGCAAGAAGGCAATATAATTTTAACTAACTTATTAACTCAACAAGTAACAACTATAAGTAGTTTTGGAATCCAAGTATATAATGGTCAAGCTAGAATACTAGGAGAAAGCGAAAGTGTTATTCCAAGAGAACCTAGTTTAGATATTAGTGTAAAACAAGGTCCATTAATCGATTGGGCAGAAGTGTTTTCACAATATCCTGGACAATATGTTGCTGGTAGTAGTAGAATTTATTTAATACAAGAAACTGGGACTGAAATTGCAGGAACTGTTGCATTGAATCCTGTAGATACTACAGTATTAATGATTAACTGGGACCTTGATACTCTAGTAACAAATACCGGAATCGATAGTAACGGATTTTTAGATACAGATGTTACTCATTACAATCCGGCTTCAGGGTACAGACCAAACAGTCCAGGTACATTTGATGCTATTGTTAATCCATTGACGTATAATCCTAGTTCGGCAATCGCAGGAACAAGATATCTTATTATCGAAGATATTGGAGATGCCGCAAGTATTGCTGATGGAAAATATGCTAGTGCTTGGGGACCATTAGTAGCAGTAGCTAATGATATTATCGAATACACTGGTACACAGTGGAATGTAATATTTCATAGTGCTCAAGAAACTACTACTATGATCTGGCAAACGAATATATACACTGGAGTTCAATACTTATGGAACGGCGTTTCGTGGGTTAAGAGCTTTGAAGGTGAATATAGGGCCGGGCAATGGAGACTAGAACTATAACAGATAAAATTATTTGTAGCGGTGCGTTAATATGTGCCAAATCTACACGACGATTTTTACTGTTACAAAAAAATCATGGTAAACATGCTGATACTTGGGGACTGGTAGGCGGCACTAATCTGGCTCACGAAAATCCATGGCAAGGACTACAACGTGAAATTGAAGAAGAATTAGGATCATTACCCGTTATAAAAAAAGCCTTGCCTTTAGAAAAATTTACCAGCAACGACGCTGTTTTTAATTTTCATACTTATTTTTGTGTAGTAGAAGATGAATTTGTTCCTATATTAAGCGACGAGCATAGTGCATGGGGATGGTTTACTTTGTCACGTTTTCCTAAACCTATACACAAAGGATTAGATCTTAGTCTTCGGAATCGAGTAATACAGACTAAAATACAAACTATTATAGATATAGTAGATAACTTATAAAAAAAGCCGCATTTAGCGGCTTTTTTATTACTGCAACGAACAATTTTTACGCTTGCGCTTCGCCCCAACGTAGAACCAAGTTAGCAATAACAGTACCTTGTGTAATGTAAACGTTAATAAACAATACGTCTGGACCATTTGGGTAACATCCGCGACCACCGATTGGTGTATTAGTCAATTCTTTCAATAATGAAAGATCCAACGAGTCTTTGTTAGCCGGAGAACCAATGAATGAGAAAATTGTTTCGCCTGGTGTAGCCGCTGTATTACGTGAGAAGTAAATTACAGTACTGCTTGCCACTGCTGCCGCAACACCTGTTGTTAAAGTAATAGTAGTTCCGTTAATAGACGCTACTTTAGTTAAACTAAAGAACGCGGAAGTAACAGTTGGGCAATACACGTCATCACCTACACGGATACCATTAGTATTAGAAACAGTAAATGATGTGCCACCAATAGTATTAATACCAGTATTAGTTACTGTAGTAATATTAGTAGCTGAGTTAGCAAACGTAATGCCTGCACCTGGAGCAACTTGACTGAAACTCGGTTGTCCTGTTGGCAGTGTAGTACTGTTTAAACTGTAGAACGGAATCTTACTTAAATCAGTTGGATAGTTACTTGGATTAATAACACCTTCAATAACCAACGCCGCGTTAGCACCACCAGTACCCGCTGTAATATCCAGCGCTTGTAATAAGAAACTAGCACGATTAATCAATTCGCGTAAGCCTAAATCACCTGTTAGCGCATTACTTACGCTAGGTGCTTGACGCACAGCAAACGCACAAGTTTTCTTAGTTGTAATTGTAATGTTAGGTGATTGATAACTGAAAATATATGAACGATCTGTATCAAATCCGCCGTCTTGTACAAACGCGGCACCCCAATGGCTTACAACAGGACTTGCCGTAGGAGCAACTAAGATGACACCAGTATTAGCCGCATGAGCTGTTGCTGAACCAGCACCAAATGTACGATATCCACCAGTTGCCCATAATGTAGTAGTTTGTGCTCTACTACAACCTAACAATGAACCAGTAGTTTGCAATCCATTAAATTGTGTTGTAGCTACTGCATTTGCTTGCGTTACTAATCCTGATCCTGCTATAGTAGAAATTTGAATAGCTGGAGCATTGGTATAAGTAACACCTAAGATTGTACCAGTGAATACTGTTGGAGCACCTAATACATAATATGTTGTACCGGTTGCAATATTACCTAAGCCAAGGCCTTGTGAATTGTTGAATACAATTGGCTGATTGGCAACCATGTTAGTTGTATTAGATAAAATAACTAAACTTCCAACGCTAGTAGTGGCAGTTGCATACGCATTTGTTTTATTAGTATAAGTGATAATTTCATTATCTACATATACTGATTGTGTATATCCGCTAGCAGGTACTGGGAAAAATGTAGTATCCCATAGGCTCATTGTAAGATCACCGCTTCCCATACCAGCGCCTACTATATAACTTCTTGCACCTTCGTTTTGCACTTCATAACGAACAGGCATGTTACCAGTACGCATCCAGCCTTCGTTGTTTAAGTTGTTATTACGCAAACGATGAACAAATTTGTAGTTACCATCATCACCACGCATCATCCAGTCAATAGATCCAGCACCGTACCATGTCCATTGCATACCCACCATCTGCATTTTAGATGGTGTCATTAAATATCCACTTGGATTAAATGGACTGCTAGTACCGTCAAATCGATCCTTATTCCACTGTGATTGAGGAATTTTATAGTCGATAGTTTTTGTAATTTTAATACCGTTTATACTTGTTGCGCCGCGCCACTGTGGATTAACATACATTAAAGTAGGGCTAACAACTTGAGTAACAACGTGTGTCATACCGCGCATAACAACGCGATCGCCTGCTACTAATTGTGTAGCAAAACGTGAATTAATACCAATAACTTGACCGCTACCAGCAACTACGCTAACAGTACCAGCTAATTGGAATGTACTAGCACGTTTAACCACATACGCTTGTGAGCCGTCAAATTCAAAGAATACACCGTTTTGTTCATCATATGTACCTGATCGAACAGTTGCGCCTGTCCAACCGACAAAACTTAATAAACAAGGATCTTGGATACTTGCACCTGTCGTTGGGCTGATTGCACCTAGTGTTTGAAAGGCTATTACTTGTAGTGTACGTTCATCTACAATACCAGTTACAGTATAAGTTCCATTAAAACCCAAAGTCAATACACCTTGTAAACTTACACGAGCACCAATTTGACAACCATGATCCACATCGTCTGTTACAATAGTAATTACTGATCCAATTGCTGTACCGTTGGCAGTAACGCTACGTACAAAGTAATTTGGAGCCATTAACAATCCAGTATTAAAGTTAATACCTTTACCAGATTGATAACGAATATACTTTTTACTCATACGAATTGCTTGCAATCCGTGTGCAGGGTTTCCTGTTCCTAGTTGTACGCCGCCATCGAATGGTCTATGTTGGAAAAAACTATCAACGCGAGCATATAACGATCCAATAATAGTTGTAGTTGGCTGTATTGTACCAATACCGCGAGCAGTATACGTGAATGTTGTTAAACTTGTAACGTTTTCAACGTAGTACGGACCTTGTGCTAGTGTATGATTGTTTGTACCATTATCACTTGTAACAACTACGTTAATAGTTTGTCCTGGTACAAATCCATGATTAACATAGGTGTTTACAGTAATTGTAGGAGCTACTGATACACTATAAAATGTGTTAGTTGAACTAACACTTCCGTTAGTAACGTTTACAGTATATGTACCTGCTTGTCCAGCAGTACCGCTAACTTGTGCTGTAATTACGCAACCGCTAGGAACTGTTTGTCCAGTAGTTTGAATACCTTGGCCAATTGCTAATGCACCGCTAGCCACTGCTGTAACTACAAGCTGACCAGTTGATCCACTGGTCAATGATGCTGTAAAGTTAGCACTAGGACTTGATGCAGTATTACTGTAGGTAAATGTTGGTTGACCTGTGCTGATCGCTGACAAATAACCGTTACCTGCTGTTACAGTAGTTAATGCTAATACTTGTCCTAATGACACTGTCATAGAACCATATGCAGTTGTTTGTGTGAACACTGGAGATAATGTACTACTGCTACTAATTGTTACGTTTGAACCGTCTAAAATACTAACAACATAATAAGTACCCTGAGCTAAGTTACCAATTGTTGATCCACTAGTAACAGTAAATAACTCGCCTACTGTAATGTTAGTAGTAGTTCCTAAACTTACACTGTTGTTTACAGCACTAGTTGCGTTAATTGTTGTTGTAAACAAAACGTTGTTACTGACTGTAACTTGAGTACTGTTAGCTACAGTACCAATATAGTATTGTGTGCCAGCTACTAAGTTACCAAAACTTGCACCACCAACTACGTTCATGTTACCGCCAGTTACTGTTGCTGTTGGAATGAATACTGGTGTTAAACTTGGGTTAATACTCATTGTGATACTAACGTTATCTTGTGTAGCACCTGGTTGGATACTGACCACATAATAAGTTGTACCTGTTGCAACACCGCCAAAACTTGTACCACTAAATGCTAATGGCATACCTGGTTGCATACCAATGTTTGTACCTAATGTAATAATTTGTGTAACGCTGTTAGTAGCTACTGCATTTGTTCTTATTGTATTAAAAACAATACTTGAACCGGCAGTCATACCAGTTGTGGTAGTTAATGTTACATAGTTACCAGAACTAGTTGTGGCTAACGCTGTAGCATTGATAACTGCATTAATGTTAGATCCTGTGTAAAATCCACCTAAACGTAATTGTGCAGCCACAGTGTATAAACTATCACCGTTGCTATAACCTACTTTGCCTTTAGCATAAAATGTAAAACTTGTTGCACTAGGCACAGCATAAACAACAAATGATCCTTGGGCACGTTCAAAACCAGTAATACTAGAATCTAATCCTGCCAAAGTGATAGCATTACCTATACTTAATCCGTGAGCGGCTACCGTAGTTACTGTAATTAAACTTTGTGATGTGGCGGCGCCGCCTGTACCAATACTAGCATCTGTAATAATTGCACTTACAGTAGTATCTGTTCCTGGAATTTCATAAATGCTTGGATAACCGCGTTCTTGACTGATTGTTAACCACTTGGTAGGCTGAATACCATACTCAAAGTCAGCGTCAATCATACTTTGCGGAGGACTTACACGAGTACGTTCAAAGCCATCGGTACCCATATCCCATGGACGAGTAATTAGTTCTGGTTTTTCGAAGAAAATTTGCAATGTATCTGTACTACTTTGACCCACTGTGCTAACAGGCAGGGTAATAGTTGTAATACCGTCGGTGTTATCTAATGTATTAAACCAGTTAGTAATATCGTTTGCACGAGTTATTGCAACTGTTGTACCTGCATAGGTTACATCAGCAAAGTTATAAAGTATAACGTTTCTTGTAGTATTGGTAATTACCAAAAGTTGTTGAAGGTCAACTTTTCCAGGTACCTGAATTGTGCCTACACCGGCTGCCCCTGGTGTAAAAACGTATTGTCTAATCTGACTTTTGGCCATTTATTGCTCTCCGATTATCTAGTATTATTTATCATTGCATTGGGCATTAGATTGATCTTGTGAAGAATCCTATGGCCCATGCGGCTTGTTCTGCGTATCTTTTAGTAGTTGCTTGACTTCTAGGGTTAGTGGGGTTACTAACAGCGTTCCAGTAAGACTCGTTATTAGCTGTTAGTGTTAATGTTGTCATTTGACCAGCGGCAGGAGTTGTTAAACCTATAGTCATATTGTCTACGGAACCTAATCCAGTTGGGTTAATTACAACATTTCCTGTACCAGTTGGGCTGAAATTAATTGTTTGATTTTGAGTAATCGCCTGAATATTACCTGCTAGGATCTTAATTTGTCCAGGAGTACCTAGTGTTATAGTTCCTGTAGGACTAATAGTAACAGATCCAGTATTATTAATTGTAAACGAACTAGTACCGCCAAATGATGTATTTCCAGTAGTTGTTAGGGCTGTAAATGTTGCGGCAGCCGGAGTAACTGAACCAATAGTTACATTATCTAATGTGCTCCCGGCAGTGCCTGTTACCGAAATAACTCCACCGCTTGCTGTCAATGCCCCTGTAAGAGTAGTTATACCACCTACTGTTAAACTAGTTAGTGTTCCCGGAATATTAACTACGCTACTAGATAAACTAGTATTAGTTAATAAAGGTCTTCCGTTATAGCTTATATAACAACCTGCACTGATTTCAATCCTATTACCAGTAACTACAAGACTACTGGCAATTAAATTTCCATTAGAATCTACTACAAAATATGGACTAGTAAATCCATTTTGACTACGAAATAATTTAGTTACTGAACTCATATTAAGCCATCGCTATGCCATAAGCTGCCGCAAGTGCTGTGGCAAAGTTTTTAGTCACTGCACTATTGCTGGCAAATTGTTGTGTACTAGTTATACTTACAGTGGTAAATGTTCCAGCGGCCGCAGTAGTTGCTCCAATAGCAACGTTGTCTAACGTTCCAGTAGTTGCAGGATTAATAATTATTGATCCTGAACCAGTAGGACTAATGGTTACTGGAAAATTAGCAGGAGATATAGTTGTAGTTGCAGTTGCGGTTAATGTGGTAAATGTTGCAGGGCGAGGAGTAATGCTACCAATAGTAATATTATCCAATGTGCCAGCGGTTGAAGGATTAATGTTTAACGTATTAGTAACATTTAAAGTAGACAAACTTAACGTTGGGCTCACTGCAATATTAACAGTATTTGTTGAAGAATTAGTAGTAAGAACTATGCCGTTTCCGCCAACCAGTGTTAACGTGTTTGTTGTTGCGTTCAGACCAATTGTATTTTGTCCTGAAACTGCTATGTATGTATATGCACTCATTTAATTGCTCCTAGCAATAGTATTTTTTTAACAGCATTAAGATTAATAAGATTATTACCAACTTGTGTTTCTGTATTAAGAGTTAAATTTGAAAATCTTCCGCTTGCAGGTGTTACTGATCCTATCAACACATTATCCATGCTACCAGTTGTTGCTGATGACATTGTCACTGTTCCAGTTCCAGTTGGTCTAATGATTGTATTTCCTGAGAATGTTGTAGCACCCGTTGATCCTAACACAGTAAATTGTCCGTATGTTGGAGCAATAGATCCAATAGTTGTTCGATCTATAGTATTAGTAGTGCCTGAAAGGCTACTAGTAAATGCACCAGTAACTCCTATACTAGGATAATTGCTAGCTGTAAATGATAAAATTCGCCCTATAGAATCTGTTGTTAGCGATATCGAATTATCACTATTTGTAATTGCCAAGCTGTCGAGAATAAAAGCCGCTGACAACGTAGTTTGACCGGGCACTGCTACGTTTGTAATTGCTCCAATTTCAATAAGCCCAGATTCTGTTATCGATAAAAATCCATTAGGTAAATTACTATTATTCCAGTTTAATTGTAAACCTTGAGCTCCACCGAGAGAGCTTGTTTCGCCTACTGTTTGCGGAACGCTTAATTTTAGCACTCGTTCGCTGTATGTAGCTTTGTAGATAACTTTAATTCCTGCCAATGGAGTTACAGTATCAGTGGCATAAAATGGATTTGCAATAATTTTAACTACATTGTTGTCTACTGTAGCTGTAAATTGCACCAAGTCTCGACCTAAATTTGTTCTTCCAAATACCGTTACGCTTGCTTGATTTGCGCGAGCACTAGCTATAATATTAACGTGTTCTACATCGTCAGTGCCGTACTCCATCACAATTTCGTAAGTTGCACTACTAAAATCTTGTAAGTTCCAACTATCGATCACCGTGTTGGCGGTTACAGTAACAGCAGTTCCTCTAAAGGAGAAGTTTGCTTGATTTTTGAATTTAAGAGTGTTTGAAAACCCTCTTGTGAAGAAATCAGTGAAGTTCATATAGTCTCATCAGTACTGTGTATTTATTCATAGTCAATATTATTGTCGCGGGCTGAAAAATATGCTAAATTACTGTAACACGAGGAGTTTTGTATGGGTCGGTATACTGAGTATTTTAAAGAAATTTGGCAAATGCAAGCCAGTAGAAAAGTAATAGGATTAACGCTATTTGGAGTAATTTACAATAATACTACTCCTTTTACTCCGGGTAACAAACTTTCAATAGCTGAAGGTGTAGAAACTGCCCTGGGCATTTTAACTAGAAAGGGTTATGATTTCTTAATTATTGCAGGACAGCCACCAAACAAGACTAAGAATTTAGAAATAGTTGATTTTGAAAATATCTTAGGTGCTACAAAAGAAATCGCAGATTCAGTAGGTGCAAGAATTAAAAATGCATATTATGCACCAAGTACAGATAAGACTGACCCGTTTGTAAAACCTAATCCGGGCATGTTTGAACGTGCGCAAAATGAAAATATGGTAGTATGGGAAGAAAGCTATTACATTGGTGCGGATTTAAACGATGTCAAAGCCGCATTAAAAGTCAAAGCTACTCCTGTTCTAATTAAACCTGCAGGAAGTGTTCTTAAAACTAAAGCATTTGAACTAACCAACAATGTAAAAGCACAAGAATTTTCTAGTCTATTGGAATTTGCAGAATCTCTATGAAAATTAATCTTGATAAAATTATCGTTTTAGACGATATACAAGAATGGTTAGTAGAATACGGAAAAACAGACTTTTCAAACTATAGATATTATCCGTTCCACTATGGCGATACTGCAAAACCTGAACTAGGATGGTTGTTTGGTGCAATGTTATTTGACAACAGGCAAGGTGGTTGGTATCACGGTAATCCTGAATTTGTACGTACTCTTAATGAGTATTTTATGAAACATGTTCTTAAAACTATCGATTCGACTGCTGTTCTCAGAGACTTAACACGTATTCGAGTAAACGGCATGAATACTGGAAATGTGGCAAGTTTACATAATGATAGTCCTAAACCTAATATGTGGGCAATGTTATATTATGTATATGACAGCACAGGAGCCACTGAATTTTATCACGGAGATGGATCAATAGCGGCTTCTGTCGAACCTAAAGCTGGCAGGATCGTAGTATTTCCAGCTTGCTATATGCATAAAGCAAACTCTCCAACAGAGTTATCCGATTGGAGAGTTACGCTAAATTACAATTATTTGATCGAAGGCGATCTAAATAACGACTTGTTTACTGATTAACTTCTTCAAAGTCACTTTTGCTGATTAGTTTTCCTAGCTCGGGCAACCAAAGATATTTTAAATCTGAATTAGCTAGTGTTTCTAAGGCTTGTTTTACGGTTTCAACTAGAGGATCTCCTGCTAGATTAAAACTTGTATTAAACAAGATAGGAACATTTTTAATTTTATTAAATTCACTAATCAATTCATAATAGTTAGGGTTTTGTTCTGCTGTTACTGTTTGAATACGGCAAGTACCATCTACGTGTGTGATGGCAGGAATAATACTTTGCTTATCTTCTTTAACATCTACTGCATACATCATAAACGGACTATCACTACGAGATCGGAAATCAAACCAATCATTAGCATGTTCTGCTAGTACAGATCCTGCAAATGGTCTAAACCACTCTCTGCGTTTTACTTCATTAACAATATCTTTACCATTCAATACAGTTGGATCGTAAACAATACTTCTATTACCTAATGCTCGGGGACCAGCTTCGCTACGTCCTTGATATAAACAAACAATATTACCATTGGCAATTAGTTGTGCCACTTCAGTTGCAGTAGTGTCTTTAGTTACAAACCCAGTATAATCGATATCATCATACTGTTTAGGATCAACAGGTCCGAGATACAAACTAGTCAATGGAGTTTTAACCATGTCTTCTGTAACACTACGATAAATGTATTGGCAAACACCGATTGCATTTCCGCCATCATGACTGATAGGTTCGTGATAAAATTCTACATCTGGAAATTCTTTAAGATACTCATAATTAGCCACACAATTTAGACCAAAGCCTCCGGCCATAACAATCTTTTTCTTTCCAGTCATTTCGATTGTCTTGCGGATCAAACCAAATACTCTCTCTTCGGCAGCTTTTTGTACAGCATACGCAAGATCTTTTCTATACTCGCCTACTAGACTTTCGTCTTCATGCCATTCTTTTTTATCATTTAACTGAGCTAGCTCTGCATCTAAATCGGCACGGATGAAATTTCCTGCTGGGAAACGTGGTTTAATAAAACTACGATTAGTAAATCTACCATCGTTAATTTTAATGGAATCGTTTGGTTTTCCATAAGGCGCGAGACCCATAGTCTTACCAGCTTCGATTGGATGAAACCCTAAAAACTGTGTTACTGCTTCGTAGGCTTTAGTAAGTCCGTGGCCGTCGGAAATCTCAATAGGCACATCATCTTCTTCTAATGCAAAACTATCGCAATGATTAGCACCATATTGTTTATATACTGCTCGACAGTTTGCTGGATAAGACAAGTCCCATATAGATTCAACTTCCCATGTTAATGTTTTAAATTCATCTACAGTGCAACCGCTGCCAGCGCCATCGATGACCAAAGCTGCCGCATCATCAAATCCACTATTATAAAATGCAGTTAGCGCATGTGTCATATGATGCATGTCGCCTGCTGGAACTGTTTGAAAATGTCTACCTGGTTGTTTTTTCCTAACTACAGAAGTGTATACATCTTCTTGACTCCATGGAGTAATTGGAAAATTATTCGATGTAGAACAAATAACTAAAAAATCTATATGGTCAGTATGCGTAAATGCTAAATCTATTCCTGCAAACGGATTACCATCGTATTTTTGCCTAGTTAAACGTTCCTCTTCGACGTAAAATATTAATTCACTGTCTTTAAAAAGGGCTGTGCTTCCATTATGCCCGATATTAATTCCTAAAAGATACATGGTTTTCCTTATTTGGTTGTCTTCTTGATATGGTCTCGAATACTAGCAATGACTTGTTTTAGTTCGTCTTTGCTAAAATCCATTATTGTATCGTTAAGTCTATCTGCTTCTTCGCTAGCAAATCCAGCGATTCTAATTGGGCTATATACTCGTTCGGCACCTTTCTTTTCAATAATATTAAAATGTTCTGGATATGTTGTGTTGATAGGGAAAGTACTACCACAAACTACTGTACCTGGTTTATCAAATGCATAAGCAATATGTTGTCCCACACTATCGCATCCGATAAAATAATCGGCGCTTTCAATAACAGCCGCCCATGTGCGTAGATCAACACGATCTTGAGGTTGGAATAAAGGGAGATTCATTACATCTAGCTTATGTTCGCCCATGTAAACCATATTGTAGTCTTTGCTTAATTCGCCTACTAATTCAATAAACGTAGTTTGTTCAATACTACGACTGCTAGGATCAAATACAACACCTGGGCCCATAACACTACTGCGACCAAACGGCTGGATAACAATCGTTTTTTCTTTTTGATGCTGTTGACGCACTTGTGTCATAATACCAATAGCGTTCATTTCCTCAGTTTTGCTCAGGACTAATGTTGGTTTACGATTTTGATCAGTACGTTCTGCTAGTATTTCCCACCAGAAACTTTGTTGCAAACTGCTACGTTGATTATAATATTCGTGATCTCTATACGGTTCTGTCGAAACACATTCGTTATCTTTAATAAGATTTTCAAAAATACCTTTATGATTTACATCAAAGGCTATTTTTTGTAGTGTAGGATGCCCTAAAAAAATCTCTAAGCCGCCTTCGCAAACAATACCAGCAAGCAATCCTCGCTTGTTTGCTTCTTCTAAGGCGGGAATACTTGCTATAACTCTACCAGCTCCGCCGTTAATAAACACAACTTTTTTCATAATATCCTTTAATATACGTAGTTAATTATTTATAGTAGTTAAAATACCAAACCTGCAATTACGAAATACAATTTTTTGTAATATATTCAAACAGTTTTTCGGCATATTTTTCATGTACAACAGTTGTAAAATGATTGTGTTTGCGTAATTCTGTTGGATAATTCACTATGGCAAAATCATAAAAACTAGATGTTGTTATATTATAAAAGTTTTTATTCTCGCTGTCTATGTTTCTGGTTTTCAAAAAAGGATGGCACATACTGGCAAACACATGATCGTATCCTTTGGCTTTTAATAGTTCGTGCAATGCAATAATTCTTGCTTCTTGGGTTTCAATTTGAACAACATCTGTCCATAAAAAATGAGTGCAAAATGGAATCACATCTCGATCTATACTAATAACAGTATCTTTTACTGTTAGTCTAATGCCTGATCCTGGATTAGCAAATATAACTCCAAAATCAGTATACTCTCTGGGCCAAGACGGATCATTTTTTAAGTCGCCTGCCATAAAATCTGGAATCTGTTCCAACCATCGAGATCCGTCGATTTCTATTCTATGTAAACTGCTCCAACCAACAATAACAAAAACATCTTTAGGATCAACACCTTGACGTTCTAATTCCATTAAATCAAAAATGGTTCTTTTAAAAATAAAATCATTACTAGCGCCGTTATATGAATTATTGATATATTTTTCACAGTTCATATAATCACTAACATATTTGGGAAATGCCAACTCTATATTACCTAATGTTCTATCAAAATCGCCAAGACACTCCATTCCAAATGTAAAGCTGTCGCCCATTGCGTATAATATTTTTTTCATTTTATTATATTTTCTTTAATTTTTTTTAATACAAGTTTCTGTCGTCCTGAATGGAAAAATAATTTGTATAAGTAGGACAATGATTTATTAGGTTGATATTTTTTATGAAACACACAACCTTGGGCCATATTCCATAACTCCGCTGTGAGATCAAACCTAACAAATTTAACAGGTTCACTAGTGTTAAACTTTATATAATACAACGGATCTCCTGTTTTAAGTTGTAGATTATTTGTGTTAGATTGCAACTCAAATGCACCTTCTACTGGGCGTAACCATTTGGCAATATTAAATGTTCCCGGAATATACGTACATTTAGTTTGAAATTCACTAGTATGCATGTACGCAGGAAAAGTTGATATTTCCATATCTTCTTCACTAAAAATAAAAAATTGTGATAGACATTAAATAATGGCTGTACACGTGATATAGGTTTAGGTGTAAAGTGTTCAGAAATTGCATCTTCTTGGCCATATTGATTTAAAAATTTACCAGTGGCATAATCGATAGTTATAGTTGTAGTCCAAGGATTACGAACTATGAACGTGTTATTTGTAGATTTTAAAAATGCTGGACAATCCATGTAATTATTAAAATCGTTTTGTTTGTTTTTATTTTTTAAAATATCTTTATACAAACTATCCGGCTCTTGGTATAACATAAAATCGTTGTTATACAATTCAGGTGGAACACAAGATGAATAATATATAGTCTTCATTTTATCTTGGAATTCTAATATACCAACCGGTTAAAATATATTTGTCTTGTGTTAACGCAGTAAGTCCGCGATGTACATGTGTGAAACCTGCTGGCCACACTACCACTGTACCTTGAGTAGGACGTATTCTTCTTTTTTGATGTAAAAATTCAGTCTCAGCCTCGCCTTCGGGCATGTCGTTAAGATAAATCATCCATACTAGTTCACGTTGAGCACAATTATATCCAGAATTTTCATAGTGCCATGAGTGGTATCCTCCACCAGGCTTGGTCAATTGCATTTTAATATCGCTAGTCCACAGCGGAACTTCTTGTAATTGTTGAAAATGACTGACGTATTCTTCTAATACTTCCCATAGTTTATTTTGTATTTCGCCTACATACTTACTATGATAATTTAAAAAAAATGCAAAATCTTCTCTATGCAACGGTAATCTATCTTTTAATCCTTGTTTTTTTGTATCAATTAAATCACTAGGACGTTGACGATGAAAATCTTCTATCAAAACTTCGCATAATTCTCTTCGAACTAAATTAGGCCAGACTGCTATAAAGTCTTGTTCTTGCATCATAATATTTTTCCTATATTTCTATATTGAGAAGCCGCATGTGTTTTGCTAACTAGCCAATTTCTTAAAATTTGTACTGTTTTTTTAACTGGCGCATCAGTGTCATACATCTTTATTTCAGGTTGTTTTTTAATTGCTATTAGTTGTATCAATGGCGTACCTTTTTTAAGTATGATTTCGCCTTGAAATTTTCTTAATATAACTTGTGCTAATAACATTGGATATTCACCACTGTTAATAACTCCGCTCGATACAGTAAAATAAGGAGACTCGTTATAAAAAACGGGCACAGTTAGTATAGATGTGTCTTTTTTGGTACGTACATACCATGGGCATCTTAATTTCATAGAAAAATTAAAATATTCTTCGCCAAATGAATATCCTGCAAAGGTACGTTCATCATGAAATTGTAGCATATCAAACGGATTGCCATCGTGATCTGTCATCGGAGCCGCGCTAGCGTTTATACCATTTTGACCGTCGTATGTAATTCGAATATCCTGCCATAGTCGAACCACATACCCTGTAGACATTATGTCACGTATCCCCGGACAACCGCGCATACTGTGACTTTCATTCTCAAACGGAATTTGTTGTGGATTTTTGCCGGCAGGCAAAATTGGTTCTATTTTTTCTATACCAGCAATGATAGGGAAAAATTCGATATGTTCACTCATTAAAAAACCTCACTGTACTATATAGCACAGCAAGGTTCTTGTGTAAGGTAATAGTGATTACTCTTTAGGTGCAGGACCGGGAATGTGTTGTGTCGGATCGAATCCGATAGCTCCTGGATTTTGTTTAAAATCTGGATCATCAACTACTTCTGTAATTCTTACAGTTGCATAGTTTGGATTTTTTCTGTCCCAATCACGTCCAAAGCCTGTCTTGATTTGAAATTCTTGTCCTACTACATAGTTCCAACCGCCATCATGTATGATAGGAGTGCCAGTAGCTGTTTCAGTAACCGGATCAAAATCTACTTCTACTACTAATCCTGCGCCGTCGCCAATATTGTATTGTTGACGAACTGCCGGAGTTTCATAATTTGAACCTGGATTAACTAATTCTACTTTAGTTACATGGCCGTGAGGCTTGCGAATTGGATTTAAAGGAGGTGCATCAATTAGCTTAGATGCTTCTGCAATCACTTTAGCAGTCCAGTCACCGCCTTTGTGCCAAGTACCATCTGCATCTAGTTTATCACCGATAGCAGTAGTGTCAGAAACTTCTCTCCAGTTTTCTAATTCATCAGGATGCCATATCCCTGTTGGATCTTCGTCGTGAAGTTGAGTTACTTCGAAAACGCCGTTATCGTCGGCAATCATTCTAGCCCATTGTGTCATTTAATTCTCCTTAATCTTTCCAATAAATTATTGCTAAACCTGAACCAGCATTGCTGGCAATATTATCTAATATGCAGGGTGGGAATGCCAATAGTGGTCCTGAACCGCCACAGCAATCATATCCTGTTCCCCAACAAATACAGTGAACAAAATATTTGTAAGCGCCAGCGCCTCCGCCAAATCCTGCTTTACTTGCAAATCCATGTACACCGATACCGCCGCTTCCGCCTAATGTGCCAGCTTGGCTAATATGTCCTACTACTAGGTTACGACTAGATTGACAGCAATCATAAATATCGTTGTAAGTGTTATTTACGCCAAAACAACAAACTTGATTCCAGTCAATACCGCCAGTTTGAACACTACTTGGCAAGCATGGCCAGTTTACATAATATGCATCACATAATCCTGGATATATTGCTCCACCTGTTCCTGCGCCTTCGCCCGAATCTTCAGGTATACCACCCATTTGTTTACCGTTAGTACTAGTCCAGTAGTTATCCTGGTTAATCTGCTGACGACAATAGCCAATACCTTTACCAGAACTTCCACTACCTGCCATTTCCATAATATCAAACCATGGCCATTTTTTAGGAGCAATACCGCAACATACATCAAACTCACTACGTCCTGTACACATGCATAGCGCACATGTCCAATACATTGTGTCTGGACGGCCTTCTTGGTTATCACAACCACCCCATCCACCTGCGCCCATGCGCCAAACTCCGCCTTCACATAAACCGTTCCACATGGTTTGTTCGCAAGCTGAGTTCAAATAAGCATAACGTGTTCCGCCGCCACCTTGTACGGTTGTCGGGCCGCATACGCAAGGCTGTTGGCTGTTACCGTACATAGAACAGATGCATCCGCAGAATGCAGTGATACTACAGCATCTGTTAATATATCCAATGCCGCCGCCACCGCCGGCCATTGAGCCACCGTTGTTATTGTTAGTTGTTGTACCGCCTTTATTACACACTGTACCACCGCAACCACCGCATGGGAACATAAAGCTACCAGCACTGCCGCCTCCTGGAAAATAGTGTGCGCAATAATCTTGTGAGGTAGATTGTTGGCAATTACAACCGTAAATGATACAATATCCACAGCAAGTTGTATTGCAAAAACATATACAAGTACTTGGGCATGTACCGTTAACTTCTTGATAGTTACGTCCCCAACCACCGCATCCACCAGTACTATTCATTAAATTTCCGCCTGAGCCTACTCCAGGTGTGCGACCGGTTGCGCCGCCTCCTGTTACAGTTTGAGCAGTTCCGCCTAAGCAAGTATAACTGATTGTTGTACTAGCTTGCTGACGACCTACTACGATAGTAAATGTACAACCTGGTGCTACGCAATGTACGCTTTCAGCATATCCACCGCCCGACCCAGCAAAATTACAATAAAAATCACTACAGCAGGCTTTTCCGCCGCCACCAACTGCGATTGCACGAATACAACCAGTACTAGTTAGTGGTAGCACAAAAGAATAGCTTCCTGGTTTAGTAACCATTACTCTGTTTTGAAAACATTGATTAAGATCATATGAGTATTGAAATCCAGGATACTGCTGGCAAGTTGTTGTTGTATAAGCTATACAACAGTTTGTTCCAATTTGAGTAGAACCTGTACTTATATAACGTCCCATTTTATGCTTCCTTCCAATATACGATTGCGTAGCCTGAGCCCGCATTGCTAACTAAATTATCTAAATAACACGGTGGAAATGCTAATGGAGCTCCTGAACCGTTGCAACAGTCATAACTTCCGCCCCAACATACACATGTTATATGGCATTTTGCTGTTCCACCACCGCCACCGAATCCTGCTTTACTAGTATAGAAGCAAACTCCTGTGCCACCTGAACCTCCTAAAATACCTGCGCAAGTCATTGCGCCGCTGAATAGTTTATCTTTAAGTGTATAAGCCGCATCACATCTAAAAGGATCTGCTTGACTACCTAAACAACATAATAGTGTCCAGTTAATACCGTCAGCTGGACTATTAGGAAATTTAGGAACCATTGCACCCATCTGATCCATGTTGCAACAACGCATTACCCAACCACCTGTACCGCCACCTTCACCTGCATTACTTGGGCGACCAAAGAAACCATCTAGTAATGTTGACTGGCAACAGAAGAAATATGTAGTTTCATTCATAAATCCTGGAGCACCTGCACCAGAGATATTACAAACATCCCACCATGGATAACGACAAGGATCGTTAAGTTTAGGTTGGAATTTCATATTCCAATGTGGGCAACTTTGACCATAGCTATCGTTATAACGACAACGATAAGTTAATTCATAAACGTTTGGAGCGCCTTCTTTAGGACTAACATTGGCGCCGCCTCGTCCGCCACATCCGCCAACCCACCACATAGCTCCGCACACACCTTCCCAACTACGACAGTTAGGTGGTTGGGAACTGTGACTTCCACCGCCACCACCTGCGCCTGTGGGATAATCGATACGCCAATACTGACAATTGCCGCCGACATTGCCGTCAAACCATGGGCAAACACAGTTACAGCAAGTAAATTCCCATACATAAGTAGATGTGTTTCCGTTAATAAATCCGCCAATACCACCACCGCCGCCTGCTGTAGCTCCGTGGTTAATGGTTCCTGAATTACAAACAGTCATTCCGCAACCGCCTTGGCAAGCACGAGGACTACCAGCACTTCCGCCGCCAGCATAGGCAGCTAAACAGCAACCATTGGTATCACCATGTTGTGCATCTGTATATGAAAACACTAAGCAATAACCGCAACATGTTGTTGTATTAGTATAGATACAAGCTCCGCAATAATGACTTACCGAGCCAGCGCAATAATTACAGTTATAACCAGCAAGGCCGCCACTACTGTTAAAATCTCCACCACTTGCTGTACCTGGTGTGCAATATGATGCACCACCCGCTGTATGAACAGCACTACCATTACATGCTACTGAAGAATTTTGTTGTTGGCGACCTACACAGATTGTAAAATAAGTAGTGCCGCCGGTAACTGAGTGAAATTTTTCACTATATGCTCCGCCTGCTCCAGCAAATCCGCAACAGTTACCATTTGTACACATTGGTTTGCCACCACCGCCTACAATAACTGTTCTTGCACAAAGTGCAGTCGTTGGAACTACAAAACAATAGCATCCTGGACGATCATACACTACTTTATATTGCCAGCATTGTGTGCCGTCATAGTAGCTCTTTGCTCCCGCTACTGAACCAGCCGCAGAAACTTTTGGAGCACGTTTTTCTAAGCCGACCGTGTTAAAACTAATTGGTACAAAACGACCCATTCTATTCCCCTAATTAAGTGATACTTGTTTCAATTCCGTACGCTACTGCGTCAACTGATGAACTACTTGAGTAAACTACAAGTAATTGGCCAGCAGATAATACTAGACCTGTACGTTCTAATACGCTGTTTGCTGGAATTGTTGTACCATATTCTAAATATGAGTTATCGGTAACTGTAGCACTACTAGTCAATGCTAGACGAACTGTAACTGATGTTGCATTTCTGTTACAAATTGTCACACTGGCTACGCTAAAATAACCTGCCGGGCAAGTATACAAAGTTGTATTTGTAGTTGCCGCTAAATCTTGAATACCTAATCTTCCTGTTGCCATTTATGTTTCTCCAATTATTTTAATAAGAAGTAGTTTAAAGCTAAGGGACTACCATCTACACCCTGTTTAAAATACATCTTATTACGCACGTTGATTTGTGTGTTGTTAGTATTACTTATCGTCTGACCAGTAATTTGTACGTATCCTGCAATCAGTGTATTTACGTTGATTGAGCTTGCTCCGCCACCAATTTGGCTAGTAATGTACGTTCTAATAGCCTTTTGAGTCGGAACAATATTGTCCGAATTAGCTGAGAATGTACCATCAGTGCTAAATTGTGTAATTGTAGTGTTACTGTTACCTAACGCTACGCTACCTAATGTCAAAGTCTGTAGTCCAGCTAAGTTAAATGCGTTAGCATTTAAAGTTGCTACACCAGTACTTTGTTGTACGCTGAACAAATTACCAACGTTAAAGTTACCGTCTTGGTCTGTACTTGTAAAGAATACGCGACCTCCTCCGTTTTGAACAGTTTGATTAGCTGTATTAGCTAACTGAGTTGGAGTATTTGGATAATTTGTTGTTACAATATTACCAGTACCGATACTCAAGAAATCATGGCCTGTTAAACGTACTTGACTGTACAATATTCTTGAAGTTACTACTGTTCCGTGAACCGGAGCATTAGCCGCAGTAAACACTGGATTAATTTGGAACGTAGCACTATATGTACCAGCTGTGATACTTACAGGTGCGCTACTTGTTCCAATATTACCGTTAGTATTATTAGTAATAGTCCAACTACTTGTTGTGCTTACTCCGCTACCTGTTAATGCAGAACCTGTAATGCTTACAGGAGTTGTAATACCAAATGCTTGTAAGTACATACCAGCAGTAATTGTCTGTCCAACGTTATTGGTTACATACAATGTAGTTCCACTAATATAACCAGTGAATATTGCTTGTGTACCAATAGCACTACTGTACAATACCAGTTTATAATAGATAGCATTGCCTGCTAATACTACGTTGCTACCTGCTACAGGCAAACTTGGTAAGTTTTGTACGTTGAAATATTGTCCAACTTGATAGCTATCTGCATAACCAACTGAACTGCTAACTGTGGCTGTTGGGCTACTGTATCCAGTTCCTCTATTAGTAAAGCTAGGTTGACCTAATGCGCCAGCACCAATTCTTATACTCCATGTAGCCGCACTAGTTACGTTTGGATCTGTAATAGTAATTGTTGGAGTACTAGTGTATCCTGAACCGGGTTCAATCATTCTAAAACTAGCGATTGTGTTACTTGCAATAGTTACACGAGCTTGCGCAGTAGTAAAGTTTGGTATAGTTGATGCTACAGTACTATTAGTACCAATCAAGCTCCATGTAGGAACGCTATTTGGGTTACCAAATGTCACTCCTGACCAACTATTACTTGGCAATGCACGTATTGTCCAGTTAATTCCATCTGGGCTACTTGCACCAGCACTTGATGTAGTACCAATTAAACTAGTCCAAGCACTGTTACCATTGGTTACAGTTATCGTTGGAGTTAATGTTGCACTTGTACTTAGAGTAACTTGGTTACCAGTAATACTTGCAACATAATAAGTTGAACCAGATGTTAATCCGCCAAATGTTCCGCCAGTAGTAACTGTTACACTACCACCAGTAGCAGTAGCTAACTGGGTGTTAGGGCCAAAATAGCTGGTACTTAATGCTAGTTGTGTACTACTAATAATTTCTGTTATGTAATAGTTAGCACTACTTGATGAATATGCCAAACCACCAAAACTACTACTTACACTAGTTGTCCAGTTAGCTGTTCCACTAGTTAATTGTAATACAGGAGTTAAACTTGGGCTTGGGCTAATAGTAGTATTAGCACCGCCACTGACTACATAGTAAACTTGTCCGCTATTAATACCGCCGATAATTCCGTTGCTACTAATAGTCCAAACTCCGTTACCCATACTTAATGCTACTGGAGTTGCTAATGTAGCATTGGTTGCTAAAGTTACATATCCTGGAGCAGGAATACTACTTACATAATAAGGTGTACCGCTAGTTAAACTACCGTATGTTGCGCTACTAGTTGCTATAAAACTACCAGTTGTTGGGCTAGCTACTGTACCAGTTACTGCAAAATCAGCACCAAAATAAGTTGAACTTACACTAATCTGATTAGTTAATGGGCTAACTGCTTTAACATAGTATGTTGTACTTGCTACTAAGTTACCAAATGTACCACTACCTGGTGTTGTAAATGTTTGACCTGGAACAATATTAGTAGCATTACCAACACCAATCAAGTTAGCAGTACCAGTAATTGTAGTGCTACCAACTGCGGCAGCTTGGAACAAATTAGTCTGCCATGTAGTAGCTGTAATTTGACTTACAACGTAAGTTGGAAGACTTGTTACAATACCTTGTGTAGTGGCTGTTAACAATGTTGTGTTAGCAAACTGTACTTGAGTCGTTGTTGGAGATCCAGTTACAGTCCATGTACCGTTATAACTAGCTGGAACTGCACCTTGGATAGTAATTAACTGTCCTGCAAAGAACGGTACACTACCTTGTGTAGCATAAGTTACTGTAGCAGTTGTACCGTTACCAGTAATTGCTGTTGTAGCAATATTTTGAACAACTTGTACGCCAGTACCAGTTAAAATCATACCCGGAGTTGGAGTTCCACCGCCGACTGTTAGTACACCAGCTGTGCTGATTGTACTAGTTGTTAAACTTGCAGTAGCATTAACTGTACTTGTAACACTTAATGATTGGCTTACAGCCACAGGAGTAATAATTTGCCCAAGAACAATATTATTAGTATTGCTCAACTGTAGTAAATTACCACCGCTTGCTGTGCTTGTAATCACAGGAGTTGTACCACCTAATACGCCGCCAACTACGCTTGTGTAGGCGCCAGCACCCCAACCAAATGTTAATACTGGTGTTAGTGTTGGACTTGTACTTAATGTTGCATAGTACTGGGTACCTGCTGTACTACTGTTACCTGAGTTGTTAGTTAAACTTGCAATATAATATGTAGTTCCGCTGTTTAAGCCACCCATATTTTGTCCAACTGTAGCAGTCCAGGCCGCTGCCGCACTGGTTAAAGTAACGTTGCTTGTACCTTGATAAGTTGTTGCTACACTAATTTGGTTAGTAGTTGGAACAATCGCAGTAATATAATAAGGAGTATTTGGAACTAAGTTACCAAATGTGCCTGTACCAGGTGTAGTAAATTGCGAACCAATTGCTAAACCAGTTGTACTATTAACTGTAATCAAGTTAGCTGTACCAGTGAATGTAGTCAACGATGCTTGAGCGGCACCAGTTGTCCAGTTTAACTGCCATGTATTTGAACTACCGCTTACAATATATGTTGGCAAACTAATAACGTTACCAGCAGTTGTCATACTACCAGTTGCATTACTTGAATATTGTACTTGAGTTGTTGTTGGAGTTCCAGTTACAACAAATGTACCATTGTAGGCTGCCGGAATTACACCTTGAACAGTAATTAATTGTCCGGTTAAGAATGGTACACTACCTTGTGTAGCGTAAGTCAGTGTTACAGTAATGCCTGAACCAGCAGTAGCAGTAATTTGAATATTTTGTGCAACTTGTACACCAGTACCAGTAATAACCATACCTACTTGTGGTGCGCCGCCGCCAGTTGTTAATACACCGCTAGCATTAATTGTACTACTTGTCAAACTAGTTGAAGCATTTACAGTAGCACTAGCTGTTATACTTTGTGTTACTGCTGTCGGTACAAAACTCATACCTTGAGTTACACTTGAAGCTCCAGTTCCACTAAATGTAACATAGTTACTTAATGGACTTACGTTTGTAATGCTAGGAGTATATGTAACTGCTGTTGGAACTATTGCTAGACCTGCTGTTACACCTGTACCACTACTTAATGTTAATGCGTTTGTACTTACAGTAGATGCAGTTAAATTTGGAGTTACTGCGGCACTGCCACCAGTAAGAGCAACAGTTTCGCCTACTACCATACCAGTAGTACCACTTGATGCTACAGTAACTACGTTGCTTAAACCAGTAATTTGTGTAGCTGAAACTGATTGACTTTGGTTAACTGTATAATTAACACCATTAATAATTTGTGGTGTACTTAAAGCTAATGCTGTACTTACTGTATAAGTACCTGCGCCGCCTGTACCGCTACCGAACAATGTGATATAACCAATTGTTTGATTGCCGTTAATTGTGCTTGTCTGTAATACAGTTTGACTGTTATTAACTGTGTAGTATGTGCCAATCAAGCTCAAACTTGCTGTACTTAACTGGTTGCTACATGCAACATAGTATGTACCTGTATTGCCTGAACCCGTACCGTTAGCACAAATAAATGCTCCTGCGCTAGTAATTGTACCAAGCGCACCGCTTGTTACAGATAACGCACTTGAGAATTGTACTAAAGTTGTTGTGGCGCCTGTTACAGTCCATACTCCGTTGTAAACATTACCCGAACCGGTAACACCACTAATTGTAATACTTTGGCCAGCAATGAAAGGTGCCGCACTTTGAGTAGCATACGTTACACTTACTGTAATACCGTTACCAGTAATACCTGTAATTGCTAAGTTTTGTGCTGACGGAATACTTGTACTACCACTAATAACTGTACCTGGTAAAATTGTACCACTATTTACAGTAACGTTAATTGTTACTGGTGTAGCAGTTAATGCAATTGGACTACCTGAGCTAGCAACAGTTTGAGATAAGTTAATAACCCAGCTACCTGTTGTTGTGGCCGCACCGTTAATATTGCTAACAATATACGTTCCTCCAGTGATACCAGTACCGGCTAATGTCATACCTACTACGATACCAGTACTGCTTGGAGTACTTGTAACATAAAGAATGTTGCCAATGGTATAACCAGTAAATGTTATTGCTGTACCAGCACTTACTTGTCCAGTAAATGTTGGGTTAACAACAGCACTAATTTGTGTACCACTTGTTACATAAGTGCTAGTTGCACTTGTGTTAGTAGCTTGATAACCGGCAACGTATTGGTTAGCGGCAACAGTACCTGTTGTAGTACCTGCCAAACTTAATGTTGTACCAATAATTTGTGAGAATGTGTTAGACCATGTTACACCTGACAAATATTGACCTACTGCAACTGTACCAGTAATAGTACCACCAACTGTTAGTGTTGTACCAACAATAGTACTACTTGTACTAGTAAAGTTAGTTTGAGCAGTGATATAAGTTGGTGTACTTGTAATTGTACCAAGTGCGGTTGTGCTACCTGTTGTTGCATTAGATACTACAACGGTATTAATTGTTGCACCAGTTACTGTAAATGTTCCGTTATAACCTACTGGTAATATACCTTGAACAGTAATTGCCTGATTAACTTGGAATGGAATAGTTGCTTGTGTAGCAAAAGTATATGTTGTACTACCTGATGTAGGTGTACTTGGAGATACTGATGTTATAGCAATACCTTGACCTGTATATACACCGGTACCACTTAAAGTCATACCAGTAGCAAATGTTCCATAGTTAACTTGTCCTGGTGTGAATACTGTACCAGTGATAATACTATTATTATTTGTTACTGCTGTTGCACTAGTTGTTGCACTAGCAGTAGTTGATTGTGTTACTGCTGTTGGAACTAATGTTTGTCCTGTAGCCAAACCAGTTGTTGAACTTAAAGTAATTAAATTATTACCAGAACTAGTATTGCTAACTGTAGGATTCAATGTAGTTGCAGTTGCAAAGAAACTACCTTGGCCATATTTGACATTATTCCATGCATAACTAGTAATTAAACCAGTTGGGCTTTGTGTCCAGGTTACACCATTAGTTGAATAGATAACTGCTGTGCTACCTTGAGCTACTGCAACAAAACGGTTATTACCCCATGTTACGCTAGTCCAGTTTGCTGCCACAGGCAGTGTCATAGCGGTCCATGTTGTTCCGTTGTTAATACTATAAGCACCACTGCTGGTTGGTGTAGTACCACCTGCTAGTGTTACCCAAGTTGCGGCACCAGTTCCATAAGCTATACAACTCCATGTTAAGCTACTTGGTAAAAGGCCAGTTACAGACCAGCTTGTTCCAGTTGTACTAATATAGCAACCGTTATTACCGTTGTTAACAGTCATAAAATAACCGTTACCATACGCAACTTGATTCCAGTTACCAACTGGTAAACCAGTCATACTTGTCCAACTTGTACCGTTAGTACTATAAGCACTGCTTGCACTACCGTTAGCTACAGCAACATAATACCAAGCGCCGGCAATTGTACCTGCTGCCACTGAACTCCAGTTAGTAATAGCTGGTAATGTTGAGCCAACTGTCCAGCTTGTACCATTGGTACTATAACCTGCTGTGTTTGTACCGCTAGCAGTTCCAGCTACAGCAACATAATATCCATTGGCGTATGTACTAGCAGTCCATGCGGCGCTGGTAATTGATCCTGGATTATATGTAAATGATGGACTAGAATAAGTAATTCTAGATTCAATTTGATAAGTGGTTGTGGTATCCATTGATGCCACTGCGGCAGTTCCTGGAATTACATGGTCCCAACCAGCGGCATTTAGAATAAATGCCGAACCACTTGTAGTTCCTAAAGTAATTGCGTTTGCTGAACCACCGGCAGCCAATGCGGCACTAGTAGCTAATTGGAACGTAGTACTTGTAATACTACCATTAACAATATAATATGTTGTTAATGTTGATAATAAGCTACCTGTATAAGCAGTACCAGTAAACACAACTGGCATACCAGAATATAATGTGATTGTACTTGCAACAGTTAATACGTTAGTAACCGCAGTAGTGTTAGTCACTACTATTGGAGTGAATGATTCTTTAGCTACCAATGCAATCTTAGTGCTAGCATTATAGTTAGCAATGTAACCATATTGTCCAGATCCAGTACCGTTATTAATTATTACTCTTAAGCCTAGGTAAGATGCACTAATAGCATTATCAGTAGCCGCTAATGTAATTGTAGCAATATCTCCAGCTTGTGGTGTACTTGTTACATAAATGTAACCTGCACCGCTAGACAACACTCTAGTTTCAAAAACTGCATTATCTCGTGTTTCATCACTAATTGCTACAGCGTTATTATTACCACCATTGAATGTATAAGTTGTTGCTTGAGCGGCAATCCCATAAGCAGGACTATAGTTGTTACCAGCATTAGTATATTCTACACGATAAATGCTGTTGCTATTATTAGCTAAAACAACACCAATGCTTGCTTGACCAGCACGGTTATTTACAGTTCCTGTGATTGGTGTTTCAAAAGCGTTAACGCCTTCTGCTACACTACCGTATAATCCATAACTGTTATTACCGTTAGTAGCACGAATCTTTCCACCGTTCTCACTTAGATAACCAATATTATTATAATATGTAAACACTGAAACAAGTTCTGCGCGACCTAAGTTAGTAACCCATGCGCCGATACCATCACTTAAAACTTGTGTGAAATCGTTTGATGTAATTGATTGGTTACCACCGTTGTGTAATGCACCATCAACTTTTTGTCCAATACAACCTGTACCAAATGTTGTTACGTTTTGTACATACGGTGAACGATTGAAAATCCAAACTGATGTATCGTTAGGTCCAGTTCCTGGGTCTAAACTTACATAAGCACCTGCGCTTGGACGTTGTGTTCCATAACCGTTAGCTGTTCCTAATGTACCTGACAATCCTTGCAAGGTCATATTACGTAATGTTGCACCGTTACGCATATAGAACATATTACCACTAGTATAGTTTAATGTTATTGTAGCACTTGCAGTTGATTGGCTCAGTGTTACAGTATAACTTGTAGCCGCGGTAGGAGTACCTGTAGCTAGTTGGTTGATACCATACAATCCTGCACCACCTGCTGTAAAGAAATATATAGCAGTTGAACTAATGCTTGCTGTTAAATTATTGCTTAAAGTTACACTTGTACCAGTAAACCCAGTTACGTATGTGTTAGCTGGAAGTCCAGCGATTGAAGCTCCGTTACCTGAAACAAATTGTCCAATAGCAATGTTTGCATTTGAAGTTACAGTAATTGTGTTTGTTCCACTTGTACCACTACTTACTGAATTAACAACTGCGGTTCCAGATGCTCCGTAAATTTGTCCTACAATATATGTGCCAGTAGTTACTGAGCCGCCGCTTAGTACGCCGCCAACTGTTAAACCAGTACTGCTTGCTCCTGCTGTTAATTGTGTTTGTGTTACTGCTGTAATTGGGCCTGCTACTGGTAAATTACCGCCTGTAACAGTATATGTAATGCTAGTTGCACTTGGAATACTTGTTACTACAGCACTAGTTGGACTACCGCTATATAATGATCCAGCGGAAATTGCCCAAGTTTGTGTAGCAATAGTACCTGAAGTAGCTGTTGCTAATGCGGCAATAGTAAATTGTGTTTGACTAGCTATTGCTGTAATCGTATATGAACCAGCAGTAACATTAGAAGCAGTACCAGTATTAGCACTAGTAAGAGTTACAGTCATGCCAACTGCTATAGTAATTGATGGAGTAGTAATTGTAAATACGCCGCCGCCACTGCTTGCCATACCCGAAAGGGAAGTACTTGAACCAGCTGTTGCAGAAATTGTTGCGCCAACCGTAAACAAATTAGCATTTGATAGTCCTGTTAATGTTGCTGTCCAAGGTCCTGATCCGGTTACACTTCCAACCGATGCTGTGCTTGCAACCGTTGTTGCCGCAATCGATGGACTATTAAGTGTACCAGCATTGATGCTGGTAATTTGAGTTGGTAATGCAATTACACCAGCGGATTGTAACCACATACCGTTTGTTACGCTACCACTAGTAACAGCGGTTACTGATAATGTTGTACCTGCGGTCGAACTATTTGTACCATTGCTGATAAATCCAGTTACAGTTGCTGTAGTACTTGCTGGTTGAACAATAGTTGTACGCAACTCGTCACCTACTAAACTACAATTTTCTGGAATACTAATAGGAAGAATTTCGTTGTAAGTTCCTGTCTTAACAAAAATTGTTGCACTTTGACCGCTACTACGTGAAGGTAGTGCCGCAGTACTTACAGTAGTCAACGCAGTAATGATATAGTTCATTAAAGTTGTTGTTGCTGTAGTTGCTCCGGATTCAGCCGCTGAGCCAGCAGTTACTTGACTAACTGGATTAGGTGCTGTCATTACAGTTTGATAACTTGTTCCTGGCGCAGTTTGTGTTAACGCATTTTGCATTAAACTGGCCAACTCAGTCAACATGGCAATGAAATATGGCATTTCAGCTGCCACAGTTGTATCGTAGAATGTATTAGTTCCTGGTTGGAAAAATGCATACGCATTGAAAATTGTCTGACTATTACCACCACGTGATAAGTCATAAATTACACCATCAATAATAAATCCTGAATCGCGATATGATTTAGTTTGGTCGTAGACTGAACTTGGACTAAACGGACTTGCACTAACTGATTTCTCATAAGTGCTCCAGTACCACATTTCGTTTTGCATCCAAGTTTTATTTGCTTTTAATAAAGCAACTGCATTAGGATTGTTAACACCTGCGGCAACAATACTTGCGGCATATTTAATTGTGGCAAATGGTTTATCTAATGTAACACCATATCCATTAGTATAGTTGTCTGTGCCACTTGGTGCAACATAATAAACGTTATTAATTTGTCCAAATGTTGCCCATGTTGGAGTAGTACCAACGACTTTCAATACTTGACCATCAGTACCAATAGGTAAACGTGTAGCACCTGCTCCACCAAAATAAACTATATCACCTTGTGTTGTTAATACGTTAGTCTCAGCACCACTTGCTACTTGGTTCCAATATGTACCTGTTGTATCATTATCTGGACGATTTCCTGTTGCGGCAGTATGAGCTAATACGCAAATATAACTGTTATAACCCATTGTAACTTGATCGCCAAGTACATATGAACTGCCTGAATACCAAGTTACTGCTAAACCAGTAAAGGTAAATGTTGTGATTGCGCCACCGCTTTGTTGTACTGTAATAAGAATATCGTTAGCAGGAGTTAAACCGCCTACTTGTGTACCAGCAATTTTAATTACTGCATTAGTTGAATATCCAGAACCATTACCAGTTTTAGTAACTGTATAAGTTGTACCGTTAACACCAACTGTAAATGTTGCGCCTGAACCTGTACCACTTGTAGTTGTATTTGTTGGGCTTACATAGCTTGCACCTGTAGCGTAAGTAGTCCAACGCATTCCTGGATTCAATAATGCATAATAACTTGCATTAGGAGGAATGATAGTTGCGCTACTAGTATGATCAGCAGTGACCAAATATGTATACGCACCAAATGATACTACAGCACCAATTTTATATGCAGTTGATGTAGTCCATGTACTTTGATAACTAAATCCAGTACTTAATAAACCCCATGATCCTGTGTTTGTTGTAGGAGGACTGTTGGTAATAGTACCACCAGTCATTGGAATAATATTAGTATTTAAAACTGTTACACTTGAACTGGTTGCACTTTGTACTACATAAGAACCATTATATCCAGTAATTGTAATTGTACCACCAGTTGCATACGGAGTAGTAGAACTAGCAAATGTAAGATATGTTTGTGTACAAGATACTACAGTTTGAGTACCATTATATCCTGTTGCTCCACCTGTAAACCCTGATACAGTTATAATTTGTCCAATTTGGAATGGAGCAACCGATTGGGCTGTGTTGAACACTAAAGTAGCTACGCCAGTATTAGCAGATGCTGAAACTGTAGTTGATGTAAAATTCTGACTAGTACTTAACTGCCATGTGCTTGCACCTGAACTACCATTACCTGATAATAATGCAAGAATAGTTGTTCCTACAGTAACACCAGTTCCGGAAATTACAGATCCAACTGTGATAGTTCCACTAGTAACACTAGATACACTTAATGTAGTTGAGCTAGTTACACTTGCAGTAAACACTGCTGTAGCTCCAACACCAGTTGATGTATTTGATGCCAACGTACCAGTTGCACCTGTTATGGTTACACTCTGTGGTGCTACAAATGGTTGAATTGTTTGACTAGCAAAATTGTAAGTTACACTTGTTCCATTTCCTACTGAAGAAGCTAATGAAAGACTTGTATTTGTTACGTTAGTTTTTGCAACATAAGTATAACCGCCGTATGTAACGGTATCGCCGACCGCATAGGCTGAAGACACTGACCAAGAATTACTAAATTCTAAACCGTCTACTAGTCTTGCAAAATTAGTTGTGGCAAATCCAGCGTTGGTACTGCTATGATATGTTGTACAAATCCAAAGACCTGCGCCATATTTTACCACGTCATTTATTCTGTAACGTGGGCTTGCTGTATAAGTTGCGCTAGACAATGATCCATTAGAAATACTTAATGTCCAAGTTGTTCCGCTACCGCTGAGAATTACTGTTCCTGCGGCAATACTACCACCGGATAACACTTGTCCAATAGCTGGAGATCCGCCTGTAGTTGTTAATGTTGTTCCGCTAATAGTACCGGTTACAGTAGTAGGTGCACTCCATGCACCTACATAAGCAAACGCCTGGTTTAATACATCCCATGATGATTGATTTGCTTCTAATCCAAGAGCAGGAGTTGCAGCCGCAGTATGTCCAGTGTTACAACGATACACCGTTGCACCGTATGTAACAATGTCAGCTACTTTGTATGTTGTACCGGCAATCCAAGGACCAATAAAATTCAAACTGGTTGCCCATTGATCCCAATAACTTTGATTCGTTTCGAGTGTAGTACTTGCAACGTGACCTGTATTACAAATGTAAACAGTTCCACCGTATTTTACTAAATCACCAATTTTGTAAACTGTACTAGCTACCCAAGTACCGGTCCACGATTGGCCATCAGCAGATAATTGCCAGTAATTTGATGACAAATCCGTATAAAAACCGTTTGATACACTACTACTAGTGTGCCCTGTTAAGCAAAGGTATGTTTTACCGCCGTATCTAACTACGTCATCTTTGTAGTAGGTAGTAGAACCAGCCCATGTGTTTTTCCAAACAAATCTAATTCTACCTAATTTAAATTCTGCCATTGTATACTCCGTACTTGTCTATTATATTTATGTTATTTTTAATTATGGAAACTTTGCATTAAATATGCCATTGCTAATAGCGACCCATCAACACCAGCCGCTGGGCCTTGGAACATAACTTTGTTAGCCATATTAATTTGATTACCTGTTGTAGTTAAGATACTACCTATACCGCTATTATCATTCACCACTTGCACTTGCCCCATAGTGGCACTGTTTACCTGACTTGTTCCGCCACCTTGACCTAATCTGCTAGCAATATATGTTTTAATTGCTCGTTGAGTACTAATAGTATTATCACTGTTTGCACTCATAGTACCGTCTGTACTAATAGTATTAATAATTGCACTTGAACTACCAACAACTAACGCACCTAAACTAATTTGTGTTAATCCTGAAAGATTAAACAAACTAGCACTTAGTGTAACTGTACCAGTTGCTTGAGCAACACCAAAAATATTACCTACTGTAAAATTACCGTCTTGGTCAGTTGCAGTATAAAATACGTGGCCGCCACCAGCTTCTATTGTTTGAAAAGTTGCCAAGCTAGGTGTAAAGAACGCATTGATTGGATAATTTGTATTAACATAGTTACCGCTATTAATACTTAAAAAATCATGTCCTGTTAAACGAATTTGACTGTATAAAATTCGAATAGACAATGCAGTTGCATTAGCTTGCGATTTATAAACAGATATAGATTGGTCAAATTGCAATGTAGCAGATTGATTACCTAATGATCCAGATACATTAGTAATAGCTACCAGCTTATAAACTGTAGGATTACCGCTAATAACTACGTTTGATCCTGGAGTAGGTGTACTAGTCATTCCATATATGTTTAGATAGCTTCCAGTTTGATAAGAATCTGCATAACCTGTACTAGCACTATCTGTAATAACAGCACCAGCAGTTAGGTATGCAGTACCCCTAGATATAAATGTTGGTTGACCTAATACTCTATCACCGTAACGAATTGTATAAGATGCGGCTGTACTTGCATTTGGATCGGTAATAGTCAGTGTTGGTCCAATTACATAGCCAGATCCTGGATTCTGAATTCTAAAAGATTTAATCGATCCTGACGATATAATTGCTCTTGCTCGAGCAGTTGCTCCAGTTGTCATCACACTTGAGATGTTACTACCTGAGGTAATTGCTACAAACACAGCAGGCCCTGATGTAGGATTGCTAACTGATACTGTACTCCATGCAGGACTTGTTCCTACTAAATTTGCAGTCCAGTTGATACCATCTTGACTTTGTGCATTGCTAGTTGATCCACTAGCTATTAACATGAATAAGCCTTGACCAAAAGTTACGCTGAGCCACTGACTTGCGGCTGGTAAAGTCATTGCATACCAGTTAATACCGTCTATACTATAAGCACCGTTAGATGATCCAATTGAAACTGCAATGAACACTCCGTTACCAAAACTAGCTAATGTCCATGTTTGAGTAAATGGTAAAGTTGCTGTTGCCCATGTAATACCGTTGATAGCATATTGGCATTGATTGCTAGCTGTACTAGCAAAACTTACATAAGTTCCGTTACCGTAGACTAATGGGCCTCCGCCGATAGTAGGAGATCCAAATGGAATCCAAGTAGTAGCATTGTTAGTTTTAAATAATTCAAATGTACCGTTAGCAGTGGTTGTAGTAGTCGGAACGTATGCGCTAGCACGAGTACCAACTTCTAATTGTGCGCCCCATAAGTACAACCCGCTCAATCCATCGCCAATATATTGCTGTGCGCTAGAATTATTAATAACATCGATAAATGGATAGTTGTTAGTATTTGTTCCTACTGCATGGGTAGCTGTTACAGCAATTCTATACCAACCATTCCCTGCACCAGTTACGTTTACCGACGTTCCTGAATAATCTCCTGTACTTGTCGGAGCAGTAATAACTCCACCTGTTGCTAAATTTATAATTGCACCAGTGAATGTTGTACTTGGCGTTCCATTAGTAAATCCAACTAGAATTTGGCTACGTTCTGCGGCTTTAGCATAGATAGAAAATGTAACTGTTTCTGGACTAGCATTTGTTCTAGTATAATAAATTACGTGTTCTGCATTGCTAGTATTGTCAATAAATTTATAAGCAGTATATGTTCCATCTGGTGCTTGTGTCGCAACAGATGCTGGAACAATATAAGATAAACTTGTAGTCCAAGCGGCATTTGTTAACGTATTACTATAAGTTAACAAATTAGTTCTTGAACCGGTGTTCATTACAATAGCGGCATAGTTTCCATAATAACTGCTTGGAGCAGAAATAATTGGTGAATTACCAAATGTTGTTACAGGTAATGCACCTGAAGTAAAACTAGTACCGTTAGAACTATATGCAATAGTTGTAGTAAGTGTATTAGTAGCAATGAATAAACCATTACTGTAAACCATACTAGTTGTTGCGCCTAAGTTTGGTAAACCAGAACCTAAATTCCAATTAAGGCCATTTGTAGAATAGTTAACTAGTTGACTTTGTCCGTCAATTGTTACAAAATATCCATTACCGTATGCGCTACTAGCCCAATATCCTGAAGCTGTTAAACTTCCACCTACTGTACTAAAACCTGGACCTGCAATCGCAACTCTTGGTTCAATAATATACGAACTAGAGTTGTCGCAAACTGTTGGCTGGGTTCCTGGATAGGCAAGATCCCATCCTTGTGCGCCAGTTGCTTCAGAATAAATTGTAGCTACTTTACTTGTACTGTTGTACGCTTGAATATAACCCGACTGTCCTGCACCAGTTCCTGAAAGAACTACAATTCGCATACCTGCATAAACTAATGCGCTGTTTGTATCACTAGCTGATAGTGTGATAGTTCCGTTACTAGTACCATTTTGTGCCAATCCAGTTACGCTAAGATAACTTGTACCACCAGGAAACCCAGTGTTAGTAGGATCAGTAACTCTAATTTCATAAATGCCAGCATTGCGAATATCATACGTTTCAAATATAACTCCTGAACCGCTACCAGTGATAGTATATGACGGACTGGTATAATTTAATCCAGCATTGGCATATTCAAATGCTAATAATTTTACAGTATTAGTCATAACATAACCAACACTTGCTTGTGTAGCTCTGTTATTAACGTAAGCAGTAATTGGAGTTTCTGCAGAGTATACTCCTTCTGCTACAGATCCATATACACCATAACTATTATTGCCGTTGGTTGCACGTAATTTTCCGCCATTTTCACATAGATAACCTATGTAATTATAATAGGTAAACACTGATACAGCTTCTGAACGACCTAAACTATTAATCCATACACCAATACCATCACTTAAGATTTGTGTAAAATCGTTACATACAATACTTCTGTAACCGCCGGCATGTAATGTTCCATCTACTTTTAATCCTACACATCCTGTACCAAACGTTGTTACGTTTTGTACATACGGACTCTTTGAAGTAATCCAAACTGAACTATCACTTGTGCCAGAACCTGGATCTAAACTTACAAACGCTCCGCCAGTTGGACGTTTTGTGCCATAAGAATTTGCAAGGCCTAATGATCCAGTTAACCCTTGAAGAGTCATATTTCTAATAATTGTGCCGTTGCGAACATAAAACATGTTGTTACCACTAGTAGCCGCAGTTGGTTGAACAATAGTTGTACGCAACTCGTCACCTACTAAACTACAATTAGCTGGAACACTGATCGGACATACTTCAGTATATGTACCAGTTTTGATAAAAATTGTTGCGCCTGTAATACCGTTTGCAATCAATTGAGCGCAAGCGTAGGCAATAGTAGCCCATGGGCTATTCAAACTAGTTCCGTACAACGGAGTATCTGTTCCTGCCGTTGATGAAACATAATAAACTTTACTAATAACTCCAAATGTTGCCCAATTTAATGAAGTACCAGAACTTGCTTTTAAAATTTGTCCAGGATTTCCAATAGGTAATCTTGATTTTGCGCCAGTGTTCCACCAAAGCGTATCACCTTGAGTTGTCAATACATTATTGGCATCTCCAAGACTATAAACTTTCCAATATGTACCAACACTAGATGAGCCAGCGGCAACATCGGTAGCAGGCAATGTACCTGATGAAGAAGTATGAGCAAGTATACACTCGTATGACAAGCCTGCATATGAAACTATATCTCCTAATACATAAGGAGTAGGTGTTGACCAAAAACCTGCCCAGAAGCGACCTGGTACTAACAATGTCCAATAAGTTGCATTAGGAGGTTGTTGTTGATAGTTGTCTAATATACAAACATATAGATAACCATCATTTCTAATTACAGATCCAATAGTATATGAAACTGCAGAAGACCATGTTTGTCTATAGTAATAATTTTCTGTTACGATTTGCCAATAACTTGTGTTAATGTCCGGAATCTGATTAAGATTATTGCTGAGTGCTCTATAGCTATAGCCACCATAGTTAACGATATCACCTTTATAATATTGCTGACTTGAACTATATATAGGCGAATTAAGTCCCGGGAATTCTAAAGCGTCTAAATATATACTCCAATATACTGGAGAATCTGTTAAAAATACAGTAGATTGGTGAGCTACATTACAAATATATAAAGTTCCGTCAAACTGAACTACGTCTAATACGTGATAATTTGTAGCAGTTGCCCAACCACTCTTATAAGATAATTGTTGATATACAATTTGCCAAGCACTTTGATTAGCTTCTAATCCAGTAGTAACAAAAGATGAACTAGTGTGAGCAGTAATACAACGATAAATTGTTCCACCATATACGACTACATCGTTAACTTTATATTGTGTACTAATTGCCCAATTTGTTTTCCAAGCATCGGCTTGACTTACAATAGTCCAAGCACTTTGATTAGCTTCAAGTCCAAGTGCAGTTGAAATTGCGGCAGTGTGGCTAGTAATACATCTATAAACTAATCCTCCATAACTAACTGTATCTCCGGGATTATATAAATTAACTGCACCAGCAGACGTAATAGTACCACCGGTTCCTGCCGTTGTAGTAGTATTTAGATAGCTAACTGAACTAGTTGTAACTGCTGTAACTGTAGCGGTTACATTATATCCAGACACACTATTACCGCCAACAGTAATAGATTGTCCAACAGTAAATGGATTAGATGATTGAGTTGCAAACACTAATGTAGCAGTTGTTCCGTTGCCAGATGATGAAATTACTGATAATGTATTAGTTGCACTCGGTGTCCATGCACCGCGCCATGTATACCCATCAAACATCTGTACCCATAGTGTAGATAATGCTAAGTCTGTGGCAAAACTACTGCTACTTGTGTGAGCTAACAAACAAACGTAAGCCTTACCGCCGTAAAATATTACATCGTCAGCAAGGTAACCATTGGAACTAGTCCAAGTTCCTTTCCATGTGTATCGTATACTGGCTATTTTAAAATCTGGCATAATCTACTCTTAATTGTTTGAACTTATCCCTGATGGGTAAGCATATTTTGTATTAATTCTGGCTACTAGTTCACCCGTGCTATCAACATAATAATAAATTCTACGATCATCCCAGCGGTATTGTTCGTAATTTAAATTGGCATATACCAAAGCGTGATTGATATCTCTGTTGTCATAAAAATCTGTACCTGGTTCAAATGCAGTATAATTACCGCTAGGATCTCCAGGATTGTTAATTTGAATACTATCAGTTCTACTTAATTGATCAACAATGGCTAAGGTTATTTCGCCATCGCTATTTCTACGTAGTCCCATGAAGTATCGTGGCTGACCTCCGATCAATTCTTGTTGATCTCTTCCAAAATAATAATTATTACTATTGCTCATAATCTATCCTTAAGCTACTTCAGCATAGCTGAATGTGGCGTCAACACTACTAGCAGTATCCGAAACTAGTGTAATACTGCTGTTGTTTCCTAATACAATTTTTTCACTATTAGTTACTACTTTAACACTGGTATATGGAGGAATTATTAATCCGCTAATATAGTAACCTGTTGTAGGAGTAGAATCTGTTATAGTAATATTAACTGTAACATCGTAATCTGTTGTATTGGCTAAATTTAGACCAATGATTGTATAGATATTAGTTGCACCTGTTGTAAGTGGTGTTACTGGAGTTGTTCCTATACTTGCTTGTACTTTAGTGTGAAAATAGGTTGCCATGTTTTATCCGTAAATTAATGCTTGTTCTACACCAATATCAGCTGCCGACTGTGCAGTAACACCGCCGGCGCTACCAGCAACACTTACCCAGCCACCTGTAGTATAAACTTCGACCAAATATTGTTCAGTGTTATAACGTATCATACCAATTGCCGCATACGCATTTGCTGGTCGAGCGGCAACTGAACCGCTTGGAATAACCATACCATTTGTGCCAGATACTGCAACATAACCAGTGCCTGTAGTAGCAAAAGTTGTTATACTACCAGGAACAGTATTAGTAATTGTATTGGCCGCAATACTTAAATTATTACCTAAATTTACTGCTCCAGAACCAGTTGTTAACAAATTAATATTTGTATTTGTCGAGCGTGTGCTAATTGTACTGCCGTTTATTTCTAAACTAGCGGTTTTATAATCTGTTCCAGTAATTGAAGTTGCATTTATATTATTAATAGTTGCATTATTACTGTAAATGGTAGCCCAGGTTAGTAAGCTAGATCCCAAATTCCAAGAGTTAGTAGGAGTAGGAACAATATCACTATCCACTTCTCCGTTGAACTGAATAGTATCACCGACTCCACTATCACCTAATTGAATATTGCCGTCAGCAGTAATCATTCCAGTAGCATGTAAATTACCGTTAACTAAAACGTTGCTGTTAACTGTTACTTGTCCTGAACCAGTTGTGGTAATGTTTAAATTTGTATTAGTACCAACTGTACTAATAGTATTACCATTAATGTTTAATTGTGTACCAACTGTTAAATTACCTTGATACACAACTCCGTTAGTGCCGCCTGCTGGTACTAGATTGATTGTTCCACTTGAGCTGGAAATTGTATTGTTGCTTACAGTAAATGTAGCAATCGTTGCACTGTTGGTTGTTTGTAAATTGGTAGTACGAGTTGTACCTACAACTTGTAGGTCATTGGTTGGCGCGGTTGTATTAATACCGATACGGCTGTTATTAACATCCAAGTAAAGTAGGCTCGTCTCAAAAGCTAAATTTACCCCGTTACGAAGCAAATTATCTTTTAAGAGCGGACCCGAAATTCGACCAACAGCCATTTACGCTCCTCGTATACCCCGTGTTTCACGGTTAACCTAGTTTGGTGTCTGGCGTTACCCTTCTTCCGCATCCTTTAAAAGGCTCTTTGTCGGTTTACCACAGTTGAATATCGTAAAAACTTGGTCAGTTTTTACAGTAATAGTATTTAGCTGTTTTGATTTTTTACCCTAGTATAAGGGTCCAAATGTCCATAGTTTCAGTAACCTCGTCTGCACTTAGCACTGGGCTGAGACCGATACTGGGTACCCATTGTTGTAATGCGTTTACTGTACTTCCTGAAGGTAATGTAAGCAATAGTGGACTACTAATATTAAAACTTACTCCAGCATTGATGCTAGTTATTAATGTGTTGGCACTAAATGCTCCAGGTAAACTTATACCGGTTACTAGATCGCCTACTTTCATTCCGGTAGTTCCAGTAGTATAGATTATACTTGTTCCTGAATTAGATTGAGCATTGGTAGTTGCATTAAAACTAGTTACTGTATTTGATACATTGGCATAGACTTCTAAGATAGACAAGTCTGTGTTAAAACGTAATGTACCTAGCGGAGGATTTACAGGACGTTGTGCAGTTGTTCCGACCGGAGGAACAAAACCGTTAGAACCGCTAAAATACAAGTATCCGTTTTGAGCACCAGTAATTGAATCTGCGGCAAAATTAAAAGTTAAAGGTGTAACTGTTGGACTGTAATTTATAGTACCTTGCTGAATAGTAATGGTGTTGTTAAGATTAATAACTCCAGTTCCGCTTGTTGAAAACTTTAAATTATCACCAGATAAATTATCAATAATATTGTTATTGCCGACAGTAACATTGCCAATGGTCATGCTACCGGTAAGAATATTAGTATTGGTAATTGCTCCAGTTTGTAGAGCATTGCTATAAATTGTATTCCAATACAAGCTACTAGAACCTAAATTATAAATGTTAGTAGTTAACGGAATGATATTACTATCGACTTGGGCTGGTATAGTAATAGTTTTTGTAGGGCCGGATCCTAAAACAATATTACCATCAAATGTAACATTTCCAGTGGCATGTACATCACCGTTGACCAATACATTATTATTGGCTAGCGCAGTACCTATTACTAGTTGTCCGGTAGGATTAATAAAAATACTATCTCCCGAAACGTAATCGGTGATAGTATTTCCTTTTAAAGTAATTTTATCAGTGCTAAGGCTAGGAACAACAATATTTGGATTGCTAGATTGATTTGGCTGAATATTAATTACATCAAATAAATTTTGTACTTGATTTGTTGTAAAGTATAATTCGCTTAGATCTGCCTCTGTATCTACAATTACAGTAGGAGCATAAGTTAACCCGCTAATGTCAAAAGTTCTAGTTGGTGTATTGTTATTAACGCCAATGAAACCATTTGAAACATTTAAGTAGAGTAAACTTGTTTCAAATGCAAGATCATTGCCGTTGCGTAACAGATTATCTGCTAGTAACGGGCCACTAATTCTACCTAGTTCGCGCCCCATGATAGCTCCTTATTACTGGTCAAAACCCAGTAATGCTGTTACAATTTTACCGTATGGAGGAGGGCTACTAAAGAATAGATAGTAACCACTACCAGTTTGGCTGTTTTCTGTTATAGTGATCTGTGTTCCAGCAGTAATTGTTCCGCCAGTAGTTGCTTGACTTAATCTAATATTGATAATTGCATCAGTATTAGGATCGTTTAATATACTGGCAACTGTAGTACCGTTTGGAATATGTGTTCCAGATACTGTTGCGCCAATGATTGAATTTCCTGCATAGATGGCACCTACACCCATAACTGTTCCATAAGACCCAGCTGGCATACTACCAGTAGCACTACTGCTATAACTTACACTACCTGGAGTTACACTAGAAACTGTAAATTTGCCGTTATATGCTGATGGATTAATATCTGTCACTGTAATAGTTTGACCTACATAAAATGGATTTGCTAATAATGTATTAAAAATTAAAGTAGCAATACCTCCAGATGATCCTACACTTGTTACTGTTAAACTTGTTACTAATGGTATCGATGTTTGCCCAGTTGTTACATCTTGAGATACTATTGGTTGAAAAACTTCTGAACTTAGAGTAGGATTTTGTACTACTGTATAGTTATTACCAGCTAGTTGCAAAACGTTTTCCACAACTACTAGCATATTTTGTCCGCCAAAATTACTGTTGTTGCTACTGACATTTCCGGGATTATATAAACTATTTAAAGGTCCAAAATATACAGACTGCCCGTCACCGGCGCCTAAATTTTGTTGAACAATTGGGCCTGACTCTGCATAACGTAATGCTCTCCAACTACTGCCTTGATACACTTCTATGTTACTAGTAGTTGTATTATAACGCATCATTCCTGCTACTGGAACATATGGACGAGGACTTGTTCCGTTAGTAGTTCCACTGGGCAAAACTAGTGTATTTGTTGTGCCCATAACGATATTATTGTTTGTGTCTACATACAAACTATTGTCGAATACTGCTCGACGATTAAGTGTTTGACGTCTTAAAAATCTCATTATACCGCCAATGTACTTATAGTTGTTACTAGTGCGCTGGCGGTATCTGATTTAGCAACTAATACATCTCCATTGCCTAGCACTAATTTTTCTTGATCTAAACTTAATGTTTCGCCTGCCGTAATAGGTACTGCATTAACAATTAAATTTGTTGTGCTTAATGATTGTCCGTTTGGTACTGCATACAAAGTAAAATTTGCAGTATTAGCAGTTGGATTACTAGGATTAAACGCATTAATATTACAAATAATTATAGTAGTTATGGCATTATTGCCGCTACTTGAATATATTGTTGTATTTGTTGTTCCGATTGCTACCGATGTTAACGCCATAATCTTTCCTATTAAAATAGTATGCTTAGTAATACTGCTCGATTCTTGCTTACCAATTCATCTGATGTATTTACATTTGTGATGTATAGTCCAGTTTTTCCTGGGCCAGAAGTAGCTTGACTATAAATCTTTGTTTTGCCCGAAGTAGAACCTGGAGTCAATGCTTGATCATCAAGATTAAACACTCCATTAACTTCTACGTTATTATTAACCGCAGTAAAAATTAAATTGTTTGCACTGGTATTTGAAACTGTATCTTGATAAATGTTAACGTCACCAATTGTAACTCCTACAGGACTTACGGTGGCAATTGTTGTACCGCCAACATATAAATTGATAGTGCTACTAAATGCTTCAATTTTACTTTGTTCGCTGCCGCTGAGAGCTGTTGTTGGATAAAAAATACGGTCAACTGATGCAACACCATTAGCCGCTGCCACGTAAGTGTTGACATATTTTTTAGTTGTAATATCGTTGTCTTGTGTTACACGTAATTCATAATTGGTAGTATTTGCTACACTCAATACTCCATTTCCATTACGCATATCAAAAATTAAATCAGTAGTACCATCATTAGTGATAGTGGCTACTTGTAATGCATTAATTATGTTGTCTGCTGTTTTTAATTGAAAAGTACCATTAACATTAGAGTTACTAACTCCGCTGTAATGACTAATACTTTCATTAAACATAATCTGTGCGGCACTAAAATTGCCGCGATTAATTTGAAATCCTGATTGATAGTTAAATGCTATCGGAATACCATTGCCGGTAACACCGGTATCAATAGTAAAAATATTATCAGCTACAGTTGTATTTGTAGATTCAATGGTAGTTGTTATACCTTTGACATCTAAATTACCTGTGATAATCGTTGTCCCTACTGTATTACCTGTATCCAAAGTTATAGTACCTCCAGACAAAGTCTGGAGTCTATAATTGCTTTGACTTACTTTAAGTACTCTTGACATTATATTCCTTCAAGGGAGCTTGCGCTCCCTATCAAGTTAGTTATTAACCGTTATCGATTACAACTGAAACGTTTACTACTGCTGTTGAAAAATTCCAACCAGCTGTTGCACCGCTGGCAAACTGAGTACCAGTGATAGGCACCAATGTTGCTTTGTGAGCAGTTAATTTGCTTACATAGTATGTACCGCCAGCTGAATCAGTTGCTTGAATAGTCATCTGACCTGATGTTGGAGTAGCAGTTACTAGTGTGCAAACACCGCTTGTACCATTTGTTGTTTCAACTTTGTAACGACGTGTTGCTGACTGTTTAATAATATTTGCATCTTCAGTTGCGCCAGAATCGCCTGCTACCCATGCTGTTGTTAGAATGGCTGAATAACGTCCGGTCGTTGCGCTACCAGTAGCACCAGTTGTTTCTGCTGTTGTCAAAGTTGCTGTAGCTGTTGCGGCTCCTGAACTTGTTAATACAATCAAATTACTAGCAATAGTTGTTGCAACTGATTGAGCAGTAGTTGTTGTCAAGCTGATAATGTTTGTACCAGCAATAGCGTGAGCGTATGTGTCAGCAAGTGTAATTTGACTGTTAGCAACGCTTACTGTAGCAACATAATAAACTGTTGAACCTGTAATACCACCAACTGTACTTGCGGCTGTAAATTGCATACCAGGAACAATTTCATCAACTGAACTTAATGTAACTAAGTTTGATGTAACTGTTGTTGCTGTAATTGTATAACTTGTTAATGAAGTGTTTACATAACCATCACCAGCTTGTGTAATAGTTGAACTTACTAGACCAAATGTTGCTGGAGTAATTTGTAGACCAGAACCTGAACTGTCAGCAGTCGATGGTGTAGTTGCTACAGCGTATGCTGTTACTGCACCTTTGGCAATTGAACCACCTGATACTACTGTTACTGCTGTAACTGTACCGTATGTAGTACCAAATGTAAATGTAGCACCAGTTGTTGTACCGTTGCTAATTGTCAATGGGCTTGTTGCATTAACAGCATTAGAGTAAGTTGCATACAATGTTGCGGCTGTTGTAGTTGTTGGTGCGCCTACATAATATGTTTGGCCTGCGGCAATAGCTACGCCACCAATAGTCATAGTACCTGTAATACTTGCACCGCTGATTACAACGCTGGTACCAGAAATCATTGCTGTACCAGTTGTGTTGAAACTAATTGTAGTAGCACTTGCATAAGCAACTGAAGCTAATGCGGCACTGGTAACTGTAGCTGTATAAGTCGAAGTAGCTGAACTAGAACCAATGCTTAAAGCACCAGCGGCAACTGGGTAAGCACGAGTTTGTGTACCGCTAATTGTAGCAGTTAATGTTTTAAAATTTGGTGTACCTGTTGCACTAACTGCACCTTCGCCACTTAATGATGGTGCTGGAAATGTTAATGTTAATGCGTCAGCGTTTGTAGCATTATAAGAACCTGCTGTTCCTACTGAAATACCGTTTACTGATTGACCGCCAAGGCCTGCATCGCCTGCTGTGTTTGCGGCACCAAAATTGCCGTCTGTACCTGTGTTTCTATGACCAAAGTACTTTGATGATAAAGGACGTCCCATTTTAATTTCTCCTTAAAGAATAACGGCGTTCTAGGCCGTACGCGGTTGGATTTCCGCATAAAACTTACCCCATGTAAGTTTATACTATGTATTTATGCGTAGGTGATTCTTACGCCTAATTGATACAAATAAGCTAAGTCCCTATGCGGAAACGCTGGATTGCTCTTAAAACTAACAACTACACCAAATGTAGGATCTGCTAAATTTGCACTTGTTAAACTTGTAGTTCCCCATAAATCATTAGATCCTCCATAGGTAAAATTATTACCCGGAGGAGTTAATATTACTCCGTAATCATCACCTGTGTAAATGTCTGCGGGCACAGGATTTATAGTACTGGCATAATTATTACCAATTAATTCACCACCTAAGGTTAACTGTATTAATAAATCTTCTATACGAGCATAGCGTTCCATTACAAGATTAAATTCTATACCATGTATTGTTTGATTGTTATTGGGGATTTTTAGATTTGTACACCACAACTGGCTGGTATTTGATAAAAATCTTTCCATCCATATACCACTGATAGTATACAATGGCTGATGCGTCACTGCATAATTATTTTCTGATATCGCTCCATTGTAATTCCAATCAATACTGTATTGATTAGTAGTTGTATTCAAAATCGATACATTAGAAAAACTAGTTGGACGAAAATACTTTGTAGTGGTCATATTATATTTACCCAAACAAAAAGGACTCCGAAGAGTCCTTTTCATTGTCTTTAAGACTAAGGTTAAATTACTGGAACTTAACGTTAGCTGAAGTAATAGCAACACGACCTAGATAGTCAGCGGCATTACCTAAAGAACTTGCTGTGTTTGACAACTCAACATAACCATAACGTGTCATGAATGAAACGACTGGTTCGAATGTTGATGGATCTAAAACAACACCACTGCTCATCAATGGAATGTATGGGCAATAGAAAGCAGGAGCATCAGACTCTGAAGCACCTTTGTAACCGATAAGAATATCAGTTGTGTCAACAGCATAGCTGTTTACATATACTTTCATAGCATTGTTTAATGTACCAACAAACTTAGTGTTTGTAGGTGCTTCAAATGTACCTTCTGTTGTACGAGCAAAAGCTGAAGTAGTAGCAGATTGTAGAATTGTCAATGCAAATGGTGATACAACAGCGTAGTTACCAGCACCACGACGTGTACGTTGAGCGATC
>Ga0164297_10000301_pt1 | contig 63425 bp, 95 predicted proteins | sample GEODES058metaG_FD_113539 | JGI IMG/M metagenome (GOLD analysis project Ga0164297, IMG submission 113539) | Dystrophic lake water microbial communities from Trout Bog Lake, Wisconsin, USA - GEODES058 metaG | ecosystem: Environmental > Aquatic > Freshwater > Lake | place: USA: Trout Bog Lake... | reverse complement strand
TATAATATATATTTAATATAATAATAGATTGATTAAAAAATAGGCAGGTTCATGAGTTCATATTGACTCACAATAGCGAATGGGTTTGGTCAAAGTAAAATACACTGCGAACTCCGTTCGCACGAAGTCCATTCTCACGAAACCTAGTGTCCTATGTGTTTAAACCATGAACTTATGAACCTTCGTTTAAAATCAATAACTTAGTAAAAGTAAAACATGAACTTGTTCATGAACCACATTTAGAGCTTGGTCTTATACTTAGTAACTGGTTTCTAAAAACTGGTTTCACAGGGCGAAAAAAAAAGCCCACCGAAGTGGGCTTAGTTTCAAACTTGATGGACTAGGTTATGCTTTGCTATATTTAGCTATAACATCATCAAAAAGTTTCTTTAATAATACAGGGTTTTCATCATCAAACTTTTCAGACTTAGTTAAAATCTTTTCAAGGTCTTTTACTAGGTCAAAGGTTGCAACCTTAGGTTCGGACTCGGTTGTATCAAAAAGTTTTTTAGCTGTATCTTGAAGTCTTTTGATAACTGTATTTACCTGACCAACTACTTTATCTTTTCGACTTTGTAACATACCAGCGATAGCCTTGCCATCATCTTTACCAAAATCTAAGTCACCTCTTTTTAAGGGTTTGAAATCAGTAGTTGCTAACCAATTATTACTAGCATGGACTTTGTGACCTGTATGCTTTTCATAACTAGCCTTGCTAATATAAGTCCAATTGTTTTCAACCTTAGCTAAATAACACTCATTAGCTTTACCCTCATCACTTTTTGAATAAGCATCAACTACGCCACTTTTCAAGCCTTGATACATCATAACAGGCAACTTGCTAGGTGTTACCATGTAAAACTCAAGACACGCATTATAACACTTAGTTGCTAAGTCCACTTTTGTGGACTCAGTTGTAAATGCTCGTTCGCCTATTGTATAAAACTGAGCAACTGATGAACCCTCTGCTAAACTTGCAATAACTTCTTTTTTTACTGATGTAACCATGATATGTATTTCCTTATAAAGTTAAAAAATATGTATTGATGTTATCTCCACAATTTAATTATGAACCATGTATCTATTTTGTCAAGCAAAGTGAGCATTGATGGACTATGTAACCCACCCTATACCCACCTACCCAAAAGTTTAAGAAGGAGTCCCGTTGCCCTATGCACTTAGTCTTACACAAATAGTAGGCACAAATTCAAAACCCTGAAATAAAGAAGTACCCCGGTTGCTTAAAAAATAGGCAAATCAAAAAATATTTTGCGCAAAAATTTGAAAACTCTGATAGAATGCCTTTAATACTTTGAGGAGGTTATATGCCAACCATAGAACAGTCGTTTAGAAAAAAACGTGTTAACTTAAAATTACGATATAAAATATCCTTAGAAGACTATGAAAATATGTACCATACTCAAGAAGGCTGCTGTGCTATATGTGGTAAGCACAACAAAGATAATTTCATAGGTAAAAGACAAGTAAGCCTAGCAGTAGACCACTGCCATAACTCAAATAAAATAAGAGAACTACTATGTAGTAATTGTAATCTTGTAATTGGTAATGCTAAAGAAAGTATAGAAGTATTAGAAAAGGCTATAGAGTATTTAAAGAAACATCAGATTTAAAAGTGTTTGCCTGGTTTTCACTCAAAACAACAAAATACAGGCAAAGAATGAAAACTAAATAGCTTTAGGGTCGAAGTTATAAACCTCTGAGTAAACATCTTTAATACGTAAGAACTTAGGTCCATGTTCATCAAAGTCTTTATCTCCTCGAACGTAGAGAGCTAAGTGAACCATCTCGTGAAGTAGGGTTTGGAATATAGTTGTAAAGTGTCCGCATGAAGCCCTACTAATATGTATTTCCATTTCAATCTCATCAAAACATCCATAAATACCTGGGTTCTTAATCACCACAAATCTAACCTTTGAAGACTTAGGCATTTTAAGTTTATTAAAAGGCGGCAATTGACATGCCATATTATAGAGTATCTCTAAGTTCTTTGGAGTGAGCGTTGTTTTCATAGGTTTTACTCTTGTGGGGGATGAATATATTATACCAAATTAAACATTGTATGGTACTACATTATTGGTTATATTATGTCAATAGCTGCAAAATTCTATTCAAAGGTGTAATCAGCGACACATGGTAAGTAAAAAGATACAAGAAGTTCCCGAAGACGACGGATTTAATTCAGTAATCATGATGCCTGACATCGATGAGGACGTCCCTTTACCTAAAAATGCTTCTGATGCTATGCCCGAACTAAGTGTCGATGAAGAAATTAAAATGCGAGCCAGTACTATAAAGTTAATATCAGATTTAAAAGGTGAGAATATAGAACCTGATAAGAACGATATTAGAGAAGCAACTAGGTTAGCACAAGAGATGATAAGTAATCCTGATATAAGACCTGAGTTTGCCCACTACCCAAATGAAACGATGGCGTTCCTAGCAGGACTCGTTGCACAAAGTAACTGTATGATTGTGAAAGACTTAGCAGAATTTAAGATGTACGTCGTTAATAATTTAGTCCGCTTGGCAGAGGGAGCTAAGAATGATAAGGATAAGATTGCTGCGTTAAAAGCGATTGGTGAAGTAGACGGTGTAGATGCGTTTAAACGTAAATCAGAAATTACACACATATCTAAATCTATGGAAGAAGTAGAAGACAGTCTATTAAAAACATTAGCAAGTATTGAAGGCAAGATTATAGATGTAGAAGAAGTTGTTGATGAAGAATAGAAAGTTAACACCTGAAGATATTATTAAATTAAAGAATGCGCTTCCTCATATGACTGAGGAAATGAAACGCAAGACTGAATTAGAGTTAGCAGAGTACGATAAGAAGTTAACACAAAAAGTAGGAAAGGTTAGGTTTTTAGATTTTGTTAAACATGTATATCCTGGTTATAAAGTTGGTGCACACCATAAGCACTTGGCTCAAATCTTTGAAGACATTGCTGCAGGCAAAAAGAAGAGAGTCATTGTTAACATTGCTCCAAGGCACGGGAAGTCTGAGCTTATATCATATCTTGCTCCTGCCTGGTTTCTGGGAAAGTACCCAGATAAGAAAATTATTATGGCGTCACATACTGCTGACCTTGCTGTTAACTTTGGACGCCGTGTGCGTAACCTTGTTGGTAGTGAGTTGTATAAAGATATATTTCCTACAGTAGAGTTACAGGCGGATAGTAAAAGTGCATCACGATGGGGGACTAATTTTAATGGCGAGTACTTTGCTATCGGTGTGGGGGGCGCTCTTGCTGGGCGCGGCGCCGATCTTTTTATTATCGATGATCCTCATTCAGAACAGGATGCGAAGCTTGGACGTCCGGATGTTTTTCTACCTGCTTATGAGTGGTTTCAGTCTGGTCCTCTTCAGCGTCTTATGCCTGGTGGAGCGATTATTGTAGTAATGACAAGATGGTCTAAGTTAGATTTAACTGGGCAGATTGTTAATCAGATGGTAAAGAATGAAGGATCGGAAGAGTGGGAAGTAGTAGAGTTCCCAGCGATCATAGAAAATAAAGATGGTGAAGAAAAAAGTTTATGGCCTGAGTTCTGGCCACTAGAAGAATTATTAGCTAAGAAACAAGCACTTGATGTACGTTACTGGAATGCGCAGTATTTACAAAACCCTACATCAGAAGAAGGTGCACTAATTAAAAGAGAATGGTGGAACATATGGGAGAAAGATATGCCTCCTCAATGCGAGTTCACCATCATGAGTTTAGACGCAGCACAAGAAGCAAACAATAGAGCGGACTATAACGCGCTCACGACTTGGGGCGTCTTCTTTAATGAAGAAACAAATAACTATAACATTATTCTTTTAAACTCTATTAAGGAACGGTTGGAGTATCCTGAGTTAAAAGATTTAGTGATACGTGAATATAAAGATTGGGAACCTGATGCATTCATTGTGGAAAAGAAATCTAACGGTGCTGTACTTTATCAAGAGATGCGTCGCATGGGTATACCTGTGGGTGAATTTACTCCTGGTAAAGGGCAAGACAAAATATCAAGAGTTAATGCAGTATCAGATCTTTTCAGATCAGGAATTGTTTGGATTCCCGATAGACGATGGGCAAAAGAAGTTGTAGAAGAATGTAATGACTTTCCAAGTGGTGCTAATGATGACTTGGTTGACTCGACAACACTAGCATTAATGCGGTTTAGACAAGGTGGGTTTATTAGATTACCAAGTGATGAACCTGAAGATATAGCAAGTTATAAAGGTAATAGGAATAGGTTGTACTTAGTATGAAACCTGAATATAGCGAAGAATTTAAATGGTGGTATGAAAGAGTATTTTTACAAAGCCCTAGTATGTGTGAACTTAAATACGACGATGAAAAGATGTGGGAAGCTTGGAAAGAAGGATATAAGTTAGGTCGTAACAATGCTTATAAAAGAAAAGATATCCCTATTGAAATTTTTACTATACCAAAAGAAAAACATATACACGCGATGAATAAAGATAAGGATAAGGATAAAGAATGAAAATCTATTTTAATAAACCTAAAGATAATTGGATATCACCTTACACAATTATTGAGAAGATAATCTTTTGGCGTGAGATTAACTATGATGAGCCATTAGTTGAGAACATAATCAAGTATACACATCTTGACTTCTTTTGCTCAATCTTATTTGATATACGTCAGTTCTTTAATAGAGATATTCGCTACGTTAAGATTGATAAGTGGGATACATGGTCCATGGATAGCACACTCACTCGTATTATCTTACCTATGCTTAAACAACTTAAGAAGGATAAGCATGGTGCACCTCATGTAGATAACGAAGACGTGCCAGCAAACCTACGAGATAAACGTAGAGTGTTACCAAAGAACGGTGAAACAGACAAAAACTGGTTCAAACGTTGGGACCATGTGTTAAACGAGATGATATGGTCATTCACCGAACTAAACAAACCTGATTGGGCTGACCAATTCTGGACAGGTAAAATAGACCATAAATGGATTAAAAAGGATGATGGTAATTATGAATTGAAAAAAGGTCCTAAGCACACATTGAAATTTGATAAGAAAGGACATGCTAAACATTGGGCTCGTATTCAAAATGGTCTAAGACTATTTGGAAAATATTATACGGCGTTGTGGGACTAAGATAATGATTTCAATTAAAGACAATGTAATATCACGTGATAAATTAAAACTATGTCATGCATGGTTAGACAAAGCTAACTGGGTTTATGGTTGGCCATCTAATACAGATATGCAGTTTGGACATTGGAATGTAGACATTGCTAAAACGGCTATTACAAATACAACAGAAATAAAAGATAGATTGCCACAAGCATTTAAAGAAGTATGGAAAGATTTAAATAATAAACTATATAAAGATAAAGCAACACTTATCCGCTGCTATTCTAATCGACATACATTTGGTACAGAAGGCTATATTCATACAGATACTAAACGTAAAGAGGATCATACTATAGTAATTTACTTAGATGATTGGAATGCAAATTGGGGTGGCGAGACAATGTTCTATGACCCACTTAAAACAGAAATTATTAAATCAGTTATACCTAGTTATGGCAAAGTAGTTTCATTCCCAGGAACTATACCCCACAAAGCGGCAGCTATATCTAGGATATGTAGTAAAGTTAGAACGACGTTAATGTTTAAAGCAACGATAGACCCCAAAGCAATCTATGAAGCTGAAGAATTATTAACAGAGTTCTTAAAAGAAATTGGTGCTGATAAGAAGCCTCATAAGAACGGATCGTTGATGGATCACTTGATACGGGTGTTTCACATACTAAAATCTGTAGGGGCTAATGATATACTAGCGCTAGCTGGCGGTTTACATTCTATATATGGAACAAATGCTTACAAGACTGGGTGTTTATCATACACAAGTTGGAAAGTAGAACAAACATTTGGACCTGAAGTAGATAGATTAGTAAAACTATTTAGTAAATTAGATAGACCCAATGCATTAGAAAATCCGGACGGTTCATTAAGCGAGTTAGACTTATTCTTAATGAGATCAATAGAGTGCGCAAATCTATACGATCAAAGTGAACTAGACGCAGAAAAATACCCTAACTTGCATGAATTCGTGAAAATATTTAAAAAAGGATAACGTATGGCAAATATAGATAAAGGTTTATACCAAGCACCTCAAGGTTTAGAACAATTAGCACAAGGTCAACCTGATATTGAAATCGAGGTTGTAGATCCAGAAGCAGTGCACATCGGCATTGACGGAATGGAAATTGATATTGGACGTCAACAAGAAACGTCTGAAGACTTTAATGATAACTTAGCTGAACATCTTGACGAAGGTGTATTAGAAGAATTATCAGGTGATTTACTCGGTGAATACGAAGCAGATATCTCAGCTCGTAAAGATTGGCTAGATACTTACGTAGATGGACTTGAACTACTTGGTATGAAAGTAGAAGATAGAACAGAACCATGGCCAGGTGCATGCAATGTGTACCATCCGTTAATGACTGAGGCATTAGTTAAATTCCAAGCAGAGACTATGATGGAAACGTTTCCAGCGGCAGGTCCTGTAAAGACAAAGATTGTAGGTAAAGATACCCCAGAAAAAGAAGATGCGGCAGAACGTGTTAAAGAAGATATGAACTATCAGTTAACCGAGAAGATGCCAGAGTACAGACCTGAACATGAACGTATGTTATGGGGACTAGGGTTAGCAGGTAATGCGTTCAAGAAAATTTATTTTGATCCATCATTGGATCGTCAAGCAGCTGTGTTTATTCCAGCAGAAGATATCGTCGTTCCATATGGCGCGTCTAATTTAGAAACAGCAGAACGTGTAACACATAGAATGCGTAAGACTAAGAATGAGTTACGTAAACTTATGGTTGCTGGGTTCTATCGTGATATTGACTTAGGTGAACCTGCAAACGATATTGATGAAGTTGAGAAAAAGATTGCAGAGAAGATGGGATTCAATGCGTCTAACGATGACCGATACCAAATCTTAGAGATGCATGTTAACCTAGACTTAGAAGGTTTTGAAGATGTAGACAAAGACGGACATCCAACGGGTATTGCACTACCATACGTAGTGACAATTGAAAAAGGTACAGGCGCTATATTATCTATTCGTCGTAACTGGGACCCTGAAGATGAGATGATGTTAAAACGTCAACACTTCGTCCATTATGGTTACATACCAGGTTTTGGCTTTTATTGTTTTGGTTTAATCCACTTAATCGGAGCATTTGCTAAGTCAGGTACAATGATACTTCGTCAGTTAGTAGATGCAGGTACACTAAGTAATTTACCTGGTGGTCTCAAGTCACGTGGGCTACGAATTAAAGGCGATGATACACCTATTGCTCCAGGTGAGTTTAGGGATGTGGATGTGCCAAGTGGTTCTATCAGAGATAACATCTTACCTCTTCCATACAAAGAACCAAGTCAAGTATTAAGTATGTTAATGAACCAAATCATTGACGAAGGTAGACGGTTTGCAAGTGCAGCTGATTTACAAGTATCCGATATGTCAGCAAACTCTCCAGTAGGTACAACACTAGCAATTCTAGAACGTACTTTAAAAGTGATGAGCGCTGTTCAAGCTCGTATTCACTATGCTATGAAACAAGAGTTTAAATTACTTGCAGGCATTATCCGTGATTATACGCCTAGAGAATATAGCTATGATCCTGATGTAGGAGATAGAAAAGCTAAACAATCAGATTACGACTGTGTAGAAGTTATACCTGTATCTGATCCAAACGCTGCAACAATGTCACAGAAAGTAGTTCAATATCAAGCGGTCATGCAAATGGCACAAGCAAATCCACAAATCTATGATATGGTCGAACTCAATAAGCAAATGTTAGAAGTGTTGGGCGTTAAGAATATTGGTAAACTTATTCCTGCAGCGGATGAACAACTACCGCACGATCCTGTATCTGAGAACATGGCTATATTTAATTTAAAACCAGTTAAGGCATTTATATACCAAGACCATCAAGCTCATATTCAAGTGCACCAAGCTGCAATGCAAGATCCTATCATTATGCAATCACTTGGTCAAAACCCACAGGCACAAGCAATGATGGCAGCAGCACAAGCTCATATTGCAGAACATATTGGCTTTGAATATAGAAAACAAATTGAACAACAGTTAGGTGTAGGACTTCCAGCTCCTGATAAGAAATTATCTCCTGATGAAGAAGTTCAGTTATCTCAACTCATATCTAAAGCGGCTTCACAGTTATTACAAAATAACCAAGCACAACAACAGCAACAACAAGCTCAGCAACAAGCTCAAGATCCGTTGATTCAAATGCAACAACAAGAACTTCAAATTAAGCAACAAGAAGTTCAAATCAAGGCTCAACAAGTTCAAGCTCAAATTCAGATGGAACAACAAAAACTCCAAACTGAAATCCAACATGAACAACAAAAAATTGAGTTAGAGAAAATGAAATTAACTTCTCAAGAGAAAATTGCTGGTGCTACATTAGGCGCTAAGGTTGTTATGGATAATAAGAAAACTGACACTCAAGTAGCTATGGACCAAGCTAAGATTAAAACTCAAATGTTACATGAAGGTATGAAGTTTGGTGCTGAGCAAGTACATAAAAATACTGAGCATCAGTTATCTTTAGCACAAATGAAACATGAAAAGGAAATCCAAGATAGTATAAATAAACAACAACCTAAGGAGTAATAAATGGATCAAACGCTTCAACTATTAATGTCTCAGATAGAAGAACGACGCAAACAGATGTTAGAAGGAATTGGGGACGGAGCTGCAAAAGATTTTGCTTCGTACCAACATGCATGTGGGTATATTCGAGGTCTACTCACTGTACAAGGGTTAATTGCAGATCTCGCACAAAGAATGGAGACATTTGATGAATGATAACGTGCTTACGTTAAATCAAGGGTTAATTGGTCCAGATGGCCGACCCCTTGCAGTACCAAAGATTGATGCAGCACCAGCACCAGAAGATATACCAATTGAAGAAAGAGGTTTACAACTTCCTATTCCAAAAGGTTATAGACTTTTATGTGCTATTCCAGAAGCATCAGACTTTTTAGGAAAATCAGGTTTAATTAAATCAGAAGCTACTAAGAAGGTGGAAGAAAACTCTACTGTTGTTTTATTTGTATTAGCAGTAGGTGACATGGCTTATAAGGATGAAACAAGATTCCCTACAGGTCCATGGTGTAAAGAAGGTGACTTTATTTTGACACGTGCATATGCAGGTACAAGATTTATGATCCACGGAAGAGAATTTAGAATCATTAACGATGATACCGTTGAGGGTGTAGTTTTAGATCCTCGTGGTTACACACGCGCATAGGAGAAACATATGGCAGAGCAAAAAGATGGAGATATTGTATTTGAGATTCCAGAAGAATTGGAAGATAATCAAGTGCAAATCCAAGACAAAGACGAAGTCGTAAATGTTAATGTTAAGGAAAAAGCTAAAGAAGTTGATATCGAGATAGAGGATGATACGCCTCCACAAGATAGAAACCGTGAACCTTTACCTAAAGAAATTGTAGATGAGCTAGAACAAGATGACTTATCAGAATACTCTGAAAGAGTTAGAGAAAGAATGGCTCAACTTAAAAAAGGTTATCACGATGAACGTAGAATTAAAGAAGCTGCAGAACGTGAAAGAGAAGAAGCTTTACGCTTTGCTCAACAAATAGCAGCTGAGAACAAAAGACTTAAAACTACTTTAAGTTCTGGTGAAGAAACTTATATTAAAACTATAGCTTCTGCACTACAACAACAACTAGAAGTAGCTAAACAAGACTATCGTAATGCTTATAATGCAGGTGAAGCAGATAAGATCATTGAAGCCCAAACTAAAATGAACGATGCTCAGTTTAGATTGTCTCAGGTTGAAAATTACCAACCTAAGTTTAAAAACACTTTACACGAGGACGATCCTAGTGTATATTCACAATCATCACAGCCTCAAGTACAAAAACCAGACCAAAGAGCCTTAAGATGGCAAGATAACAATAAATGGTTTGGATCAGATGAGGAAATGACTAGTTTAGCTTTGGGGCTGCATGAAAAACTAGTTAGGTCAGGCGTTGACCCTACATCTGATGAATATTACCGTCGTATAGATAGTACGATGCGCAAAAGATTCCCAGAATACTGGGATGACTCATCGCTGGAACAGGAAACACCTGCCCCGCGCACATCTAAACCTTCAACTGTAGTTGCTCCGGCTACGCGCTCAACCGCGCCTAAAAAAATCAAGATTACAAAAACTGCTGCTGCTTTAGCACGCAAACTTGGTATTTCGCCTGAACAATATGCTCTTGAAACTTTAAAATTGGAGAATTAATATGGAAACAACAAGATTAGACCGTGAATTAGACACTCGTAAAGAATTTCAACGAGCAGAACAATGGCAACCTACTGCAACTTTACCAGAACCAAAGAAACAACCTGGTTGGGAATACAGATGGATTAGAACAAGCCTACTTAATCAACAAGACTCCATAAACGTCTCCAATAGTATGCGTGAAGGTTGGGAACCTGTAAAAGCAAGTGACCATCCTGAAATGAAGTTTATACCAGACCCTAATTCAAGATTTAAAGACAGTATTGAAATTGGTGGTTTGTTATTATGTAAGATCCCAGAAGAGTTTATTGCACAACGTAGAGCTTATTATGACAACATGACTAAGTCTCAAACTCAAGCCGTTGACAATAACTTCTTAAAAGAAAATGATGCTCGTATGCCTGTATTTTCAGACAAAAAAAGTACGACTTCATTTGGTAAAGGTAAGTAATTTATTAATTATTAAGGAGAAATATTATGGCATCAGTTGCTGCCCCATACGGTCTCCGTCCTGTTAACTTAATCGGTGGTCAAGTATTTGCGGGTTCTACTCGTCAAATCGCGATTGCTTCAGGATATGCGACCAACATTTTTTACGGTGACATCGTAGCTGTTAACAGCTCAGGCGTTGTTGTAAAAGTAACAACATTAGGTACTGCTGCTTCCCAATTCGGAAACGGTGTTATCGGCGTATTTTTAGGTTGTACTTATACAGATCCTAACTTAAAATACAAAGTAAACAAACAATACTGGCCTACTGGTACAGTTGCATCAGATGCACAAGCATACATTTGTGATGATCCAGACACAGTATTCCAAGCACAAGCTAACGGTTCTGTTGCTCAAACAGCTTTAGGTAACAACATTGGTGTTGTACAAACTGCTGGTTCTACAACTACTGGTGATTCAGCTATCGCTTTAGATACAACAACAATCAATACAACTAGCACTATCGGTTTACGTATTGTTGACTTTGTGAATGGTCCATTTTCATCAGTTGGTGATGCATACACTGATGTCCTCGTTAAATTTAATTTCGGACAGCATTCATATTACAATGCTACCGGTGTATAAGGAGAATAACACATGGCTATTTCACGCGCTCAACTATTAAAAGAATTGCTCCCAGGACTTAACGCGCTATTCGGTCTCGAATATAAACGTTACGGCGAAGAGCACAAAGAAATCTACGAAACTGAAGCTTCAGAACGTAGCTTTGAAGAAGAAACAAAACTATCAGGTTTCTCAGCAGCACCTGTTAAAAACGAAGGCAATGCTATCGCTTATGACAATGCTCAAGAAGCTTGGACAGCTCGCTATGTTCACAACACAATCGCTTTAGGCTTCAGCTTAACTGAAGAAGCTATCGAAGATAACTTGTATGACACTTTATCTGCACGATACACTAAAGCTCTTGCTCGTGGTATGGCATATTCAAAACAAGTATTTGCAGCTAACGTATTAAACAACGGCTTCAACACTGGCGGTAATTATAACGGTGGTGATGGTGTTTCATTATTTAATACTGCTCACCCACTTGTTTCTGGCGGTACAAACAGCAACACATCATCAACTTCAGCAGACTTAAATGAAACTTCACTTGAGTCAGCAGTTATTCAAATCGCTGCATGGACTGATGAACGTGGTCTTTTGATCGCTGCTAAACCTCGTAAATTAGTTGTTCCACCTAACTTAATGTTCGTTGCAACTCGCTTGCTCGAAACAGAGTTAAGAGTTGGTACAGCTGATAACGATATCAATGCTATCAAGAATAATGGTTCAATCCCAGAAGGTTACACAGTTAACCACTTCTTGACAAACAACTTAGCATGGTTCTTAACAACAGATGTGCCTAATGGTCTCAAACACTTTGTTCGTACACCATTAACAACATCTATGGATGGCGACTTCGACACAGGTAACGTACGTTACAAAGCTCGTGAACGTTATTCATTCGGTTGGTCAGATCCTCTCGGTATCTACGGTTCACAAGGATAATATCCTTGTTCTTGGAAAACCCAGTTTCGGCTGGGTTTTTCTTTATCTAAACTTAATGATTTTCTCTATCTTATATGTATATAAATGGGTATAATATAAACATATACACAATAACGTGTATACAAAATAGCAAAATATAAACATATAGGAGAATATTATGTGGACAACCCCATCAGCAACTGAAATGAGATTTGGTTTTGAAGTAACTATGTACGTAATGAATAAGTAGTTAATACGTGCATTTATTAGGGGGCCTAGCGCCCCCTTTTTATTATATAATTATCTTATTCCGGGAATTCACCGGTTTATTAGACTGTCCCGGCAGACGCATATAAGACTAATAAGCTTAACTTTATATGAAGGAAAATTATCATGGCAAGAACCGTATTCACCGGCCCATTAAAAGCTGGTACAAATCGTTATCCACAATACCAAAACGTAGGTACTGCAACATTATTTCAAGATGTAGTACTTAATGTAACTTCAGGTTTAACAAGCTCACAAACACTATACATTCCAGCAGGTTGTCAAATCTTAGAAATTATCGTTGATACTACAGTTGCATATAATGCAGGTACATCAACAACAGTTACAATAGGTAATCTATCAACTGCAGCTCAATATGCAGGTGGCGTATCAGCACAAACTACTGGTCGTGTTTACCCAACATTTACTGCAGCTCAATTAGCTAACTTACAATCTACAACATCAGATGTATATGGCCCAACAAATATTGCTAGCTCAGCTATTGTATGTACAGCTACTTCAGTTGGTACACAACCTACAACAGGTCAAGTATACGTATCAATCTTATACTTACAAAACGATACTAACGCAGTTACATCTAACTAATTAGTCTAGGGGACTTCGGTCCCCTTTCTTAAACACAAGGAGATTAATTATGACAATGCAATATGATGTAAAAAGCTCGCATGCTTCAGGCTCAGGCCAAATGGTATTAGGTAGAGCACGTTTAAAAAACTTAATTTATTTAGGTACAGGCACTGCAGGTAGTATTGATTTATATGATACTACGACTGCTCCTGTAACAACATCTACATATGCTAGATCAGGTAATACAGTTACAGTAACTTCTACAGCTCATGGCTTAACTACAGGTCAAGTTATTGGTATTACTTATGGTGTAGCTTCAGGTAATTCTGCAGTTGCAGGTAATTATCCAGTTACAGTTACAGGCGCTAATACATTTACTATTACAGATATTGGTTCAGGTACTATTGCAGGCGGAACTGCATGTGCTTATACAACAGGTAAATGGTTAACAAGCTATAATACAGGTACAAACGTAACCCCTTTCCAAGTTATTTTTGCAGGTGAAGGTGTATTAGCTTTAAACGGTATCTGGGTAGTAGTATCTAATATTAACTATCAAACAATTCAGTACGGTTAGGAATAAAAATGCTACATAATATGGATCAACATACAAAAACAGCAGTAGATATAGCGTCAACAGTAACCGTTTTAGGAACAGTCATGAACCTTTTACCAGCAATTGCAGCTTTATGGACTATTATATGGACTACAATTCGTATTTATGAGACAAAAACAGTGCAAGATTTGTTAAAAAAATTAAAAAAACATGGCAACTAAGAGTAAAAAAGCTGGAGTTTCATTAGCTGTAGGTCGTGGTGAGAAATTACCAGTATCAAAAGGTGCTGGACTTACTGCAAAAGGTCGTGCAAAGTATAATAAAGCGACTGGATCACACTTAAAAGCTCCTCAACCACAAGGTGGACCGCGTAAAAAGTCATTTTGTGCAAGAATGAGTGGTATGCCAGGCCCTATGAAAGATGAAAAAGGCCGTCCTACTCGAAAAGCTGCATCACTAAAACGTTGGAACTGTAAATAAAGGGTAAATATGCCAAGTGTATCTAAAAAACAACATAATTTTATGGCTGCAATAGCTAAAAACCCTGGGTTTGCTAAAAAAGTTGGTATTAAACAGAGCGTTGGTGAGGAATTTCTCCAAGCTGACAAAGGTAAACATTTTAAAGAAGGTGGATATATGAAAAAAATTAAACTTAAAGAAACAATGGGTCCTAGAACTATGTCAGAAGACATAGAAAAAGGTTCTAATAAACTACGTAAATTTGGCGAAGCTAAAGTACAAAAAAGAGAAGCAACAAAAGGTAGAAATCTTGGTGATACAGGTGCTACAGTTGCTGATATGCGTGGCGGTATGAAAAAAGGCGGTAAAGTTAAAAAATATGCTGCAGGTGGTTCAATTGAAAAAACTAAAGCTGGTAAATCAACACCATCATATAAAGAAATGGGTTCAATGAATATGAAAAAAGGTGGCGAAGTAGAAACTAAATCAGAAGCTATGAAAGAAGAAAAAGAAATTAAGTCTATTAAAAAAGAACTTAAACATCACGAACACATGAAAGCTGGTAAAGCACATCATGGTTTAAAACACGGTGGCAAAGTTAAGAAATATGCACGTGGTGGTGGCATTGAATCTAAAGGTAAAACTAAAGGACGTTTCTGCTAATCATGGAAGCAATTAAAAAACTTACGGCTAAAATGGTAGAGGAAGCAGTTAAAAAAAGAAATCAACCAATGGGTAAACCTCCTAAAGGTGGAATGCCTTTTGAAGATGATATGGGTCCTTTGCCTGTTAAAACTGCTCCAGCTCCAACACCTAATCCAGCACCAGCTCCTGCAGTTGCTCCTGCTATGAAAAAAGGTGGTAAAGTAAAAGCTAAAGCTAAACCTAAAGCTAAAAAAATGGCTTCAGGCGGTAAAGTACGTGGCTGTGGCTGTGAATCAAAAGGTAAAACAAAAGGTAGATTTATTTAAGGAGAAGTATATGAAAGAAATGGAACATAAAGAACCAAATATGGTACATGAACATAAACATCACGTTCACCACATGGAAAAACATGAAGTGGATGGTCACGTACATCATCATAAACATTATTCTAAACATGCAGCTGGCCATATGGTACATCATGAACACGTTAAAAAAATGTGTGGTGGCGGTTACATGGGTAAGAAAGGTAAATAATTATGGCAAACGGTGGACAAGGCGGAATACCGTCAACATCGCAACAACCTGTACAAAATACAGCTAATTTAAGATCACAATCAGATTTGCGTAACCAGATGTTGGGTTTACCTTTATCTCAACAACCTATGCAACATCCAGGCATGATGCAACATCCAGGTATTCCAGGTCAACCTCAAGCAGGTAAAGGTCCAGGTCAACCACAAGTAATGCCAACGCAACAACCAGGTATACCAGGTCAATATCCAACAGCATTTGTACCTTCTGTTAATCCTATGGTAAATCCTACAAACCCAGGAATACCTTTAGCTCCAACAGGTTTAGGTCAATTACCTCCACAAGGTTTAGCTTCATTACCACCGGCAGCGGGAACATATCCTAGTAGAACTGTATAATGAGACCAAGTCGTGGCATGGGAATTATGAATGAGAAAAAGATTCCTGGTAGGAAGCCTAAGGTAATAACACGTAAAGACGATCCTAATAAGGTTGATGTATATACAGAAGGTGGCAAGGTTAACGCTGCTGGTAACTACACAAAACCTACTTTACGTAAAAAAATTGTGGCAGAAGTAAAAGCCGCGGCAGTACAAGGTACAGGTGCTGGTCAATGGTCAGCTCGTAAAGCACAATTAGTTGCTAAGAAATATAAAGCTGCAGGTGGCGGATATAAATGAGTGCTTTAGCTAAGTCACAACGCTCTTTAAAAGCATGGGGTGACCAAAAGTGGAGAACTAAGTCAGGTAAAAAGTCTAGTGAAACAGGCGAAAGATACTTACCAGAAAAAGCAATCAAAGCTTTAAGTCCTCAAGAATATGCTGCAACAACAAAAGCAAAACGTGCAGGTAAAGCTAAAGGTAAACAGTTTGTAGCTCAACCAAAAAGTATTAAACAAAAAGTAAAACCTTATAGAAAGGTATCATAACATGGCAGAAAAGTGGATTCAAAAAGCAATTAAAAAACCAGGTGCATTAAAGTCAGAACTTGGTGTTAAAAAAGGTGAAAAGATTCCTGCTAAGAAGTTAGCAGCAGCTGCAAAGAAACCAGGTAAACTTGGTCAACGTGCACGTCTAGCTGAAACTTTAAAAGGACTTAAGAAAAAATAATGTCAGTAGCTAATCCATCACCAAGTGGTACCTCGTCATTTAATCCTGACGTAAATTATATTGTAGAAGACGCATTTGAACGATGCGGACATGAATTACGTACAGGTTATGATTTAAGAACTGCAAGACGTAGTTTAAACTTACTTACTATTGAGTGGGCAAATCGTGGTATTAATCTTTGGACAATTGAAGAAGGTTATATTCCGTTAGTACCAGGTCAAATACAATATCCATTACCTACTGATACGATTGATTTACTTGATATGGTGACACGTACAGGCACAGGACAAAATCAACAAGATATTAATATTAACCGTATTAGTGAATCAACATACTCAACAATACCTAATAAAAATGCTAATGGACGTCCTATTCAAGTTTGGATTCAAAGACTTTCTGGATTAACTTATCCTACAACAGCTACATTAAGTACAACAATTGGTGCTACAGATACATTAATTACAGTGTCGAATGCATCAAACTTAGCTTATGGTGGTTATATTCAGTTAGATTCTGAAATCATAAATTACCAAGGTATTATTGGAAACCAGTTACAAAACTGTGTTAGAGGTCAAGCTAATACAATAGCTGCTGGTCATACAGCGGGCGCTGCAGTTTCTGTACCACAATTACCTAATATATCTGTATGGCCAACTCCAGACGCAGCTACAACATATACATTTGTATATTGGAGATTAAGACGTATTAATGACGCAGGTCAAGGTTATGATACACAAGATGTACCATTTAGATTTATACCAGCTATGGTTGCAGGATTAGCTTCATATTTAAGTATTAAGTTACCTAATGTAGATCCTTTAAGAATACAATATTTAAAACAAGAATATGAACAAGCATTCCAATTAGCAGCAGACGAGGATAGAGAAAAGGCAAGTGTTAGATTTGTGCCTCGTGAAATGTTTTATCACGGATAATTAAATGCCAACCAAGTATTCTAGTGGTAAGTTTGCAATTGCCCAGTGTGATCGTTGTGGCTTTAGATATAAGCTAAAACAACTAAAGCAGTTGGTAATTAAGACAAAAAATGTTAATATACTGGTATGTCCAGAATGCTGGGAACCAGATCAACCGCAGTTAAGTTTAGGTTTATACCCAGTTAACGATGCGCAAGCAGTAAGAAATCCACGTCCTGATTTAGGTTATTATGCATCAGGTACAGGCGGTGATGGTGGTAGTAGAGTTATAGAATATGGATGGAACCCTGTTGGTGGAGCAAGAGCTAATGATTCAGGCTTAACTCCTAATAATTTAGTTTCAATAGGTAACGTTGGATCAGTAACAGTATCATATACATAGGAGAAGTAAAATGGGATTTAAATCAGGTGCTCAAGGCATTAATCAAAAAGGTAAAACTAAAGGTACTAACTTAGGCGATGACGGCGCTAAATTAGGTATCGAAGGTGGTAAAGGTTCTAAAGGTGCTACAACAGTTAAGTCTATCGACATGAAAAAGTATGGACGTAATGTAGCTCGTGCAATGAATCAAAAGAAAGGTAAATAATATGGCTAAAGAAGTTCCAGCAACAAGCGTAGATAGCCCAGCAATTACATTAGGTAACGCTAAAAACAATAAGGATGCACAAGAATATAGCATGAAGTTTTTCTCTGCTGACGAAGCTAATCCGATTGGTAAATATACACAACCTAAAGAATATACAGTCGACTTATCTAATAATGGTTACCCACAAACTGATGTAAAAGAAGATGGTGTAGAGTTTCGTGGAGCAGGTGCTGCAACTAAAGCACGTAAATCTAGGGGTCCATTAGTTTAGTGGTTAAAAGTCCTTGCGTAGGAGTGTGTCGTCTATATGATGATATATGTGCAGGGTGTAATAGAACGGTAGATGAAGTTGTTGAATGGTACAACATGTCTGATGAAGATAAACAAAAGGTTATAGATAGAATAAATGAACTACGCACAACTAGTAACTGAGATTCAGGATTATACCGAGAATACGTTTCAAACCGTAGATATAAACACATTTATACAACAAGCTGAACAACGTATATATAATACGGTTCAGTTACCAGCACTACGTAAAAATGTAACAGGTAATTGCACTGCAGGTAATAAATACTTAGATACACCTACAGACTGGTTATCTACATTTAGTATAGCTATTATTAACTCTAATAATGAATATTTATATTTGTTAAATAAAGATGTTAACTTTATAAGAGAGTCCTATAAAGATACGGATAGTACATTTTATGGTGAACCTGAATATTATGCTGTATTTGATAATAATTCATTTATATTGGGACCAACGCCAGATCAGAACTATGCAGTAGAGTTACATTATTTTTATTATCCTACTTCTATTGTGACAGCAGGTACATCATGGTTAGGTAATAATTTTGATTCAGTATTATTATATGGTTCACTACTAGAGGCTTACACTTATATGAAGGGTGAAGCAGATGTTATTGCAGAGTATCAGAAGCGTTATGATGAAGCATTAGCATTATTGAAACAACTTGGTGATGGTAAAAATAGACAAGATTCTTATAGAAGTGGCCAAGTTAGAGATGCAGTTAGATAATGGCTATTTACCAAACACAATGTACTATATTTAAGTATAACTTACTTGCTGGGTTAGAAGACTTTAATCCTCCTAGTTCTTATACTTATAAAATTGCTTTATATACCTCAAATGCTAGTTTAAGTAGTGCAACAACTGCCTATAGTACTACAAACGAAATAACAGGTACAGGATATACAGTAGGGGGTTTAGTTTTAACTCCATCTATAGCACTTGATAATACAGCTAACGCTGCATATGTAACGTTTAATAATGTAACTTGGAATCCTGCGAATTTTAGTACAGCAGGTGCTTTGATATATAATAGCACTACAGGAGCAGCAGTTGCAGTATTAAACTTTGGGCAAACAATAAATGCAGTAAATACTTTTACAATAACATTCCCAACGGCTAGTGCATCATCTGCTGTTATAAGAATTAATTAAGGAGATAATATGATTAAAGAAACACAAGGTTCAGGCGATTTTGCAATCGCTACATTAAATACAAGCGGAATTACTAGTGAAGAATTTGGTCTTCATGGTCACTACCACGTTTTATGTCATGATAAAGATGGCAATTTAAAATGGGAAGAACATTTTGATAACCAAGTAGTTCAAATTGGTAAACAGCTTATGATGGATACTCTTTTAAGAGGTTCAGCTTATACAGTTGTAGGTCCATTCTTAGGTTTAGTATCAGGATCAAGTAATACATTTTCACCTACCGATACAATGACTTCACATGCTGGTTGGACAGAGTTTATTAACTATACAGTAGGCGGATCAGCAGTTAGAGGTACAGCAGTATTTGCAGCTTCTACAGGTAATAATAATACTACACCAGGTTCTAACGTAGTAACTTCATCAGCTACTGCAATTACATATACAATTACAGGTGCTGGTGGTACAGTTGGTGGATGCTTTATTGTAACAGGTACAGGTGCAGTAAGTACTCAATCTTCTACAGCAGGTACATTATATAGTGCTGGTGCGTTTGGTACAGCTAAGACTACAACCGCAGGCGATACAGTCGCAGTAACATACTCTACTACAGCAACTAGCTAAGGAGCTTAAATGGCTCTTCAGTTATTTGATAGAGTTCAAGTAACAGCTACAGCAAATACTACAGTTAGTTTTACACTGGGTACTGCCGTAGCTGGATATCAGTCATTCTCTGTAATGACAAACGGTAATACTACTTACTATGGTTCTTCTGATGGAACGAACTGGGAAGTTGGTATTGGTACTTATTCGTCTACAGGACCTACATTAACTCGTACCACAATATTATCTTCAAGTAATGCAGGAGCAGCAGTTACTTTTACTGGAACTCCTAATGTATGGATTGACTATCCTTCGTCACAATCTGTTTATCTAAATAATAACGTTGTTTCTGTTCCTACTTATGTAGCTACTCAAACAGTATCAGGTTCTAGTTCAACTGGAGCCTATTCCTACGGTACTTTAAATGGCTCTGATACAGGAGTTATGGCATCATTTCAAACAAGTATTGCAGGTTATGGTTATGTAGCTATACAAAATACCAGCTCAAATTCAGCGGCAACAACAGACTTTACTTTATATAATGATACTGCTTCATTAGGTAGGTATTTTGACATTGGTATTAATTCAACTACATATACAGGAACAGGTAACTTTTCTCTTGCGAATGCTAGTTATATATACTCATATGGCGGTGATTTATCAATAGGTACCTATACATCAAACGCTATCCACTTTATTATTAATAACGGTGCTACTGATGCTTTAACCATATCTACAGCAGGCAATGTTACCACACCTAACGTTTTGACAGGCGCTGAAGTTGTAGCTTCAAATGGATTAATTTTAAATAACAAAACAGTATCTAATTCTTATACAATTCCTACTGGGTATAATGCAATTGCTGTAGGCCCTGTTACTGTGGCTTCCGGTGCGGCTGTAACTATACCATCAGGATCACGCTGGGTAGTATTATAAGATGTTTGGGTTAAGTCCACTATCATCAAAGCCTTTCGTTGCTTTAGGTACTAATAGTTATGCATTTACTAGAACAGAAAACGTAACATTAGCTGATGCAAGTACTCAAGTTTTTGCGGCACTACAATCTATATCAGAAAACGTAACCTTAGCTGATAGTAATTCTCAAGTATTTAATGCACTACAATCTATAACAGAAAACGTAACCTTAGCTGATAGTAATTCTCAAGTATTTAATGCACTACAATCTATAACAGAAAACGTAACTTTAAACGATACACCAAGTATTGCAGCACAATTTATAGTAAGTGATACAGAGAACTTAACTTTAAATGATTCAAGTACCCAAGTATTTAATGCGTTACAATCTATAACAGAAAATGCATTATTTAATGACACACCTACAATATCAGCTCAATTTGCAGTTGCATTTACTGATAATACCGGAGTTACAGATGTTATAACTATTACTGCTCAGTTTATTGTAAGTGATACAGAAAATGTAAGTCTAAATGACTCAAGTACGCAAACATATAATTTCTTAGTTTCAATTAGTGAAAACGTAGTTTTATTTGATATTAATTCTGAGTTATCTACATTTATAGAAACACTATCAGAACCTATGACTTTAGCTGATTTTAGCATTCAGTTATCTACATTCTTAGAGTCATTAAGTGAAAACGTGGTATTAAATGATACAAATTCAACAACATTTAATTTCCCACAAAGCTTTACTGATAATGTAATTTTAAATGATGTTAATTCTATAACTGCTAACTTCCCACAAAGCTTTACTGATAATACAACTTTAGCTGATACTGAATCTATTAATGCTAACTTCCCACAATCAAGAACAGAGAATGTAACTTTAGCTGATAGTAGTACGCAACAATCTAACTTTAATCAATCGGCTACTGAAAATAGTAATTTAAATGATTCAAGCACACAACAGTCTAATTTCTTACAATCTATTACTGAAAACTTTACAGTAGCTGAGTTAGAGTCGATTGTAGGTAATTTTGTAACAAGTATTGCTGAAGCTTTAACGCTTAACGATATAGAAACTATTACTACTGCCTTTATATTTACAATTACTGAAAATAGCCAATATGCTGATAGTTCAGCGGCCTCAAAACAAATACTATATTCAATACTAGAAAACATAAATGTAGCGGACACAAATAGTATTAGAGCTCAGTTCATAGTATCTATACTTGAAAATGTTAAGTTATTAGATTTTGCAGTAACACACGGTTGGATAAGAATTGATGATTCACAAATACCTAATTGGTCTACTATAAATGATTCACAAACACCGAATTGGACTATGATTAATAGTGCACAAACACCTAACTGGACTATAATTAATGATTCACAAGGATCAGGTTGGACTGTAATTAACGTGTCACAGAGCCCAAATTGGACAATTATCAATGATTTACAACCCTAATTATGATACAATATAAATAACTAGATTAAGGATTTTTATGGCATCTACCTATTCAACCAGTTTACGACTTAACCTTATGGGTACCGGCGATCAGTCAGGTACTTGGGGTACAACTACAAACGTAAATTTAGGTACTTTATTAGAGCAAGGTATTACAGGTGTAGCCACTATATCCATAGCGGGTTTAACTTCATATCCTTTAACTGCTAACAATGGAGCTACAGACCAATCAAGAAACGCCGCTATTATTTTTACAGGAACTTTAACAGGTAACTGTACTATATTAACTCCGACAGGCGCTTCAAAACTATATATTATAGCTAATACTACATCAGGCGGATATAGTTTAGTGATGCAAGTAAATGGTAGTTCAGGTGCTACTATAACAATACCTAATGGCAAAACTGTCATGGTGTATACAGACGCTACTAACTTCTATCAAGGTCCTGACTATGTAGGTCCTTTAGGTACGATGTCTACACAAAATGCTAGCTCAGTAGCTATTACTGGTGGTACAATAGCAGGTACAACAATATCAACATCATCTGTATCAACATCAAGTTTAACAGGTACAGGGGGTACAATTGATAATACGCCTATTGGAGGTACAACAGCAGCTGCAGGTTCATTTACAACTTTGGGTGCAACAGGCGCTGTAACTTTTGGTAATAGTACACTTAATATACCAACAACTTTTACTTTAAATAGTACGGGCGCAGTTGTTTTACCTAAAGGTACTACGGCTCAAGAACCAACTGGCGTTGCTGGTATGATTAGGTTTAATAGCCAAACAGGTAACTTTGAAGGTTATAACGGATTAGTATGGGGTTCTATTGGTGGTGGTGCTTCAGCTAATGGTGCCGTATACGAAAATACACAGATTATTAGCAATAATTATACAATGACTACAGGTAACAATGGCGAATCTGTAGGACCAATAACAGTTAATTCAGGCATTACAGTTACCATACCAAGCGGATCACGCTGGTTGGTTTTATAGGAGATATAGATGGCAAATTTAATTACAGGTGTAACCTCAGGTACTGGTGGCTTATCAACCACTGCTGATAATTCAGGGCAAATAGCTTTACAAACTAATAATGGTACTACAGCATTAACATTAGATAACTCACAAAACGCTACCTTTGCTGCTAACATCTCAACCCCAACTGGTACAGTAACAGCATCTAGCTTTATTGGTAACGGTGCATCATTAACTGGTATTGCTGGTGGTTTTTCTAACATGACAGTATTTACCTCTCCAGGAACTTTCACAACTCCATCTAGTACAACTAAAATTAAAGTGACTGTTGTGGGTGGTGGTGGAGGTTCAGGCGGAAATACTAATCCATCAGTAGGTGGAACTGGTGGAACTTCATCATTTAGCACATTAGCTTCAGCAACAGGTGGTAGTGGGGGTAATCCTAGTGTTGGACAAGCTTCTGGTAATGGTGGAGCAGGAACAGCAGGTACATTACAAATAAAAGGAAGTGCAGGCGGTATTGCTTCAAACTATGCTCCTGGCGAAACTGCATCTATTGGAGGACCTTCTTATTTAGGTGGTGGTGGTTCAGGAAATACTCCAGGAGCAGGCGGTAATTATGGAGGTGGAGCTGGCAGTCCTTATGCTGCTGGTAGTGGAGGTGGAGGCGGTGCAGCTATTTATGTTGGACCTGTAACTGCTTCAACACCTTATGCGGTGACAGTTGGCTCTAGTGGAACTGCTGGAAATCCAACTGCTTTTGCTGGTGGAATTGGTGTTGTAATCGTAGAATACTAATTAAAGGAATTATAGAATATGTCAAACATTCAAATAGCAGGCGATACCTCTGGATCAGTAACATTACAAGCTCCCGCTACGGCAGGGTCTACCACACTTACTTTACCTGCAACATCAGGCACAGTATTAACAAGTGCAAGTTCAATTGCTACATCACAATTAGGTACAGGACCAGCTACATCATCTACTTATTTAAGAGGTGATTCTACATGGGCTACAGCAGGAGGCGGTCAAATACAAACACAATTATTTACTTCGCCTGGTACATTTACTACACCTTCATCTGTTACTCAAGTAAGAGTGACTGTAATTGGTGGTGGTGGTGGTGGTATATATGCCTCTACTGCTCCAGGTGATGGAGGCTATGGAGGTTTAGCATCTGCAATTTGTCCTGTAACAGCAGGAGTTCCTATATCTGTTACTATAGGTTCTGGAGGTACTGGAGGTAATGGTGCTGGAGGACAAACATCAGGTGCAACTTCTTCTTTTGGTTCATTAGTTTCTGCTACTGGGGGAGGTACTTCTGGAGGTGCTGGTAGTGCAGGATCACCAGGATCAGGAACAGTAACAACAGGAACAGCAATTAAAACAGGTAATATGTCACCAGGAAATTTTAGTCAAATACAAGGAAGTAATAAAAATCCTACAGGACCTGCAGCTGTATCATATTCAACATCTATTGCATATATTGCTGGTGGTAGCGGTGCTTACAGCACCGTTCCCTATGCTTTTGGCGGAGGTGGTATAGGTGGAGCTGTTGTAGTAGAATTTGTAGGTTAATATTTAATTTAACAGAAAGGAAATAAAACATGGCAAATAACGCATTAGTAAGTCCTAACGAACCAAGAGAATCTGGTTATCGTGTGGCTCAGGTAGAACCTGATGGTCAAACATTTGAGGTAGGTGCTCCATTAGAGTGGATTCCTTGCCCAGATAACATTGTAGCAGATCAATTCTGGTATGACCCAGTAGCAAAAGCATTCAACGCAATGCCGGAACCTACTCCTGTACCAGCACCTGCTACACCAACAGCAGCAGAACTTGCAGCTCAGTTAGCAGCACTACAAGCTCAAATCGCAGCTTTACCTAAATAATAGGAGTATAAAATGTCTTTAACACTTGACGGTACCCTTGGGGAAACCTTACCTACCTGGACTACGGCAACACGCCCAGCATCCCCAACAACTGGTTTAACTGGTTACAACACTACACTTAACATTAGGGAAGTGTGGAATGGTTCTGCATGGACTGCGGATAGCTTACCAGCCGCAGGTACTTCAGGTAATGTATTAAAGTCTGATGGTACTAATTGGACTTCAGGTGCGGCAGCAGCAGGTGGGTTCTCTAACATGACAGTATTCACTTCACCCGGTACTTTTACAACCCCTGCTACAACCACACAAATTAAAGTGACTGTTGTGGGTGGCGGTGGTAGTGGTGGATCAGGGTCTTTGCCATCAGGTAATGCCGGTGACGGAGGCGGCGGCGGTGGCGGCGCTATTTATGTAGGTCCAGTAAGTGCTTCGACTCCTTATGCGGTAACTGTGGGAACTGCTGGTAATACCTCTTCTTTTGGTGCTTTAGCATCTGCTACTGGCGGCTCTGGTGGAGGATCAGGAGGTCCATCTCTTCCCTCAAATGGTGCTGGTGGAGCAGGGGGAGCTGGTTCTGCTGGAACATTACAATTTGCTGGTGGAGGAGGAAATGGTGGAGGTACCAGTACTAGTGCTTTCGGAGGCGCAGGTGGAAGTTCATTATTTGGTGGTGGTGCTGCATCTATTAATGGAGGTGGTGCTGGAAATGCAGGTAGAGCTTATGGCGGCGGCGGTGGCGGTGGAGGTGCTGTAGGACCTGGTAGTGGTGGTTCAGGTGCTGCAGGTGTAGTAGTCGTAGAATACTAATTCTCAAAAATGAAAAACTTAATACTTGCTTTACTTTGCTTTGTAACATACGCAATAAGTGGAGAATTACCAAATCCAAAAATAACACCAGGTTACATGCGTGATGTATCTGTAACAGAGCTTTGTACTACATCAACTTCATTAGTGCGTAATGTGCCAGAGTCATTAAAAAAAGATGTGTTTAGTAATTATGGTTTAAAAGGTAATGATAGATCAGTATGTAAAGAAGGTTATGAAATAGACCACTTAGTTAGCTTAGAGTTGGGTGGTGCAAACGATATTAAAAACTTATGGCCACAAAGCTATTGTGGGTCACCTTATAATGCACATATTAAAGATAAGTTAGAAAACGAATTACATCGAAGAGTATGCAAAAATGAAATAACTTTAAAAGCAGCTCAAGATTGTATTAGTAGTAATTGGACTTTATGTTATACACAAACTTTTAAATAGGAGAAAAATATGAAACAAAAACTTAATGAACTTAAAGACTTTTTGATTGTAGTATTACTATTTGTATTTAGAGTTTTAATCAGATGGTCAGAAGCTTTACTTGATGAAGCTCATACTGTTGTATATGCATTAGATGTTTTAATTAATAACGAATTAGTAAAAGAAGAAGCAGTTGTTAAGGTAGATCAATCAGCATCAACACCGCCAGCTGCCTGAATCCTAATAGGAGTTATTTCATTGGGATTGTTTAGTTTTAACTGGCTATTAAGTATTTTACCAACATGGTTACCTTTGTTGGTTATGGCTATAGGAATTGCATTATTTATATTTGAATGTGTAGTTGGGTTTTTTAGTACAACCGCTGAAGGACCTAGATTTATACTTAAATGTTTAGCATTAGTTATATTTGCGTATGGTGCTTATATTAAAGGTAGACAAGATGTATTAGTTGAATATAAACATGCAATAGATAAAATTAAAGTAGCTCAAAATGTAGCTACATCTAAGATTAAAGTAACGTATGATAAACAAATTAAAACAATTAGAGCTAAAAATGAAGCCCTTAAAAGTCAAATTAATAATAAAGATAATGCTAATTGTGAGCTTCCTGAGTCTTTTATCAGGTTGCACAACGACGCAGCTAAGGACTGATTTCCCTACACCTCCAGGGGAATTAATGTTATTACCTCCTAAGTTAAATACGTTGCCCGATAAAGCACCATTAGATAAAGCTGAACAGACTATTGTAGATAATTACACTACATATCATGAAGTTTCACAACAATTAATAGACTTAGAAAACTGGATCAAAGAACAAAGTAAAATAAAATGATACCAAATTTAAAACATTTAGTGACTGGAAAAGATAATGAAACACATGATATTGCTAGATGGTCTTGGCTTGTTACAACACTTGTTGTGATTGCGGGAGCTTTATATGACGCTTATATTGGTAATATGTTTAATATTAAAGATTTCGCTCAGTCTATTGGAGTAATTGCTGGTGCTCATGGTGCGGCAGTTATGATGAAAAAGGATACAGAACCTAATGAAAGCAAGTGAAAATGCTGTTAATCTTATTAAACGCTTTGAAGGTTGCCGTTTTAGTCCTTATCGTGACGCTGGCGGTCTTTGGACTATTGGTTATGGTCATCTTATCGGGGATGGGAAATCGCTTCCTGCAAACATTAATAGAAATTTCACAGAAGAAGAAATAAATGCTTTACTTATTGAGGACGTTGCTAGGTTTGAACGAGGACTCAATATGTGTCTTGTTGTGCCTGTTACCCAAAATCAGTTTGATGCTTGTATTAGTTGGGTGTTTAATTTGGGGCTTGCAGAATTCAAAAAATATATAGCACCATGTATTAATGGTGGTGATGACCCAGAAGAAATTGTTGCAGAAATGGTTAAGTTCCATTTTGTAGGAAAGACTAGCTTAAAAGGTCTTGTAGATAGACGAGAAGCTGAAAAAGAACTATTTTTAAAAGACTAATATGCCATTACAAAAACTTATATTAAATCCAGGAATTGTTAGAGATACAACTGATCTTGCTAATAAAGGCGGATGGTATGATGGTCAACTTATTCGGTTTAGAAATGGATTTCCTGAAAAGTTTGGTGGCTGGCAAGTTCAATCACAACAACAATATATTGGTTCCGCTAGAACTATTTATACTTATACTACAACTGATGGTAATGCATTAGCAGGCATAGGTACAAATCAAAAGATTTATGTAGGTGCAGGTACTAATATATATGACATCACGCCTATCCGTGTAACTTATACCCATTCAACAACGCCCACAACAGATAACTGCTTTACTACATCTTCTTCGTCTAACGTTGTTACTGTAACTTTAGTAGGACATGGTGCAGTTAATGGGGACTCAGTTACATTTAGTGGTGTTACAGGAACTATAGGTGGTGTTGCTGCAAGCTATTTTAATACTCAGTTCCAAGTCTTTAATGTCACGGGTAATACATTTCAAATTACTATAGGTACAAGTGCCGCTTCAGGTGCTACAGGTGGTGGTACAGCAATCACTGCAGTATTTCAAATTAATTCAGGTTACGCACTAAATACAGCAGGTTATGGCTGGGGTGTAGGAAGTTGGGGTCGAAACGGTTGGGGTACAGGGGCTACAACACCTATCTATTATCCAGCTCGCTTTGTCTTTATGCAAAACTTTGGTAATGACATGATATTTAATACTACCTACGACTCAATCAATAATGCTGGCGGTATCATATATTATTGGACCTATAATAGTTCTTTCTCAAACGTAGCTATACCGTTACAATCTACAACAGGTGCTATAGCCGTACCACAAAATGTAACTCGTATATTATTTAGTTCAACCACAGGATTCTTAATTGCATTTGGATGTACGGCGTATGACCCAACCCAAAGCTCAAATAATTATCTAGGTGCTTATAATCCACTTCTTATTCGTTGGTCTAATGTCGATCCAACTTATGGCCCACAACCAGGTGTATGGCAACCTACAGCTACTAACTTAGCAGGTGATTTACAAGTTCAAGCAGGTTCTAAAATTGTAACTGCAATTAATACCAAACAGGAAATTCTTGTATTCACTAATATATCTTTAAACTCTATGCAGTTTTTAGGTACACAACTTGTATTTGGTATATCTGAACTATCACATAATATATCTATTATGGGTCCTAATGCCGTGACTGCAATTAATAATACAGTTTATTGGATGGGACGAGATAGGTTCTATGTTTATAACGGTGTGGTTAATACATTACCTTGCCCAATTAGAAAATATATATTTGATAGTAATGTTTCAACAGGCGTTAACTACACTCAATCTTCTATTATCTTTGCAGGTGTTAATAATAAGTTTAATGAGATTATTTGGTTCTACGCATCAAATGCTTCTACAACAGGCGAAATAGATACCTATGTAATTTATAACTTCCAAGATCAGATTTGGTACTATGGTAATTTAAGCAGAACAACTTGGATTGATGCAGGAGATTATTCATACCCACTAGCAGCTTCAAACGGATGGATATATACTCATGAAAATGGTACTGATGATGGTCAACCATTAGGTACATCTCCAAACCCAATTACTTCTTATATTACTTCATCTGACATTGATATTAATGAGGGCGACAAGTTTAGCTTAATACGTCGAGTTATTCCTGACGTTGACTTTACTGGGTCTGAACCTTCTAACCCTGTGACTGGAGCTCCATTATCACCTAATATTAATATTACAGTGGGCGTACGTAATTTCCCTGGTGCTGTTGCCGCTACAACAAATGCTGAAGGCGTAGCTACTGTACAAAATATAACTACTACAACAAGTGCTACTATTAGCCCTTATACAAATCAAGTCTTTATTCGTGCACGTGGTCGTCAAATGTACTTTACTATAGGATCTAATACTTTAGGTACTCAATGGCAAATAGGTGCATTTAGATTTGATGCAAGAGAAGACGGAAGAAGGAACTAACAATGACAACTTCAACCCAAGCCAATCAGATTATAAGTGCTCCGCTTACTACAACAAAAGCACCAGCATTGCCTATTGCTCCTTTAACTTATGATTCACCTTATCAAAATCAAAATAATAACTCATTACGTATTTATTTTAATCAAATTGATTTATTTAACGTAGATACTATACAACAAGTAAATAGTCTTAATACTTTAAACTGGTTAGGTACAGGTGGATTTTAAATGTCAAACTATCAAAACATAATCGGTAATCAACTAGCTCAAGCAGCTATTACAGGAACTTTAGCTACAGTATATACTGTGCCCGCTAATACTAGAACCTATGTAAAAGACATTAATATATGTAATACTACTGGAACAGCTATCACAGTTAATATACATTTAGTACCTAGTGGTGGTACGGCTGGAACTGGAAATGCCTTATTATATGGGTATTCTGTAGCTGCTAATTCTATATATCACTGGACAGGTACTCAAATTATGTTAACCGCTGGATTTATATCGGTAAGTGCTTCTACAACAGGTGCTACAGTTACTATTTCGGGTGGTGAGGCAACATAGTATATGGTACAATTAAGCAAATTTAAGGACTTTCTATGATTCATTCTCAAGCATCAGGTTTAGCATCTTTAGGTCGCAATGGCGATACTATGATTATGCACGTTAGTCCAAGCGAAGTCGCTGGATTACAAGCTTTAGCTAAATCTCAAGGAACCTCTTTAACAGTTAACCCACATACAGGTATGCCAGAAGCCTTCAGTTTAGGTGGTTTTTTTAGCTCATTATTGCCATTAGCTGCCGGTATTATGTTAGGACCCGCTGGATTTGGCGTATTTGATAGTGCTTTAACTACAGGTTTAGCAGTGGGTGCAGGTACAGCTTTAGCTACAGGTAATCCTGTTTCAGGTCTTATGGCAGGTTTAGGTGGTGCAGGTGGTTATGATATCAGTGGTGCTTTAAATAATACATTAAGTGGACTTGGTGGTGCATCAACGATGGCTGCTCCAGTAGCTAATAATATTGGATCTACAGTAGGATATGTAGAAAACCCTATAACCGGCGCTTCAGAACTTGCTTCTAGCTCAGGAGCTCCTGGTATTACTACTTCTGATTTCATAAATGCATCTAATGGTGTTGGTTCACAAGGTATTCAATTATCACAAGATGCTTTAAATGCAGGGGCTAATACTGCAGCAGATTCTAGTATGTTATCTAAAGCTACTAATTTTGGATCTGACTTTGCATCTAATTTAGCAAAACAAACAGGTTCTTCTTCACCAACTATGGCATTAGGTAAAAGTTTAGGATTACCTTTAGTTGGCGCTTTATATAGTGGTGGAGCTTTCACACCTAATACTAATTTAGGTACAAACCCAGCTGAAGCATATAATCCTAACTTTAGACTTAATTTAAAAAATCAACAACCAGGTCAAATACCTTTAATATTAAATCAAAATAATCCTGGTGGTTTAGGTCAAAATATACAGTTAGGTAACTATCAAACTCCATATGTAGGTGGTCCTATTGATCCTAACGCAGGTTATGGTTATGCTGCAGGTGGTGTTGCTGAACTTAGTGGACTTAAAAATGATACTGGATTAACTGGGTTATTTAGATCTATCAGTGCTAAATCAGGTGGATACCTTGATGGACCTGGTGATGGTATGAGTGACTCTATTCATGCAACTATTGATAATAAACAACCTGCAAGATTAGCTGATGGTGAATTTGTAATTCCAGCTGATGTAGTTTCTCATTTAGGTAACGGATCATCAAAAGCAGGTTCACAAAGATTATATTCTATGTTAGATAAAGTACGTAAAGCTCGTACAGGACATACTAAACAAGGTCACGAAATTAACGCAGAGAAATACTTACCTGCATGAAACAAATACAAATAGTTGACCCTAATCATGTTTATGCGATGTGGGATACACTAAAACCGTTTTTTGAAAAATCTGAAATGTATGGCGCAGGAGATTCAACTGCTGACCAAATGAAAGTAAGTTTAGCTCGTAATTATCAAATTTTATTTGTAGTTACAGAAGATTCAAAAGTTATTGGAGCATTTGCAGTAGAATTAATAAACTATTCTAATCATAGAGTAGCACATACAGTAGCAATGGGTGGTCGAGGTTTATTTGATAAAGATACAGTAAGTCAATATGAAACTTGGGCTAGATCACAAGGTGTCACAAAAATTAGAGCTTGGGCTAAAGATGCACAGGCAAGATTATATCGAATGAAACTAGGACTTGAAAAGTCTATGAATGTTGTGGAGAAGCTTTTATGAAAATGATTAACTTATTTAACTGGGTACAAAACCTTGTTGGATTCTTTACCTTTTGGAGTGATGGCGGTGGTGGTGGTGGTTCTACTACACAAACTTCATACTCTACTAACTTACCCCAATATGCACAACCATATTATGAACAACTATTAAACTCTGTTGGTAACCAAGTATTTACTACAGATTCATCAGGTAATGTTACAGGTGTTCAACCAGGTACAAATTTACCACAACAACAAGTAGCTCAATTTAATCCATTACAACAACAAGCTCAAACAGAAGCAGCTAATTTAACTACACCTGCTCAATTCCAACAAGCAACTCAAGGACTTCAAAATAGTCAAAACTTAGGTAATGCTATAGCTGGTGCTGGTATTAATCAAGCATTAAGTTACGATCCGTCACAAATTACTGCACAACAATGGAATAATCAAACAGCTCAACAATACATGAGCCCATATTTAATGCAGTCATTGTTACCACAATTACAATACCAACAACAAGTATATGGTGAACAAAACGCAGGTAATGCAGCACAATCTATAGGACAAGGTACATTTAGTGGTTCTAGAGAAGCATTACAACAAGCACAAAACCAACAAAACCAAAATATGAACCTAGCTAATATTCTAGGTCAAGGTTTAAATACAGGTTATCAAAATGCTCAGACTGCATTTAATGCTCAGAACCAAGCTAACTTAGCAGCTCAACAAGCAACAGCTCAAGGTCAACAATATGCAGCTAATTTAGGTGCACAGTTAGGTCAAGCTGGATTACAAACAGGTGAAACTGCAGCTCAAGGTATTGGTGCTTTAGGTACTGCTCAAAATCAAGCTAACTTGGCTAATCTTGGTGCGCAAACTGCAGCAGGTCAACAACAGCAACAATTGGCTCAACAAAACCTCAATACTGCTTACCAAAATGCAATGGCTCAGTATTACTACCCACAACAACAATTACAATACTACAGTGACATTCTTCGTGGTAATGCTAATGCATTAGGTTCTTCACAAGTTCAATACGCACCAGCACCATCTATGGCATCTCAAGTTGCAGGTTTAGGTTTAGGTGCATTAGGCTTAGCTAAAGCTACAAGTTAATAAGGAAAACAATATGTATAGTCCGTTAAATGCAGCAGGTATATCACCAACGATTCCAGCTTCTAAAGATCAACTTATTAGAGTAATGCAAGATCCAAACTATGCAGCTGCCGTAGGTATACCACAATATAAAGCTATGGTTATGTTGCAAGAGATGAATAAAAAAGCTCCTGCTCAACCTCAAACACAAACAGTAGCTCAACAACTTGTAGCTCAAGCTGAACCACATCCACAACAAGCTGGTCTATCACAACTACCTGTTGGTGACCATATGTTCCAAGAAAAAAACTATGCAGGAGGCGGCATTATTGCATTTACTCCTGGCGGTGGTGTTGGGGATGACGGTATGACTGATGCACAACGTAAAGCTGATGAAGCTTATCAAGAGTGGTTAAAAACTGCTGGTCCAGATTTCCCTAAACCTAATTATGATTACCCTAATTCTGTATTAAATGAATTTGGTATTCCTACTCCTAAAAAAGATGACAGTAAATTAGTATTAGGTATGCCTGGTCCTACTGCCAATATACAAAAAAATCAATTAAGCTCTATGGGTATTGATCCTAATGCTACGAATGGATTAAATTGGCAATCACAAATAAAGCCGCCAGCTCCAGCTGCTAATCCAACACCAGCCCCAACAGGTAACTTTAGTGATTATTTAAAATCTCCTGTAAGTAATGTAGCTCCTACTGGAAATAACCCTAATGTATCCCTTGCAGCAAATGCAGCAGCAGGTGCAGAACCATCTCTTGATCCAATGTCAATTATGAATGCATCTGTAAATAGATTTGGTAAGCAGATTGATGAAAAAGGTATTAGATCCTTATATGATAATGCAAAAGTAGATTCTAAAGATATAGCTAAGAATACTGTAAATATGTTTAATGATTTAGTAGGACCTGATGAATCTACAGATAAGCTTACTGAAAAATTAAATAAAATGGCTGATAAAACTAAACATGATGAAGATACAGCTCCATGGATGGCATTAGCTCAAGCAGGTTTTGCAATGGCTGCAGGTAAATCTAGATTTGCATTACAAAATATTGCTGAAGGTGGTACCGCAGGTCTTAAAGCATACAATGATGCTAAAGAGAAAAATGAAGCCGCTGAGTTACAACAACTTAATATTCAAAACCAACTTAATAAAGCCCAACGTGCTGAAAGGATTTCTGCTGTTACTATGGGCATTAATAGCCAACAACATATCGATGATTTAAATCATGCAACTGAATTGGCTAAGATTAATGCTGGTATTCAAATACAAAAAGATAATAGTGATACCCTTATCAAAGCTGCAGAAACTGGTCCTAAATCTGCATATTATCTTGGCGAAGCTTATAAAGCTAAAAAAGAAGGCGATTATTATGGGTCTGGCGCTAAATTAGAAGGTAAAGGCGCGTTAACTGAAGATCAAATAGCCAAAGAATATGCATCATATCAATCTAAATTAGGATATAAAAATTATCCTCCTAATATGCCTTTAAGTCAATTTGCTGCAAAATTAAGAAGTGAATTTAGTGGTAATCAAGCTGATATTCCTACAGCTCCTACAGGTGGTAGTTTTGTTACTGATTCAAAAACAGGTGAAGTTCATTACGTTCCAGCTACTAAATAATTATGCCTAAAATAAACGTACAGGGTTATGGACCTGTAAACTTTCCGGACGATATGTCCCAAGAACAGATTGCTAATGTAATCGAAAACGAATATATCCCACATATGAAACAGCATATCGCTAAGGAAGGTTTTATTCCTGGCGTTAAAGCTGGTTTACAATCAGGGTTAGGTAATGTAGAAACATTCTTAGGTGAGAATCTAGGTATGCCTTCATTATCTGAAGCTGGTAAACAAAATAAAGCAGAAGCTGCTACTAAGTATGAAGAACCTTATGCTGGTGAAACTGCCGCTGCATTTCAACGTGGTATTTTACCTGGTGTTGGCACTGCTATATCAAATGTAACAGGTCCTGTTGGTAATATCTTAGGTACATTTGGTCCTACTGCATTAACAGGTGTTGCTGCTGCTCCTTTACTTCCTGAAGAACTTGCTGGTCTAACTCTAAGCACAGCTACTCGACGTGCAATTGGTACTACTGTAGCTAACGGGTTTGAAGAAGCTGGTCAAAATATAGATAAACAAAAAGATTTACATCCCGATCAAAAAGTAAACTTACTCGCTGCTGATTTAACAGGTCTTATTCAAGGTGCTATTGATACTATTGGTGTGCCTGGACTAGGTAAATTAAGTAATAAATTAGCTCCTCAATTAGAAAACCAAGCTACTAAATTATCTAAACAAATCGTAGATGGTGAAATAACACACGCAGAAGCTGCTAAAAGCTTATCAAGTAAATGGACTGAATATCTAGGTTCTACTGCGTCTAACTTTGCTTCAGGTGCTGGTATGATGACTGCAGACGAAGCATTACGTCGTGCACAAGCTGGCGAAGATGTAACAAGTCCTGAAGCCTTAGAATCTTATAAACATGATATTGGTAGCGCATTATTAATGTCACCTGTATTTGGTGCATATCACGTTCTTACAGGTAGTGGTCGTGGTGAAGCTAATAGAAAACTAGATGAAGCCCAAGCTACTAAAACTGCAAAAGACCAAGCTATTGCTGATGCTCAAGCTAAACGTGAGATGGATATTAAAACTGGGGTTATGCAACAACAACCTATGTTTACTGAAGAGCAAGCACCAAGTCCAGCAGGTCCACCAGCCCCAGAAGCACAAGGTCCATCAACGCTTACACAAGCAGAACCCGATCAAATAAATAAAGTTGAGCAATTACAAAAACAACAAGAAGCTGAAGCTGCGGGTCAACAATCTTTATTTGATGAAAAAGGTAAACCTACTCCTGAAATAGAACAAGAGCAAGCTAAGAGTCGTGTTCAACAAAATCAAGAAAAAGTTAATACATTGTTAGCTACGCCAGAAGGCACTAAGCAAGTAATTGATAATATCAAGGATTATTTCTTTGACTATACAAAAGCTGACCAAAACAAAATTAGAACTCAGTTACAACAACGCATGAAAGCGTTTACTTTAAAAGACGAAGATGTGCTAAGTCAAAAACAAAAAGAATATGAACAACTATTCTCTGTTATCGAGCCTGTACCTGAACACGAATTAACTTCACAAAAATTACAAGAAGCAGGCATCAAAGGTTCTCTTGCAGCGCAATTAAAAGATAAGAGTTTGAAAGACCCGGCGGTATATAATAAAGTTGCAGATGTAGCTAATGATTTAAAAAATACAAATGCATCTGCAGCAGCTAAACTATTAGATGGTATTCAAGCACCAGAAGGAGTAAAAAATGTTAAAAGAACTAAGTCCGCAACAGCTGGAGAAAGCGATGCAGTATCTCTCAAATCCGAAGATGAAACTGACACCGGAACTAGCAGAGATATCAAATCTACAATGGGTTTCAATCGAGTTGATAATGGTAGAGCTCTTGAAGGAGCAAAAGATGTCAACGCTGCATTAAAAGAAGCTAAGATATATGAAACTAAAGATGAAAGCGGTCAAGAGTATTTAGGTCTTGGTGAGAAGAAAGAAGAAGTAGCTAAAGAAGAAAAAGCTGCTAAGACTCCTGAAGAAATTAAACAAGCAGAGCTTGATCGTAAAGCCTTATTAGAAAGAGAACAAAAACTATCTAAGAAACTTCATAAAGCTGGTGAAGAAGCTTCTGATATCTACGCTTCACAAAAAGAAGGTGAAGAAAATAAAAACCTAGATTTATCTACTACAACTCCTGCAGAATTAACTGAAGGTTCAACATTCCAAAGAAAATTCAAGAATGCAAAAACACTAGGTGATGCATTAAAAACTCTCAAGAAGATGCCTATTAGTAAAGGTCAACAAGCCCTTGCTAATTTATTACTCAATACCAAAAATATTTCAGACGTAGCATTTGAAACAGCTAAACATCCACAACCTAAAGATATACGCAAAAAAGGTCCTAAGACTTACATCGGAGAATTTACTGGTGAAAAGCGTACTATGGGAGAAGAAGCCTCTAAAAAACTAATCAACTATGAGAAGTTTACAGGTGAATATGACTCTTCCGAAAATAAAGCTAGACTTTATCAATCAGGTAATGCTGAGAGTTTATTACATGAAGGCATTCACGCCGCTACTGCACACGAAATAGATAAACATATTGACCATGTACCTGACCCAAGAGGTGCTGCATACGGTGTAACTCCAGTTGCAAAACCTAACTCAGTTATAGGTAAACGTTGGGTAAGAATGTTTAACGCCGCAAAAGAAGCAGCTAAGAATAGAAATGAAGATTACTATGGTCTAGATGACATACATGAATTCGTAGCAGAAGCTCTTAACCCACATGATAATAAATTTAGACAACTATTAAAGAATACAGCACCTACTTCAAAAGCTAAACCAAGAGGTAGACTACCATCACTATTTACTGAATTTATTCAGAACATAATGGACTTATTAGGTGTTCCACAAAAATATGAAAGTCTATTCCACGAAATATTAGATCATAGTTCTGAACTATTCAAAGGTCCTGATCTATCAATAGATAAAGATGTAGCTAAATTACAAGCTGCTATTGAGGGTAAACCAGCAACTTATGTTGACGCAGGTAAAGGTTTACTACAAAAAGTTAAACACTTCTCTATTATTACAGACTCTCCAGGACGTGAGCATGATGTAGAAGAATTATTATCATCACCTAATGCCATACTAGATAAACTTCCTGAGTTTGATAATACATTTAAAGATAAAGCACTAAATTGGTATTCTAAAGCAACAGAAGGCATGCGTAAGTATTGGTTAGGTGCATTAGAATTATCTAAATTACATATGTTGTATGGTAAAGAACTACCTTCTATTAAAACATTAGAAACAGCAGTTAAAGATAGAAATCATTTCCACGTAATAGAAAGAAAGCATATAGATAATCTTGCTAATAAAGGCATTATTGCTATCCAGAAATATTCTAAACCTATTGTAGATAAATTTAATAATACTATACATGAATTATCTCGCTTAGATATTGATCCTAGAGACCCTAAAAATAAAGACCATGAGTTAGTAAAATCATTTAATTCTTTACCAGAAGAACTAAAATCTTTAGCTAAAGATATTGTTAATAGTTATGAAGATTATAGAAATAAATATGTAGACTTTGTAGCTAATGCAGTGCCAAGCAAGTCTATGCAGATTAGGAAAAAGTTTGAGTCCTCTCAAAAACCGTTTTATGTACCGTTATTACGTAGAGGTCAATACTGGTTGCAATATATGAATCCTAATGGTGAAATGACTTCTATTGCTAAAGATTCTCCTAGAGAAATAAATATGATTAAGGATGCCTTAGTAAAACAAGGTATGAATCCTAAAGATATTAAACTCTATTCTAAATTACAAGATATTAGTCATAGAACTGCGCCTCCATCAGGTTTTGTAGCCGACGTATTAAAGATTATGAAAGAAGGTGGTGCAACTGAGAAGTCAATGGATGATATGTACCATACCTATTTATCATTATTCCCAACAGAATCTATTAGACAATCATTTAATCAAAGACGTGGTGACTTAGGATATATTCAAGATTTAGTTCAAGGCTATGCAAGGACAGCTCCTAAGATGGCTAGTCAATTAGCTAATTTAAAATATGCCCCAGAAATTGATAAAGCTTATTCTAATTTAAAAGAAGATTTTATTAAAAGTGGTGAGAATAAAGTAGCTTCAGATGTTATGCATGAACTTATGGAAAGACGTAAATTCATTGATAATCCATCTGCTGAATGGTGGGCTTATCGTGCAAGCCAAGCTAACTTCTTAATGAGTATTGCAGGTAACATATCATCTGCATTAGTGAATACTACAGCTGTTCCTATGGTAGCTTTACAACATATTGCCGTAGATAAAAATGGTAATTATAATTATACTAGAGCTAGTGAGGCTATTGCTAAAGCTACTAAGATGTTCTTCCAAGGCGGATATGATGATAGCAAAGAGTATTTAGGTAAAATATATAGAATTAGGACATTTGGTGTTAATGACAAGTTATCTCCTGAATATAAAGATTTGCATGATAAATTATTAAAAAGCGGTGTATTAACCTATAGTATTGGTCGAGAATTACATAGTATGGCTGAAGCACCATCTGACAAATACCAACTTTGGAAAGATAAAGCTAATACATTATTAGGCCTTACATTTGAAGGTACAGAAAGATTTAATAGAGAAGTAACTGCATTAGCAGCATATGATGTTGCTCGTCAAGACGGATATACTCATGAGCAAGCTATACAAAAAGCTATTGACCTTACAGCTAGAGTTCATACGGAAGCTATACCAGAAGCAGGTCCACGTTGGTTACAGGGTCAAGGTGCTATTGGTGGACTACAAAAAATTGCATTAACATTTAAACGCTTTACATTAGCACAGATTCTTAATATGGGTATGTTGTCTAGAGATATGTTTAAAGATGCTAAAACTGCTGATGAACTTATGGCTAAAAAGATTGCAGTTAAACAATTATTAGGTATCTTAGGTGCTACTTATATGTTTGCAGGATTACAAGGATTACCTGGTTATGGTCTAGTAAACGCAGCAGCAAACTTCTTTGGTAGCGATTCTGATGAACCGTTTGATCTTGATGAATATATTAGAAATGCTTATGGTGATATTGGCTTAACAGGTCCAATCAATGCAGCTACAGGTATTGATATAGCTTCTAGAACTGGTTTCAATGGAGCATTGTGGAGAGAAGATAAGAAACGTTTAGCTGATGTAGGTTATGTTGCATATGCTATGGAAAACCTAATGGGTCCTACTTTCTCTAATTTAGAGAATATGGAAAAAGGTGTTAAGCAAATGACAGAAGGTCAGTATGAACGCGGTCTAGAAAAGATGGTACCTTCTCCAGTAAGAAATGTTATGAAAGCTTTTAGGTTCTCTGCTGAAGGTGCGTTAAATCCTAATGGTGCTCCAGTAATTGATAACGTAAGTGATTGGAATAAGTTTATGCAAGTATTTGGCTTTAGTGATGCAGAACTTACAGAACAATATGCTAGATCAAGTGCTATGAAATCAATGGAGAAAACTATCTTAGATAGAAGGAAAGCATTATTAGATTCAATGTTCCTAGCATTAAGTAATGGTGATGAAAGTGCTCAAACTAGTGTAACAGAATTAATTAGTAAGTTTAATGAGAAACACCCAGAGATTGCTATTACTGCTCAAACAATACAGTCATCTTATAAAAATAGAGAACGTGCAATTAATGAAAGTGTAGGCGGTGTACACTTTAATAGAAAACTATTACCTGAACTTCAAGAGATGTATAAAGAAGAAGAGTAATTATTTAACTCGCCAAACTCTTACGCCTAAGCACCCTTCTTTCATACATACAAAACATTTAACTCTTATCTCTGCACGTTTAGCCCCTGTTTCTACGGCATAAATTAATGGTGCAGTTTTGAGAGTGGGGACAAAGAAGCTATCCCCGACACTCATACCCTCAAATGGAAACACCCATTCTATTTCATCATGCAGTTTCAGATGCGATTCCTTTTAGCGTGTCGCCAGAGAACTTATCGCTAGGGAATACATAGGCTTCAACATTAACTTGAGCTGTAGCATCTTTCCAACCAGCACCCATCTTCTTACGCTTCTCTATAACTTCAATACCTTTTTGTTTCATCTTGTAGACAAACTCTCTTGTGCTTACTTGTCTATCAATTAAGAACTTTCTAAATTCAGGTTTTGATATATAGATCAACTTGCTTGCGGCTTCTACACGAATAACTAATGATGTTCTAGGTTCCATGCAATGTTTGTTATCTTCGTTAAATGCAAGAATACCTGTTTGATTTAAGTTAATAAACTCACCAATGATAGACTCATAATCCACGCTATTAACCTTAACTACATTATCTCTAATATTAATCATTTCATGTACAATGTGGTTATAAACTCTATCTAAGTCGTAGTTTACAATACCTTCTTTAACTGCTATTTCTCCCGCAGTCATGGCAGCTGCAATTAAATTCTCATAGAACCGATAAGCTGTATCTTCACCAAAGTCCTTTTTGAATCTAATTATCCAGTTATTCATCATGGCAGATATATCAGCATAGTGGTATCCAAATAATACTTTAATAAAATCAGGACCAGCCCAACCATAGTTATATCTAAATATATCAAATATCTCTTTACCTAACTGAGCATCTGATTTAAATACTTTAGGTTTTCTAACACTAAACTCAATAAGTCTTGCTACTTCACCATTAGGGTCTTTCTTAATAGTAGTTAACTTATCATATAATGAATGGTTAGATGTAAAGATTGCAATCAATGATGCTGACATCTCATGGTCTCTTTCCGCATTTACAGATGCCTGCATACGTATTTTAGATTTACCTTGTGATATCTTATGAATTAACTGTGATAAGTCTTTAGGTAATATGTTACCTACTTCATCTAATCCGAATGGTAAGTTATGTAATCCAAGATAGCGTCCAGTCATACCGTTAGCCGTAGCTTCTAATACTGATAGGTCTTTAGGATTACCCCATACTGATAGTGATGAATATAACGCACCTGTCTTAGCTGCACCTGATTCACCTGTTAAAGATATAGTTACACCTGATGTAGAAGTCTGATCCATAAGTACTGAACCAAAACCACATAGTAATGTAAATGCATGTAACTCTAATCCTTCCATATTTAATTTGTTAGCTGACTCTTTCCATGCTTCGTATGTTCCAAGCTGTGTCAAATGTTTTGCAATACCCTTACATAGAGGCGATGTAGGTGAAGATAATATTCTGCCATCTTTTGTTATCTCTCTATCTCCTACTACAAACGCATCATGGTCAGGTGTCCAACCCATTTGCATACGCATAATTTCAGCCGATTGTTTTGCTACTAAATACTTACCCCAATTTATAATATAACTCACTAAATGTCCTCCTTGTTTTGTTGTAGGGTCATAATATATCCCTACGCTTGATATGATTTCTTTAAATTTTTCTGTTGCATAAACATGTTTCATTGGTAATATAAACTCTCTATCAGCATCGTTAGGAAGTATTGCAACCATTAATAAACATTCACCATCAACCGTACTAAAGATTCGTTTAACAGGCCATAGGTCATATGGCGATACTAAGACTGGTGGTTTTGCTGGTAATGGGTTGCCATCATCGTCAAACGTTGTTGGTGGTTGGTAGTATATACCGCCATTGACTCCGTATTTATAAGGTTCTAGCTCTTTAGGTAACCCAGTTAATTTACGTCTAACAGGTGCAAATCCTGATGTGCTAGGTATTATTTCGTTATTAGTTTGATGCTCTACATAAGGTGCTAGTTTAAATACTTTACCTAAAGCTAACGGGTTTGTTATCTTACCCCTGCTAGGACACTTATCACATATACCAGGATTAACATTATTAAATGTTTCGCATGAATGTGGTTTACCTTGTGTAGCCTGTGCCTTTTTAATAGTAGCTTCTCTATTGTAGCCAGGGTGTTCATCTGACATCTTATGAATAGCTTCTTCACCATCAATACAATGTTGAGCTATAGATAATCCTGAATACCAAATAGGTTCTGATAAAGTTTTAGCATTCTCTAATATATATTTAATCTGACCGCAACCATCAGTTCTACCTTCTTCTAAACTTTTGAGTGCAAGTATTTCAAACTTAGCTTCAAAGTTATCAGTCTTATACATTGTCTTTTCTTCATCTGTTAAACCCTTTTGAGCTTGTTGAAGTATAGACTCTAATGATTGATTGACTTCTATTTCACCTAAGAATTGTTTAAACTCATCAAAGTTATATACAGGTAATTCTTCTTGACGGTATACATATGTTCTACTAGGTGGGTCTGATTTATAATTAAATGTATCAGGTGCTCGTAAGATACGAGCTACGTCCGCAGTAACTACTGGGTCAATCTTTAAGTTATTATCTAAGCAATAGTTTTTAAACTTCTCAGCATAAGGCTTCCACTCATGTATAGGAATATCTTTATCAAACATCCAGTATGCATGAATCCCATTACCTGAATCAATTACAACAGGTGGAGGAAGTTGTGCTTTCTTTATAAATACGTCTAATTCAATAAGCGCATCTGATTTAGATTTATATTCTTTTGATTCACCCACATCTAGGTCTAAAAAGAATGACCTCGCAAATATAGCATCATCTGCTTTACGGCTATGTCCGTTGAATGAACTTAATGCTACAAAGATATTAACCTTGTTCTTTGCTAATTGGTTAATAGTATCTTCAATATCGTCAAGTGATTCTACAAACTTATGTCTTGTTCTTTTATCGCCTGTTGGTTCTATTGTAGCAATACAATAAACACCTTGTGATGGTAGTGCTTTTTTATAAAATTCTTTTATCACATCCATATCCCATCTAAATATTCTTTTGCCTGTTTTAAAGTTTGGGCGGGCAATTCACCAGTATCTAAACTTTTTTCAATTTCAGATATTAAACCTTTTATTTGTTCTCTATGAGCAGGTCTTATTTTCCCGCCTCTAAACCAACTATATACACTTCTTGTATCTACTCCAAATTTATCTGCAACATAAAGTGAAGGAAGGTTAGCCTTAACACATAACTTGGCTAACCTTACCCCTACCGACCTAGACTCTGTCTTTGTTAAAGAGATTAGGAACTGTTCACTATATGGTCTTGCCATTAAGTTTTAGTAGACCACTTCTTAACAATATCACTAACATCATTTACCTTTTGTGTAGGTGCTGAGTTAGCATTTTGTAATACAGGTTCTTCAATAGCTACATCAGTTACAGGTTGTGCTGTCTGTGCTTGCGTTACAGTAGCTGTTACCACAGGTTGTGCAGGTGTAAACTCTTCGCCTTCTTCACTACCTTGATATACAGTTAACTTAACTGCTTGTTCCGCCGCAGGAGATTTAGCTTGACGTTGTAGAATTTCCATTTCATCTACAGATACTGCCGCTGCGGGAGAGAATAATAACTTAGGCGATTCTGATTTAGTATCAAACTGCATCTTAGTTACAACTCTACCTGCACTAATATTATTATTAGCAAGCATTTGAATGTATGGTCTGAATGGCCATTTACCTGTTTCTTCTTTACCGAAACATGACTTAGCTGGTATAACTAACTGCATAACGTCACCACTTGGGTCATTAGGTAATACAACTGCTGTTCTCCATGATAGACGGCAAGCTGCGCCTGTGCCTGTAGCCCCTGAGCCTTTAGCACTAAACTGACATGTTTCACATGCTGATGATTGTGGTGTCTTTACTTCTTTATCAGGTGTTCTTGAATCTGATGACCAGCATGTAGGAACAGTCTTTTCACCTTCTTTATAGTTAGCAGAATAAAACATTCTAGATGCGTTATGTGCCATCTTTACAAAGATAACATTCATATATCTATCTTCAATAGCACTAACTTCTTTACCACCTACATACTTACGGAATACACCGCCTTTGATTGAGATTCTCTTAGTAGCATTTTGCGAATTACCTGCAACGGCTCTAGTATCATCGTCAAGTCCTGTTTGAATAATCTGAGGATTATTCTGTAAAATATTCATTAACTCATTACTCATATACTTCTCCTTGATTAAGTTTTAGTAGGCTTTTTAACAGTAATAGTAAACTTTCTCATAGTACTAATTCCTGGTGGTAAGCCTTCTTCTTTGCGACTATTAACAAACTCTTTAAAATTGCCTTGATGTATGCGTTGTTGCAATAACTCTATGGCTTGATTCTCCATAATAAACTCTTTAAAGTTATTCCAATCTCCACACACATAATCTTCTTTTAAAGATTTAACTATCGTTCCGCTTTCAGTACGAATACTTTCCGCTTGTATTTCATTGCAAGCACTTAATAGCACTTGTTCTAACGCATCTAACTCCAATACTAATTCAGCATCTCTTGCTTCAAAGTCCCGTGTTATCTTTTCACGTTCACTTCTTATTGTCAAGTATGTCTGAACTAGTTCGTCTAGTTTTAGGTCTCCCGACATTTTTAGTTCCCCTTTTCTTTATTATTCTTCCTGATTTAGTTCTTGCTACACCTTCTATTCGTTTCCTACCACGTTTCTTTTTAGGTGCCATAGGTTCTCTGCCTAATTTAATTAACGCATCAAACTTAACTTCACCTAATTCGTTTTTAATTACTTTTTCTAGTGTATCATCATGTATTCCTAAAAGCAACATAGCGATTTGTTTTGTAGGAGTATCCTCATAAAATAACCATTTCACCGCAGCTTTCTTTTCTTCTTTGTTTTTTGAATACACCATATCACTAATAGCTGACGCAAATATATTAATCATAAGTTTACCCTCTGGAGTGAAGGCATACCTAGACCAATTCATTTTTATATTGAATAGGCTTTCTTTCTTAGCAGTATTTCTTTTACGAGGCATCTATTTCTTCTTTATATAAGTCAACGAGTTTAGTGTGTAAGTCAATCTTACCTTGCAACATCTTATACATCTTACGTTCAATATCTGAACCTTGTAAATGAACGACTGTCATTTTATGTTGTTGTCCATATCTATCCATACGGGCTATACATTGTAAATAAGTTTCTACACCCATAACTGGAGACCAGAATACTACAACATTTGCTCTAGTCAGCGTCACTCCGTGCGAAGCTGATTGTGGTTGAATAATTAAAACTCTAGGTTCATCCATTGTTTGAAACCTACTAATGATGCTTGCTCTGTCTGTTGCTGATACTGCACCGTTAATAATTTCATTAGATATATTATTCTTTGATAAGTGTTTAGATACCAATTCAATCGTATGTTTATAAGGCACAAACACAATAACTTTCTGTTCAGTTTCATCAATAACTTCATCTAACGCTGATAGACGCGGTGACACATCAAACTGAACTACTTCTTTTGTATCGGTATATACTGCACCACCTGATATCTGTAATAGTTTATTTAAGTTGGCTGCTGCATTTACTGCCGTAATCTGTTCACCCGCAGCTTGAATTAGCATTTCATTCTTTAGGGCTTTGTAATACTTTTCAACTTGAGGTGTCAATGGTATATCTCTTGTTTGATACATGACATCAGGTAAATCTAAGCATTCATCTTTTGAAAACCTAATAGCAGGTTGTAGAGCTTTGAACACATCGTCTTTCGCTGATGTGCGAGGTATCCACTTAAATCTAGATTGTTGAAACATAACCTTATCACGCCAAGCTGCTGAAAATTTAGGCACTCTTTGTGGACTTACTAACTTAGCTAGACCATATGCATCAACAGGTGATTGCGATGCGGGAGTTCCTGTAAGCATCCAAAGACGAGTCTCAGGTCTTAATATTTTAGCTAGGGTTTTCCAACGAGCCGTACTTGGTGTTTTATAAGCGTTAGCTTCATCAATAACAATTAAATCAAACTTAGATGATTCAATAGCTTCACGAACTACACCTACACCATCGTAGTTAATAATAACTATTTCATATTCACCCTTAATAATCTTTTCTCTTTTATCTGCCGTTCCATGTGCAACCCCGATAGTTCTATGCATAGCTGTATTAAATACATCAGCCTGCCAAGCAGAATACATAATAGATAACGGACATATAATTAAAACGCGTTTAACTTCTTTCTGTGTCATTAGATAATCTATAGCCCAAATGACTGATGATGTTTTGCCTGTGCCTGCTTCGTTAAAACAAAAGGCTCTTTGATGTATGCTTAAAAATTCAGCAGTTGTTCGTTGATGTGCGAAGGGTTTATACAATCCTGGCCAATTATAATCTCGTACAATAGGCGAAGGTAAGTTCTTACGGAATGCAATTAACTGATTAAGGCGTGTCATTTCTTGGACACCCCAATAGACCATGACTTCTGCTAGGTTGCCTTTACGTTCAACAACTTCGCTTTTCTCAATGTTATCTGTAATGTGCGGAACAATATGTTCAGGCACAGTTAATTTAATAGCCGTGTTTTGTATAATTTCCATATAGCTATTCTAGACTAACTAGAATAAATGTCAACTATTTTTTCTTTGGTTTGGAAGTTTTTTTACGTTCTTTCGTGCTTATTTCTGACACTAAGTTTCCTTTAGAGTCACGCTTGAAAGACCTATTTGCGGAAGCACTTTGAATGAAGACACCGTTCTTGTTAGAACCGCCTTTATCTAATGCCTTTTTATGAGCTACATCTTTTCCTTCTCTTGCATCTGCCTTGCCGTTATTATTACGGTCAGGTAATTTTTTATCTAAAGCACGTCTAGCACGTTGTCTTTCTGCACGACGAGGTTCTTCATCGCGAGCAAGCTGTTGCTGATATTCTTTCTTATATGGACGTGGTTTATTTACGTAAGGCATGTGCGTATTATACCTTATTCTTTATGAAACTCACAATCTTTTACTGGACAATATTTACATAGAGGGGAAGGGTTTGCTATCCAAGTGTTTGTATCATATGAGTTATCTAGCCTTGCTAGCGGTTGTTCAAACTGTTTCCATGAGGCTTCTATACCAGACCTATGATACTCTTCGGGTAAGAAACTATTCTTCATTAGGAACAATAAACCTGCCTTAATTTTAATCACTTGTGGGAAGTGAGCATATGTCATCAAAGCCATAAGCCTTAATTGTTTAGGGTCAGGGTATCTATTGCTTCCTGTTTTATAGTCTATGATGAAAGCGGTATCACCATCCACAATGAGCAAGTCCACAATTCCGCGAACCCAACGATTATCAGCATCGAAAGCACAAGGCGTTTTATCACGCGTAAGAGCCATTTCATATTCACAGTATTTGTCTCCTGGTATTTTAATTAATTCATCGACAACATCTTTAAAGCGTTCATAATTTTTAGCTAGTTCAATCTTATCTCTTACATAATCTTCTAATGCCTTATGAACTTCTTTACCATATATAGTCTGAGGTGTATCTTGAAATACATAGTTCTTAGCTACTTTTAATTCATAATACTTCTTAGGACATTTTGTATATTCACTTAAGGCAGAATAAGACCATGTATAGTTAGCCATTTATAATCCTTATGTTATTTAAAATATGGTCCGACCATCCATGTAACTACAGTATATCTTTGACCTTTAGTGACAGGCTCTACGCCATGCACCATGAATGATGGGAATACTATAATATCACCTTTCTCTTGTGGCGGATATATCTTATCATGGCTATTCATTATATAAAACTTACCACCTTCAAAGTCATCATTAAGAATAGCTAGTGCAGTAAGTTTTCTTGTTTCTGTTCCGTGCATATGAAAGGTATCTACATGAGCTTCATACTTACCACCTACACCATACATTAAAAACTCTGTTTGATTTGAGTGAGTAATATCATATTTCCAGTACTGATGATTTATATTTAAAGCACATGATGTAAGTGTTGCACCAATGCCTTGGTTCATTGGAAGTGGTAGTCTTAATACATTTCTGATATTTAAATTAATATTTTTTTCTAAATCTCTACCCTCACCTATAAATGGTTGTTCTTTTTCTACCTCTGGCTTAGAATATTCTTCAATCAACTTATCACAAAAACCATCTGATATTGCTTTCTTCATTACATAGGCTACATCTAAATGTGGTGTTTGATTGTTAGGCTCAACTACTGTTTTGCTTATCCCTAAAGATTCTCTCTTATCATACTTCCATTCTGCATGCGGTCCATCTTGGTCTACATAATGTAAGAATACTTGTGCCTGCCATTTACCTTCTGTATATTTTTCACGCCAATGATATTTATCACATCCACGATAAGCAACTGCATCGCCTATATTCATTTTAATTTCAGAGCCACCTGACTTATCTTCATTGTCGCCCATATAGATAGCCCATACATCACCTTCAAAACCTAATGTTAAAGTAGCCGATATTTCACAAGCTGGTCTGTCTCTATGAATAGCAAGTTCTTCACCCTGAGTATCGTATAATCTAGCATATGAATAAGTGGGAAATAGTTTAAGCCCTAAAGCCTTTTCAAAGTAAGGTGTGCAATAATCTAATAGTTTATCAAAAGCTTCTGCACCATGTACTGCTTGCGATAAAGGACATTGTGGGTCTTTAGTAGTTTTCTTTTCTTCTACTAATCTTTTAAGTTCAGTAACTAATTCTTCACATGAATGCTTAGGTAAGAAATCTTTTAATAATACATATCCACTATCTTTAAATTGTTGTGCTGTATTCATTATTCACTCTCTTTCTTTTGGACTTCGCCTGTTGATTTATTAAGTTCGTATTCATAGTGTAACCCTTCATTACCATTCTGTCCTACTACATCAATCCTTGAAGGTTCAGGTCTTAATATTTTATGTGGTGTTTCTTTTGGTAATGGGTCTACTGTTTTTTGTTTACCAAATATTAAATCCCAATTCTTTTCAAACATTTCACTATTAGGTTTAGATTGTATCCAATCTCCTGTTATATCATTACGTGCGGTATTCTTACTCATAGTTAGCCATCACTTCCTTTAATAAGTCTTCATAAGTTAATTCATCTTTATCTTTAGTAAATTCAACACTCATTAAGTATCTAGTCGTTTCAAAATTATACACCGTATGAGGTACTTGGGTATTAAATAAATAATAAGTGTTAGGTTTATATTTTAACTCTTCTATTTTAAATACGTATTGATCTGAATCAACTTTAAATAAACAAGCGTTTCTTTGAGTGGGAGGAGTCAGTAACATATTAATACCGACACCGCGTCTAGTATCTGTGTGCCAATCATAGCAAACGTATGGGTCTAGCTTGAGTATGCCGGCTACAAAACTATAACGATGAGATAACCATACAAAGAATTCATCTTGAAATATAATCTCTGGCGGAATACGCTTAGCATCAAAATTATAATAGGGTGTCCAGTCTGATGGACTAAAAGCAAAGTCTTGTAAGTCCTTGTATATACTAGACTTTTTACTTATTTCATAATAGGGTTTCATTAGCATTCACCATAACTTGCACCGTGATGTGTTTCACATGCCACAGGTAGTCCTTTAGCCCAGTCAGGTGGTGTTGACATTACATCTGTAATATATCTTACTGCATTATCAACATCATCATCTTTAGCCACACAAACTACTGCATCATGCACTGTTAATACTGGTTTATATTTCTCATTGATACTTATCATCTGTTCACCTACAATAATTCTAGCTAATGCCTGCACGACGTTCTCGACGACAGACCCACCCCATATAGATGTAAACCCATTTCTAGCACGATATACAAACTTACTCTTAGACTCTGATGTATCCCATGTAAGACCTGGATAATAAATATATAAGCCATTGGGTAGCTTAATTCCTTTTTCTGTGACTTGTAATACATTATGTTTACCGATGTAATACGGTTCTTTACCTTGTTTCCATGAAGCTAAGTCTTGTAAAGCATCGTCACACTCACGCCACAATTCAATAACTTTATCATTAACTTCTCTATAAACTCTGACAAGCCTTTGACATTCATCATCTGATAAGTTAGCGTTAGGTGGTTGAGTCTTTAGTGTATGTTGTAGCTTAGCCCACCCTGTGCCATAGCCTAGTCCTAATGTGCAAGTCTTACCTACGAACCTTTCAACTGTATCTTTCTTAGTTATGGGTCGTTCATAAACTTTACTTGCAAACTCAGAATAAACATCTCGACCATCTTTATACCATTGGACTATGTCATCTTGTCCTGCAAGCCATACTAAGACACGAGCTTCAATCTGCGAAGAGTCACAGTTAATAATCTTATGACCCATAGGTGGAACAATAGCATTCTTTAATGCTTTCTTTTTCTTATCTCGTGCAGGTAAGTTTTGGAAGTTAACCTTATCTAAGCCTGACCATCTGCCTGTATGTGCGCCGTAATACTTTAATGGAATAGGTAGCTTACCCTTATTGCGTTTACCTATATCTATAAATCTCTCTATCCTTGACTCTTCAAGTGTAGACTTAGTGCCTAGTCTTACTCGACATAGTTCTTGTATAAATACATCTTCACTCTCAGATAATGCAATAAATCCTACATCATTCTTAGCTAAAGCATAAGTATCTTTGCCTGTAGTCGGACTTACTTTCATAGGTGGCTCTATGCCTAGCTCTATAAGTAACTCAGCAAATTGTTTATTAGATGCTAACTTAGCACGGACTTCTTCTGTAGTTTTACAGTCTAACCGTATCATCAGTCCTGTAAGTAATTCAGCTTTTAAGTTCTTAACTTCTTCTAATCGTTCTACAAGTAAAGCATCGTCTACTTCAAGTGTAGGCTCGGTATACATGCGAAGAGTTATATCAATAAGTTTAACTTCATTCTCATTAAACTGTGGTGCTAAGACTTGGAATAGTTTATAGGTTAAGTCAACGTCATTTTTACAATAACCACCGTATCTATCTAACTCAGCAGGCGTAAAGTTTTCTAGTCGCTTACCTTTAGCATCTATAACTTCTGTGCCTTTTGTGCCTAAATTATATCTTTCTACAAGTGTAGCTAACGAACCGCCCGCATTAGTGCCGTGTATAGCCCTAGCCATGCAGAGAGTATCGAAATACATAGAAGGAACAATCCCAAAACTAAAAGATAAAATACCACCGTCAAACAACATGTTATGACAGAGTAAGGCAGAGTTAGGAATGTCATAAGAGTCGAGTATAGTTTTAATTTCTTGATGCGTTCCAGTATGCCATTTAGTTTCTTCATCATTTACTTTAACTCCTACTCCAATTACTTGAAATTGTGGTGACCTTATATACTCTTCAGTAGTAAGGCTTGATAAGGTAAAACCTACATCATAGTAAGTTTCAAAGTCTAAGGTTATGAGTTTCATTAGTTGCTTTCTAATTTTAATTTGCGCTATCTTATGCAAACGACAGATAGCGGGTGCCGTATTTTGTCTTTAACTATGGTTATCAAGCACAGTTAACCTACTTGCATTATAGGACGTTGGTGGGCTACTCACGGTTTATATAAATGCAAAAATACCGTCTAAATAATTTAACATACATATAAAAGTGCTTTCGCCCTTTGCGTTTACTGCAAATTCTTATTTGTCTTTTGCGTGTCGTGCAAATTCATCACGACATATTACCGAACACCAACGACGAGTATCCTTAACAGGTTCATCACACCATATACATTTACCTGTTGTGTTAACAGGTGTTTTAGCTTTATTATGGGCATTGGTGACTGCCGTATCAATCATTTGTTGTAGATATTCGTTAGCGACATCTACTTCGTCGTTCATCATGCAGTTGCTCTTTCTATTGGTTTACTATACATTGTGAAACTTCTACGCCATGCTTTACCTCTTGGTTCAGGTGTAGGAAGTTTAACTAATCCTTGTTTTTCTAAATCTCTAATTCTACTTTCATTACCTAATGTATTTAGTATAACTTTGTATCTGCCTGCATTAGGAAACTTAGTCATATATTCTAACGCACTATTAATAATTTCTTGGTCAGTAAATCGTTTATAAGCTCTCAAAATAAACACTCTCCTACTAATTCATATAAATTTTCTTTGACAACTATCGGTTTATCTAGTTTTATTACTATAACATCTTTATTATTTTCTGTAAACCATTTCGCTTCTTTTTGACTCCATCTATACTTTCTAATAATTTCTCCATCATCATCTAAAGTAGCATGAGTAAAAGGTAAAGACATTTAATCAATCCCCCAAAAAAATAAAGCATAGCCACGATGACTATGCCGTCTATAACAGGTTGTGTCCTATTCAATAGGTGTTCGTCGAATAATTTCTTTTGCAATCTTGGCACGTTTTTTACCACCTTCTTTAAACTTATCTAACATTTCGTATAAGACTTTAATGGACAATGCCTTAAGTCTATCTTTGCCTGTCTTAGTTTTAAATGGATTGGCATGTCGTTTGCTTTTATGAACTTGTTGTGTTGCCATTATAATCCTCCAAATGCTTCTGCTAATTTTTTACTACTATATTTATTCTCTTTGTTATACTCTTGAGATTGAGCTTCGTTTTTATACATGGGTGTAATAACTATATGATGCACATCTTTTAAATTAGAAAAATACTTTAAGTCGTCAGGTAGAAAAGTCCATACATGTCTAGCCCTTAAATTATTATTTGTGTCATATTCTTTATATTCCCAAGCATCAGGTTTAGTTGCTTGCATATTTAGTCGCCTCTTGTTTATAAAATATTATATGAGACCATTGTATAGCTTGTTGCAATTTCCACCATGACTTAGGCTTAGATATACTTGTATCATGGAACGATGTAGCACCATAACTATAATCAGGTTCTAGCTTGTGCATTATACGCCATGCGAGCTGATAATAGTAAGGATTTATTTCATTCGGTTCGGGTGGCTTTACTTTTCCATACCAACTGAACTGAGATGGTCGTTTCATTTCATAGCAAACATTCTTTGGATTAAAGTCTGCTCGTCTCATCAATACATATCCTACGGCAATTTGGGCTTGTTGTGGTTCTATGCTACTTTCCATAAATATGGTTGTGGCTAGACACGCCAATGCTTGGTCTATCATAATGACCCTCCTTAAAAACTGAAACCAGTTTTATTTAGATTATTTTTTTGATTTTAGATATTCTTGAATGTCTCTAGCATACCATTCTATTTTGCCTGCTTCTTGAATAGGGTCGTCTTTGTCACCTAAACGACTAGCATATGCTATAAGAGTGCCTTTGATATAACCACAATATTCCTCTGTGGTTAGTTTTGCTTTGATGTAATCTGATGTTTCTATGCCACCTTTTGTGTAGTGAGATGGGCTATTTACCATATCAGATGTTATGGGTTTTGCTCCTGCGCCTTGTGTTTCTGTCATTATAGTCCTTTCATTAGGGTTATAAGTTCTTCTATATTACTCTCATTTACCACGATTGCCAAGCCTTTATTATTGTTTATTAGGTTGATGTTGTGTTTTTGCAACTCAGTAAGTTTGTTATTACCTGCCTTACATTCTATCCCTATAAACTTTCCCTTATGACATACAACGATGTCAGGCACACCACTACTGCCATATCCACCTGTCTGTGGGAAAAAATAATAACATCCGACAATATCTAAAATTCTTTTAACTTGTTTCTTTACTTTGGCTTCGGGTGTCATTTATATATTTCTTTCTATAAACTCTTTCATATCAATTATTTGTTTCCGTAAGGCTTCAACTTCATATCGCATTGGTCTTAGCTGTCTATTAATTATTTCTATTCTTATAGACTCATGTAATTCTTCTAAATCAATTAATGGTATTCTTTTTAAATCAAAATAATGCTTAGACCCCTCCATCATTTTTCTCCTCTGCTTTATCTAAAGCCTCGTTATAGTTTGCTATCTGTGTTGATGCAAAGTGAATACCTCTGATGATGCCCAATCTAAATGCATAGTAAAACATCTTGGCATCTTTCTCAGACCTTACACCTTTAGTATCATCTACATATTTATAATAATTAGGGACGGCTACTTCAATGATATCCTGTTCAAGTTTTTGTTTCTGTTCTTCTTGGTTCATATATTCTACTTACTCCTTCAAAGATACCTAATAAATCATTAGGCTTAAAATCATTCTTGTTAAATGAGAATGGTGACTTTCTACCATTAGCGTGCTTGATATACCCTGTGACTACAATTTGTTCTACGATAATTTGTTTCTCTTTAGTTACCATCTTTTACACCTTTTAGTTCGTTGAGTTGCTCTTCATCTAAGATAACTATATAGAATGACTTTGATGCTCGCCAACCTATATACTCCATATTTTTAACAGGACAATTATACATTTGAAATTCAAACAAATCTCTATCCTCTGCTACTTTGTCAGGCGATGATGCCTTTGCAAATGTAAGTTTAGCTTTAATATAATTAGGCAAAGTGTGTTCGTTAAATATTCTACGATGTCCTCTGCCTACAAACACATTATACTCATCACTTACATACACAGGAACTTTGTATAAGATTTCTGTCCTAGAAGTTTCTATGGGTTCTATAACTTCTATTATAAGATTTTGAAACATACATTCCTTTGGTTGAGTCTACATGATGTAGACTTATTGTAATTGAACTAAGATATTTCCTTTGGTGTCACGAACTTCTATACCCCATCTAGAGTCGGGATAGTTTTTATCAAAGTCCCAGTATTTTACTTTAGTAAATGTATTATGTAAAGTCTTGAGCCTATCACTAAATTTCTTTTTAAAGAATTGAAAATATATTATTGGTTTATATCTTGAAGGGTTATTATTACTAGCTATCCAATACATATCATGAATACCGAACCCAATCATATATAAATAACTTGCCGATACATAATCAGTTTGCCATAACTCATCAGCTTTATTTAATATAACTTCACTATGATAATTATCTGCATTATCATTAGATACATACTCATTAAATACATCTCTAACAGTATCAGCAAAGGATTCATTGTCCAATGTATGCATAAATGATTTAATTATATTAAGTCTTTCTTTCTCAGTTTTCATGACTACATTAGACTTAGCTCTATCTACATAGGGTATATCTATTGAATACCTTGATGACTCATGCAATTCAAATGTATCTATATTATATCTAAAGCCTTTGAATACAGGTATTTTAAGATTATGCACATAAGACTTGATAATATTGCCACCAGCTCTAGATGATTTCATGGCAAATACTCTATGAGGTAAGTATTGACTCCATATCATATTTGAACCTTGATGCAAACTATTATGAGTTAGCTCTGCCGTATTATCATCTCTAACGATAAATATTGGTTTTTTATCATGGTTCCATATAGAGTAATAAGGTATGTTAGCCATGTTTTTCCATCGGTATCCTAAGGCTGAATGATATTTATCAAACTTTTCAGGGTCATGTTCTTTCATCTGTTCAGCTTCATATGGGTCAAGATAATCTTCTACGAACCCACCCCAATAGTAAAGATGATATTCAATCTTACCATCAACTTCTACGACTTTAAAGTATTTATGTCTATGAGTTCTACTAGCATACGGATACTCATCAGTATTCCGATAAGGTTTTGTGTTTGCTACTATTTCTTGTAAGGTTTTATAGCTTATCATTTAGTCTTCCTTTCTAATAACTTTACCATAGGTTGTAGGGAAATTACTTCGTTGCGTTATTAACCACAATGTCGGTGATGTGATGTTCCATTTAATATCATCTTCAACATAGCCGTCGGTAAATACAATGACTGCCTCAGTTTGTATCTTATGTTTATTTATATATTCACTCACACTTGATACATGAGTTCCACCACCACCTTCGGGTTTTAGTAATGACGCAATAGCATTGTATTGACTAGGTTCAAACACTTGCATCGAATGGACTTCGGTATCCCACCATAACACACGAACTTTTGATGGACTACTTACTTCACAAATCGTCACCAGTTCCGTTGCAAACTCTGTAAGCTCTACGCTACCTATTGAACCTGATGTATCAATCGCTACAATTAATTCACCCATACTCTCGTTCTCAATAGATGGCATATAAATATCATTGACCATAAGTCTTTTGTTAAACCTTCGCCAAGTATATTCATCACTACCACGAGTCGCACTAGATATGAACTCACGCAATACCTCACGCCAATTAACTTTTGGTGTAAGTAAGTCTTGTATGGTTCTTGGTATCTTAGCACCGAGCCTGCCTGCCAATAGACTACCTTGCCTTATTGCATTGTCTATCTTACTTGCTTGCTCTGCTACTTGTTCAGGTGACATTGTTTGTGCGTTCTCAAAGTCGTGGTCATCTAATGTTTTCATATCTGATACATCGGGCTGACCATTACCATTGAGTCCACTACCTGTAGACTCACCCTTAGATTTCTTATCTTGTTGCTCTTTCTGTTTTTGTTTAAGATAGTTATATACTTCACGCACAGACCAATTATGAAACTTTGCATCATACAATGCATCATCGGGCAACTTAACTATGTTAGGGTTAAGTTGCTTAATAACATCGTTCACAACATAGTCGGCGGCGACATTAACTAAGTGAGGCTCTGCCTTAAACTCTTTGGTAAATCGTTGTATGTGTTTGAATGCGACATGAAGGTTCTCATGCATCACTAAGCCACATAACTCTTGGTCGGTTAGACCTTCAATAAACTTTCTACCATACTTCTTATTGACGCCGTCGGTGTATGCAGTAATATCTTTATCCTCAACACTACTCTTACCCATAAGGATAACACCCGAATACAATGCCGTGTCAGTATAGTTGAGCAAGGCAACATGAGCCTTCTTTAACCTCATCTCTTGACTAGCCATATTTCCTCCTTGAGTCTACAAGTGTAGACTTGTTATTAAAATAACTCATGGTTCTCTGATGCCCACTTCGTAATCTCTAGATTACTACGAGCTAGCTTTCTAGTCTTATCACTACGGATAATCATAGTAAAGAATATCGCTTGTATCTCAGAGCTATCAATACGCTTAACAAACTTCATGAATGATGATAGTTCATCTTGAGTCTTGAGTCTATCTGTCGCTTGGAACATTAACATGAGTTGACCTGCCATATCCTCTGGAATATTAATATCCATTGGGTTCTCAATAATCTTGTCAAACTCTGGTAATTGCTTATCAAGTTTAAGGAACGCACTCATATCTGCACTTGCACTCGCACCGATAGTCCCTGCCAATGCACACATCGTCGCATTATCACCAATGACATCTTGGTTATCTACAATGACTGACGCTTTAGCTAATGAACGAGGGCTACAGAAAGATAGCACAGGCTTACTAGGATTAAAGATATATGGGTTATCCTCTTGACCTACATCAAGATAACTATTCAATGCTCTTGGGAACATATACACCCATGCTCTAATCAACGGATTGATATTGTTATTGCCTGCCCACTTGAGCCATGTATCCACATCGGGCTTTTGCATTTTCAATATACACACACGATTGCCTGCATGAGCTAACATCGTATCACCTACACCATCACTTGCATTGTTACTTGTGCCGAACACGATTGAGCCTTGTGGTAACTCTACATCACCGACACATCTCTCTAGCATTAACCTAGTAAAGATAACTTGTAATAACTTCGGTGACTTCATGAACTCGTCTAGTAAGATAACCTTAGGCTTTGGACTATCTAGTTTAAACAAATTACCGACATAGCTCTCTAGTGTTTTGCTTTCGTGGTTCGGAATAGTCATAGATATATCTGACATATCTTTCACAGGGCAATCTACATAGATATAATCATAGCTATCACCTAAGTCTTGCTCAATCATTTTGAGTAATGATGTCTTACCACAACCTGGCTCTGATTGAATGATTGGTGTTAATTCTTTACCGATAGTTGGAATTATTTTTCTTAACTCGTCTATCGTTACACTTGCTACATTACTTATTGTCGCCATGTTTATCTCCTCTAGTTTGTTTTAAAATACTTTCTGCCGTTGCTTGTATAATTTTACTTCTATCTCGTTCTGACATTCGTTTTAATTCTCTTTGCATACGAAGATGATGGACAATCTCAATGGTCTTGGCACAAAGAAACCCACACCCAAACCCTACTGCTAATGCTAGATACTGCATATGCTACTCCTTATAGTTTAAATTTATTTAAGATACCTTCTACATCTGACTTCACTTTCTCACGAACTGCATCACTCTCTCGTAAGACTTCTGAGTCTACACCTTGTAGACTATACTCCAACTTGTTGACTGCGTCGCTAAGCCGTTTAGTCATCTCATTGTCTACGGGTTTAAATGCTTTAAATGTGTTACATAACTCTTTAGCTTTTTCGATTGTGGTATCATATATTTTGCGTTTCTTCGTTTTAGTTTCGCCTGTGACGGCGTCGGTAGTTTCTGACACTCCACAGCAATAGCTGATACTTTCCATAACTTCTGTAATCCGTTCCACTTGGTCTTGAATGACATGATTGATAATCCCTTCTGCTTGCTTTTCGTATTGTTGTTTTAAATCATCAGCGATATCGTTAGAGATACTGCATCGCCAATCATGACTCGGCACTTCACTTACATATAACTTGATACCGAACTTGCTACGGACTTCATTGACATCGGGATAATCATGCCTATTAAACATATCGCCTTGCTTAAATGCCATGTTACCTACGATTGTAGAATAGTTGTTTACAAAACTATCAAGTAACCTATTGAACTCTACCTCATGCTCAGTATATTCTTGTTTGAACTTGGTGAGATTAACTACGGGTAATAAGTCTTGAGAGTTGTTCCACCTAAATGTGCTACGCTTCAACCAATTATATATAGTCTGACGATAATTAGATAAACGCTTGTGGAATTGGTCATCAGCTAAAAGGTTCTTCACAAATCTGCCTGCACTTGCGTCGGCTTTCTTGAGACTAGTTACCTCGTCTGATATACCTCTGTCTTGCTTTGTTGCTGACCACACATTCACATCAACGGACACCAATACTGCCGATGTCGCTAAAGAAATGATATGGTTCGGTTGTTCCATTTCAAATGATAGTTCCATACTGCTCTCCTAGTTAATGAGTCTACACCATGTAGACTCTACATAAATGCTATACACACTTTTCCCATCGTCTAATATATAATTATACCATAGATTACAAAAAAAGTCAATAGCCCCCTACTTAAACATTAAACTCAAAACTTCTATTTATATTCATTAAACTATACCCATCATCACCACCATACTCTTCTTCAAAGTCATTTATCTCTTCACCAATTCTTATCTTGGCATATGATATGGGAAGGCTAATTAAGTCCTCTGTATTGTCATACATATCTGAATACTCTTGTGCTAATACTATTAAAGACTCATGACACTTAACATCATCAAACGAGTCATACCATTTCACATCATAGGCACTATACTTTATAAAGCACTCACCTTGATTGATAGTTAGTAAGTCCCAATCACTTTCTTCAAAGCAATCTTTTGTATCCTCTCTTGACTTGGCATCAGCTAAGAATACATTGAATAAACCTTCTTTAGTGACTCGTTTATCTATTGGTGTGTCATCTTTATACTTAGGCTCATGAAATTGGATAACATAGCCTACATCTGAACGATAGCCCATTTTAAATATCCTTTGGTGTAATTAGTTTCTCGGCATACGCTATGGCATCTTGTATGGCTTGGTCTTCAAATAATTCCTTAGGCGATACATATGTCTCAGCATGAACAGGTTCACTCGGTAAAGTTCCTAGTTCCAGTCTGATTGCGTGAAGTAGTTCCCTTGCTAATTCATAACGACCACGCACACCACTATCGTCATTGTAATCATCTAAACCAGTTCCATTGATGCTCTCAGCGTCATACTTTAATTCACGACGCAAACTTGTTATAACTTTGTTAAGTATGCGTTCATACTTTGATGTTACTCTTTTATTCATAATTTTCTCCGTTGAGTCTACAATGCGTAGACTTATTAAAATGCACTATTGATAACTCTTTGTGCTACTCGTTTCTTTAGCTTAGGGGTTGATAGCTTAGAATACATATCATGATAATTCCAATACTCCCTTTGAGTAGCTTTCTCGTTGTCTTTAATTCTGCCGTCGATAGTATAGTCATAGCCATGTGATGCTTTTTTAGCTAACCATTCAATCGCCTCAGCTCTGTTAAACTTAGTCATCACACTTACCTCCGATACAAGTTTTATCCAAGATTTCGTTTTCCAAATCCTCCATGATAGCTTGACTTTCTAATAACATTACTTTCATGTTGATATTTTCAAACGCATTAGGGAACGCTTCAATGACAAGACTTCTAACCATCATGCCTCTGTCTTTTAGGTTTTCACCTATCTGAGCTTTGACATAATCTTCGGGAACGACTTGCCACTCTTCTAACTCTTTAAGTCTACTTTCGTGGACTCCAACTTCTACAACTGCGATGAACTTCTTAAACTGACTGCTCATGATATTACTCCTTGTAGTTTAAATACGATTTCTGTGAATACGCAACCAAATACAAAAGCCATGATGTGCGTAGTTATAATTAGCATTACTTTATCTTTGTTACTCATATGTTGCCTCACCTTCCATTGAATAGTATTCATCTTCAAGTTTATTTCTTTTAGCTTCAAGTTCCTCAATTTCTACATCTAATTTTATTAACTCTTGTCTTAGCTTTTCTTTTTTGTTACTCATTTTGTTTCTCCTTTTACTTTTCGCATGACTGCAAATGCGACTTGTTCTCTTAAAAACTTATCACTATAATTCTGATACTTAACTTTCCCAAACCAGTTCTCTATGCCTGCCTCTATGTTTTCTTGTATGCGTAGAGTTTCAACCATAGCCTCTCGTTCTTTTTTAGGTATGTAAGTTTTGCCTTCTTTACTTAGTTCTCTCACTTCATATTCCTCCCCTTTAAAATTTTGGTGTAGTCCAACCTGAGTCTACACTATGTGGACTCAAGACCTTATCCATACAATACCCAACGATACCATAGTCTGCAATAGAAATCAATTCGTTCGTGTCTACCCATTTAGATACATGGTCTGGTCGAGCTTGGCTTTGTTGCCTTGATGTGCTTGGTGAATACTTATCTTTATTACCTATCCACATACAAGCCACGCTATCCCAAACATACATAGGAAAATGATAGCCATAACTATAAACTACATAGTTCTTGCCGACACCACAATTAAACCATTCACCAAACATATTACTTGCTTTAAATGGTTCTAACGCTTTAATGCTTTCAATCGCTTTTTTGTTTGATGTTCTCGTCATTTAACTAGCCCTCCTTTATTGTTAAGACCTTTTAAGTCTGCTTGATTAGTGATAACCATGTAATTACTTTTGTGCATTGGTGCTATGGTATGTTTCTTTTGCTTAGCTATCTCGTCACCACATTGTAAACAGGTGTTATAGCCTAAGTCCCACCGAGCTTGTAATACATGACTGAAACACTTAACGCATAGATTGTTATACTCATTAGCCATGACTATTCCCTTCTGCTTGTTGAAATGCTTTTTCTATCCTAAGTTGGTTGAGTAAATCGTGCAATTCGGCTATGGGCTTTTTCCACCTACGCTTGATATGCCATGCGAGTCTCTTACCTTCTTTGGTATTGGTATGAACAAAAAACGCCTCTTTCCATATATCGTTTAAAACTTTGTTCCTTTCAATAGCGTCTTTCAATGCCATAACTTTACCCTCTGAGTCTACTCGTTGTAGACTTGAAACGCCATCACTACTCACTTCAACCACCATGCGATAACAAACCCTACACAAACCCACACAAGAGCTTCAATAAATTTATCCATGAATGTCTTATCTCCCTTAAAAGATTCTAAACCAATACTATTCCTTATTTTCTTTTCTTCTGCCTGCCTTTGTTTAGCCCAATCATTTAAGCGATAATTGCGTCTGACTAATGCTTTGCGTCGTAGGTCTGCATAATTGTGGTTAGCTTCATTTAGTTTTTGGACTAGCTTGATGTTTTGATTAACATAAGCCACAGACTTTCTAACCTTGTCTACTTCTTTCTTTTGTTCATCATCTAACAAGTGACCATAGCCACCATATTTTTTATCTTGCATTTTACTATCTCCAATTAGTTTAAAAATATAAGTCTACAAAGTGTAGACTCAACATACATCAATGGACAAAGCTCTGCCCATTATTAACATTATACCCTAGTTTAAGCCTTTTGTCAAGCGTCGTGTAAGATATTCTCTAACCATGTTTTAGGCTTAAATGTGCGTGGTTTTTGTGTTGTAAGTGCTTGATTTTAAACGAGGTTCATAGGTTCGGGGTTAGTAAACTTCCGTTATTGTCCCATGAACCAAGTTTTTGAAATGGACTTAGATGTGCTAAGTATATGATTTATATATATAATATATATTTAATATAATAATAGATTGATTAAAAAATAGGCAGGTTCATGAGTTCATATTGACTCACAATAGCGAATGGGTTTGGTCAAAGTAAAATACACTGCGAACTCCGTTCGCAC
>Ga0164297_10000298_pt1 | contig 63890 bp, 56 predicted proteins | sample GEODES058metaG_FD_113539 | JGI IMG/M metagenome (GOLD analysis project Ga0164297, IMG submission 113539) | Dystrophic lake water microbial communities from Trout Bog Lake, Wisconsin, USA - GEODES058 metaG | ecosystem: Environmental > Aquatic > Freshwater > Lake | place: USA: Trout Bog Lake... | reverse complement strand
TCCGGTTCCAGTCGGGCTACGCCCGCCTTCCACCGGAACCTTGAGTGGAAACAAAATAACAAACCGAAACCACCGTAAACTGTCTCATCTACAGTGGCATGACTCGTGGGGGCCAATCACTCGTTCATCGTGTCGCGCGTATCAGCGAAGTCGCTATAAAGCGCGTCCGCGCGGGCCGCGGTGAGGACGAGACTGCCATTACTGATTTCCAACGTAGGATTGGCCGTAAAATAATCCCGCAACGCCGGCAACAATGACATCCGTTCATCTTGCGTGGAGGGCACGCCGGTGGACTGGTTGGGAAAACCCGTCGCTTCCCACGCCGCCGTCCAACCATCGGAAATAACCTGCGTAAAATACGCGCCACAGGCTTTGATGAACGCGCGCGCGTTGGAATCCGACACCCGCAGATTAGTGCTGGCGGTATTTTTGGCGGTCTTGGCTGCCGCGTAAGTAACCTCGGCCGTTTGCGCGGCGACGAGGGCGGCATTGATGTTGGCGGCGGTGTTATGCACCAAGCCGATGGCAATACCGTGAACACTCGCGCCATCAGCGGCGTCATGGGCGAGCGCGAAGAGTTGGGGTAGAGCATCGGGAATAGCATTTGAGGCCATATATATTTAGGTAGTTAAGGTTGCGGTTTTGGAGGTTTATTTCTTCATTTTTGGTTGTTTTTGTGTTTTTCAGTCAGTTTTGGCTGAAATCTGCGGAAATTCGTATCGAATTGACCCGCCCGCGTGCGCGGATGGGGTAATTCGCATCGAATTGAGGCAGCCGAGCGCGCGGATGGAGTAATTCGCATCGAATTGAGGCAGCCGAGCGCGCGGATGGAGTAATTCGCATCGAATTGGGGCAGCCGAGCGCGCGGGCGGGTAACTTCGCATCGAATTTGGGTAGCCGTGAGCGCGGGCAGGGTAATTCGTATCGAATTGGAGCAGCCGCCGACGATTCCGGAACCCAGTTTGGTCGAGTCGCGGGGCAAAACGCCGGGGCGGGATAAAAGACGAGCGTCGCGGGGAACAGCAGAAAATTTTACCCAAAATCTTCATGCGGGGGACGAGCCGATTAGAATTCAGGTCGGGAAAATTGCCAAGCCAAAGTTATTCACCGGCGGGCGGGAACCGGTAGGGACGGCGCGCTGCGCCGTCCGCGTCGCCGAGCGCAGCGTCAGGCGACGCTCACGGAAAACCAAGGCGCGCGGCTTACCACGTTCGTTCCGCCCTCGCTGCGCTGACGGGCGGGGACATCGCAGCGCGATGTCCCTACCCAAAAACAAAAACCGCCCGAACGGTTCAAAACCATTCGGGCGGCTGAAATTTTCCGGCGGGATTATTCCTGCACGAACTTGATGACGCGGGTTTTTTCCGTGCGGCGGCGCAAACCTTCGTCGAGGACTTTCTTGCGGAGGCGCAGGTTCTTGGGCGTGGCTTCCACGAATTCATCGACGTCAATGTATTCCAAGGCGCGTTCGAGCGAGAGTTTCATGGGCGGCGCGAGCGAGATGCCTTTGCCATCGCCCTGGGAGCGCATGTTGGTCAAACGCTTTTCTTTCACGGGATTCACGGGAATGTCATTCTCTCGGGCGTTTTCACCCACGATCATGCCGATGTAAACGGCGTCGCCGGCTTCGACCATGAGACGACCGCGTTCCTGCACCATGTTGAGGGCGTAGCTGGTGGCTTCGCCGGCATCCATGGAGACGAGGGAACCGTTCTTGCGCGCGGCGATTTCGCCGCAGTCGGGGCCGTATTCGTGGAAGAGATGGCTCATGACGCCCATGCCTTTGGTGGAGTTGACGAGGTCGGTCTCAAAACCGATGAGGCCGCGCATGGGGACGAGGGCTTCGACGGAAACCTGATTGCCGACGTGGTTCATGTTCGTGATCTGGGCTTTGCGGTTGGCCAGATTTTCCATGATGGTGCCAAGGCAATCGTTCGGGATTTCCACGAACAATTTTTCAATGGGTTCGGACAACGTGCCGTCGGCGGCTTTCTTCCACAACACTTCGGGGCGCGAGACGAGGACTTCGTAACCTTCGCGGCGCATCTGTTCGACGAGAATGGCGATCTGCATTTCGCCACGACCGGAAACGGCGAACACCTTGGGGTCGCTGGTCTGTGCGATGCGCAGGGCGACGTTGGTGCGGGTTTCTTTGACGAGGCGATCCCAGATGTGGCGCGCGGTGACGAGCTTGCCGTCCTGACCGGCGAGCGGGCCGTCGTTCACGGCGAATTCCATCTGAATGGTCGGCGGATCAATCGGAATGTAGGGCAGGGCGGTGCGCGCTTCGCTGTCGCAAATCGTTTCGCCGATGAACACATCTTCAAAACCCGCGAGACCGACGATGTCGCCGGCGTGAGCTTCACCGATCTCGATGCGCTTCATGCCTTCGAAATGGTAGATCATCGTGATCTTGCCTTTGGTGACGCGGCCGTCGCCGTGACGGCAGATGGCAGGGTCGCCGACTTTTACTTTGCCTTCGACGATTTTGCCGAACGCGATACGGCCGACGTAATCGTTGTAATCCAAATTCGCGACGAGCACCTGGAAACCGTCACCGGCTTTGGCGCGCGGCGGCGGGATGTGCTTCACGATGGCGTCGAACAACGGTTCCATCGTGCCGCTGACGTGTTCGAGTTCGGTCTTGGCGTAACCGGCTTTGGCGGACGCGTAGATGAACGGGAAATCGAGCTGTTCGTCCGTGGCGTTGAGCGACATGAACAATTCAAATACGAGATCCAAAACTTTTTTCGGGTTGGCGTTCTCGCGGTCAATCTTGTTGATGACGACGATCGGCTTCGCGCCGGCTTCGAGCGCTTTGCGCAGCACGAAGCGCGTTTGCGCCTGCGGTCCTTCGGACGAATCAACGACGAGCAGCACGCCGTCAATCATGTTCATGATACGTTCGACTTCGCCGCCGAAGTCCGCGTGTCCGGGCGTATCGACGATGTTGATGGCGTAATCTTTGTATTTGAACGCGGCGTTCTTGGCGCGGATGGTGATGCCCTTTTCTTTTTCGAGATCCATCGAATCCATCAGGCGTTCTTCCTTGGTTTCGTGCTGGTTTTCGCGGAAGGTGCCGGATTGCTTGAGCAGGCAATCCACGAGGGTGGTTTTGCCGTGATCAACGTGCGCGATGATGGCGATATTTCGAATGTGTAACATAGGATCTAAAATAGTCGAATAGGATGCCTTTTGAACGGGAAAGGTCAAGCCAACGGTGAAGGAAAATTCAATTGTCACCGGAACGTCACCTCGGAGCGCGGCTGTGCGCGGAGCGTCAGCCGCAGGAACATTCACCCTGCTGCGGCTGGTTTGCGACACAGCCGCGCTCCGTCGCTAAAACAAACTGGCCTGCTGCAACGTGCGCGGAGCGGCGGGCGCGGGATTTTTGAAGGTTTCCAATGCCGCGTGCCGCGTGGTGCGGGAATGTTGCTGCTTGAGTTTGGCGATTTCGCGTCCGGCCAGACCATCGCAGCGTTCGTTGTCGGCGTGGCCCGCGTGGCCTTTCACCCATTTCCAAGTGACGCGATGTTGCGCGACGAGTTCGTCGAGGCGCTGCCACAAATCCACATTCTTGACCGGCTCACGCGTGGCCGTCAGCCAGCCTTTGCGCTTCCAGCCGCTGATCCACTTGGTGATGCCGTTCTTGAGATACTGCGAATCGGTGAAGACGCAAACCTCGCTGCGTTCCGTGAGCGTGGCGAGCGATTCGATGGCCGCGCGCATTTCCATACGGTTGTTGGTGGTCGCGAGTTCGCCGCCGGAAATTTCGCGGACCGTTGCGCCGCAACGCACCACCGCGCCCCAACCGCCGGGGCCGGGATTGCCTTCACAACCGCCGTCGGTGTAGATGACCACGGAATTCATCGTGGCCGATCTAAACCAGCTTCTTCAACCGCGCATCGGCGGCGAGCAGCTTGACCAGCTCCTTGATTTTCTGCGCCTGCGATTTGTGCGCGAGGAGAACCGCGTCGTCTGTCTGCACGAGAATGGAATCGCGCAAACCGACTACGCAAATCGGCGTGCGGTTTTTGGTGCGCGCGTCGTAGATGATGTTGCGCGCCGCGTCCACGTGGAGAAAATCCGCCACGGCGGCATTGCCCTCGGCGTCCTGCTTGACGTGCCGCGCAATCGCCGGCCACGCGCCAAGATCGTCCCACTCAAACGCGCCGTCCGCCACGATGACATTTTGCGCTTTTTCCATGAGCGCAAAATCAATGGAGATTTTTTTGATGTCCGGATATTCCTTCGCGAGCACTTTGGCGAGCTTGGCGGGATTGGTCGCAACTTTGAACCAGCGCTGGCACGCGGCGAACATTTCCGGCTGATGCTTTTCCAAACCGTTCGTCACCGTGACGAAACTCCAGACGAACATGCCGGCGTTCCAGCGATATTGGCCGCTGTTGACGTATTCGAGCGCAGTTTCGTAATTCGGTTTTTCCACGAAGCGCTCGGCTTTGTAGAAAATGGTTTTGGTTTTCTTCGCGCCGGCGGGCGTGGGTAGCTCCGCTCCGGTGTGAATGTAGCCGTAACCTGTTTCCGGTCCGGTCGGTTTGATGCCGATGGTGACAATCGCCTGACCCTGCGCGGCGATATCAAAGGAGTCGGACAAAATCTGCTGGAACTTTTTCGCGTCAGGAATGACGTGATCCGCCGGCAACACGGCCATCACGCCGGTGGTGGAACGCGCGCCGACGAGCGCTGCGCCGAGCGTCACCGCCGCGCAGGTGTCGCGCCCCACCGGTTCGGCGACGATATTTTCCCTGGGCAATTTCGGCAACTGCTTGCGCACTGCCGGTGCCTGCACCTCGTTCGTGATGATGAAAATGTTTTTCACCGGCACCAGCGGCAGCACGCGTTCGACGGCTTCCTGCAAAAACGATTTCTTGCCGAGAATGGCGAGCAATTGCTTGGGCGTCTGCTCGCGGCTCAACGGCCAGAAACGCTCGCCGCGTCCGCCGGCCATGATGATGACGAAACGGTCTGTGATGTCGGTCTTCGTTTTAGCGCTCATATATTTTTACTACTTTGTTTCCCGCAGATGGCGCAGATTTTCGCAGAAACTATTTTGAAGTGAATCTGCGTCAATCGGCGTAATCTGCGGGTTAAATGGTTTTCACCGCGTCGGCCAGCGATTTCACGAACGTGCTGACTTTGGCGACGAGTTCCGGCGATTTGCCGTTGGCTGCGATCTGATTCACGATAGCACTGCCGACTACGCACGCATCGCCTTCTTTTGCGACGGCCTTGGCTTGGTCGGGATTGGAGATGCCAAAACCGATGGCGATGGGCAGGTTCGTGTGCGAACGCAGCTTGGCGATTTGTGTGGAAAGATTCGTCGCCACACTCATTTGCATGCCGGTGACACCTTCGCGGGAAATGTAATAAATAAAACCGCTGCCGCGTTTGACGATGAGTTCCATGCGGTCTTCCGGCGTAGTCGGCGCAACCAGATAAATGTGACAGAGTCCGGCTTTCTTCATCAACGCCTCGTAGTTGTCCGATTCCTCTGGTGGCAAATCCAGCACAAGCAAACCGTCTACACCGGCCGCCGCGCAGTCGGCGATGAATTTTTCCAGACCGACCTTGTGGATGAGATTGAAATAAATGTAGAGAACGATGGGAACCTGAGATTGCTGGCGGATGGCTGCGACGGTTTCCAAAATTTTGGGCGGCGTGGTGCCGGATTCCAGACCGCGCTGGGCGGCGAGTTGGTTGACCAAACCGTCGGCGAGCGGATCGCTGAACGGCACGCCGAGTTCCACCACGGCGACGCCGGCTTGATCGAAGGCGAGCGTCAGGTCGTGCGTGGCCTGCAAATGCGGGTCGCCCGCGCCGATGTAAACAACGAGGCCTTTTTTACCGGCGGCTTTCAACTGCGCAAACTTCTCAACGATGCGGTTCATTCACGGCAGTTTCAGGTTTCAAGTGGCAAGTTTCAAGTTTGGAAAGTATCGCACGAAGAACGCGAAGTTGGCGAAGGGAAAAATATTCCAGCCTTCGCTCCCTTCGCGTCCTTTGCGCGCCAGTCTTAATCCGTGATTTGACCGCGCCAGAAATTTTTCGCATCATTGGCACATGGCAAGCAGCTTTGGACAATTGTTCCGCATCACGACGTGGGGCGAATCGCACGGCGGCGGCGTGGGCGTCGTCGTGGACGGTTGTCCGCCGCGCCTGAAACTTTCCGAGGCGGACATCCAGCCGGATTTGGATCGTCGCCGACCCGGCCAATCCAAAATTGTTACGCCGCGCAAAGAATCCGACACGATTCAAATCCTCTCTGGCCTTTCCGAAAAAGGGCTGACGCTCGGCACGCCCATTTCCATGTGGGTCAAAAACGAAGACCAGCGTTCCGAGGCTTACAACGAGATGAAGGACAAGTTCCGTCCTTCGCACGCGGACTTCACTTACTTTGCCAAATACGGCATCCGCGCCTGGCAGGGCGGCGGTCGTGCGAGCGCGCGCGAGACCGTTGGCCGCGTCGCCGCCGGTGCGATTGCCAAAAAGATTTTACGCGAGAAATTCGGCGTGGAAGTTTTAGCCTACGTCAAGCAGGTGCAAAAAATCATCGGCGCGGTGAATCCCGAAAAGGTCACGCTGAAGCAGGTTGAGTCCAACATCGTCCGCTGCCCCGACGCGGCGGCGGCGGCGAAGATGATTCGCCTCATCGAAAAGATGCGCAATGAAGGCAACACTGTCGGCGGCATTGTCGAAGGCATCGCGCGCGGCGTGCCGGCGGGTTGGGGCGAACCGGTGTTCGACAAACTGGAAGCGGATTTGGCAAAGGCCATGTTGAGTCTGCCCGCGTGCAAAGGCTTTGAAAGTGGCGACGGCTTCAGCGGCATTTTGCTGACCGGCTTGGAACACAACGACGCGATTCGCGCGAAGAACAAAAAAGTTTTCACCACGACGAATCGCAGCGGCGGCATTCAAGGTGGCATCTCGAATGGCGAAACGATTTTCTTTCGCACGGCGTTCAAGCCCGTCGCGACCGTCATGCACGAGCAAGATACGATTTCGGAAAAACTGGAAAACACCACGCTCAAGGGCCGTGGCCGTCACGATCCGTGCGTGTTGCCGCGCGCCGTGCCGATGGTCGAGGCGATGACCGCGCTCGTGCTCGTGGATCACGCGCTGCGCCAACGCGCACAATGCGGTTGATTTTTCCGCCGGTTGGACGAAGCTCTTTTTGAATCCTATGGCCGAAAAAAAACTTAACGAACTGTCGCCCGATTTACGCCGGCTTTATTCCAAGGCGGTTGAGGCCGCGCAGCGCGACAATTTCGATTACGCCACCACGCTCTTTTGTTCGGTGCTGAAAACCGAGCCGGGTTTGTTCGAGGCGCGCAAAGCATTACGCGCGGCGCAGACGGCGCGTTCGGCGGGCGCGAGCACAGGCTTTTTCAAGAAGATGATGAGCAGCGCTGGTTCATCGCCGCAGATTACAAAGGCGAAGTTGGCCTTGAGTAAAAATCCCGCCGAGGCGATGGCGATTGCGGAAGAAGTTTTGAACGGCGACGCGAATAATCCCTTTGCCCATCGCATCATTGTGGATGCGGCGCACGCGCTGGAATTGCCGCAGACGATGGTGCTGTCGTTGGAGACGATGGTGCGGCTCGCGCCCAAGGACAAGGCGCTCGTCATTGAATTTGCCAACACTGTCGCCGAGACCGGCGGCAGCGCGACCGTGGCAGAAAAATTTCTGGACGACCTGATTCGCTCTGTGCCCTACGACCCGGATTTGTTGCAGGCGCAAAAAAATCTTTCCGCGCACAAGTTGCTCGACGAAGGCGGTTACAACGAAATGGCCGAAACCGGCGGCACGTTCCGCGATGTCTTGAAAAACAAGGAAGAAGCCGTCTCGCTCGAACAGGAAAAGCGCGTGCAGAAAAATGACGACGTCGCCGCGCGGCTCATCGAGGAATACGAAACGCGGCTCATCACCGAGGCGAACAATCTCAAGTTGATCCGCTCGCTCGCGGAACTTTACACACAGAAAAATAATTTCACCCGCGCGCTGGCGCTTTACGACCGCGTCAAGCAATCCGAGTTGGGCGGCGACGCCACGCTCGACCGCGCGATTGCGGACACGATTGTGCGGCAGTTTGAATTCAAGATTGCGCAATTAAATCCGTTTGACGACGCCACGGCGGAACAGACGGCGGCGATTACGGCGGAGAAATTAAATTTTCAGATGGCCGAAACGCAGAAGCGCGCGGAGAAATATCCGACCGACCTCGCCATCAAGTTTGAGTTGGGTGTGCTGTATTTTCAGACTGGCAAGATTGGCGAGGCGATTGCGGAATTTCAGAAGGCGCAGGGCAATCCGCACAAGCGCCGCACGGCGATGAGTTATCTCGCGCAATGTTTTGCCAAGCGCAAGATGTTCGACCTCGCGGCGAAGACTTTGCAGAATGCGCTCAAGGAAATCCCTGGCTTCGACGAGGAAAAAAAGGAACTGACCTATCAACTCGGCTGCGTGCTGGAAAGCATGGGCAAAAAAGAGGAAGCCATCGAGCAGTTCAAGATCATCTACGAAACGGACATCAGCTACAAAGACGTCTCGGCCAAGGTGGATGCGTATTACGCGGCGCAGTGAAGTGTTTGGTTTTTGCAGTCTATCAAGCTGTTAGGCCACTGGGTCATATCTAAACTCCAGCCTCGGTCTAGCGCTTGGTTTCCAACTTGCTGCGCTCGGCAACCATGCTAACCAGAACAACAAACAGGAAGACAGGCTGAGCGAGTTTGCTAATATCTTCAAACCAAGCTTTAGCTGTCCCAGTGGTAACCCAAGAAAGAATGGTGCATACGCCCATAACTCCGAGAAGTCCGATTATGTATTTGTTTGGTTTCATAGATTTCAAACTATGCTGGACGTAAATCTCTGTCGAGCGCATTCACGCCGGGCGCGCATCACTTTTTCATTTTCTCCGGCGTGTGGTGGAAATTTAATTTGATGCCAAACCAAACCCGCGCGCCAGTTGGTTTTTACGGAATGAAATAATTTTCTCGTTTTTGGCTTGGGCGATTTCTGCCAGCGGTAAAATTTCCGACCAACGAATCGCAAACTTTTTGGCCGCCTGACGACCGTGAGTTGACTTCACCAGTTTCGACAGCTTGTTGACTGCCCCCAGCCAGCCCTTGGCCGGAGCCGCGCCGTTTTCCACGCTTTGCAAAGCGTCGCGCAAAAAACCGCGCACGCAATAAATCAGAATTTTCAGATGCGCCACATCCTGCCGGTTTTTCTGGGCGACGGTCAGCGCCAGATTCACTTTGCACAACATCAATGAGATGGGGTCGAGCACGCGGATTTGCCGGTCGCCCAGAGTTGCGCCGACGGCCATGGCGTCCACGGTGGCGATGGTCACGCCGGGAATCAGGCGCACGACTTCGATGTTGGATGGCTGCTGGCCGATGTAAAAGGGAATGGCTCCGGCGAGTGCGGTCAGATTGATTTTATTCGGGAACACCGCTGGCAATTCCAGTTGTCGGGCAATCAGCCGGACATCCTCACGGTTGCCGCGAAAATCAATGTCGCCGCTGGTGAATGGCGCATATTTTTGCAATTCCGGTTCTTTGGAAAAATAACACTCCGCCCAATAATTAACGGCCTGACCACCGATCAAGACATACGGATGCCCGTCAGAATTCCGCACCTGAAAAATTTCAGAGAATTGTTGAAGGGTAAAACGGTTGCCCACAGGTCAGGCCCATTTTGCCATCGCCGCCAGCACTTGGGGGAGATTGGTAATCCGCCATTTTGCGCCGTCGCCCACGAGCGATACCTGCCGCTGACTGGCCGTGGCCGAACGCGAACCCCGCTGCTTCATAACCACGCGGCGGTGCTTGGCTTCCGAGGCCTTGATTTCATTGTAGCGTGGAACTTTCACAACTGAAAAAACACTATTGCACATTCGCCATTGAATCAAGCCGTGAATCGCGCGCGCGTCATTCCTTCATTTTCTCCGGCGTGTGGTGGAAATTTAATTTGATGCCGAAGTTGCCGCGCTCGCGCCAGCCAAAATAAAATTCCATCCGCGAGTTTTTGTAATCCCAAAACGGCAGGAAAATAATCCGTCGCCGTGTGATGGCAAAATTCCAGCCGCCGTGCGGATTGCCGCCTTCCTTGGGATAACGGCCGTAGCGCATCGTGTCCTTGTCCGCCACGCCGATGACGAAGTAGGTGAAGTTGGTGAACGGGTTGCGGAAAAACCAGTCGCGCTTGCGGTGCGGGTTGTCCGGCTCATACCAATCCGGCGGCACCGGGTCGTCGTCGTTGCCGAGCCACCACACGGGATTGCACTTGTCATACCAATGGATGACGGGCGTTTTCGGCTTGCGGAGCATGACGACGCCATGCCAGTCCGGCGCTTCGTTGGTGGAATAAAATAAAAAGTCTTCGCCCTCAAAAATCTTCCGTTCGATGCCTTCGCGATGGCCGGATGCACCCGCAGAAATCGCAGCCGCAAAGCTCAGAGCCAGCAGCAGCATCCAGCGGGAAAGGCGCGCGGTTAATTTCATTGGCGCTACTCTAGCAGGCGAAGCGGCGGCGGCGTAATTGAATTTTCGGCGCGGGTCATTGAATTATTCGATGCCCTCGTGAACGGAGCGTGGCTGTGCGCGAAGCGTCAGCCGCAGCAACATTCAGATTGCTGCGGCTGGTCGGCGACACAGCCGCGCTCCGCCCAATGCTGGCGACCCTCACCTAAAAGAGTGGGGAAATAAAATTGCCACGCGGCGCGGACTTCCCCAAATTATTCAGATGCAATTCCACTTTGTGCTTCGCGTGGCCGCGTTGGCGGCGGTGGTTTTCACCTTGAATCTTCGTGCTGCTGACAGCGACACGGCCAGCGCCGTTTCGCCGCGCGAACATCTTTCGCTCGATGCGGGCTGGAAATTTCATCTGGGTGACGATTGGCCGAATGCGTTGCGCCTCGACAAAGCCGGTTCCAGCGGCGGGCCGGCGGCGGAGAAGTTCAATGACAATTCCTGGCGCTCGCTCGACCTGCCGCATGACTGGGCGATTGAATTGCCGTTTGATAAAACGTCCGACGGGAGCCACGGTTTCAAGCCGGTCGGGCCGGGTTTTTACAAGAACAGCATCGGCTGGTATCGCCGCACGTTTGAATTGCCGGCGGCCGATTCCGGCAAGCGCATCTGGCTGACGTTCGACGGCGTGTTTCGCGACGCGACGGTTTGGGTGAACGGCTGGCTGGTGACGCGGCACGAAGGCGGCTACTACCAATTCCGCGAAGACGTGACGGACATCGTGAAGTTTGGCGGCAAGAATGTGGTGACGGTGAAAGTGGACGCGTCAAAATTTGAAGGTTGGTTTTACGAAGGCGCGGGCATTTACCGTCATGTGTGGCTGGACAAAACCGCGCCAGTGGCCATTGCGCCGGATGGGATTTTTGTTTATTCAACGTTTCAAAATGGAATCAACACACCGAATAGTGTTGCGGAAGTTCATCTTCAAACTGAATTGTCCAATCTGCAAACAAATGCTGTAAACGCAACGGTCAAATGGGAGTTGTTTGCGCCAGATGGCACGAAGATTGGAAATAATTATGCCTCTCGTTCTGCGGAATTAAATCCGCGTTCGGAAGCGCAAGTTGAATCATTGTTTTATCTCGTGTCGGGTCACAAAATGGATTTTGCAACAAGAGTTGGTGATATGGCTCAACTTCATACTCCAATTCTCTGGTCGCCTGAATCACCCAAGCTTTACAAGCTCGTCACGACAGTCGAAGTGGACGGCAAGATTGTTGACCGCAAAGAAACCGAGTTTGGCATTCGCACCGTTGGCTTCGATAAGGACAAAGGCTTTTTGCTGAACGGCCAGCCGTATGAATTGAAGGGCACTTGCAATCATCAAGACATGGCCGGCGTCGGCGCGGCGTTGCCGGATGCGCTCCAGTATTTCCGCGTGGCGAAGCTGAAGGAATTCGGCTGCAACGCGTATCGCACCTCGCACAATCCGCCCACGCCGGAACTCCTCGAGGCGTGCGATCGTCTCGGCATGATTGTCATGGACGAAAGCCGTTTGCTCGGCAGCGACAAACAAAATCTCGCGAAGTGGGCAGAGCAGATTCTCCGTGACCGCAATCACGCCAGCGTCGGTATCTGGTCGGTCGCGAATGAAGAATTTTCCGTTCAGTCCACGCCGCAGGGCGGCAACGTCGCGCGCACGATGCAGGCGCTCGTGAAGTCGCTCGACCCGACGCGTCCGGTCACTTACGCCGCGCCGCAGGGCGATACATTCGACGGCATCAACGGCGTCATTGAAGTGCGCGGCTGGAATTATCAGGTAGGCAAACGCGCCGACCAATACGGCAAGAACATGGACAGCTATCACGCCAAGCATCCCGACCAACCGAACGTTGGCACGGAGCAGGGTAGCACGGTCAGCACGCGCGGCATTTACGCAAATGATAAACAGCTCGGCTACGTCAGCGCCTACGACGTCAACGCGCCGAGTTGGGCGAACACCGCCGAGGAATGGTATGGCGTTTTTGCCACGCGTCCGTGGTTGAGCGGCGGTTTTGTGTGGACGGGTTTTGATTATCGCGGCGAGCCCACGCCGTATTATTGGCCGTGTGTCAATTCGCATTTCGGTATTCTGGATACGTGCGGTTTCTGGAAGGACATCGCTTGGTATTATGAGGCGTGGTGGACGACGAATACCGTGCTGCATCTGCTGCCGCACTGGAATTGGGCGGGCAAGGAAGGTCAGGAAATTCGCGTGGATGCGTTCAGCAACTGCAAGTCCGTAGAATTATTTTTGAATGGCACGTCGCTCGGCAAACAGGACATGAAGCCGTATTCACACCTGACGTGGCCGGTGAAATATGCGCCCGGCACGTTGAGCGCAAAAGGCTTTGATGCCGCTGGTAAAACCATCGCTGAAACGAAAGTTGAAACGACTGGCGAACCGGCGTCCGTTCAACTTACGCCGAATCGCAAGACCATCAACGCCGATGGAGAAGATGTCAGTGTGATCACCGTTTCTGTGACCGACGCGAAAGGCCGCATCGTGCCGGTGGCGGGAAATAAAATTAATTTTGCCATCGAAGGCGCGGGAAAAATTCTTGGCGTCGGCAACGGCGATCCGAGTTGTCACGAGCCGGACACATTCATCGGCCAGCCGCCGGTGAGCGCGATTGCGGTCAATGGCTGGCGCTGGCAACTCGGCACCGTGCCGGAGAAAGGTGCGGCTGCGCCCGAATACGCCAACGACTTTGACGACTCGGCGTGGAACGTCATCAAACCCAAGACCGACGGCGACACCGGCGACATGCCGTTGCACGATGGCCAGACGGCGTTTTATCGCGCGCACGTCAAATTGACCGAAGCAGATCTTGCAAATCCTGGTGTGCAAATTCGCTTTGCCTGCATTGACGATCACGGCTGGGTTTACGTCAACAACCAGCGCGTCGGCGAATCCAAAGATTGGTCCGCGCAACCGGTTTTTGACATCAAGAAAGCGTTGCATGTCGGCGACAACGTCATCGCCGTGGGCGTGAGAAATGACAGCGGCGAAGGTGGTGTGAATCCGGATGTGAATATCGAACTTGTCGGTAACGCCGTCGCGACCGGCTGGTCGCGCAGCGCATTCAATGGCCTCGCACAAGTCATCGTGCAAGCCACGAAGGATGCGGGCGAAATCAAATTGACTGCGAGCGCGGACGGTTTGCAATCCGCGACCACGACCATCACGACGCAGGCGAGCGCCGGTCGTCCGAGCGTGCCTTAAATAATTATTAACTTGTGTGCGGGGCGGTGCTGGCGAAAATCTTTTCATGCCAACACTGCCCCGCAATTTTTTTTTCGTCCTTGCAACCATTTTTATTTTTCAATCCGGTCACGCAGCGGAAACAACTTCACCACTCACGCTATTCTACACCAATGCCGCCGTGAAATGGACGGAGGCGTTGCCCATCGGTAACGGGCGTTTGGGCGCGATGGTTTTTGGCGGCGTGGAGCGCGAACATCTGCAACTCAACGAAAGCACGCTTTGGGCGGGCGGGCCTTACGATCCCAATAACACCAATGCGCTCGCCGCGTTGCCGGAAGCGCGCGCCCTGGTCTTTGCTGGCAAATACGACGATGCGGCAAAACTAATCGGCGACAAAATGATGGCGACACCGTTGCGCCAGATGCCTTACGAAACCATGGGCGATTTATTTTTGGATTTTGGAACGAACGCCGCGCCGGCGGAAAATTACCGACGTGATTTAGATTTAGACACCGCCGTCGCATCGGTGAATTACACGGCCAACGGCGTTCATTTCAAACGCGAAATTTTTTCCAGCCCGGTAGATCAGGTGATTGTAATTCACCTGACCGCTGACCGGTGGGGCAAAATTTCTTTCACCGCCGGTCTGACCACTCCGCAAAACGCGACCAACTGCGTGGAAGTCAATACGCAGGCGCCCGTGCTCGACAAGGTCAATGACGCCACGCTGGTGATGAGCGGTGTCAATGGCAGCGCGCGTGGCATTGCTGGCGCGCTGAAATTTCAGGCGCGCGTTCGCGTGTTGCCGGAAGAAGGCACCATTACCGTGAGCGGAGATAAAATTTCCGTGGCCAACGCGAACCGCGTCACTCTGCTCCTCGCCGCCGCGACCAGCTATAAAAATTATCGCAATGTCAGTGGCGATCCGGAGGCTATCGTCAAAAAACAGATTGATGGCGCTTATGCGAAGTGGATGTCTGGCAACACCGCCGGGGGCGAAGACACCACGCTCTCCGATCATATCGCCGCGCACCAAAAATTATTCGAGCGCGTCACCTTAAATCTGGGCGAAACCGAAGCGATGAAATTACCGACGGACGTGCGCATCGCGCATTTCGCCGAGGGCAACGATCCGCAGTTGGCCACGCTGTATTTTCAATTTGCGCGCTATCTTTTGATTTGTTGTTCGCGTCCCGGCGGCCAGCCCGCGACGTTGCAGGGGCTGTGGAACGATTCCATGACGCCGCCGTGGGACAGCAAATACACCATCAATATCAACACCGAGATGAATTACTGGCCGGTGGATACGGCGAACCTCGGCGAGTGCGTCGAACCGCTCACGCAAATGGTTTTGGAAATGGCGCAGACCGGTGCACGCACGGCCAAAATCCATTACGGTGCGGGCGGTTGGGTAGCGCATCACAATACGGATTTGTGGCGTGCGACCGCGCCAATCGATGGTCCGCCTTACGGTATGTGGCCGATGGGCGGCGCGTGGCTCTGTCAAAATTTGTGGGAACATTATCTGTTCACCGACGATAAAAATTATTTGAAGAGGATTTATCCGGCGATGAAAGGAGCCGCGCAATTCTTCCTCGACACACTGGTCGCCGACACGAATCTTCCCGCGCCGGCAAATCTCGTCACCTGTCCGTCGCTCTCGCCGGAAAATAAAAATCCCGCGTCGAAAAATACTAGCATCACCGCCGGACCGACGATGGATTTGGAAATTCTCCGCGACTTGTTCGCCAACTGTATTCGCGCTTCAGAAATTCTCGACGTGGATAAAAAATTCCGCGAACAAGTCGCCGCCACGCGTGCGAAACTGGCGCCACTGCAAATCGGTAGCAGCGGCCAGTTGCAAGAATGGTTGCAGGACTTGGATTTGCAGTCGCATGATTTGCATCACCGCCACGTCTCGCATCTTTACGGCCTTTATCCGAGCGCGCAGATCGACGTGAACACCACGCCTGAACTCGCTGCCGCTGTTAAAAAGTCACTGGAAATCCGCGGCGATCAGGCGACCGGCTGGGCGACCGCGTGGCGTTTTAATTTGTGGGCGCGGCTGCACGATGGCGATCACGCGTTCAGTATTTTGGAATTTCTTTTGAGTCCAGCACGCACGTATCCGGATATGTTTGATGCGCATCCGCCGTTCCAGATTGACGGCAATTTCGGCGGCGCTTCCGGCATCGCGGAAATGCTTTTGCAAAGTCAGAACAATGTTATCCAACTGCTCCCCGCGTTGCCGAAAGTCTGGCCGAACGGCAGCGTGAAAGGCTTGCGCGCGCGTGGCGGCTTCGAGGTGGATCTGGCCTGGCAGAGCGGAAAACTGACTTCTGTGGCGGTGCGATCCTACGCGGGCAATCCCTGCCAATTGCGTTACGGCCAGACCACAAAAACATTCAAGGCCAAAAAAGGTCAGGAAATTTTGTGGGACGGCAAAGCGGATTCCGAAATGAAGTTGATTGATCGGGCGTTTTAATTTGTCGCCAGTGCCGCTGTAAAATAAAACCGCCCGCAGTTTTAAAAGCTGCGGGCGGTTTTGAATTTCAATCGCGGTGTTTCAGATTACATCCAGCGCATCGCTTTCGCACGCGGCATATTTTTCCACAAGCCGGTCGTAAATCTTCGCGGCCTTTTTGTCCGGTTGGATTTCACTGCCCGCCACCGGTTTGGTGAAGCCCGCGACAATTTTTTCCCACTTCGGATTTTTGTTGGTGGCCGTAAGCCAGCCGTGCGCCGCCTGCAACGCCGCCCCGAGCGCGGCGCTCTTGGAAACTTCAATTCGCTGCACGCGGCAGTTCATCACGTCGGCCAGCACGCGCAACAATGCGCCGTCGTTGGATGCGCCGCCGGTGACGAGAATTTTTTCCGGCGCGACCTGCATCCATTGTGAATGCAACCGCATGGAAAGCATCTGCGCTTCAAAAACGGCGCGACAGTTGGCCGCCGCATTTTTTTCATCGAGGTTGAAACGGCGGACGCCAGCCTTGTTGCTGCGCGGCACGATTTCCGTCTCGAACCACGGCAGAATAATGCCGTCGTTATTGCCGACCGGCGTAGACGCAACGAGTTCACCAAATTTTTTCCAATCGGAAATTTTGTATTGCTCGCGGATTTTTTCGCGGGCGAGCGAGCCGTTCTTGAAACAGATCAAGGTCATGTAGCCGCCGGTGGGCGAACCAAAGACGTGGCCTTCGCCATTCTCGTCGGTGTGACATTGGTCCATCGTGCCGAAAAATGTGTCGCTCGTGCCGAGGCTGATGGCGACCTGACCGGGCTTGATCAGACCGAGACCGATGACGCTCGCCGGATTATCGCCGGTCCAAGTGGTCGCGAGCGCTTCGGGATTAAGGCCGTATTTGGTGACAAAATAACTACTGACCGGGCCGATAACATGGCCGGATGGCGCGAGCGGCGGCAATTTTTTAACGAGGCTTGGCGCAGTGGCCTTGAGTGCATCGTGATTCCAGTTTTTCCGGCGGATGTCCATCAGGTTCATGCCCGCGCCGTCGCCGAAATCAATCGGCGCAATTTTTCCGGCGAGCAACGACGCCATGAACGAGCTTACCAGCGCGATGCTGGCGGTTTTTTCATAAGCCTTCGGTTCGGTCTTGTAAAATTTGCGGATCTGCGGAACGGTGAAACGTTCGAACGTGTCCGAGCCGGTGCGCGACGCGGTAAATTTGATACCGCCGAGTTTTTTACGAATCTCGGCGCATTCTTTCGTGGTCGAAGAATCCATCCAAATCGGCGAAGTCTTGCGCGCCAAAACGCCGTCAAGATTTTCAACCAAAGATTTTTTCGGATCGAGATTTGCCAGCGTTTCCGTGGCCTTTTCGGTGAGATAAACCGAACCATGTTGCTGGCCGCTACCGCTGACAGCGATGATTTTTCCGAGCGCAACCTTGTCCTTCTTCATCTGCGCGAAGAGCAAATCCAGCGCGGCGGCCCAGAGCAGGGGCGAACTGTGCTTCACCAGCGCGTCGCGATTTGGCAGCACGCCGTGCTTCGTTTTGAACTGCGGCAGCGCCGCGTCGAAGTTGAGCGATTTTTCGTAGATGACCTTGTGTGCGTCGAGGTCAATGACCACCGCGCTCAAGCTTTGTGTGCTGGAATCGAGTCCAAGAAAAAGTTTGCCCATGTAATTTTTGAGATTTGGTTCGCGTCTGACTTGCAGATAATATAGCAATCCATCCAAATGAAAAGCCTGCACTGCCTGTATTCTTCCGCCCTCGCGCTATCCGTCGCGACCACCGTTTTGGCCGCGCCGATTGACCGCCACGCGCTCGTTACGCGCCACGATGTCGTGCTGACGAATTTTGACGCGAACAATCCACTGTCCGTCGGCAACGGCGAATTCTGCTTTACCGTGGATGCGACCGGCTTGCAGACGTTTCCTGAAGCGTTTGAAAACACGACTCCGCTCGGCACGCTGTCGGATTGGGGTTGGCACACGATTCCAAACACGAACGGCTGGGACATTGATAAATTTCAGTTCAAGGAATACAAGGATTTGAACGGTCGCAAAGTGCCTTACGCCGACGTGCCGCATAATTTGCAAACGCCGGAAATCAAATGGCTGCGCGCAAATCCGCACCGGTTGCACCTCGGCCAAATCGGTTTCGTTCTGCGTCACGCTGACGGTTCACTGGCGACGACGAACGATTTGACGGACATCTCGCAGCGTTTGGATTTGTGGAACGGCGAAATCATCAGCCATTTCAAATTCGACGGCGAGCCGGTGGATGTGGAAACGGTTTGCGATTCAAACTCCGACGCGGTTGCGGTTCGTGTAATTTCGCCATTGGTAAAACAGAAACGACTCGCGATTCAAATTCATTTTCCCTACGGCACGGGCGAAGTGAAAACGGCGGACTGGAATCATCCCGTCGCGCATGAAACAATTTTTTCGCAGGATAAAATTAGCGTCGGCCATTTCACGCGCAAGCTGGACAACGATTCTTATGTCGTGGATGCCAAGTGGTCATTGGGCGCAAGCATTACGAATACAGCGAAGCATCAATTTAAAATCGTGCCGGATAAAAAATCGAACGAGCTGGAACTGGTTTGCAGCTTTTCACCAAAAGCAAATTCGCAACTGACAGATTTTGCCGCGACAAAATCCGCCGCACAAGAATACTGGAACAATTTCTGGCAAACCGGCGGTGCGATTGACTTGTCCGGCAGCAAAGACCCACGCTGGTTTGAACTCGAACGCCGGATTGTTTTGTCGCAACACCTCACGGCGATTCAGGACGCGGGCAAAAATCCGCCGCAGGAAACCGGGCTGACTTACAATTCGTGGGAAGGCAAGTTTCACCTCGAAATGCACTGGTGGCATGAGGCGCATTTCGCCTTGTGGAACCGGTTGCCGCTGCTGGAAAAATCCTTGGGCTTCTACCAAAAAATTCTCCCGCGCGCGGAAGCCACGGCGAAAAAGCAAGGCTACGCCGGCGCGCGCTGGCCGAAGATGACGAGTCCCAGCGGTGCAGAATCGCCTTCACCCGTCGGACCATTTTTAGTTTGGCAAGAACCGCACCCGATTTTTTACGCGGAACTTTGTTATCGCGAGCATCACGACCAAGCCACGCTGGAAAAATATCGCGACATCGTCTTTCAGATCGCCGATTTCATGGCGAGTTACGCGACATGGGACACAAACACGAGCCGTTATGTTCTCGGTCCGACGTTGCAGTGCGCGCAGGAAATATTTCCGAAGGACAAAACTTTTAATCCGACGTTTGAACTGACGTATTTCCGCTGGGCTTTGGAAACGGCACAGCAATGGCGACAGCGCCTCGGTTTGCCGCGTGAGAAAAAATGGGACGATGTTCTGAACGGCCTCGCGAAACCAGCAGTCGCGGACGGTAAATATCTTTTCACCGAAACCACGTCGGACAGTTACACAAATCCAAAATGGAATGCGGATCATCCGGCGGTCGTTGGTGCACTGAGTTTTGTGCCCGGTCCGCAGATTGATTTGGCGACGATGCAAAACACGTTCAACTGGATTTGGAAAAACTGGAATTGGCCGGACACGTGGGGCTGGGATTATCCGATGTTGGCAATGACCGCCGCGCGCCTCGGCGAACCGGATCGCGCGATTGACGCGCTGCTGCTCGACACGCCGAAAAATCATTACGCGCTTAACGGTCACGTTTATCAGCGTCCCGGCCTGACGATTTATCTGCCGGCCAACGGCGGATTGCTTTACGCCGTCGCGTTGATGGCCGCCGGTTGGGACGGCGCGCCGAAAAGAAACGCGCCCGGTTTTCCCGACAATGGGCAGTGGAATGTGCGTTGGGAAAATCTGCGCGTCGCGCCGTAGCCAGAATTGGGGATTGCCGCCCCGCATTCGCGTGATTAGCCTACGCGGACAATTTCCCATATTTATTTTCACCTGACATGAGCATTGTTAAATCATTTTCGTTGGCGCAGGAACGCTACGCTTCACTCGGCGTGGATGTTGACCACGCGCTGAAAACTCTTTCGCAAATTCCCATCTCGCTGCACTGCTGGCAGGGCGACGACGTGGGTGGTTTTGAAAACGCTGGTGGCGCTCTCGGCAACGGCCTTGCGGTCACCGGCAATTATCCCGGCAAAGCCCGCACGCCAGAAGAACTCCGCGCCGACCTCGACAAAACGCTGTCACTTATTCCTGGCAAACATCGTTTGAACTTGCACGCGTTCTACGGCGAATTCGGCGGCAAGAAAGTGGATCGCGACGCGATTGAGCCGAAACATTTTGCCAACTGGATTTCTTGGGCGAAGAAAAACGGCCTTGGCCTCGACTTCAATCCAACTTGTTTCTCGCATCCGAAGGCGGCGGATGGATTTACTTTATCCAATGCTGACAAGGGGATTCGTAAGTTCTGGATCGAGCATTGCATCCGCAGCCGCGAAATCGGTGCGGCGATGGGCAAAGCGCTTGGCAAAACCTGCGTGACGAACGTGTGGATTCCAGACGGCTACAAAGATACACCGGCGGATCGCGTTGCCCCGCGCGAACGCTTGAAAGAATCGCTGGACGCAGTTTTCAAAAAACAAATTTCGCCGAAACTGAACCTCGACGCCGTCGAGCCAAAATTATTTGGCATCGGCAGCGAAAGTTACGTGGTTGGCTCGCATGAGTTCTACATGGGCTATGCCGTGAGCCGGAAGAAACTGCTGACGCTCGATGCTGGTCACTATCATCCGACCGAAGGCATCGCGGATAAAATTTCCAGCGTGCTGCAATTCATGCCGGAAATCCTTTTGCACGTCAGCCGCGGTGTGCGTTGGGACAGCGATCACGTCGTGATTCTCAATGACGATTTGCTTGCCATCGCCCGCGAGATTGCGGTGAACGGTTACACGAACCGCGTTCATATCGGTTTGGATTATTTCGACGCGAGCATCAACCGCGTCGCCGCGTGGACCATCGGCACGCGCAACATGATTCGAGCGCTGCTCATCGCTCTGCTGGAAACGCCCTTGATCCGCACGGCGGAAGTCGCCGGCGACCTTACCACGCGTCTTGCATTGCAGGAAGAAGCCAAGACGTTGCCGTTCGGCGCGGTTTGGGATTATTACTGCGAGAGCCAAGGCGTGCCCGTCGGTGACGCGTGGCTCGTGGAAGCAAAGAGTTACGAGAAAACAGTTTTGAGCAAACGCAACTAAACAAAAAATAAAACATGCAACCTAATCCGTTACTTGGTGTCGTCTTTCACTGGCTGGGCGGTCTTGCCTCCGGCAGTTTCTACGTTCCCTACAAAGGCGTCCGTAAATGGTCGTGGGAAACTTTCTGGCTTGCGGGCGGAATCTTTAGTTGGCTCTTCTGCCCGTGGATTGGTGCGTTAGTGTTGTCGAAAGATTTATTTGCCGTGTTACACGAAACACCGGCGCACACATTTTGGATGACCTATCTGATGGGCGCGTGCTGGGGACTCGGTGGTTTGACTTTCGGTCTCACGATGCGCTATCTCGGCATGTCGCTCGGCATGGCCATCGCGCTCGGTTACTGCGCGGCGTTTGGCACGCTCGTCCCGCCGATCGTGAAAGGTGAATTCGCTGACAAGCTGCTGAATCATTCTGGCACGAGTGCGGGCGGACCGATTGTGTTACTCGGCGTGGCGATTTGTTTGCTGGGTATTCTCATTGGCGGCATTGCGGGCGTTCGCAAAGAAAAAGAAATGGGTGCGCAAGCCTCGAGTATCCAGGAATTTCATTTGTGGAAAGGCCTCGGCATCGCGACGTTCTCCGGCATCATGAGCTCGTGTTTTTCGTTCGGTTTTCAATTCGGTGAACCCATCACCAAAATCACCGCCGCGCACGGCACCGGACCGTTGTGGGTTGGTTTGCCGGTCATCGTGGTGATTTTGCTTGGCGGCTTGACGACGAATTTCATTTGGTGCGTTTTGTTGCATATCAAGAACGGCTCAGCGCACCAATATTTGAGTCCGACGGTGAAACCGGTAGCTGGTCATACGGAAGGTGGCAGCGGTCACGGCGAAAAAGTTTCCGGCGAAGTGTTTGAACGCGGCAGCGCGGTTCCGCTGGGCGCAAATTATTTGTTCTGCATCTGCGCGGGCACGTTGTGGTATCTGCAATTTTTCTTCTACCAGATGGGCGAAAGCCAGATGGGCAACTACAAGTTCTCCAGTTGGACGCTGCACATGGCGAGCATCATCATCTTCAGCACGCTGTGGGGAATTTTCTTCAAGGAATGGCGCGGCGCCCAGTCATTCACCAAAAAACTGGTTGTCTTGATGTTGCTGTTTCTCGTTGGCTCGACGGTCATTATTGGCCTGGGCAACAAGAAATCTGCCGATGCCGAAGACGCAGCCAAGGCGAAGATTCAAGCCGTCACACCGGCAGCCACGGACGCTGTTCCCGCTGCGCAAAAATAATTTTTCTGAAAACAAAACGCCGCGCTTCAATTCACTTGAAGCGCGGCGTTCTTTTTAATTTTGCTTTGCAGCTTTGTGTCGGCTGAATTCAGATTTGAAAATCTACCACTGCATTTTTGTCATTCTTGCTCAATACGCGCATATCGAGTCCATCGTAAATCACCAATGAATTCGGCTGCACGCTGTCCATGATAAACACATTGCCGCCGATGGTGCTGCCCACGCCGATAATGGTTTCACCGCCGAGAATCGTCGCGCCGGGATAAATCGTCACGCGGTCTTCGATGGTCGGATGACGTTTTTTACCGCGCAATTGCTGACCGCCCGCCGTGGATTTCGCGCCGAGCGTCACGCCGTGATACAGCTTCACATGATTGCCGATAATCGCCGTTTCGCCGACGACCGTGCCGGTGCAATGATCCACAAAAAAATGCGTGCCGATGCGCGCGCCCGGGTGCAAATCCATACCCGTGCGGGCGTGTGCCCACTCGCTCATGATGCGCGGAATGAGTGCGACATTTTTCAAATACAATTCATGCGCGAGCCGCTGCACGGCGATGGCTTCAATGAACGGATAGGAAACAATAATTTCCTCTTTGCTCGCCGCCGCCGGATCACCGTCGAACGCCGCCTGGACATCCGTCTGTAAAATTTCGCGGATGCGCGGCAGGCTGCCCAAAAATTCCACCGTAAACATGTGCGCCTCGTGCGTTATATCTTTTTTGGCGAGACCGTTCGGCGGCTGGTATTCGAGCGCCTTGCGAATTTCATCTTCCAGCGGGCCGATGAGCGAATCCAAAAGCGCCGCCGTCTCTACTTTGATTTCGGAAGAATGAATCAGTTTTTCGTCAAAAAATCCGGGGAACAGCAGCCGCAGCAAATCGCACGTCAGCGCGGTGACGACGCGCTTGGACGGCAGATTTTTGCCGTCGAGATGATTAATGCCGCCCGCCTTCGCGTAAGACGCGACGAGGTCGTTGGTGAGTTTGGTCACGGTTTCCACGGCGCAAAACTACCACGAAGAGGCCAATAGACAAAGATTTTGTCAGCCACAGAGCCGCAAAGTTCATAGAGGCGGAAACAAGATTATTCCCTGTGCGCTCTGTGGCAAATTTGCTTTTCCCGTTTTCAATTTATTTTACCGAAAACATTGCCGAGCCGTTGCGGCTTGCGGGACATGTCCAGCAATGGTTTAAGGTGCGAGCCGTTGTTATTGGCATCATCGTTATAGTAATAATCCGACCGTTCCAGCGGCCAGAACCAGAGGCTGCCGTCGGCGGCGAGGGCGGTCACGCTGCCCCAGTCGCCCGCGATCGCAATCCAGTCCGCGTGCGTGCCGAGGCGGACGGGACGCGTGTTTTGGATTTGGCGTTCAACGTATTCTCGCGTCCAAGAGCCAGCGATCCATTCCTCACGTTGCGGGCGATGAAAATTCCACAGCCACAGCGAACCGTCGTTTTTGAGCGCGACAATTTTTTCGCCTTCGCCGGCCACAGCCAGCCAATTGGTTTCATTGCCGATTTGCAAATCCGTTGGAAACCACACGTAATTTCCGTAGTGTTTTTTGAATTGCAAACGCATATCCGCCCAGATGCGGAAAGTTCCGTCTTCGCGCACGCCAACTTTGTATTGCAAGCCGTGTGAAATTTGCGCGACGCTGCGAAACCGTTCGCGGTCCAGATGTTTCACCGATTGGAGTATGAAGCCCGGCTCAAGTTCCAACCGCGTTTCGCCATTGGTGGTCCATTCGGTATTGCCCCAAGTCCAGATGCCGCCGTCAGTCTTACGCAGATACGTTCGGTCGTAATACTCAGCGTTTTCATAAATCTTCGCCCAGTTCGATTCCGTTCCCAGCCGATATGGCGTGAACGTTCGCAGTCCCGGCCATTCGTGTTGCTTAAAATCGAAATTTGTCACGCCCCAGCGCCATAGTGTTCCGTCATTTTTGACGAGCAGCGCCGAGGTATAAACAGGCACGAAGCTGTTCCAGTTCGTTTCGGTTCCAAATGGAACGAGGTGCTGCATTTTGTCCTGATTAATCGTCCATTTACCGTTTAGAAAATGCCCTTTTCCCTGCAGCCCTTCCGAAATCCACAGCGAGCCGTTAGTTTTGAGGCCAATCAATTCGCGGAAGGAGCGTTGCACCGACAGCCAGTTTGTGCCGTTGATAAATTTTCCATCGGTAATGTCGGCTTTGACATTGCCGAGTAGCCGGGAAATAGGATTCAAACTATTTTCGTTAGCCATGAAATAGCTCATCCAAATTTTACCATCGGGCAGACGGACGGAAATTTCGCCGCCTCGTGTATTTAAACTTGCGGGATTTGTCTGCGACAATCTGGCCGCGCCGTGCGGTGGTTCGAATGGCGTCAGGTTTTCCCAAACGCGATGATAAATTGCGGAGGTCGCTATCGCGGAAAATAACAAGGCCAGCACGAGCGTGAAAAAATTCTGCCGCCACATGCGCCAGCCGGTGCGGGCGTGCTGAAAATTCCTGAACGTCAGCGCGAGTAAAGTCACTAGCAGCACCGGCACGCCAACGAAAAATGGCAGGGACCCGCGCCACAAAAAATCCAGGTCAAATGCCCGTATCTCTTCCACGACAATCACACCAAAAAATGCGATCAGGATTCCCAGCATCGCCGGCGCAAGCGATTGTAGCGTGTTGCGCGTGAGCGAGGAGACGTAAAAAGAAATCACGCCGAACGCGGCGGCGATGCCCGTCAGCATGAGCGACGGAAGGCTCAATAAAATTACAATAAACGCATTCAGTGCAAATTGTTCCAGAATGCCTGTCGCCCTGATTTTGCCGTGCAGCACATCCCAAGCAAAATTGAGTTCGAATTTGGGAAGAATTTTTGTTCCCTCCAGTAGCAGTGGCATCATCGCGCCCAAAAATACGGACAGAAAAAGCGCGACAAAAAATTTGATCGCGAATTGCGTCCGCCGTTTCACCGGCAGGCAAAGCTGGCTTTCGAGTGTGCCGAGTTTCCGTTCCTCGGCCACCGCCGCGCAACCGACCAGCACCGGCATCACCAGCCATAACATCCAGAAACTTTCCAAAATAAATTCCGTCGTGGATCTTTTTTCAAAATGGCCAAATGTTCGCAGCGCAATCACGCCCAAATGCAGCAGCAGCAGGACAAACGCCATGATGAATTGCGCTTGATGCAGTTGGAATTCCTTACGCCGCAATGCGGCGCGTGGTCTGAAGAGACGCAACGACGCTGTTTTTGAAAACCACGCTGGCAGCCCGCGCATTTTCGGCATGACAATCGTGCCGCCCGACCATTGCACATCCTGCGCCCGCAAAAACAGCCAGCGCGCAAAAAAAATCCCGTGAGACTGTAAAGGCCGAGGACGATCACTGTCAGGCCTTCGACAAAATCGCCGGAAAAATCGGCGAACAATCCGACGACGATGCCCATGAGCACACCTGGCATGAGGAGCGTGAACCAGAACGCCGCCGCCACTTGTCGCAGCAGCAGCACCGTCCACAATCCGCCGGAAAAAACCACCAGCCCAAACATCACCTCACTGACAAATAAATCGTGGAGGCTGGCGGCATCGCTGGGAATCTCATTGGCGAAAAAAATACGGACGCAAACATTTGCGCCAAACCACAAAATGTCGACCACCAGCAGCGCGACCGCGAGCAGCGAGATTTTTGTCTCCCAGATTTTCAGCCGCGAAATCGGCTGCGCGAGCAGATTGGTGAAAGTTCCCGAACTGATTTCAACACCAAATGAATTCAGCACCATCATCACCACTACCGCCGGGCAGGCCACAAAAGGCAGCAAAGACAGAATATCCCTGATGGCGTCGTGATTTCGCCACGGCGAAAGCCAGGTTGAAACGGTCATCACGCAGCCGATAAGAAAACTCGGCAGCAGCAGGCGGATTTCCTTTTTGAGAAATGCGTTCATGCCTTCGCCTTTTTCAAAATGTCCGAGGCCACGAAAATTTCTTCCAGCGACAGCGCTTCACATTTCAATTCTTCCGGAGAATGCGTTTTCAATTCTGCCAATAATTTTTCACTGTTGCCGTCGGCGAGAATTTCCATTTCACGCCCGCTGTGCTTGACGTTTAACGCGCCGGACAAATCGAGTTTCGGCATTTCAGCAAACAGTGCGCGGATTTTGCGGAAACGGTCGCGCGCGGCATCAGCTTCCATCGTCAGCAGATTTTTGCCGCCTTCGATGATGGTGAATTCGTCAATCAAGCCCTCGAATTCAGAAATCAGATGCGTCGAGACGAAAACCGTGCGGCGTCCGGGGTCGCCGGATTGATATGCGCCAATCACAGTCTCGATAAATTCACGGCGCACAATCGGGTCAAGGCCGCTCGTCGGTTCGTCCAGCACGAGCAGTTCCGGTTCCGGACAAATCGCGCCGATAAGTGCAAGCTGCGTGCGCTGGCCCTTCGATAGATTGCTGGTCTTTTGTTTTGGATCGAGTTGAAAGCGTTTCAGCAAATCGGCTTCGATGTCACCGTTCCAATTTTTCCGGAATGACGCAAAATATTCCAGCGTCTCGCGCACGGTCATCCACGGATAAAACGCGACCACGTCCGGCACATACGCGATGCGCGATTTGATGGCGACTTCATCTTTGCGCGGGTCGAGACCAAACACGCGCACGCTGCCGGAATCCGGTCGCAGCAAATTGAGCAAACATTTTATCGTTGTCGTTTTGCCCGCGCCATTACGACCAAAAAAACCGTAACATTTTCCGGCGCGCACGTTCAGCGACAAACCGTCCACGGCGTCCAGCTTGCCGTAACGCCGCGAGAGGTTTTTGATTTCAATGATGGAAGCGTCAGTGTTCATGAGGGTTTAGTCGTTGTTGGATTTTTCCTTCACCTTGCGTTCAAAACTGTCGAGCCGCTCCTTGACGAGCGCGAGAAAAGCGTCGCGATCCACTTGCAGGTGATGCGCGGCGACGACGGCTTCGTCAATTTCCTTGGTCAAAATTTTGGCGCGCGCCGACTTGGTGAACGGCGAATTGCTCTCCTTGAGAAAACAGCCTTTGCCCGGAATCGTCTCGATGACACCCTGACTTTCCAGTTCAGCGTAGGCCTTGGCGACGGTGTTGCGGTTGACGCGCAATTCCTCGGCGAGCGGGCGGATGGATGGTAGCGGTTCACCTGTGCGCAGGCCGCCCGATGCGGCGGCATAACGGATTTGATCTACCAATTGCAGGTAAACCGGTTTGCCGGACTTGAAATCAATTTGCAGGAGCATAGCGCGTGACTGACATAGGACACTATGACAGCCAGTGGCGGTCGTCAAGAGAAAAACTATTGGCCGGGAAAATTGACAAAATTAGGCAAACGGCACCGGGACGCGCTGCGCCTTGAACCATAGTTGCTTGAAGAAAATGGTTGAAGTCTTCTTCAATTGAAGAAACGGCCGCGTGATTTCCATGCGGATTTTCATTGCAATCGTTTTGCGCTCGGAAATTTGAGACGGCTTGCTGGTGCTCTTCATTTCGTCGAAGGCAACGCCATCCTTAAGGTTGGTTCCTTGGATGCAGAGTGCTGGGCAGATTTGATAAATCGGATAATAGCGTCGGGTGGCAGCTTCGTTAAATACTGCAAAATCTGCAGTTAAATCAAGAGTTTGCGTCTGTTCCAGCAGGTCGGCGGCCGCCTGACGGCTCACGATATAAGCCGCCGTCCCGTAATGAATGGAATGTAGGATGGCTGCCGAACGACTCAGGCATTTTTGGGTCGAGCGTGTAATCAATACTCGATGGCCGGTTGTTTCCAGTTTCACCAGATTAGCATCTTTGGGAATCCAGGATTCGTCCGTGACGAAGCGCTGAAATTCCGGGCTGATATAAATATCATCCTCCAAAATGCAGGCGTATTTTTCGTTGCTGGCCAAAAAATCCTCCCATGTTTTCCGATGGATCATGGTGCAAGCCTTGTCATAGCGGGAAATTGAATCGCGGCTCATGGGGCGCGAAAAGTCGCGGCGTTCCAGTCCAGCCACCGTTCGGGCATCCACGGCGGCAATGCGCTGGAACGGCAGACCCACCAACAAATTTTCCATCCGCGACAAACGTTGAGAATGACTATCTAAATTGATCAAATATATTTTCATCGCCTAAAATTTTTTTACTGGGCTGCCGTTGGATTGACAATTTCCAGGATTACGCCGACGACCTGATTTTCAATGATGCCGTTCATGCAACGGAAATCAATCGGACATTCGCGCAAAAAACAAGGCGAACACGGCGCGTGTGATTTGATCAATTGATTTTGCGTATCGCCCGGCAAACCCGGCCCAGTCAATTCCGGCGACGTGCTGCCGAACGGCACGACGACTGGCGTGCCGAGCGCGGCGGCGACGTGCATCGGTCCCGTATCATTCGTGAGCAACACGCGACAACATTTGAGCAAGGCCATCAACTCGCGTAGCGAAGTTTTTCCGGCGAGATTGAAAACTACGGATTGATTTTTGCCGGCGGTCAACTTGCGGATTGCGGATTCAATCTGATTGGTAATGGTCGCGTCACGTTTACCGCCGAACAGAATCCACGCGCAGTTTGTTCGCTGTTGAATTTCCTTGGCAACGGCGATGAATTTTTCCGCCGGCCAGCGTTTCGCCGGGCCGTATTCCGCACCGGGATTCAGGCCAAAAATTGGCGCGGTAATTTTCTCCAGCCCGAATTTAATTTTCGCCGCTTCAATTTCTTCCGGCGTCACGAACAACTGCGGCGCGAGCGGCTCCGCGCTTGCGCCAAGCGCGGCGGCCAAATTGAGATACTCAAAAATTTGATGCGCGGATTTAGGCATTTCCGGCTTCCGGCTTCCGGCTTCCGGCTTCTGCGAAATTAATTGCTGGATTTCAGATTCAGCACGCTTGTGCATTTTCACCGCGCCTGCGCGCGGCGCGACGGATTGCGTCAGGAAAAAATTCCGCCACGGACGCGCGTAGCCGATACGTAGCGGAACGCCCGCAAAAAAAACTTCCAGCGCCGAGCGCGGCGAGTTGGGCAGCACCAGTGCGAGATCAAATTTTCCGGCGCGCAGTTTTTTGGCAATTGCAAAAATGCTTTCACCGGCTTTGAAACCAATGGTTTCATTGATTGCCGGATGCTGCTGCCACAAGTCAGCAAGTTTCGCCTGCGTGAGCAGGGTGATGTGCGCCTCGGGAAAATTTTCGCGCAGGCGCAACAGCGCGGGAGTCGTCATCACGGCATCGCCCAGCCAGTTCGTTCCACGGATCAGAATTCGTGGAGCAGATGGCAGATGGCAGATGGCAGATGGCTGATTCACGCAACTATTTCGGCTGCTAATTTTTCGCGGTGTTTTTCCGCTGGCTTCCAACGGCGGTGAACCCAGAACCAATTTGCGGGATCGCGGCGGATAGCTTTTTCAAATTCCGCATTCACGTCGCGCATGATTTCGGCGCTGGAACGCGGCTCGCCGTTCACGCGTGTCGGAATTTCATCGCCCACTTCGATGCGCCATTTCGCCAGGCCGGTGCGATAGCAGATGGCCGTGTGCAAAGGGCAATTGTAGCGCAGTGCAAAAACGGCGGGCGCGGCAGAAGTCGAACAATCGCGTCCGAAAAATGGCAGGCGCAATCCATTTTTTCCTGCGTGCTGGTCGGCGAGCAGGCCGGGCAGCAGGCCGGTGTCGCTCATCGCGGCGCGCAGTGCAGCAGATTCAGTGCGGCGTTCATAAAAGCGGGTGGTGGAAGTATTTCGCAGCGCGACGAGCAGCCGATTGAGCGTGGGTTGGTTCAAGCCGCGATACGTTGCCGCACATTTGAAGACAGGAACGAATTGGCCGAACCGCGCGTAAAGCTCGAAGTTGCCAAAGTGGCCAATGGCAACGATGCGGCTTTGTGGACCGTCATTATTTTTGAAAACCAAGATTTTTTCGGCGCCGGCAAATTCAAAGTGCGGCAGCATTTGTAGCGGCGTCATCGCGGCGGTCTTGATGGCGCTGGCGTAATTTTCGCCGATGCGCCGAAAATTTTCTTTCGCGATTTCGCGGATTTCCGGCGCGGATTTTTCGGGAAAAGCCTGGGTCAAATTGTCCAGCGTCACATGGCGATAACGTGCGGGGAGGAAAAAAGCGAGTCCGCCACCGGCGCGTCCGAGGCGCGCGACGATGCGAATAGGCAGCGCCTGAATCAGGGCGATGACGCTGCGCGCGAGCCAATAAATAACGATGTTCATCAGCGGAAACAGATTTTGCGGACGCAATCCTGAAAGTCATTCGCACCGGCAACAATTTTGATTTCGACGCGCATGAAATAAAACGGCACGTCGCGCCGGTCAATTTTCGGGAAGCGCACGGCGTCCTTCTGCGTGGTGACGATGATTTCCGCCTGGCGTTTTTTGGCGCGATTGATGGCGTTGAGAATTTCCTGTTGCGTGAACCGGTGATGGTCGGCGAAGCGTTTGGAATAAACAAGTTCACCGCCAAGCTTCACGAGGCTTTGCTCGAAACTTTCCGGCTGCGCAATGCCGCTCAACGAAGCGACTTTTTTGCCCGTGAGCAAATCCAATCCCTTGCGTTCACCGGTGAACACATCTTCAAAATAAAGTGGCTGGTGGATGCACTCAATGACGGCGGCGGTGGAATTTAATCGGGCGATGCGTTCCCGTAATTCCGCCGTTTTACCGTCGCTCTTGGTGATGAAAATGGTGTGGGCGCGCGCGAGGTGCGACGGCGGTTCGCGCAACGTGCCGCGCGGCAGCAAATGTTCGTTGCCGAATGGTTGCTGGCGATCAATCAACACGACATCGTGGCGACGCCCGCGCAAATCCCAGTATTGAAAACCATCGTCGAGGAGCAGTGTGTCGCAGCCAAATTTTTGAATCGCATAACGCCCGCTCTTCACGCGGTCTTTGTCCACGAGGACGACGACGTCTTTCAAATTGGATGCGAGCATGTAAGGTTCGTCGCCGGCCATTTCAGAATCGAGCAAAAGCGATTTACCGTCGGACACGACGCGCGGCGGCGTTTGGTCTTCGCGCAAAAGAATTTTGTTGAGCAGGCGCTGATGGAACGGCGCGGGCTTGGAACGGTAGCCGCGCGAAAGAATAGCGACGTTGCGTCCGGCATCGCGAAGTTCGCGGGCAAATTTTTCGACGACGGGTGTTTTGCCGGTGCCGCCGACGGTGAGGTTGCCGATGGCAATGACTTGCACGCCGAGCGTTGTGTCGCGGAGGATGCGCCAATTGTAAAGCCAGCGGCGAATTTTTACCGCGACTTGGAAAATTTTTGAGCTGCCGAAGAGTAGGGCGCGTGTGAGATTGGCCTTCCAATCGTGGCGTTCCTCAAAGATGACTTGGAGGACAAACGTTTCGAGAGCTTCAATCCAGGCACGGAAAAATTCACGCATCGTGGCTTAATGTGCCAAGTTTGGTGGCAGTTTTGAATTTTTAATTTTAAGTTTTTAGTTGCGGCCAGCCACTGCCGTCGCAACCAAAATAAAAATTTATTCAATTATTTTAATAACCGAGCTTGGCGACCTCCTGCTGCAACGCGAGTTGAAAATCTTTCACGTCTTCGGTAGTTGGCTTGTAGCCTTGCTGCTTGGGCACGACGCCGAGGCGGCCGGTCTGGTCGAGATACCAGTCGGCGAGCTGGCCGTCGCTGAACGCGACTGTGCCGCTAATCATTGTGCCGGGCTTGGTGATTTGATCCACGGTCACGGTCACGTTGCCGCCGCCAGGTGCGGGCGGAACGGGCTGGGCCGTCAACGACGCGGCGGCGGCGACGGGCGGCGCGACGACTTTCGGCGGTTCGGGATCTTTCGGTGTGAGTTTCAAATCGTCCACAAGAAAACGCGCCTCCATATAAGTCAGCTTGAGGCCGAATTCGGCGGCAAGGCGGCTTTGAATTTCCGAAAGTTTGGCCCCGTCGGCAATCCACTTGGTGACGGCGAGTCGCTGAGCTTCATCCAATTTCATGCGCGCAGTCTAATAAAATTTTTCGCGGAATCCAGCTTCAAGCACGCGTGCGCAATTTGTGCGCAGGAAAATTTTATTGCGCAGAGATTGCGCGTTGCGGTGGGTTGATTCATTGGGAAAATCCAAAATTTTATCTGGCACGTTACTTGCGTATGGCGTGGCATCCAGTGGTGCCACGCGTTTGTGCCGCCACGGAATCAACACCAACACAACCAAAGGAAATTAAATGAAACTGAATCGTATTATCACATTGTGCGCGATTACCGCTGCTCTGGCTTTGAGCGTCAGCGACGTTTTTGCGCAAGACAACGGCGGCGGAAATAATGGTGGCGGCCAAGGCGGCGGTCAAAATGGCGGCCAGCGTCGCAATCGTCAGGGCGGTCAGCAAGGTGGGCCGGGCGGTGGAAATTTTGATCCGGCGGCCATGCAGCAACGCATGGTGGACGGCCTTCGCGATCGTCTGGATTTCACCAATGACACGGAATGGGCGGCGGTTGAACCGCTCGTCACCAAAGTCGTGGCGGCCCGGATGGATAGCATGGGCGGCGGAATGCGTGGCATGTTCGGTGGACGCAATCGCGGCGGTCAGGGCGGTCAACCAGGCGGACGCGGCGGTTTTGGTCAGACCAGCCCGGAAGCGGATGCTTTGCAAAAGGCGATTGATGACAATGCGCCTTCCTCGCAGATCAAGGATTTGCTCGCCAAATACAAGGCTGCGCAGAAAGCCAAGCAGGCCAAGCTCGAAGCGGCCCAAGCCGATCTCAAAGCCGTGCTCACGCCCCGACAAGAGGCGCAGGCGGCGTTGCTCGGTCTGGTAAACTAAATTCAAAACGAAAGCTGACGATTCATGGCCGCCACCCCGGTTCAAGATTCTTCGACGAAGCAGTTGCTGGAACGCATGGTTGCGTCCCGGCAACTGTCTTCGCTGGACGCGGACGCACTGCTCCGCGCCCAACCGAACGTCGCGAGTGAGGAAGAAATTCTTCGCTGGCTCGCGACCGAATACGGCCTCGGCTTCACGACGCTCGAAGACGTCGAGCCGGATCGTCAGCTACTTTCCCTTTTTCCCGCGCGCATTTTGCTCAAGGAGGAATTGCTTCCACTCAAGCGCGACAACGGCTCCGTCGAAGTTGCGACCAGCCGCCTTTTCGCCACGCAAGGTTTTGACGCGCTGAAAACTTTGACTGGTTTGAATTTGAAGCCGGTGCTCGCAATCAGCGAAGCCATCCAGCGCGAAATCAAAAAAAATCTCGGCGTCGGTGCCGACACCATCGGCACACTTGAAGAAGAAAAAGGTATTCAAGTCGTTGACGAAAATGCCGAGGGCAACAATCTCGACGACGGCGCGGAGGACGAAGCTTCAATCATTCGCTTCGTCAACCAAGTTTTGAAAGACGCGATTGAACTGCGCGCATCCGATATTCATCTCGAACCGTTCGAGGACGAATTCAAAATTCGCTACCGCATTGACGGTGAACTTCAAGAAGTTCCCGTGCCCGGACAATTAAAACAATTTCAGCCCGCCATCGTTTCGCGTGTCAAAATTTTGAGCCATCTCAACATCGCGGAAAAACGGTTGCCGCAGGACGGTCGCATCAAAGTCCGCATTGATAATGCCGAAGTGGACATCCGCGTTTCCGTGATTCCCATGTTGCACGGCGAGGCGGTCGTGATGCGTTTGCTGCGCCAAAATTCCACGCTGCGCGGTCTTGGCCAGATCGGCATGGCGCAACGCGAATATCAGCATTTCAAAAATGTTCTTGGTCTGCCGCACGGAATTATTCTCGTCACCGGCCCGACCGGTTCCGGTAAAACTTCCACGCTTTACACGGCGCTGAACGAAATCAACGACGCCGTTCGCAAAATCATCACGGTGGAAGATCCCGTTGAATATCAGCTCAAGGGCGTGAACCAGATTCAGGTCAACGAAAAATCCGGACTCACCTTTGCGCGCGGCTTGCGCTCGATTTTGCGCCACGATCCGGACGTGATTCTCATCGGCGAAATTCGCGATGCCGAAACCGCGCAGATAGCGGTGCAGGCGTCGCTCACCGGCCATTTGGTTTTTTCCACGCTGCACACGAACGACGCGCCCGGCGCGCTGACGCGGCTCGTGGATATGGGCGTGGAGCCGTATCTCGTCGCCTCGTCACTCGAAGCCGTGCTCGCGCAACGCCTCGTCCGCGTGCTGTGTCCGCATTGCAAACAGCCTGATACTTCCGAACGCGCGCAGGCGTTCAAGGTGAAGCTCGGGATTCCGGCGAGCACAATAATTTTCAAATCCGTCGGTTGCCGCGAATGCCGCAACACCGGTTTCTTCGGTCGTCACGCCATTTTTGAGTGGATGGACACCAATGAAGAAATCCGTCAGTTGATTTTGAAATCGGCCTCCACCGATCAGATTCGCGCCGCCGCCCGCCGCGACGGAATGCGCACGCTCGCTGAGGACGGCTGGCGTTTGGTCGCCGCCGGCGTCACGACGGTCGAAGAAGTTTTAAGCGTCACCACGGCGAAAGAAGTCGAGAGCGCAACCAAAAATCAATCTGGCGAATCCGCTGCGAGCATTGCGGTTGCAGCGTAATATCATTTTCTCATGCCCACGTTTTCCTATCGCGCGCTGAAGTCCGACGGCAAAATTGCCGAGGGCGTGCTCGATGCTGGCAGCCGTCCTGACGCGCTGCGGCAGATTGAAACGCTTGGTCTGCGTCCGGTGAACGTGGCGGAAAAAATTGGCGCGGCGAAGAAAAATGGTTCGCCCGCACCGTCGTCGGTGGGAAATATTTCCTTCAAGTTCGAGTCCAAAAAAGTTTCCGCCAAGGAACTGGAAAACTTTACGCGTCTGCTTTCCAGTTTGCTCGCGGCGGGTGTGCCGTTGAGCCGTGCGCTGGTGATTTTGCAGAAAGAAGCCTCATCGCCCGCATCGAAAGCACAGTGGAAACAGATTCACGATTACGTCGTGGATGGTTTGTCGCTCGCGGACGCGATGGCGAAATCACCGGAAACTTTCCCGCGCGTTTACGTCGCGATGGTCGAGGCGGGTGAAGCGGGCGGATTTCTCGACGTGGTGCTGGCGCAGATTGCAGAATTTCAATCGCGCGAAAAAGAACTGCGCTCGAAAGTCATGACCGCGATGCTCTATCCGTGCATTTTGCTCGTGCTCGCGCTCGTCGTCCTGACGGTGTTGCTCGTCTTTTTTATTCCGAAATTCCAGCGCGTGTTCGCGAGCATCCACGGCTCGTTGCCCTTGATAACACAGCTTATTATTGGCGCGAGCTATTTGATGCGCACTTACGGACTGCTGGTCGGCGCGGGCTTGGTGGGAATCTTTTTTCTGGTGCGCGCGTGGTTCACTTCTGAAAAAGGTAAACGCACTTGGGAGGGTCTGGTTTTGAAATCACCGCTAGTCGGCCCGCTAATCGCGCAATTTGCGATGGCGCGTTTTTGCCGGATGCTCGGCACATTGATCGGCGCGGGCGTGCCGCTGGTGCACGGCCTAAACGTCGCACGTCGCTCCATTGGAAATCAAATTCTCGTGGACGCTGTCAGCCATTCTATCGAGCGCGTGCAGCAAGGCGGACGGCTTGGCCAAAGCCTCGGCGATTGCAAAGCGCTTTTTTCCGGTTCGACGCTGGAAATGATTTCCGTCGCGGAAGAAAGCGGAAAACTCGACGGCGAACTTGTCCGTATCGCGCTCGTCACCGAAGGCGACCTCGACCGCAATCTAAAAACTGCCGTGGCATTTGCCGAGCCGCTGATGCTGTTTTTGATCGCGGGATTTATTGGAATAATTTTTATTGGTATGTTGCTGCCGGTGTTGTCCATGAGCGAATACATTCACTAACGAAAACACATTTATGAAAATCGAAATCAAAAAAATGATTGTTCAACAAAATAAACTACGCCGCGCATTACATCGCGCCTTTACGCTCGTTGAAATGCTGCTGGTCGTCACCATCATCGGCATTCTCGCGGCGCTGGTGATTCCGAAAATCGCTGGCACAGGTGAACGCGCGCGCGTCACCGCTGCGCAGGCGGACATCAATGGCGGTATCAAATCCGCGCTGGGCCAATATGAAGTGGACAACGGATTTTATCCGAAATCGCTACAGGATTTGATCGTCGCGCCGGGCAACGCGAAGAACTGGCACGGGCCGTATTTTGATCCGCCGAAGCTGCCGATGGATCCGTGGGGCAACAATTACATTTATTATTATCCCGGCAAACACAATGCGAGTTCCTACGACCTGCTTTCAGTCGGGCCGGATGCGAAGGAAGGAACGGACGATGACATTGGCAACTGGACAAAATAATTTTCGCCGATGCGCCTTCACGTTGATCGAACTGATTCTCGTGCTGGCGTTATTGGTGATTATCACGTCCATCGCGGTGCCAGCGATGTCCCGGTTCATCCGTGGCCGCGCGCTGGATTCCGAAGCGCGGCGATTGTCGGCGCTGATGCATGCGGGTCAAAGCCGCGCGGTTTCGGAAGGCATGCCGATGATGTTGTGGGTGGATGAAAAGGCCGGAGCTTACGGACTCGAAGCGGAAACGAGCGGGCAAAACGGCGATGCGAAGGCGGAAAATTTGACGGTGGATTCGACGTTGAAGATTGCGGTTTTGAATTTGGGAACGGGCGCGCAGACGACGTTCAAAAATTTGCCGGCAATCAGATTTTTGGCGGATGGCACGGTGGACGAGACCAGTCCGCAGACGTTGGAATTGCAGGATTCAGCCGGCTCCGCGCGCTGGTTGGTCGAAACGAAAACGCGCACGGGTTATGAAGTTAACAACGTCGCCCAATAAAAAATGCGCAGCGCGGCGCGGTTGTGCGGCGTTCACGCTGGCGGAAGTTTTGGCGGCGCTGCTGTTTCTGGCCATCGTCATTCCGACGGCGGTGGAAGCGCTGCACGTCGCGAGTCTCGCAGGCGAAGTGGCGGCGAGAAAAAGCGTGGCGGCGCGCATCGCCGACCGGGTTTTGAGTGAAAGTTTGGTGACGACGAATTGGACAAGCGGCAACCAGAGCGGCACGGTGACGGAAGGGTTTTTGGATTTTAAGTGGAAGTTGACGAGCGCAACGTGGCCGGAAGATCCGATGCAGTTGCTGACGGCGGAAGTGACTTTTTCCGCGCAGGGCAAAGAGTATTCGGTGAGTTTGAGCACGCTGGCCAACCAGCAAACGACGACGCAGCCGACGACGACAATGAATTCGAATAGTAAAAAGTGAAAATTAAAACGAACAAAGCAAACGCGTTCACGCTGATCGAGATGATTCTCGCGATCGGCGTGGCGGCGATTGTTTTGATCGCGGTGAACGCAGTGTTTTTCACTTCGCTGCATTTGCGCGACGATACGTCGGACATGGTGGACGCGGCTACGCCAATTGATGCGACGGTGACGTTTTTGAAGCGCGACCTGCAATGCGTCGTCACGCCGACGAACGGCACGAGCAAAGTTTTGTCCGGCGGATTTCGCGTGGGCGACAGCATCACCAGCGTCGGTGTGAGCGATCCGGTGGCGATTGAGATGTGCACGGCAACGGGCGCATTGAGCGACAGTCAGCCATGGGGCGACATCCAGCGCGTCACCTATGAATTAAAAAATTCCACCACAGCGGGTGCGGCCGGAAGAGATTTGTATCGCAGCGTTTCAAGAAATTTGCTGGCGGTCTCGACGCCAACGGTGGATGACCAACTCATGATGCGCGGCGTGGCGAGCGTGAAATTTTCCTGTTACGACGGTGCGATTTGGCAGGACGCGTGGGACACGACCAGCGCGTCGGCTGTGAATACTAATTTACCGACGGCCGTGCGCGTGACTATTCAGATGGCTGGAAAAGCCGATGCGCAGCCGGTGGAAATCGTGGTGCCGATTGATTCGGTGTCACGCACGAACATGGTCTTGGCGGCGGCGGGAAATTGAAAATGAAATTGCCGATTACAGAACCACAGATGCATCATCGGCGCGAATGCGCCTCGGTGCTCATCATCGTGCTCTGGATTGCCATCGGCCTCGTCAGCATCGCGTTATATTTTGCGAACTCGATGAATCACGAATTGCGCGCGGCGGACAATCGCGTGAACGGTTTGACGGCCGAGCAAGCCATCGAAGGCGCGGCGCGTTATGTCAGTTATGCGCTCCAGAATTTTGCGACGAATGGCGCGATGCCGGACAACACGGAATTCAAGTGCGAGGCGGTGCCGGTTGGCGATGCGAAGTTTTGGATTATCGGGCGCGACCCGAACGCGGCGAATCCAACCACACCGTATTTCGGTCTGGTGGATGAAGGTGGAAAATTAAATTTGAACAACGTCAGCACAAACGTCTTTCAAAACTTGCCGAACATGACGACGGATTTTGCCAATGCCATTATGGATTGGCGCAGCACGAATGGCGTCGTCTCGCTGGATTATATGTCGCTCGGTTACGAGCCAAAATATGCGCCGTTTGAGACGGTGGATGAACTACGGCTGGTTTACGGTGCAACGCAGGCTTTGCTCGTTGGCGAGGATTTGAACCGCAATGGTGTGCTTGATCCGGGCGAAAAAGATTTGAACAGCGATGGTGAACTGACTCCCGGCTTAATTGAAGACGTGACCGTCTATACGCGCGAACCGAATTTTCATGCGGGCGGCACGACATTGACGAACGTGAACACGCTGACTTCGGGAACGGTGACGCAACGGCAGTTTACCACATTCTTCGATACCTTTTTTAAGGCTGAGGGCGTTAATAGTTCCAGCAGTTTGACGCTGGGGTTGTTCAGAAGTTTGACGACGCCGATTTCGCAGGGAATTCCGACAGGGGCGTTCAAGAACATTGTGGATTTCGCCCTGCGCTGCAAAGCGCTGGGCATGAGTTCCGATGATTTGGCTAAACTTTCCAGCGACGTGACGACGAGCACGAATCTTTATCTTCGCAATCGCGTGAATGTGAACACAGCCAATGCCGATGTGCTGGCGGCGCTCTTCATGGGCGCGAATGTGGATCAGCAAACGGCGGAAAGCGCGGCACAAACGCTCATCAGTTATCGCCAGCAGAATCCGAACAACATCGGTTCCATCGCGTGGATCATTGACGCGTTGGGCAATAACAGTCCGGTCGTCGCGGCTTTGGCCAAAGCGAGTCCCGGCTTGGTAACGACAAAAAGTTATCAATTCACGGCGGACATCGCGGCGGTCGGGTCTTTCGGGCGCGGCTACCGGCGCGCGAAATTCATTTTTGATGTGAGCGACGGTTCGCCAAAAATTATTTTTCGACAGGATTTGAGCCGGCTCGGCTGGGCGCTGGGCGACAAGGCACGGGAAAATTTGGTCGCGAAAGATACGCAATGAAACCTGATTTTAAATTTAATTTCCGCAAACGGAAAAAGCTGACGACGCTGCTCGGCCTCGCGCTCGACGGCAGCAAGCTTGACGGCGTGGTGCTCAAGCGCACGAACGGTTCGCTCGCCGTGCTGCAAAAATTCTCTGCGACGCTCGCGCTCGATCCGCTGACCGCCGCGCCAGAATTGGTCGGTCGAGAAATTCGCAATCACCTTGATGCGGCTGGTGTCCGTGAGCGCGATTGCGTCGTCGGCGTGCCGGTGAAATGGATTTTGACGTCGCAGACGGAACTGCCGCCGTTGCCGGAAGCGGACGCCAAAAGTCTTTTGCAGATGGAAGCCGAACGCGGATTCCATTCTGACGTGGCGACGCTGCAAATTTCTGATTCGCGCAGTCCGCTGGCCGACGGCAAACAAAATGTTTTACTGGCGGGCATTCCCAATACGCACCTCGCGGCGCTAGAAAATATTCTCGCAGCGGCGAAATTGAAGCCGGTCGGTTTTACGCCCGCAATTTCCGCGCTGCAATTTCCTGGCGACGAAAAATCTGCTGGCGTGCTCGCGCTGGCGGTTGGCGAAAGCAATGTCAGTTTGCAAGTGACGGCGAGCGGTGGCGTGGTTGCTTTGCGGTCGCTCGAAGGCGCGGTGGAAGACGAAGCCGGCCGCCGTGTGTTGCACGCGAACGTAGTCGCACGCGAAACGCGCATCACGCTCGGTCAATTGCCGGGCGCATTGCGCGACGCAGTTAAAAGTATCCGCATTTTTGGCCCGCGCGATCTTGCGCAGCCGCTGGCGGATGAATTGGAACTGCGTTTTGAGCCAATGGGCATCAAGGTGGAATTGGTTTCCGCCTACGCGCCGAATGAATTTGGCGTGACGCTGCCGTTGGAAGTTTCGTTGTCAGCGGCGTTCAGTCTGGCGGCCAGATTTTTGGTGGAACAAAAGCCGGCGTTCGAATTTCTGCCGCCGAAGCCGAATCTCATCGAGCAGTTCGTTTCCAAATATTCTTCTGGCCGTTTGCGCACGACGGGCGCGGTGGTGGCGGGTGTGGTGGCGATTATTCTCGGAATATTTTTGTTCCAGCAAATCCAACTCTGGCGTTTGCGTTCGCAGTGGTCGCACATCGCGGCGAAGGTCGGCGAATTGCAGGCGATTCAGGACAACATCCGGCAGTATCGTTCGTGGTATGACGGCACGTTTCCCAACCTCGCGATTTTGCGGCAGTTATCGGTGTCGTTTCCCGAAGACGGTTCGGTGACGGCGAAAAATATCACGGTGCACGATGGCAATACGGTGACGTGCTCCGGCACGGCGCGCGATTACGCGTCACTGTTGGCAATGCAAGCGCGGCTCCGCGCGGCGGACGGCGTAGCCAATGTGCAATTACAGCAGGTTCGCGGCAAAGCCCCGATGCAATTTGTGTTCGCATTCAAATTCAATAACGGAGGCGCGCAATGAAAATTCAAAATCGCCAGCAATTTCTGGTTGCACTGACCATCGCGGCGGCGGGTTTATTTGTTGCGGTGAATTTCATCATCACGCCGTTGGCCGGTTGGTGGTCGTCGCGGCAGACGCAGATTCGCGAATTGCGGGTGCAGGTTACCGACGGCATCCAGATGATTAAGGCTGAAACACGCACGCGCAATCACTGGGCGGATATGCAGGCGAATGCGTTACCGGCGAACACGTCGCTCGCGGAGCAGCAGTTGTTCAAGGCGGTGGACGAATGGTCGCACAGCAGCGGCGCGGAAGTGACGAGTTTGATGCCGCAATGGAAAAATGATTCGACGAATTACATGACGTTGAGCTGCCGCGTTGAAACATCCGGCGATTTGGGCGCGTTGAGTAAATTTCTCTACGACGTGGAGCGCGGGCCGATGGCGGTGCGGCTCGATTCGGTGGAACTTACGGAGCGCGACAAGGATGGTCAACAGTTGACGATGAGCGCGGAAATCAACGGGCTGGCGCTGAACCGGCCGGATAAAAAATGAACATGAAACGCGTAAAAATAATTTTGCTGGCGGCGTTTGCGTTGACGAATGGAATTTGTGTTCGCGCGCAATCAAACGTCGTGCCCGCCGCGTCGGACTACGCGAAGTTTAGTTCGTTCGTCACGGAGCGGAATATTTTTGATCCGAACCGTGTGCCGCACACCACTTACACGCCGCGCGTGCGGACAACGCGGACGACGACGCGCACGCGGACTTCAAATTCCGCGCCGACTTTTTCGCTCGTCGGGACGATGAGCTACGAGAAGGGCTTGTTCGCATTTTTTAACGGGAATAATTCAGATTTGAAACGGGTGCTGCCGGTCAATGCACGCATCGCCGGTTACACGGTGGCGAAGATTGTCTCGGGTCGCGTGCTGTTGGTCTCTGATGACAACAAAGAACAATTGGAGTTGAAGGTGGGTGAAGTGATGCGGCAGGACAGTGGCAAATGGACGTTGTCTGACGCGGGAGAATTGCCGACCGGAACGAGCAGCTCGTCGGCGACGGCCAGTTCGTCGGGCGGTGATGCGGTGGCGCCTTCGTCGGCGCTGAGCCAGAATGATGTTTTGAAACGACTGATGGAATTACGCAAAAAGGAAGAACAATGAAAAAATTAATTTTGAACCTCGTGGCTGCTGGTGCAGCAAGTTGGTTGATTTCCGCTAGCGCTCAACCTGCGCCGGACAACAACGTAAGCAATGATAAGGGTGCGCCGCCCGCAGCGACAGCGGATCAAATGCCGCCGCCGCCGGGTGGAGATGCGGTGCCGGCGAACACGACGCCAGATGCGGGTGGTCCGCCACCAGAGGCTGTGGCTGCCGCTGCTGCTGCTGCTGCCGCTGCTGACGCGTCGGCAACCACGCCCACGCCGGAGGTAAAAAAAGTTTCGGATCCTGTGGTGATTTTGCCAAGCGCGGCAAAGGCAACAGACGAGAACATTGTCTCCGATTTCAATGCGCCTGAAAAATCTACGGGCACGAATAATCCGGACGAGTTGCGACTGAATTTTCGCAACGCGCCACTGGAAATGGTGTTGAGTTATTTGAGCGACGCGGCGGGTTTCATTATCGTGTTGGACACGCACGTCAACGGCAACGTGAGCGTCATCAGCAGTCATCCCATGACGCGCGACGAGGCGGTTGATTTGTTGAATTCCGTTTTGAACAAGAACGGTTACGCGGCCATCCGTAACGGACGCACGTTGACGATTCTGGACAAGAACGACGCGAAGACGCGCGATATTCCGGTGAAGAGCGGCAACAAGCCAGACGAAATTCCGAACAACGCCGAAATCGTCACGCAGATTATTCCGATTCGTTTTGTCGAAGCGCGGCAACTGGTTTCGGATTTGACGTCGTTTGTTTCGCCGCAGGCGACGGTGGTGGCGAATGAAGAAGGTAATTCTATTGTGATTACCGACACGCAGGCGAACATCCGGCATCTGACGGAAATTATCAAAGCAGTGGACGATAGCGCGGAAGCAGAAACGGAAATTCGCGTGTTCCATCTCAAGCATGCAAGTCCGTCAGATGTGGCGAGCGAGCTGGCGAGTATTTTTCCGAGTTCCTCCGGCGGCAGCGGGCAATCACCCATTCGTTTTGGCGGCGGCGGACAAGGTGGTGGGCCGGGCGGATTTTTTGCGCGGATGATGGGTGGTGGCGGTGGTGGCAATGCTTCCGGCACCAGTTCCAACGACCGTGTCAAAAAAGCGACGCAGGTGAATGCCGTAGCCGACGCACGCATTCAAGCCGTCATTGTGACTGCGCCGAAAGATTTGATGGATCAGATTTCTAGCATGATGAATGACCTTGATGTGCCTTCGACGCGCGATCAAAAAGTTTTTGTGTTTCACATGAACAATGGCGATCCGCAGCAGGCGGCGCAGGTATTGCAGGGTATGTTCCAGACCAGCGGTTCACGTAACAGCAGCAGTTCGTCGCAGAACAGTGCGTTGATGCAGCGCGCGCAAAACGCGGCGAGCTCGACGACTTCGTCCAGCGGTTCAAGCGGCTCCAGCTTTGGTGGCAGCACCGGCGGGCGCGCAGGTGGAGGGACGCAATTCTGAACAGGTTAGTTCAACCGGAGAAAAAATTTATGAAGACACACAATTTCAAAAAAATTTGCGGCGGCGCGCTGGCCTTCCTGTTTTGCGCCACACTGATGGTTCATGCCCAAGGTCGCGGTGGTAACGGTGGCGGCGGATTCGGCGGTGGCGGTTTTGGGGGCTTTGGCGGCTTCGGTGGTTTTGGCGGCGGCGGCACTGGCGGCGGAACCGCGCGCAGCAGCAGTTCCACTTCCGGCCAATATAACAACAACGGTTCGGTTGGCAGTGCCACCATCACGGTGGATCCGCAGACGCACAACATCGTGGTCGTAGCGGATGAGGAGACGAGCCAACAAATTAGCAATGTCATTGCCAACCTTGATACGGCCGCCGCGCAGGTGCTCATCAAAGTAGTTTTTGTCGAAGTGCAGGACAACAAAGCATCCGCCATCGGCGTGCAAGGCAGTTACAATGGCGTGAACAATAACTTCTCGCAAATCACCGGCTACGTGACCAATTTCGCCGTGGCTGGTTCGGGCACGTCCAGCACCATTGTCCCTACCAGTGTTAAGCCGGTATATCAGAGCGTGAATGCCGGCAGCGGCTTTGGTCTGCCGCAGTCATTGGCAGGTGCGAGCGGCAGCGGCGGCTTCGCCACTTTTCTTGGCAGTGATTTTACGGCGACGTTGCAGGCACTGGCTACGGCGGGCAAGGCGCAAGTGTTGTCGCGTCCGTCCATTCTGGCGCGCGACGGACAACTGGCGGAAATCGTCGTTGGCCAAAGTGTATATTTGCCAAGCGGCGTTAGTTACACCGCAGTCGGCGGCACGGCAGCCACGGTTCCAACCATCAACGGCAGTTATCAAAACGTCGGCATCCAACTGGATGTCACGCCGTTCATTGGTCAAAACAATTTGGTGCAGATGATTCTTGAACCACAGATCACGTCTATTGACACCTCGACGCCCGGTCAGGTGATTCAAGGTGGCAGCGCGCTTTCATCCGCCGTGTATGCGCCCAACATTAACAAGCGTTCCGCCAACACCGTGGTCGTCACGCCCGACGGTCAGCCGGTCGTCATCGGCGGACTCATTGGCAACAACAAAGCTTCCAACGAAAGTAAAATTCCGTTGCTCGGCGACATCCCCTTGCTCGGTCAACTGTTCAAGTTCACCGCCAAGTCGAACACCAAAAACGAACTGCTTATCTTTCTCACGCCGCACATCGTTCGCATGCCGGGTGAACTCGCGTCTATGACTACTCACGAAACTAAGCAGTCGCAGCTCATCACCAATTCCGTTCCCGAATCGGAATTGAATCATTATCTGGATGCGCTGCCGGTGAAGAAAAATTAAAAAACATTTTTCTCGGCGCCACGGCGACTTAATCTGTTCATGGAATTGAAACGCAGCCAACAATTTGCCGCCGGTCTGCTCGCCGCGACGTGGCTGCTCGTCGTCGGCTGGCAAGTGCAGGAACATTTGCGCGTCGTCGAAGCTGCCAAATCCGACCTTCGCAGTCGCTCACACGAAATCGCCGGCACGCTAAGCGCCGTCACCCACGCGCTCCGTTTTCGTGGCGCCGTTTTTCAGGAACGGCTCGAACCGGTCTTGAGCGAACTCGTCAGCAACCGCACCAGCGTTCTCGTAAAACTGATTTACGTCGGTCTGCTCAATACCGACGGCGATCCCGTTGTGGCCGTCGGCGACACCAATTTGTTTACACACGAAATCAACGGCGAGAGCGAACATTGGTCCGATAATTCGGTGCTGTTTGTTTTGCCCGTCGAGGGCGCCAGCGTCAGCCCCGAAGGTGTGACCAACAATCCTACCGTCGTGCTGCCGACCTTCCGTGACCTGACCAACGGTGCTGCGCGTAACCGCGATTTTCAACGGCGCGACCGGCGTCCGGGCGAAACGAATAGCGTTAGTTTTAATTTCACCAATAATTTTCCACCGCCCACCAACGCCACCGGTGCAGTGGAAATGCCCATGCCGCCGCCAGACGATGGCCAGCGTCCGCCCGATGGTGGCGACCGTTCGCGCGGCGGTAATCGCCGTCCACCGTGGATGCGCGGGATGAGCGATGCCGACTTCAAAGCACTTGCTACCAAACGCGAACTGCATGGACTCGTTCTCGTGATGTCCACCGAAAATTACCGCGCGCTCTGCACGCATGACCTCTGGCTGCGCGGCGTCATCGCCTTTTTTGCCGGCATTTCTGCGCTCGGTGCTGGACTCGCGTGGCGCAATTTAAGGCGCACTTCCGAACTGCAAATTCGCCTCGTGCGCGCGAGCGAATTAAATTCGCATCTCAAGGAATTAAACCTCGCTGCCGCCGGTCTCGCGCACGAAACGCGCAATCCGCTCAATCTCATTCGCGGGCAGGCACAAATGATTGCGCGGTTGCCCGACGCCTCGCCGGATGTTTGTGAGAAATCTAAAATCATCGTGAACGAGACCGACAAAGTCACCGCGCAGTTGACCGAGTTCATCAACTACTCGCGTCCGCGCGAAGTCCGCCGCACGAAAATCGCGCTCACCGCCGCCTGCGCGGAAATCATTCGCACGCTCAGTTACGACATCGAGGAAAAGAAATTGCGCGTGGAAGTCGGCGGCGATCCGCTCGCCGTTGAAGCGGACGAACAATTACTGCGGCAAGTTTTGTTCAACCTGCTCATCAACGCCACACAAGCCGTGAGCGAGGGTGGAGAAATCAAGATTGAAGTCCGCCGCGCGAGTGCCACCGAAGCCATTTTGGAAGTGCGCGATGACGGCCACGGTGTTGCGCCAGAAAACCGTCAGGAAATTTTCAAACCGTATTTCACCACGCATCAAAAGGGCACCGGCCTCGGCCTCGCCGTCGTGTCTCAAATTGTTTTGGCGCACGGCTGGGAAATTGTTTGTCTGCCGAACGAACCTCGCGGCACCATCTTCCGCATTACGCATCTGAAAATCGCGGCTTAATCTTCTTTAGATGTTTTCTCCAGCGATGAATTCGGCAAAGGTTTAGAAGCATTTGCGCCTAGTTTTCTTAATTTTTCTGCTTGGCCAACAAGGTTTCCTGAACCGATATGCAATTTTTTGTCTGCGTCTTCCCACGCTTTGTGCGCGGCTTTAATTGCTGCACCAACCTTCTCTAAATCTTCCATGAACCCGACAAATTTGTCGTAAAGAAATCCACCGCGGTCGGCGATTTCTTTTACATTCTTTTGCTGCTCGGCCAGCCGCCAGACGTGTGCGACTGTGCGGAGCGTGGCGAGCAAAGTTGAGTTGGTGATGAGCACGACGTCGTTATCTAGTGCTTCGGAGAACAATTCTGGCTCGCGGGTGATAGCTGCAAAAAACGCCGCCTCAATCGGCACATACATCAGCACAAAGTCCGGTGAGTTGATGTTGTGGATGTCCTGATAACGTTTCGCGCCGAGTTCCTTGAAATGTTTTCGCATGGATTCTATGTGCTGGCCGAGTCGCGCCTGCCGCACCATCTCGTCTGGCGCGTTTACCGATTCTTCATAGGCGCGCAATGAAACTTTTGAATCGATCACCAGATTGCGTTTCTCCGGCAATTCCACAATCACATCAAGAAACCGCTGATCGCCCTCAACATCCTTCGCGCCGTGTTGTCGATGATAATGAACATCGCGTTGCAAGCCCGACTTTTCCAAAATTTGGTCGAGCATGTTTTCACCCCAATTACCCAGTGCTTTCACGTCACCCTTGAGCGCCTTGGTTAGGTTCGCCGCGTCTGTGCCAATACGGCTAATTTCAGCCTTTAACACCGCGCTGTGTGTGGCGGTTTCGGTGCGCGTGGTATCAAGGCTGGTCTTGAACTCACCGAGGGTCTTTTCCAAAGGCGCGAGCAATTTGCCGAGGTTTTCGGAAGATTGCTGATTGAACCGGCTCGTGTTATCCACAATGAGCTTGTTGGATATGGCTTCAAAATCCTTGCGAAATTTTTCCTGAAGGCCTTCAAGTTGTTGCCGCTCCGTCATCAGGCGTTCGCCGAGTGATTTCAATTCCGAATCCAGTTCGCCATTGCGTCGGCTTAATGTCTGTAGCTGTGTCTGCAAATCTTTTTGCTCCGTTTCGCGCTGTGCGAGTTGCTGGCGCAATTCATTTTCCAGCCGCGCGTCGGCGGGCGCGACGGTTTGTTTGCGCGCGCCCAGTAGCCAGCCAATAAATAATCCCAACGCGCCGGCCATGACAGCGGTGATAAAGATGTAAATTCCAAGTTGCATCAGTGTAATTTGGTAAAAAGTTTCTTCTCGAAGTCGGCTACGAGCGTCCGCTTGCCTTTGACCACAATCTGGTGGCCTTCGGCGCGTAATCGTTTCGCAAGCTGCGCCACGCCGCCGGGATATTTTGGATTCACCTCGCCGCCTAATTTCAGTGTGCGCCAGAAGGGCGTGATGCGCTTTTTGCCTGCGGCTTCATTTTCAGCGGCGGCGTGCGCGGCGATCCATGAAAAAATTCCCGTCGTGATGGGACACGCAAAATTCGTCTGGTGCTTTTTGGCGAGTGCGGCGCGGAGTTCGTTGATGGTGACGACGCGACCCTTGGGAACTTGTTTCATCAGCGCGTCCACTTGACGCGGCGCGGGAATCACAAAAGTTCCCTCGCCCCAGTGCTTCGACAACTTGCCGGTGACGGTGCCGACCTTCGGCAAACCTTTGTCGTCCACCAATTTTTCGCGCCAGGATTTTTTTGCTTTGGCCATTTCAAAAATGCGCCACGACTTCGATTTCCACGCTCGCGCCTTTAGGCAGCGCGGCGACTTGCACGGTGGAACGCGCCGGAAAATTCTCCGTGAAATACTTCGCGTAAACTTCATTCATCGCCGCGAAGTCGCCGAGGTTGGTCATGAATACCGTGCTTTTCACGACGTTCGCGAAGGTCAGTTTTTGGTCGTCGAGAATCGCCTTCACATTTTCGAGCACGCGTTCGGTCTGCGCTTTGATGTCACCGGAAATTAAGTTGCCAGTGGCCGGTTCAATGGGGATTTGTCCGGCGCAAAAAAGTAAATCGCCAATGCGGACAGCGTGATTGTAAGGGCCGACGGCGGCGGGAGATTTGGCGGGTTTGATAATGGTTTTGGTAGCCATAAACGTGACGACCAGTTTTGCGCCTTTGGGCGTGCGGGTCAAGGAAAGCAGCGCGGCGGATTATTTCTCGACTTTGTTTCTGAACGGCGCACCATCGCGGAAATCCAATCGGCTCATTTTTATGAAAAGTGAAGTTCTCCTTTCCATCGTGTTGGCGGCGTCAGCAGCGGGCGGTGGTTACTGGCTGGGTCAGCACCGCGCGCAACCCAGCGCGACTCCGGCGACGAATCAAATCTCCCAAAACGCAGTCGCAGCTAAATCGGCGGATAGTTTGCCGCCGTTGCCGGTAATTCCGGTTGTGGTTAACACGAATACGGCTGCGTCGTCCGCCGCCAAACTTTCGCTGGCGGATATCGAAGCGAAAATTTTGGAGCTAAAAAAGAAAGGTCCGCTGGGCTATGGCTACGATGGCGAGCAGGACATGATGAAGTTGATGCTGGCGATTGATCCGGCGGATATTCCAGCGGTGCTGGCGTTCGCGGATAAAAATTTATCCAAGCAGATGCGCTGGGGTTTTCGTTATCAATTATTGCAACGCTGGGCGGAGGCGGATGTGACGGCGGCGATGGCTTACGCAAATGCATTGCCCGACCGGCAGGAACGTGAAACATCCATCGGCATCGTTGTGGGCGCGTGGGCATCGAAAGACCCGACGGCGGCGGTGGAGTGGGCGAAGCAACTTCCAAAAGGTCAATTGCGTGAGCAGGTTTTGTCGTCCGTGTTGAACGCGATGGCGGGCAAAGATCCACAGGCGGCGTTTGATTTGTGGCAGAGTTTGAAAATTGGAAATTCGGAACGCTGGGGCATGGCATCGCAAATTTTTGCGAACTGGGCGGAGAAAGATCCGTTGACCGCAGCTACCAAAGCGGCGCAACTCACCAGCGCGCGCGAGCGGAATCAGGCTTATGAATCCATCGCGCAAACGTGGGCGCAAAATGATCCACAGGCGGCCGTCAATTGGGTAAACACACTCGCGAACGGCAACGACAAGCGGAACATGATTGCAACCGTCGTCTCAACGTGGGCGCAAAACGATGTGACGGGCGCGCTGGCGTGGGCGAAGCAGTTGCCGGACGGTGCGACGAAACAGCAGGCGTTGGCGGGCATCGGTCAGCAATGGGCGCAGACGGATCCGTCGTCGGCGATGCAGTTCGCGAATGCGTTGCCAGCGGGCAAGGGCAAAACGGAATTGCTCGGCAGCATCGTGAACGGTTGGGTGCAACAAGACCCGGATGCGGCGATGACATTTGTGCAATCACTCGCTGCCGGTCCGGAGCGAAATCAAGTTTTGCAGAATGTCGTTGGATCGCTTTCGTGGCAGGATCCGCAGTCGGCGTTGAAACTCGCGGTGCTGTTGCCGTCTGGCAATCAGCAGGCGAACGCTTACAGCCAAATCGCCAACAGCTACGCGCAAAACGATCCGCAGGGCGCGATGGATTGGCTCAAGACCTTGCCCGAAGGCAACGCGAAACGGAACGCGCTGCAGTCCGTGGGTTGGCAACTCGCGCAAAATGATCCGCAAGCCGCCGCGACGTTTGCGGCCACACTGCCGCCTGGCCAGTCGCGGGATAATTTCATCAACAACGTTGCGAGCCAGTGGGCGCAAAACGATCCGACCGGCGCGCTCGCGTGGGCGCAGACGTTGCCGGAAGGCGAGGCGAAACGAAATGCATTGAACAACGTCAGTGAGCAATGGGCGCAGACCGATCCGCAGGCGGCAATCCAATACGCGCAGTCTTTGCCCGCCGGCAAGACGCAGGAAAGTTTCCTGCAAAATTCCGCGCAGCAATGGGCGCAAAGCGATCCCAAGGCGGCGATGACCATGCTGCAATCCATGCCCGAGGGTGCCGGAAAAAATTCGTTCATGCAGGGCATGATTTCCGGCATGGCAGAAAATAATCCGCAGGACGCGGCCAGTTTGGTTTCCGCGTTGCCTGCTGGTGACGCGCAAAATACCGCTGTGTCGTCCGTCGTTTCGCAATGGTCGCAAAACGATCCGGCGGCGGCGGCGGCGTGGGCAACTTCGTTGACCGGCGACGCGCGCAACAACGCCATCAGCAGCGCGGTTTCCACCTGGTCGCAAAATGGTCCGCAGGCCGCCGGGCTGTGGCTCGCGGCGTTGCCGGACGATGCGACGAAACAATCTGCCGTGCAAAATTACGTCAACAATCTTGCCTACCAAAGTCCTGACATTGCCGCGCCTTTTATCGCGCTCATGACGGATGAGAATCAGCGCAACAATGCCATTGAAAACATTGCGCGCAATTGGCTCCGCACCGATTCTGCCACCGCCACCAAATGGCTGAACTCCACCACGCTGCCGGATAATCAAAAGCAGCAATTACTCAACAGCGCCAACAGCGCGAATCCTAACGAATAACTTTCGCGTCTGCGCGAAAGTGGTTTGCTTTTCATTCGCCCAACCAGCGCGGCGCTGCTATTCTGCGCGGCCAAATAAATGTCTGTTTCGAAACATAGCGCGCAAGCCATCGCGCAATTGAAAGCCGCCGCGGCGATTCTGGAGCAAGCGTCGGCGAATCGCGCGCTGCTCGGTGCGTTGAGTCAGGAAGAACGCACGCGTCTGCTCAAAGCGGCGGGCGATATTTACTGCCCCGATCTCACGCAGCGCCGCAAGCTCGTGAAGGCCACCGTCAAACAGCGCAAGGCCGAGAAGAAACAAAAGGACGACACCAAGCTCAACGAAACCGGCATCCGCAAACTGCGTCGGGAAAAAGTTTTCACCACGCCCAATGTTTTTCCGCCGCTCGATTTCAAACAGGAAGAAGTCCAAGACAATCCCGATTTCCGCGAAGTCGTGGAACCGCAGAATTGCTACATCTGCAAACAGGATTACTCGACCATCCATCATTTCTACGACCAGCTTTGCCCGAAGTGCGCGGAACTAAATTTCTTCAAGCGCACCGAGTCGGCGGATTTGCGCGGGCGCGTGGCGGTGCTCACCGGCGGACGCGTGAAGATCGGTTATCAGGCGGGCATCAAACTGTTGCGAGCCGGCGCGCAGCTCATCGTGTGCACGCGGTTTCCGCGCGACTCCGCGATGCGTTACGCCGCGGAACCGGATTTCAAAGACTGGGGCAGCCGGCTGGAAATTTTTGGATTAGATCTGCGCCACACGCCGAGCGTTGAAGCCTTCTGCAAACATCTGCTCAACACGCGTTCGCGCCTCGACTTCATCATCAACAACGCCTGCCAGACCGTGCGGCGTCCACCGGATTTTTACGCGCACATGATGGAGCGCGAGAACGGGCCGTTGCATGACCTGCCTGCGGACGCGGCGAAACTTCTCGGTGCTTACGAAGGTTTGCGCGGCTATCACATTTTGCCGGAAGCTGGCGGCGCGACGGCTGTGCAAAAAAACGTTTCGCCGATTGCCGGTATCACGCACGCCGCGGCGCTCTCGCAATTGCCGCTGCTTGCGGAGGAACTCGAAGCACAGAAGGGTTTGTTCCCGCAAGGTCAGCTCGATCAGGATTTGCAGCAGGTGGATTTGCGCGACCGTAATTCCTGGCGTTTCCTCATGCACGAAGTCCCGACGGTGGAACTGCTCGAAGTGCAGCTCGTCAATGCCGTTGCGCCGTTCATCCTCAACGCGCGGCTCAAACCGCTGATGCTCCGCACGCCGGAGCGCGACAAACACATCGTCAATGTCTCCGCCGTGGAAGGACAATTTTACCGGAAGTTCAAGACCACGCGGCATCCGCACACGAACATGGCCAAGGCCGCGCTCAACATGATGACGCGCACCGCCGCGGCGGATTACCACGTGGACGGCATCCACATGAATGCCGTGGACACCGGCTGGGTGACGGACGAAGACCCCGCGCACATCGCTGAGCGCAAAGTAGCGGAGCACCGCTTCCATCCGCCGCTCGACATCGTGGATGGTGCGGCGCGCATCGTTGACCCGATCATCGCAGGCGTGAACACCGGCGAACATATCTGGGGGAAATTTCTGAAAGACTACCGCGAGACGGATTGGTGAGGGACTAATCTCTTTAGTTTTTTAAGTTTTACTAAACGGACTTTTGCTTTTTCCAAAGCTCATAAACTTCCTTTAGTCGGCTGTCATCGCCAAATGCGATAGGAATCATCATGGACAAAAGAACCATGCTCATACTCATGACTCCATCAAGCTCTTCACTGGTTAATTGTCGACTGTCAAAATCAGGATTTGTAGGAATATCAATCTCTTGAATCCACCACTTGTCGATTTTTGATAGCATCACAAAAATCCCTTCAAGCAAATCCAAACGAATGATTCCGTCAACTGTGCCAAGAAATCGAGGGATGTCGTGTGTAATTTCATCACGATGCTCGCGAATTTCTGCCGCAAGCAAAACGTCATTCTCCGTCAAAACACCTTGTTGCTGCCACCATAAAGCTGAAGCATTAAAGATATGTTTCTTATCAAGAGATAAAACCTCCGTTTGATATTTTGGATCAAGAAACGGTTTCCCATCTTCAAATCCTGACGAATAAAAATCACGAGGATAGCCAACCAAGGAGTTTTTGAACATTTCGTAAGCTGCGAGGTAGATGCCACCAGCCAGCAAATGTTGTTTAAGTGAATCGGGATTAAGAAATTTTTCCCATGAGGCATTGGCCTTGGTATTCATGACACGTTCAAAATCTTCGCGGCCTGTTTCGAACCGCCGAAGGTGAGTTGCGGCTGGTCGCCGGCTTGCTTGCCGATGAGCTGTTCGCCGAGCGGCGATTGCGGGGTGATGACGAGGATTTCTTTTTTATCGTGGATCACTTCGGTGCCGCCCGCGCGCGGGCCGACAAAATAGAGGGAACTTTCGCCGCCATGTTCCAGTTCCACCAGCGCGCCGATATTGATGGCGTCGCCGGCGGCAAATTTCTTCACGCCGAGCTTCTGGTATTCGGCGATGGCGGCTTCGAGTTCCGCCGCCTGCTTGGATTGGCCGCGCGCGAGGTAGGAGGCTTCGAGGCCGCGGGTGTCGTATTTATTTTCCGGCTTGTTGGATTCGTGCGTGGCTTCGGCGCGGGAGAATTGCGCGGCGCGAAAATAGACTTCCAATTCGCTGACGAGCTTGGCGGTGATCTTCTGGATGATGGCGCGCTTGTTCATGCGGGGAGATTTTGCCACAGAGACACAGATAACACAGAGGAAATTCCTTTCTGAAATTCTCTGCGCGCTCTGTGCCTCGGTGGCTACTTCATCTGAAGTCAAAGATACTTCGCCAAAATCGGTTTCAATTCCGCCACGGTTTTCTTCGGCCAGAATTTCTTGTCGGTGAGGAAGGCGTTCTTCAACGCGGAGTGGGCTTTCCAATTCGGTTCTGCCGGAATCTGCGCGATGGCGGCGGCGACAACTTTCTTCGCCGTGTCGGCATTGCGATGGAGATTGGCGATGATCATCTCGAGCGTGACGTGTTCCTCTTCCTTCCAGCAATCGTAATCGGTGGCCATCGCGAGCGTGGCGTAGGCGATCTCGGCTTCGCGGGCGCACTTGGCCTCGCCGAGATTCGTCATGCCGATGACGTCGTGACCGGCGCCGTGGTTGGCGAGGGATTCGGCGCGCGTGCTGAACGCGGGGCCTTCCATGCAAACGTAAGTGCCGCCGTCGTGGGCGTTCGCGCTGGCGGCGCTGGCGGTGCGTAAAAGTATTTGCCGCAGTTCCTCGCTGATGGGCGCAGCAAACGCGACGTGCGCCACGATGCCGCGGCCGAAGAAGGTGTGATTGAGTGATTGCTTGGTGCGGTCGAGGAACTGGTCAATGACCACGATGTCGCACGGCTGATATTTTTCCTGCAACGAGCCGACGGCGCTGACGCTGATGATCCATTGCACGCCGAGCTTTTTCATGGCCCAGATGTTGGCGCGGTGGTTCAACTCGCTGGGCAGAATGCGGTGGCCGCGTCCGTGGCGCGGGAGAAAAACCACGTCGCGTCCGGCGAGTTTGCCGGTAAGAAAATCGTCTGACGTTTTGCCGAACGGCGTTTTGACCTTTAGCCATTTTTGATTGGTGAAGCCTTCGATGCCGTAAAGTCCAGTGCCGCCGATGATGCCGATTTTATGTTTCGCCATGCGGAACTTTTAACCGTGAAAGCGGCGGAATACACGAACAAAGTTTGTCTGCTCAACGCATTTTTCTCGGCTGGCGTTTGGCGGTGGTTGGATTATTCTCCGCGCATGGAACTCTTCAATAAAATTTTGAAAGCCGCCGTGGATGGTGGCGCGTCGGATATTCATATTAAGGTCGGCACGCCGGTCATTTTCCGCATCAGTCGCGAGTTGATTTCAATTGATTGTCCGATTCCGACCGAGCAATGGCTGAATGGCGTGGTTGACGCCATGACGCCGGTGCACATGAAGAAAAAATTGGAGGAAGACCGCGAAGTGGATTTTTCCTACAACGTCGCTGGCATGGGACGCTTCCGCACGAATGTTTTCCAGCAGCGCGGCACTTGGGCACTCGCGATGCGCCATGTGAAATCTACCGTGCCAAGTTTTGAGCAACTCGGTTTGCTGGAACAGATCAAGGGTCTCGCCGAATCGCCACGCGGCATCGTGATGGTCGCCGGCTCGACCGGTTCCGGCAAATCCACGACGCTCGCCGCGATGATCGAACACGTCAACGCCAACTTCAAAAAACACATCGTCACATTGGAAGATCCGATTGAATTCGTTTTTGAAGACAACCAATCTGTCATCGAGCAGCGCGAAATCGGTTTGGACACCTCAACTTTTTACGGCGCGTTGAAACATGTTTTGCGTCAGGATCCCGACATCATCATGCTCGGCGAAATGCGCGATGCGACTACGTTCACTGCCGCGATGAGCGCAGCAGACACGGGGCATTTAGTTTTTTCCACCCTGCACACGACGACGGCGGCGCAATCCATCACGCGCATTCTGGATTTCTTCAAAGCGGATGACCGCGAACAAATTCGCCGTCAGCTCGCCGGCTGTTTGCGTGGTGTGATTTGTCAGCGCATGGTGCCGACGGTGGATGGCAAAATGACTCCAGCACTCGAAATCATGATTAATTCCCAGCTCATCAAAAAAATGCTGGAGGAAAATCGTTTGGACAAATTGACCGCCGCCATCGAAACCGGCGGCGACGACGGGATGCTCACTTTCAATCAATCGTTGTTCAACTTGGTCAAGGCTGGTCGCGTCACGGAAAAAGAAGCCCTCGCCAAGGCCAGCAATCCGCAAGCGTTGGAAATGAATTTCAAAGGCATCTTCCTCAACGAAGGCGGTCGCATTGTCGGCTAATTGAAATTTGCAGCGAAATTACCCGGTTGACTAATCATCAACCGGGCTTATCGTTTTAAGATGCGAGTTTCCAAGCGAACCGATTACGCGCTGCGGGCATTATTTACGCTGGTGGATCATTACGGCGGTCAGCCGATTCCCATCCGCGAACTCGCGCGGCGCAACGACGCGCCGAAAAGATTTCTTGAACAAATCATGCTCGCGCTCAAGTCGCAAGGCTGGGTGGAAAGTTCGGCGGGCATTCGCGGTGGCTATTTTCTCGCCAAAAATCCGGCCAAAATTACGATGGGTGAAGTGGTGCGGCATTTCGATGGAATCCTTGCACCCATTGATTGTGTTTCGGTCACGGGCTATCAGCGTTGTTCGCAGGAATCGGTCTGCCGTTTCCGCCGCGTTTTTTTTGACGCGCGCAATTACGTCGCCAATCTGATGGATCGGATGACGCTGGCGGAAGTAGCCAAAGGCTTGCCGCTGTCCACCAGCGAAATTTCCACGGGATTCATGGGTGGCGAAGGAATTTAACTTTTTTTCATTTTGACGGTTGACATCTTTTCCATCTGAGGCATAATGACGACAGTAATGGTCGTTATATGGTGCAAGTGAGTAACAATTTGATTCGACGGCACGGTGGTTTTGGAAGCTGATTTGAAGTCGAATTTTTATTTGAACTTAATAACGACTTAAATAGTAGTAATTAAAACATAACCTAAAAAGCCAAACGGAAAACCGTAAGCAAAAATGAAAACGACTAAACTGAAACAATTAATTATCGCCGCCGCCGTGGGAACGCAAGTTGCGTTGCCTGTGTTCGCGGCGGATAGCGCAGTCACCGGCACAAACGGAACTGCGCCTGCGGAAATTGCTGCCGCGCCCGCCGCGAACGACAATTCGGCGCAGCAAGCCGAAATCACGGCTCTCAAGCAACAGGTTGAGGCGCTCGTCCAAAAAGTAAATGCTTTGGAGCAGAAGCCCGCATCGGCGGATCAAACGGCGACCATTTCGGATTTGGATCAGAAGGTGCGCATTTTGCAACGTCAGCGGGAAATTGATCAGGACGCGGCGGTGGCCAAATCCGCGACTGCGCCGAAATTATCGCTGGGTCAAAACGGATTTAGTTTTAGTTCGGCAGACACAAATTTCGTGCTGCAACTGCACGCGGTGCTTCAATTAGACAGCCGCACGTTTTTTCATGATGACAATGCAAAAGGCGTGGATGGATTTTTGCTGCGCCGCGCACGTCCCATTATTTCCGGCACGGTGGCACGGAATTTTGAATACAACTTGACGCCGGATTTTGGCGGCAGTCAGGTGCAAATTTTTGACGCCTACACGATTTACCACGGCGCTCCGGAATTTCAAGTTGAGGCAGGCAAATTCAAACCGCCGGTGGGACTGGAAGCCTTGCAGGCTGACGTGAATACGTCGTTCAATGAACGCTCGCTCGCGACGGACTTGGTGCCCAATCGTGATTTGGGCTTAGCGTTGAAAGGTGAATTATTTAATGGCGCGGCCAGCTACACCGTGGGCATTTTTAACGGTGCGTCCGATTACAATAGCACGGTGACGAATACCTTTTCTCAAAATAGCAAGGCAGTAGACGCGCGTTTGTTTTTCCAGCCGTGGAAAAATTCCGATCTGAATGCCTTGCGCGGCTTGGGTTTTGGTGTTGGCGGCAGTTACGAAAATGATCAGCCGGCGACCAATGCGACCACTGGTTTGACGCCCGGTTATACAACGGACGGACAGCAGAGATTTTACACTTACAACAAAAACGTGGATGCATCCGGCGTGCATTGGCGGCTTTCTCCGCAGGCGTATTATTACTACGGGCCGTTCGGTTTGCTTGGCGAATATGTCATCTCCGACCAGCATGTCAGCAACTACTTGCCCAGCGGTTCCAAAAATGTGGACGTGCACAATACGGCTTGGGAAATATCCGGTTCGTGGTTGCTCACGGGCGAAGATGCGTCATACAGCGGTATCACACCTCGGAAAAATTTCGACCCGCGCCTGAACCAGTGGGGTGCGTGGCAACTCGTGGCGCGTTACGCCAATTTGAATGTGGATGACGATGTCTTCAAGGGTTCCAACGTGAACACGAGTTTGGCGAATCCGACCACGTCCGCCGATGGCGCACAGGCTTTTGCCTTCGGCCTTAACTGGTATCTCAACAAAAATATTCGCGCCAATGTGAGTTTCTCGCACACGACCTTCTCCAGCTATGGCGGCAGCAGCTTTACGTCCAGCAGTGTGCCGGCGCAGGCGGAAAATACTTTGTTCACGCGCATTCAACTGGCGTTTTAATCCAACTTTCTAAAATAATTTAATCGCATGAAAACTTTTTTTAATCTGGGTCTGCTCGCTGCATTCGCCGTTTCGGCGAGCGCTGCGGAAGTAAAATTGCTCAATGTTTCCTACGATCCGACGCGCGAACTTTACACGGAATACAACGCCGCGTTTGCGAAATATTGGCAGGCGAAAACCGGCGACAGCGTGAATGTTTCGCAGTCCCACGGCGGTTCCGGCAAGCAGGCGCAGTCGGTAATCCAAGGTTTGGATGCCGACGTAGTGACGCTGGCGCTCGCTTACGACATTGACGCGATTGCGTCGCAGTCACACTTGCTGCCCGCCAATTGGCAAACGCGTTTACCCAATAACAGCACGCCTTACACCTCGACCATTGTATTTCTGGTTCGCAAAGGAAATCCGAAAGGCATTAAGGATTGGAACGACGTCGTGAAAAAGGGGGTGAGTGTCGTTGTGCCGAATCCGAAAACTTCCGGCGGCGCACGCTGGGCGTATCTCGCGGCTTACGCTTACGCCTTAGAAAAAAATAATCACGATGATGCCGCCGCGCGCAGCTTCATCACGAAGCTCTACAAAAATGTGCCCGTGCTCGACTCTGGCGCGCGCGGTGCGACAGTGACCTTTGCAAAGAATGGCATTGGCGATGTGCTGCTCGCGTGGGAAAACGAAGCGCATCTTGCGTTGAAAGAATTCGGCGCAGACAAATTTGAGATCGTCACACCGTCCTTGAGCATTCTCGCCGAGCCGCCCGTGGCCGTCGTGGACAAGAATGCCAAGCGCCATGGCACGCTGGCTGTTTCGCAAGCGTATTTGAAATATCTTTACTCTGACGAAGGCCAGGAAATCGCGGCGAAAAATTTCTATCGTCCGCGCAATGAAGCGGTCGCCGCGAAATATGCAGGCAACTTTACGCAACTGAAACTCGTCACGCTTGACTCGGAATTCGGTAGTTGGGCGAACGCGCAGAAAACGCACTTCGCCGACCAGGGAGTCTTTGACCAGATTTATCAGTCGCAATAAAAATTCCTCCAATCACCGGTGGCGGCTGGTTTGCTGACCGGCCGCCGCTCAACAAAAAACAAAACTATGACTATCGCCGCTACTCACGAAACCGTTGTCAAATCAACGCGGAAATCACGTCGCTCCATCGCCGAACTGCTTGCGCCGCTGGAGCAGATTGCCGCGACGTCGCCGAATCTCGTGGCGAACTACGACGCGCGCTTTGACGTGGACGGCGAGGAATATGTTTTGCCGCGCTATCTTTTTGTCGGGCCGCGCGGGGGCGATGTGCCGATCCGCGTCGGGATTTTTGCCGGTATCCACGGTGACGAGCCGGAAGGCGTTCACGCACTGATTCAATTCATCAAATTGCTCGAAGCGAAACCGGAACTCGCGACCGGCTACTACCTTTCGTTTTATCCCGTTTGCAATCCAACGGGCTTTGAGGACAACACGCGCCACTCGCGCGCGGGCAAAGATTTGAACCGCGAGTTCTGGCGCAATTCCACCGAACCGGAGGTGCGTTTGTTGCAAGCCGAACTGATTTCACGTTCGTTTCAAGGAATAATTTCGTTGCACACCGATGACACGAGCGATGGCTTTTATGGATTTGCCCACGGCGCAACGCTGACAAAAAGTCTTATTGCACCCGCACTTTCGGCGGCCGAGAATTATTTACCGCGTAACGAAAACCCTATCATAGATGGCTTTCCTGCACGCAACGGCATCATCCGCGAAAGTTACGAAGGCATTCTGAATGCCCCGCCGAAAATCCGTCCGCGTCCGTTTGAAATTATTTTAGAAACCCCCGCCACGCCGTCCGAATTTCACAAGCAATCGGCTTTTGTGGCCGCGTTGCAGACAATTTTGCTCGAATACAACAAGTTCATCGCCTACGCGCCCAATTTGTAATTGGCTTTAGTCGCATTGCGTTCTTTAAAGCGTGGTTGAATGTCGTTAAGTTTGTGAAGTCATGAAAACGATTTCACCAATTGAACTCCAAAAGATTCTTGCCGCCACGCCTTCTGCGCCGGTCATTGACGTGCGGACGCCGGTGGAATTTGCCGAGGTGCATGTCCCGCAGGCGCGCAACGTGCCACTAGATGAATTAAAACCAGCAGCGCTCGGACTATTAAAAGACCAGCCGGTCTATCTGCTGTGCCGCAGCGGCCAGCGCGCGACGAAGGCGGCGGAAAAATTTGCGAAGGAAGGTTTCAACCAACCCATCGCTATCGAGGGCGGCACGCTGTCGTGGATTGATGCTAATCTTCCTGTAACGCGCGGCACAACCAAAGTCATCAGCCTCGAACGTCAGGTGCGCATCGTCGCGGGCGCGATTGTGTTTACCGGCGCGCTGCTGGCGCACTTTGTAAATCCCCACTTCATCTGGCTTTCCGGTTTCGTTGGTGCGGGTTTAATTTTCGCCGGCATCACGGATTTCTGCGGCATGGGCCTGCTCATTGCCAAAATGCCTTGGAATCGCAAGGTCTAACCTAATTTTAGTATCCACTTGACTCGGTTTTAATCGCGCGGCAATATACGACCTGTCCAATAGTTATTTATTTGTCCTTAATTTCTGTGGCAAAAAGCGTGTCTCGTTCCAAAAGAATTCGCGTGTTGCCGGGCTTCAAACTGACGCTCGGCTTCACGCTTTTTTACCTTGGACTGATTGTGCTGATTCCGCTCGCGGCTGTTTTTTGGAAGACGACCACGCTCACCTGGCCGCAGTTTTGGCAGACGATTACCATGCCGACTGCGATGGCCTCGTATCGCCTGACGTTTGGCGCATCATTCCTTGCCGCGCTGGTCAACGTAGTTTTTGGACTCATCGTCGCGTGGGTTTTGGTGCGCTACGAATTTTTCGGGAAAAAAATCGTGAACGCGCTCGTGGACTTGCCGTTTGCGCTGCCCACCGCCGTCGCCGGCATCACGCTCGCCGCGCTCTATTCCAAAACCGGCTGGATTGGTCAATTGCTCGAACCGCTCGGCATCAAAGCCGCGAACACGCAGCTGGGAATTTTCATTGCGCTCACGTTCATTGGTCTGCCATTCATCGTGCGGACGGTGCAACCGATTCTTGAAGATCTCGATCCCGAATTGGAAGAAGCCGCGTCCAGTCTCGGCGCCAACCGCTGGCAGGTTTTCTGGCGCGTGATTTTGCCGATGCTCACGCCGGCCCTGCTCACCGGTTTCGCGCTGGCGTTCGCGCGGGCATTGGGCGAATACGGCTCGGTTATTTTCATCGCGGGTAACATTCCGATGAAAACGCAGATCACGCCCGTCATCATCATGGGCGAATTGGATATGTTCGATTACGGCAAGGCCACGGCCATCGCCGTCGTCATGCTCGTCGTCTCGTTCGTGCTGCTGCTTACCATCAACGTGCTGCAATGGTGGACGAATCGTTACAACACCAACAACCTCGCATGACGCCCGCCGTCACAACCTTTCATACGCCGCATCACGTTGTGCATCGTCACACGACGAGCGAACCGCCGTTCGTTCGCCGCGCGCTGATCGGCGTCGCGTTGGTGTTCTTGAGTTTGTTTTTGTTTTTACCGCTCGTGTTCGTGTTCACGCAGGCTTTCGCGAAGGGAATCGGCTTTTATTTTGAAACCCTGCGCGATCCGAATGCGTGGAGTGCCATCAAATTAACCTTGCTGGCGGCGGCGATTGCCGTGCCGCTCAACTGTGTTTTCGGCGTCTGCGCCGCGTGGGCGATCGCGAAATTTGATTTCCCCGGAAAAAATATTTTGCTCACGCTGATTGATTTGCCTTTCTCTGTTTCACCAGTAATTGCCGGCTTAATTTACGTTTTGGTTTTCGGCGCACAAGGTTGGCTCGGACTTTATCTGAACGCGGACAACCCACATTTTCCATGGCTGCAAAACTGGCTGAATGACCATAATTTCAAAATCATTTTTGCCGTGCCCGGAATTGTTTTGGCGACCATCTTCGTCACGTTCCCGTTTGTTGCACGCGAATTGATTCCGCTCATGCAGGCGCAAGGTCGCAGCGAAGAGGAAGCCGCGCGCGTGCTCGGCGCGAGCGGCTGGCAAACTTTTTGGCGCGTCACTTTGCCGAATATCAAATGGGGTTTGATCTACGGCGTGATTCTGTGCAACGCCCGTGCGATGGGCGAATTCGGCGCGGTGTCCGTCGTCAGCGGAAAAATTCGCGGGCAGACGAATACGATTCCGCTGCACATCGAGGCGCTTTATGACGACTATAATTTCACCGGCGCATTTGCCGTGGCGTCGTTGCTGGCGTTTCTCGCGCTCATCACGCTCGGCATAAAAACGTGGGTGGAACATCAGCAGGCCAAACAGGAAATTTCCAAATGAGTGTCGAAGTCAAAAATGTCACGAAGAAGTTCGGTAATTTTACCGCGCTCGACAACGTTAGCCTCAAGGTCGAATCCGGCGAACTCGTCGCGCTACTCGGCCCTTCAGGTTCCGGCAAAACGACGTTGCTCCGCACCATTGCGGGCTTGGAATTTCCCGACAACACCGGCGAAGCACAGGTGTTATTCTATGGCGAAGACGTGACGCACATTCCCGCGAGCGAACGCAAAGCTGGTTTTGCTTTTCAACATTACGCGTTGTTCCGCCACATGAGCGTGTTTGAAAACATCGCATTCGGTTTGCGCGTGCGCCCGAAATCGACGCGCCCGCCGGAAAATGAAATCCGTGCGCGCGTGGAAAAATTGCTGAAGCTGATCCAGCTTGAGCCGATGGCGAAACGATTTCCCTCGCAACTTTCCGGCGGACAACGCCAGCGCGTCGCACTCGCCCGCGCGCTCGCGGTGGAACCAAAAGTTTTGCTGCTCGACGAACCATTTGGCGCTCTCGACGCGAAAGTGCGCAAGGAATTACGCCGCTGGCTGCGCCAGTTGCATGACGAAATTCACGTCACGACGCTGTTTGTGACGCACGATCAGGAAGAGGCGTTGGAAGTTTCCGACCGCGTGGCGATTTTGCGCGACGGCAAGATCGAGCAGATCGGCACACCAGAGGAAATTTACGACAAGCCCGCGTCGCCGTTCGTTTATGATTTTCTCGGCAACGTCAATTTGTTCAGCGGCCGCGTGAAAGACGGCGCGATGGTGATCGGCGGAACGGAATTTGCAGCGCCGGATGCCGTTGGGGAGCAGGATTCCGAAGCCGTCGCGTTTGTGCGTCCGCACGACATCCGCGTGACACGCGTTGCGAGCGGACCTGCGCTGGCCGCGCTGGTTGTGCGTTCCAACGCCGCCGGGCCGGTGGCGAATCTCGAATTGAAACGGCTC
>Ga0164297_10000297_pt1 | contig 63950 bp, 56 predicted proteins | sample GEODES058metaG_FD_113539 | JGI IMG/M metagenome (GOLD analysis project Ga0164297, IMG submission 113539) | Dystrophic lake water microbial communities from Trout Bog Lake, Wisconsin, USA - GEODES058 metaG | ecosystem: Environmental > Aquatic > Freshwater > Lake | place: USA: Trout Bog Lake... | reverse complement strand
CGCCGCTACGCTGCGCTGCGCGTCTGGGGTTGTGGAGGGGGGCGCTATCGCGGATCGAAGGCGATCCGCTGTCGCTTTCGTCGCCGCTACGCTGCGCTGCGCGTCTGGGCTGGCTGGGGGACCTGGATTCGAACCAAGGATGCCCGGGTCAGAGCCGGGAGTTTTACCGCTAAACTATCCCCCAATCGCACGGCCAAAGCGGCCTTGACGACGGGAGCGCGCGATTACCACGCGTCTGCTTCACACGCAATCCTGTCACACAGCGGAAATCGTCCTTGCCCTCCCCCATATAGGGCGCGAACATCACCTCAACGTTTTCACCAGGGCCCACATGGTCAACGCCGTCCCCATCGAACAGAGCTCACCGCCGGACGCGCGCGACCGGTGGCAGCAGCCGATGTTCGCGGCCATCGACCTGGGGACCAATAACTGCCGGCTGTTGCTGGCCACGCCATCCGGGGATGGGTTCCGGGTGCTGGACAGCTATAGCCGGATCGTCCGCCTCGGCGAGGGACTGCACGAGACCGGTCGGCTCGGGCCGCCGGCGATGGACCGTGCCATCGCCGCACTGCAGGGCTGCGCCGGCCGGTTGGCACGGCGGCCCCTGCGCGGGGTGCGGGCGATTGCCACCGAGGCCTGCCGGCAGGCGGCGAACGGCGCCGAGTTCCTGGCCCGCGCGCGGCTGGAAACCGGCTTCGATATCGACGTGATCTCCACCCGCGAGGAAGCCGAGCTCGCGGTCGAGAGCTGCGCGCCGCTGCTGCGCGATGGCGGGCGGCGGGCGCTGCTGTTCGATATCGGCGGCGGCTCGACGGAACTCGCCTGGGTGCGCCTGGTGCTGAACGGACTGCCGGAACTGATCGGCACCGTCTCGCTGCCGATCGGGGTGGTCACGCTGGCCGAACGCTACGGGCCGGCGGCGCAGACCGATGACGGGTTCTGCGCCATGGTCGAGGAAGTGGTCGAGCGCATGCGCCCCTTCGAGCAGGTCCACCGCATCAGCCAGGAAATCCGCCAGGGCGGCGTGCGCCTCGTCGGCACCTCCGGCACGGTGACCACGCTCGCCGGCATCGCGCTCGACCTGCCGCGCTACAGCCGGCCGGCGGTCGATGGGGCGGTGCTGACCTGCGGGGCGGCGACCGCGGCACTCGACCAGCTGCGCGCGCTCGGACAGGCCGGCCTTGCCCAGCACCCCTGCATCGGCGCCGACCGGGCGGAATTCGTGCTGCCCGGCTGCGCCGTGTTCGCGGCCATCCACGCCCTGTGGCCGGCCAGCGAGATCGTGGTGGCGGACCGCGGACTGCGCGAAGGCATGCTGCTGAGGATGATGCGCGGCGAACGGGTGCCCCGGCCGCCGCTGCGCCGGCAACAGGAACGCACAGCCCCCCCGGCGTGATCGCGTTTCACCTCCGGGCCGCGACGCACTAGACTGTCCCCATGACCAAACCGCCCTCCCGCCCGAGCAACGACCGTGGCCTGTCGGTCAACGTGCGCACCGCGAAAAAGCGCAGCGTCGCCTCCGCCGCCTGGCTGCGCCGGCAGCTCAACGATCCCTACGTCACCGCGGCCAAGGCCCAGGGCTGGCGGTCGCGCGCGGCCTTCAAGCTGATCGAGATCGACGAGAAATTCGCGCTGCTGAAACCAGGCCAACGCATCGTCGACCTCGGCGCGGCACCCGGCGGCTGGACCCAGGTGGCGGTGCGCAAGGGCGAGGCGGCCAAGGTGATCGGCCTCGACCTGCTGCCGATCGACCCGATCCCCGGCGCGACCTTCATCCAGGGTGACTTCAACGACCCCGATATGCCCGCCCGGCTGATCGAGGCGATGGGCGGCAAGGCGGACCTGGTCCTGTCAGACATGGCGCCGAATACCACGGGGCATGGCTCGACCGACCATATCCGCATCGTCGCCCTGGCCGAACTCGCGGTCGACTTCGCGCTGCAGATCCTGGCACCCGGCGGCGCCTTCGTCGCCAAGGTGTTCCAGGGCGGCAGCGAACGCCAGGTGCTGGACCCGCTGAAAAAACACTTCGAAACCGTGCGCCATTCCAAACCGCCGGCCAGCCGGAAGGAAAGCAGCGAACTCTACGTGGTGGCGACGGGATTCCGGCCGGGTTCGTAGGGAACGGCAAGATTGAGGCTCCGCCGGCTTGAGGCCGATCGGTCAGACAGCGTGAAACGCGTTCTTCTTCAATAGCTTGCTTGAGCGCGATCGCTTGAGGCCGATGGGTCGGAAAGCGTGAATCGCGCTCTTCTTCAATAGCTTGCTAGATCGTGATTGGTTTGACCCAAACCAATCACGATCTAGAGCGCGATCGCTTGAGGCCGATGGATCGGAAAGCGTGCATCGCGCTCTTCTTCAACAGGTTGCTACATCGTGATTGGTTTTACCTGAACCAATCACGATCTAGGTGCCGCCGTTGCGGCGGGCGGCGACGGTTCGGGCGCGGGTCATGGCCTGGTCGGCGAGGAGGACACCGGGGGCTCCGGCGTCGAGGCCGCCGATGTCGAGGACTTTGATTGTCCAGGTATTGCAGGTGAAGAAGCCGTTGTACGTGGGGGTTGCGCCATAGAAGACGTAGCCGGGGAAGGCGCCGTCGGAGATGTGGTTCAGTCTATCCGAGGGGTCTTTTTCCAGGCTTTCCCAGACGTAGTCCGCCATGCGGTCGAGTTCAGCCTGGGTGACCTTGATCGGCACCATTTCGTCGTGGGGCAGGACGATGGGGGGGGCGTCGGCAAGGGCAGTGGTCATCATGATGCCGGGGCCGGGGAAGACGGCGACGACCATGTCGAGGACGTCGGCTTTCGGTTTCTGGGTATAGGTTCGGCCGCCGAAGCCGAAGGCCATGTAGGCGGCGTCGGGGAAGATGGCGCGGAAGCGGGTGAGCGGGCCGGTGATGTCCTTGGTGGGGAGGGCGACTTCGGTGTGCCAGTCCTTGGCGAGGACGTAGATGGTGCGGTCGAGCGGGGCGGGCGGGTCGTTGGGGGGGGCGACGGGGGCGGCGCATGCGGAGAGGAGCGCCGCCAGCAGCAGCGCGAGGAAGGTCGGGCGGGTCACGGGGTGTCGGACTTCTCGGGCAGGGCGATGCCGGCGAGGGCCTGCCAGACACGGATGACGAAGGCGTCGTCCTTGGCGCCGTGGCCGCCGGCGGCGGCGGCGAGGAAGAGCTGGTGGGCCGAGGAGGCCATGGGCAGGGGAAAGGTGAGGGCGCGGGCCTGGTCGAGGACGATGCCGAGGTCCTTGACGAAGATGTTGACCGCCGAGAGCGGGGTGTCGTCGCCGGCGAGTATGTGGGGGACGCGGTTCTGCCACATCCAGGAGCTGCCGGCGGAGGAGGAGATGACGTCGAAGAGGGTTTGCGGATCGGCGCCGGCGCGGATGCCGAAGGCGAGGGCTTCGGCGGCGGTGGCGATGTGGACGCCGGCGAGGAGCTGGTTGACCATTTTCACGGTGCTGCCGATGCCGACCTGGTCGCCGAGGCGCCAGACCTTGCCGGCGATGGCGTCGAGCACGGGGCCGGCCTTGACGAAGCCCTGGGGGGGGCCTGAGGCCATCACAGTCATCGAGCCGGCGTGGGCGGCGACGGAGCCGCCGGAGACCGGGGTGTCGAGCATGATGAGGCCGGCGGCGGTGAGTTTGGCGTCGAGCGCGCGGGCGGCTTCGGGGGCGATGGTGACGCAGCAGAGGATGACGGTGCCGGGGGCGAGTTTGGCGGCGCAACCGTCTTCGCCGAAAAGGGCGGCGTCGGCCTGGGCGGCGTTGACGACGAAGACGACGAGGGCGGCGATATCGTCGGGGAGTTCGCAGGGACGGCTGACGGCGTGGCCGCCGGCTTCGATGAATTGTTCGCGGACGGTTTCGCGCAGTTCGCAGCCGTGCACCTCGTGGCCGTGCTTCACCAGGCTGAGGGCGGCGCCCATGCCCATGGTGCCGAGGCCGATGATGCCGATCTTCATGCAGCTGTGTCCTTGTTCTCAGGCATCGCGAAACCGTTCGACGGCGGCGACAAGCGCGCGGCGGATGCCGGGTTCGAGCGCGGAGTGGCCGGCGTCGGGGATGATGGTCAGGCGGGCGGTGGGCCAGCGGGCGGCGAGTTCGATCGCGGTGCGGGGCGGGCAGATCATGTCGTAGCGGCCCTGGATGATTTCGGCGGGGATGATGGCGAGGCGGTCCATGTGGACGAGCAGGCCGCCGGGGGGGAGGAAGAGGTCATGGGCGAAGTAGTGCGCCTCGAGGCGGGCGAGGCCGAGGGCGGCGCGGTCGTTGGCGAAGGACATGGCCGTGTCGGGGCTGGGCAGCAGGGTGCTGCAGGAGCCTTCGTAGAGCGACCAGGCGCGGGCGGCGGGGAGGTGGATGGCGGGGTCGGGGTCGGAGAGGCGGCGGAGGTAGTTGCCGAGGACGTCGGTGCGTTCGGCTTCGGGCAGGAAGGAGGTGAAGGCGGCGTGGGCTTCTGGGAAGACCATGGCCATGCCGGTCATGAACCAGTCGATCTCGATCGGGCGGCCGAGGAAGATGCCGCGCAGGACGCAGCCGGCGACGCGGTCCGGGTGGGCCTGGGCGTAGGCGAGGGCGAGGGTGGAGCCCCAGGAGCCGCCGAAGAGGAGCCAGCGCTGCACGCCGAGGTGGCGGCGGAGGGTTTCGATGTCGTCGACGAGGTGGGGCGTGGTGTTGGCGATCATGCCGCCGAGCGGGCGGGAACGGCCGGCGCCGCGCTGGTCGAAGATGATGACGCGCCAGTGGTCGGGATCGAAGAAGCGGCGATGGACGGTGCCGGCGCCGGCGCCGGGGCCGCCGTGGAGGAAAAGCACGGGGGCGCCGTTGGGGTTGCCGACCTGCTCCCAGTACATGACGTGTCCGTCGCCGAGCGGCAGCATGCCGGTCTCGAAGGGAGCGATATCGGGGAACAGGTCACCACGGGGCATGGGGCGGAGTGTACACACCGTTGCGGTATGGCGAAACCGGCCATGCGTGGCGAAACGGCGTCGCTTCGCCTAGGGTGGGATGATGGAACGCGTTTGGATCGGGATCGGCGCCTTGTTCGGGCTTGCCGCGGTGGCGATGGCGGCGGTGGCGGCGCATGGGCTGGCGGCGCGGCTGGACGCGGCGGCCTTGGCGGGGGTGGGCAACGCGGTGCAGATGCAGGGGTGGCACGCGCTGGCCCTGCTGTTCTGCGGCCTGTGGGCGCAGCGCGGCGGCGTGTTGGCGCATGTCGCGGCGGGATGTTTCGTGGCCGGGCTGCTGTTGTTCTGCGCCGGGGTCTATGCGTCGGCGATCTTTGCGGTGCGGCTGGGCATCGTGGCGCCGGCGGGAGGGACGCTGCTGATGCTGGGCTGGGGGAGCCTCGCGTTGTCCGCGGTCGCCCGGCGTAGATGATCGCCAGCGCCTATCTGGCGCCGGAGGGGCTGGAGACGGTCCTGGCCGGGGAGTTGGCGCGGGCGGATCGGCGGATCACGCGCTGGCATGGGCAGCTCGCGCTGTCGCCCGATCCGCCGGTGGCGAGTGCGTGGGCGCTCGATGTGTGGACGGCGCCGCGGGAGATCGCGGTGGCCTCGATCAAGACGGCGGCGGGGTCGCTCAGGGCGATACAGCGCAACTGGTCGGCCTATGCGGTCGATCATCACCGGCGGATGGCGCTGATTACCGAGAACCTGCCGCCGGTGAAGGCGCGGCCGCTGAACTTTCCCGAGGCGGCGCCGACGGGGCATCTCGGGGCGTGGACGCTGCTGACGCCGGACCTGATGCTGGCGAGCCCGACCAAGACGAGCCCGTTCGTCAATGGCGCCTGCCTGTTTCTGGAGGACCGGTTCGGGCCGCCGAGCCGGGCCTATCTGAAACTATGGGAGGCCTGCACGCGGATCGGGGCGTGGCCGGTGCCGGGGGAGAGGTGCCTGGATCTGGGCGCCAGTCCGGGCGGGTGGACCTGGGCGATCGCGCAGCTGGGTGCGGAGGTCACCGCGATCGACAAGGCGCCGCTCGATCCGCGGGTGGCGGCGATGGCGGGGGTGACGGAGCGCCGGGATTCGGCGTTCGGGATGGAGCCGGAGCCGATCGACTGGCTGTTCAGCGACATCATCGCCTATCCCGATCGGCTGTATCCGCTGGTGCTGCGCTGGATCGCGGCGGGAACGACGGGGCGGATCGTGTGCACGATCAAGTTCCAGGGCGAGACGGATCACAGCGCGGCGGAGGCTTTCGCCGCCATTCCCGGCGGGCAGGTGATGCACCTGTTTCACAACAAGCACGAGCTCACCTTCGCCTGGCGGAGGCCGGCGGAGGGGGTTTGACCCCCCTCCCCGTTTGGATCAGACGCTGATCTGGTCGAGCGTCTTGCCGCCGTGCTCGGGCACGAAGAACCAGACGCCGACGCCCATCAGGACCATGAGCGCGGGAATGGTCATGAAGGAGGCGTAGAACGAGCCGGTGGTCTGTTGCAGCCAGACGGTGACGAAGGGCCAGAGCACGAAGCCGACGAGCCAGGCGACCGCCCACACCACGCCGTTGGCGGCGCCGCGGATGCGGGTGGGGAAGACTTCGGCGGTGATGGTCATCGAGGGCCCCCAGAAGCCGAGGAAGCCGATGCTCCAGAGCAGGCCGTAGACCCAGAGCAGGGTGTGGTCGCGGGTGTTGGCCCAGAGGAAGATGAAGATGGCGCCTTCGACGAGCATGGCGATGAAGGCCATGCGGCGGCCGATGCGATCGGCGATCCAGCCGGAGGCGAGCAGGCCGAGGAAGCCGACGATGCCCCAGCAGGTGTAGAAGAGGCCGTATTCGGAGGTCGGCCATTTCATTTCGGCGTTGAGGTAGTAGGCCATCCAGCCGCCGACGGTGCCGTAGATCGCGGTGCTGCAGCAGGCGACGAAGATGGCGACCAGGGTCGGCTTGATGAGGTCGGGCGCGAAGAGCTGGCTGATCGGCAGCTTGTCGGCCTTCTTCTGCCAGTTGGCGTCGGCGTCGCTCAGCACCTTGCCGGCGGCGCGCTCGGCGGCGATGCGGGCCTTGCGGTCCTGGGTTTGCACCCAGTAGGGCGATTCAGGGCATTTGGCGCGGACATAGACGGCGAGGAGGGCGATGAGGCCGGGGATGCCGATGGCCCAGCGCCAGCCGTAGTCGGCCATGACGAAGGTGGTGATCAGGCCGGCGGTCGCGGTGCCGAAACACCAGGTGCCGCGGTTGATGCTGAGGATGCGGCCGCGCAGGTGGGCGGGCCAGGTTTCGGCGACCAGGAGGGAGCCGAGCGCCCATTCGCCGTTCAAGGCGAAGGAGACGAGGATGCGGGCGATGATAAAGAAGGTGAAGCTCGGGGCGAGGGCGACCACCGGCATCAGCAGCGAGAACATGGCGATGTTGATCGCCAGCAGGCTGCGCCGGCCGTATTTGTCGGCAAGCCAGGGCCAGAAATAGATACCGGGAATGCCGAGCAGGAGGATGATCTGTCCGGCGCTTCGCCAGGTGGGGATGTCGACCTGGAATTCCTTGAGGAAGTAGGGGACAGCCAGTCCGAACAGGATGCCGTCCATGCCGTCGAAGGCCCAGCCGAGGCCATTGGCGACGGCTATGTGGTAGTGGGTCTTGCTGACCTTGGCCGGATTGGCCGCGTTGCGGTAGGCCTCGGAGACCATGTAGCGCTGCTCGATGGGGCCAGGAACATGGCCCACGGCAGCTTGCGCCGTCGTCGTGCTCATCGTCGCGTTCTTCCCTATGCGGAGCCTCCCTGGGGGACCCCGGTCTTATCGTTGTGCCTGCTTGCTGCCGGCTGGGAGCAACGCTAGCGCCCCGTGCGGGTGTTGCGCAATGCAACTGTTGGCGGGCGCGCCGCCGGCGGCGGGGCGGCGGAGGATCGGCGGCGCAAGTCAATGCGTCGGGCGATGACAGACGGGTCGTTTCACGGCGATTTGAACGGCAGTTCAATCAAATTCGCGGCATCGTTAAATATTCGCAAACTCTATACGTGACAAATAACGATCTTATCACTTAACGATTCTCACGTTTAAAAGATTCGTCAAACTTGTTCTTGTTGTCCGTGGTAATTCTCCAATACCCATGATGGCGAAACAGCACACGGGCGGAGAACTCTCATGGCGATCGTCACAGTCAGCGGCGGCAATGGCACGTCGGTTGCCGTACCCATCACGTCGCAGGCCAATGCGGTCATCGCGCAACAGTTGCTCGATGCCGTCTCGCTCGGCGTCAATGCCGGCACGATCAAGCCCTATACGGTGACGGGCGGGGGCCAGGTCGTGCCGCCGCCGGGTCCGTCCATGATGGTGCTGACCGGGCCGGGGGCGGCGACCATTCCGGCGACGACCGGCGTGGTGGTGGATAATTCGCCGGGCCTCGACGTGCTGTTCGGCGGCGGCGCGCCACAGCAGCTGGTGGTGTCCGGCAATGGCGGTATCACGTATTTCGCCAATTCCGGCTCCGGCACGGTGATTGCCGGCGGCGGCAACAACGCGATTTTCGTTGGGCTGGCAGGTGGGCCAGGTGGTGGCGACGACCATGAAGGGGACTGGAACCATGGCGGTGCGCCGGGGTTCAGCGCGCCGTTGCCGAGCAGCCACCTTATCCTGACCGGCGCCGGGGATGACCGGATCATTATTGGCAGCGGCGACGCGACGATCGGGGCGGGCGGCGGCACCAACATGATCCAGCTCGGCAGCGGCCAGGCCTCGGTGACGACGACGGGATACGACATCATCTTCGCCGGCAGCGGCAGCGCGACCGTCGATGCCACGGCAGGGAAGGCCTTCGTGCAGGGCGGCGCGGGCGCTCTGTCGTTCATCGGCGGCGCGATCGGATCGACGGTGCTCGGCGGCTGGGGTCCGGTCACGGCAACGGGCGGCGCCGGTGGCGGGCTGTTCGTCGGCGGCGGCGCGGGGCACAACATCCTGATCGGCGGCACCGGGGCGAGCACGCTGTTCGGCGCGGGATCGGGCGATCTGCTGATCGGCAACGGGGCCGGTGGGGATTACCTCGCGGCTGGCCAGGGCAACGAGACGCTGGTGGCCGCAGGCGCGGGGGCGGCGACCCTGCGGGCCGGTTCGGGGAGCGATGTCATGTTCGGCGGCGCGGGCGCCGATACGCTGGTCGCCGGAAGCGGCCACGCCACCATGGTCGGCGGCGGCGGTGGCGACAGCTTCGCGTTCACCAAGGGCGGCGCCGGAGGCGTGGACTGGATCGCGGATTTCGCCAAGTCCAGCGATCTGCTGGTGCTGAACGGCTATGGCAGCAATGAATTCGCCAATGATCTCTCACACGCGATCCAGACGCCGGGCGGCACGACGGTGACCCTCAGCGACCATACCGTGGTTACCTTCGCCGGACTGAGCCTGGCGGATCTGAAGAGCATCACCGTCATTGCCAGCGGCGGCAACAATGGCTGTGGCGGCGGAGACGACGGACACGGCGGTGGCTGGCATTGAGCCGACCGGCGCGACGGATTGACTGCCGGGCGCGGTAGCGGGCCGAGACTGCTCGGCCCGATGCCGCGCTACAGCCCGCGAAAGACCGGCTTGCGCTTTTCGACGAAGGAGCGGGTGGCTTCCTTGAAGTCCTCGCTGTTCTCGGCTTCGCGCTGCATCGCTTCCATGCGTGGAACGTCGCGCTGGGCACGTTCAAGGCCGAGCTGGGCGATGAAGAACTTGGAGGCGCGGATCGAGAGCGGCGCGTTGGCGGCGAGCGTCTCGGCGTAGGCGATGGTGGCGGCCTCGAGCTCCTCGGCGTCGAACACGCGGTTGATCAGGCCGATGCGCAACGCCTCGTCGGCCTTAAGGCGGCGGGCGGAGAACATGATGTCCTTGGCGACGCTGGGACCGACGAGATCGACAAGTTGCTGCAGGCCGTCGGGCGCGTAGGCGATGCCGCGGACGGCGGCGGGAACGCTGAACTGGGCATCGGCGGAGGCGAAGCGCAGGTCGGCGTTCAGGGCCATGCCGAGACCGCCGCCGAGGCAATAGCCGTGGATCATGGCGATCAGCGGCTTCTCGAGATCGAGCATGCGGCGGCGCAGCTGGCCCGGCACTTCGCGGGCGCGGCGGGCGGTCTCGGCGTCGGCGCGGGTGGTCCCGAAGCTCTTGATGTCGCCGCCGGAGATGAAGGCCTTGGTGCCGGACCCGCGCATGATGACGACCTTGATGGCGGGGTCGGCGGCGTAGGCCTCGATGACGGTCAGGGCATCCTCGGCCATGCCGGGGGAGAGCGCGTTGAGCTTGGTGGGATTGTCGAAGATGAGCCAGCCGATGTTGCCGCGGGTTTCCGCGCCGATCAGTCCGGAGGTGAGGTTCATCGTTTCGCTCTTGTGGTTGCCGCTGCGGGCAGGCCTCTCACGTGCGTCCGGTGGCGTCAACTGTGGGAGCGAAGGGGCGGACGGCGGCGAGCAGGTCCGGCGTGGGCGCGAGGACGGGGCCGCGGCCGCTGTCGGCGGGGGGGACCAGGATGACGCCCCAGTCATGGAGGGTGCGCAACGAGGCCTGGGCCGCGGGGTGATCGAGGAGGGGCTGGTTGAGCGAGGGGGCGACGATGACCGGCGTGCGGCGGCCGATCGCCTCGGCGGCGACGGAAAGGGCGAGCGTGTCGGCGATGCCGTGCGCGAGCTTGTTGAGGGAGTTAAAGCCGCAAGGGGCGAAGAGCACGACGCCATGGGGCGGGCGCGGCAGGATCGCCGGGTCGAAATAGGACTCGACGAGGCAAGTGCCTTCGACCTGGGCGAGGTCGCGCGGGGCGACGACGCGGGCGGCATTCGGCGTCGGGATGGCGATGACCGCGCGGAAGCCGAGATGCTTCAGGCCGCGGAGGATATCAGGACAACGGGCCGCCGTGGCGGCGCCACTGAGGATGAGATAGGCGGTGTCGAAGGTCTGGCTTCGCGGCGGCTGGTCTGAGGACATCGCGCTGCTCTCCGTGGTGGCGACCGGCGGGGTTATGGCCCTACACGGCGAGTCGGCGGAGGGCGGCTACTTGAAACTGTCGAGGATGCGGATGACGGCGGGACCGCCGACGATGAGGAAGATGGTGGGCATGATGAAGATCATCATCGGCACGGTCATCAGGCTCGGCAGTTGGTTGGCGCGCTCTTCCAGGCGCACCAGGGAGTCGTTGCGCAACTCGGTGGCGACCAGCCGGAGAGCCTGGGCCAGGGGGGTTCCGTAGCGCATGGTCTGCGACAGGGTGGTGACGACGGAGCGGACGCTGGGCGCGTCGATCCGTTCGGCGAGATGGCCGAGGGCGACATCGCGGCTGGGGAGGATCTTGAGATCGGCCGAGGTCAGCGCGAGTTCCGCGGCGAGTTCGGGTTGGGAGCGTTCGAGCATGGCGACGATGCGATCGAGGCCGTCCTCGAAGGAGAGGCCCGCCTCGACGCTGATGACGAGCAGTTCGAGAGCGTCCGGGAGGCCTGAGACGACGGCGTTGATGCGCGAGAGGATGCGGCGATCGAGATACATGCCGGGCAGCATCCAGCCAACCGCCGCCGCGACGGCCATGCCGATCGGCGCTGCGAGGTGGAGCATGTCGGGCGGTGCCATGGCGGCGGCCGCCAGGTAACCGGCCCCGGCCAGAACAAGGCCGATAGTGCAGCGCACGAGAAGCCAGACCACCTCCGCCCGTTCCGCCTTTACACCGAATCCGGCGAGCAGTCGCGCCGCCTCGCGCTGTATCTTCATCGCGCCGTTCTTCGCCGGCTTGCGGATCAAGGGTTCCAACACCGGCTGCGCGGCCATGCGCGTGAGACTGCCATTGCCACGGACCAGGTCAACACGCTTGGCGATGGCCAAGCGCGTCATCCGTGCGCTGTACAACATCAGGAGAAGACCGAAGGCGCCCAGCAGGAGCCCGAGCGACAAGAGCGCCGCACCACCGAGGACGGGAAGGGAAAGGTCGTCAAACGTCATCGGTCGACCCTCCTGTATCAGACGTTCGTCACGCTGCGCAGCATCTGCCGCATGGTGAGGAACCCCACGGTCAGGCTGCCTATGGCAAGCACGCCGACGAGGTTGCCGCGGGGATCATCGACGAGGGGGCGCAGATAGTCGGGGCTGACGAGGAACAGGATGCCGATGACGAGGAACGGCATCGCCCCCAGAACATAGGCGGACATGCGGACCTCGCCGGTGGCGGAGGCGGCTTTCTGGCGCATCGCGCGGCGCTTGCGCATGACCTCGGACAGGCTTTCGAGCGTGGTGGTGATGTTGCCGCCGGTGGCGCGTTGGAGGGCGACGGCGATGGCGAAGAATCTGAAGTCGCCAAGTCCGATCTCCTCGGCAGCCGCGGTCAACGTATCCTCGAAGGTGATTCCGATGGCCATGCGGTCAGCCATACGGGAAAATACCCGGTTGAACGGGGGCGCTGCTTCGTTGCCGATCGATCGAATAGCCGACGCGATCGGCAAGCCGGCCCGCAGCATCCGGATCGCCATGTCGATGGTATCGGGAAAGACGGCAAGGAAGCCTTGCTCAGCCGCACCTTGCTCGCGCGCGAGCCATAGGCGCGGCGTCAGGAAGGCCGCGCCTATGGCTGGGATGCAAACGCTCATCGGCAAATGCAGGCCGCTGTGCAACACCATCCAGACAACCCCGATGCCAATGGCAGCGGCGACGCACAACGTCATAATGCCCGCGCTCAGGCCCCAGTCATGCGCGAAGCCGATCGAAATGAAGCCGCGCATATGGGCGGCCAGCCGGAGTTGCCAGAGCGGAGGAGATCGCACGCCGGGCACATCCTCCGGCTGAGCCGAGACACGGTCGGTCCCGACGACCAGGGCCTGGTGGGCCTCGATCTCCTGGCGGGTCTGGCGCGCCTGGAGCAACAGCAGCAGCAGTGTGATCGCCACGCCGGTGAGGACCAGGAGAATGAGCGCCGAGGTTGGCAGGTCGAAGGTCATTCCACCCGCTCCTCGCGCGGCGTCAGGGAGGCGAGGAAGGCATCGGCGAGGCCGAAGTAGTCCAGGCGGGCGAGGAAGCGCGGACGGACGCGGCTTGATTCGAACGTTCCGCGCAGCGAGCCATCGGCGTTCTGGCCGGTGAAGCGGTAGCTGAACAGTGTCTCAAGCGAGAAGACGTCCCCCTCCATGCCGACGACCTCGACGATCTCGGTCACGCGGCGGACGCCGTCGCGCATGCGGGCGGTCTGCACGATGAGGTCGATGGCGCTGGTCATCTGAGCGCGGATGGCGGCCATCGGCAGGTTCACGCTGGCCATCAGCATCATGTTCTCGATGCGGGCAAGGGCATCGCGCGCGGTGTTGGCATGGACGGTGGACATCGAACCATCATGGCCGGTGTTCATGGCTTGCATCATGTCGAAGGCTTCGGAGCCGCGGACCTCGCCGATGATGATCCGGTCGGGCCGCATGCGCAGGGCGTTCTTGACCAGGTCACGCTGGGTGACCTGTCCCTGGCCCTCGATATTGGGCGGCCGGGTTTCCAGCGTGACGACATGGGGCTGCTGCAACTGAAGCTCGGCGGCGTCCTCGATGGTGACGATGCGCTCGGTCGGCTCGATGCGGCTGGACAGCGCGTTGAGCAGGGTTGTCTTGCCCGAGCCGGTGCCGCCGGAAATGATGATGTTCAGGCGGCATCGCGCGGCGATCTCGAGCGCGCGGCCCATCTCGGGCGTCATCGTGCCGATCTGGGCGAACTTCTCGAAGTTCATGGTGCTGCCGAAGAATTTTCGGATCGAGATGCTCGGACCCTTGAGGCTCAGCGGCGGCAGGATGACGTTGACGCGGCTGCCATCCATGAGGCGGGCATCGAGCATGGGGCTCGACTCGTCGACGCGCCGACCGATGGAGGAGGCGATGCGCTGGGCGACGTGAAGGACGTGGGCGTTGTGGCGGAAGCGAATGGGTGTCAGCTGCAGCTTGCCCTTGCGTTCCACGTAGACCATGTGCGCGCCGGTGACGAGGATATCGGATACGGTCCTGTCCCGCAGCAGAGGCTCGAGCGGACCGAGTCCGACCATGTCATCGACGATTTCCGTCGACAGCATCGCCTGCTCTTGTCGGTTGATCAGCAGCTTATGCTCGGTTGCGATCTCGGAGACGAGGTCGCTGACGCGGGTGGAGAGTTCATCCCTCGACAGGCGTACCGCGACCGCCGGCTCGATCCGTAACAGAACCTGATCGCGAATGAGGTCGGCGTTGGGCGAACTCTGCTCGCGCTGCGGTTGCACCGCGGGCGGGGCCGCCGGCGTGACGGGAACCGACGGCGCCTCGGCGGAAATCGCGGCGCTGTCGCTCAGCAGGTTCTTTTTGCCAAATTGGATCATTGTCTTTTGAACATGTTAAGGAGGGAGAATTTCGGCCGCGTGGATAGTTCCTCCCCCGCGAGTTGCCGCAGAAGCGGCTGGATGGCCTTCTGGAAGGCCTGTGACTTCAGCAGACCGCGGACGCCCAACCGGGACGCCGTGGCGATCTCGCGCGAGGAGGGGATCACGATATCGGGTGGCGCGCCGACAGCACGCGAAAACTCCGGCACGGAGAGGTCACCGATCGAGCCTCCCTTGTTGAGGACATGGATCGTCATCCGCTCGGCGCTGTTCGGGCCCAGCTTCTGCCGCCAGCGCGCGACATCGCGCGCGGAGACGAGGTTGCCGGAACTGACGAGCACGACGGTGCCGGGCAGGTGCAGATCGTTCATGATCTGCGGCGTGATCTCGGCGGGGATGTCCACGATCACGTAGCGGTAGCGGCGCAGCATGTGTTCGAGCAGGGTCAGCACGGCGGTCTCGTTCAGGATGACCAGCGAGTCGATCGCCTCGAGGCCCGCGAGCAATCCCATCCGCTCTCCGACCTTGATCATGGCGCGCTCAAGGAAGAGCTCATCGATGCGCTCCGGATGGTCGAGCGCTTCCCTGAGGGCGTGGCTGGGGGCGACGTCGAGTTGCAGCGCGCAATCGCCATATTGCAGGTCGAGATCGATCAGGCCCACGCGGCGTTTGCTCACCTCGGCGAGATGCCAGGCGGTGGCGGCGGCGATCGTGGTCGCGCCGGACCCGCCGCGCAGCGAGACGACGAAGACGAGCTTGCCGGTACGCGACGTCGTCTCTTCGGTGCTGCCGGTGAGTATGGCGTGGCAGGTCTGCACGAGCTGGGTGCGGACCAGAGGCTTGACGTAATAATCCGTGACGCCGGCCGCCTTCAGGTCCCGGTAGACGCCGATATCGTTGCGATCTCCGATCACCACGACGCCGGTTCCCGGCTCACAGACGTTGGCGAGTTCGCGCACATGGGCGAGAGGGTCGTCGAAGCCCTGGACGTCGACGATGAGCAGGCGGGGGGAATGGCGTTCGCGGAAGACGTTCACCGCGGCGTCGATGTTGGCGTTGGTGAACTCGGGGTTGGGAACCGCGAGATCGCTGAGGCACTGGCGAATGACGCCCTCGGAGTCGCGGTCGCGGACGAAGACCATCGCTGTTTTGGGCAGCGACGCCAGCGGGACGGCGGAGAGCGAGGTGGCCATCATGTCCATTGCGGCCTCCTATCCGCCTGCCCCGGGAATGACGATGGCGGGCGCCGCACCGGCCGCACCATGGCCGTTGGCCGCCTTGCCCTGCTGATAGTTTTCCACCGCTTTCGTCGCGTGCTCGCCGTCGGCCGGCCCGATGGGGCGGCCGTGCTCGAGATCCTCGGGGCGTTCCGCCATGGCGCGGATGTTCATCGTGTTGGCGCAGCCGAGGCCGACCGCGTCATCGCCGACGGTGCGGTTCAGCGGCGTGTCGGTCCAGCGTGGGCAGGGCTGCGAGAGGATCGGCCGGGGCAGCATGGCCGCCGCGGAGTCAGCGCGGGGGGCGCAGCCGGGGAGAAAAGACCCGAGGGCCAGAAGCAGCAGCGGCGCGCACAAGGAGACATTGCGGGACATGACGGTTACTCCAGGATCAGGCCAGCGGCGCCGCGCAGGCGCGGCATGGCGAGCGCGTTCGAGGCTTGCGGGCCGCTGCGGGCGGGGGTGGCCGTCATCCGGCCGCCGAGGATGCGCTCGATGTCGTTGGCGAAGCGGACGCCCTCGGTCGGAACATGCAGGTCCTCCGGCCGGGCCACGGGCCGCACGAGGATGGGGGTGACGATGATGACGAGCTCGCTCTCGTTGCGCTGGAAGCTGCTGGAGCGGAAGAGGGCGCCGAGGATGGGCACCTCGCCGATGCCTGGCAGGGCGGTCAACTGGTTGGTGCCGCTGTTCTGGAACAGCCCGGCGATGGCGAAGCTTTCGCCGCTGCCCATTTCGACGGTGGTTTCGGCGCGGCGCACGGTCAGGGCGGGGATCTCGACGCCGTTGAGCTTGAGGTCGCCGACGGAGGTGAGCTGACTGACTTCGGGCTTGACCTTGATGCTGAGGCGATTGCCGTCGAGCACGGTGGGGGTGAAGTCGACGCTGACTCCGAAGCGCTTGTATTCGATCGTCACGGTCTGGCTGCCCTGCGGGACGGGGATGGGGAATTCGCCGCCGGCGAGGAAATTGGCGGTTTCGCCCGAGCTGGCGGTGAGGTTGGGTTCGGCCAAGATCGTGGCCAGACCCTCCTGGTCGAGGGCATCGATCAGGGCGGAGACGTTCACCTGCCCGTTGTTGCCGGTGTAGGCGGCGCCGATGCTGCCGTAGGCGGAGGTCGAGGCACCGCCGTTGAAGGTGCCGAAGCCGCTCATGGTCGGACGGCCGGTGAGGACGCCGACGGCGAGCGAGCCGCTGTTGAACAGGCTGCCCCAGTTGACGCCGAGCCGGCGGTCGATGTTGCGGGAAACCTCGGCGACGCGCACGCGCAGCGTCACCTGGGTGCTGGCGTCGATGGCGACGGAGAAGTTGAGCGCCTGCTTCTCGCCGACAAATTGCTTGGCGGCGGCCTTCAGCTTTTCGGCGTCGCGCGGCGAGCCGACATGGCCGGAGACGGTGATGCCTTCGGGGCCATCGGTGACGGTCACCTGGGCCGAAGGGACTTCGAGGCGGAGGGCGCGGGCGATGTCGCCGGTGGGGCGGGTGACGCGGACGGCGTAGCTCGCGGTGACGCCGGTTTCGCCGATGGCGAAGACGGTCGTGGTGCCGAAGCGCTTGCCATAGACGAGGACGCTGGTGGAGTTGGCGATCTGAATGTCGGCGACGTCGGGGTTGGCGACGAAGACGGTCTTGGCGGGTTCGGGCAGCTGGATCAGGCGCGCGTTGTCGGTGTCCATCACGATGGGCGCGCTCTGGCGGATCTGTTGGCCCTGGGCGGGTTGGACCGGGGTGGGTTGGGCCGGGGTGGGTTGGGCCGGGGTGGGGGCCACTTTGATGGCCGCAGCGGGCGTGGGTTGCGCGAGGGCCAGCGTCGGCAGGGCGCCGAGGAGGAGGGCCATGAGCCCGGCCGCGGGTAAGCGAGGGGGCACGAGGCGGCTGGCCGATGTCAGGATGTTCATTTCGCATCTCCCGGGCAGGCGATGAGGCCCGCGCTCGTGCTGCAGCGCTTTTCGATCCGCGCGCCGTGGATGACTTCGATCGCGTGTGGCCGATCGACCGGGGGCGTGTCGGCGACGATCGCGCTGCGCAGCGCGGGCGAGACGTCGGACGCCCAGAGCGGGGTGGAGGGGGCCGGCGGGGTCGCGTTGGCGACCTCGCGGCCGCGCAGGGCGAGCTGGATCTTGCCGAGCTGGTCCGCCACGAGGAGGATTTCACCCTGGCGCTCGGTGACTTCCAGGGTCACGGTTTTCGGCGCTTTGAACTCATTGGTCGAGGACGGCAGAATGGCCATCGCCGATTTCGGGGCGACGTTGAAGGTCTGGTCCTTGGCGATGACGCGAAGATCCCTGAGGACGGTTTCGCCGACGGTCTTGTGCTGCTGGTCGTCGCCTTTGACGCTGAAATTCTGGGTGAGGATGATGTCCACCCGGTCGCCGGGCAGGACCAGGCCGGCGGTGCCCTGGGCGGCATCGACGTTGACGGTGACGGCGCGATAGCCGGGCGCGAGGGTGGCGACGAGGAAATCGCGATCGCCGGGTTTCACCAGGGCGCTGAGGCTGAGGGGTTCATGCATGGCGAAGGGACGGTTGGTGACGGAGCCCGTCAGGTCAGCTTCGGAGGTCTGGCCGCGCAGAATGTTGGCGCCGGTCGCCTCGGCGGCCGGGATATCGGTCCATGCCATGTCTTCGAGGCGGAGCAGGGTGCCGGGCGGGATGGCGTGGGCGGCGGTGAGGACGCTGCGCGGGGGCGGGGCCTTCTGCGCCACCTCGCTCATGGCGGTCGGCTGGCGGAACCAGGCGACGGAGAGCAGCACGCCGCCGGCGAGGGCGAGAACGCCGAGGACGAAGACGATGATTCTGGCCATGGCCGCTGCCTCCTATGACAAGACACAGGCCGCGCCGCCGAGCATGGCGACGGCGTAGGGCATGGGGGCGCCGCTCAGGATGCGGCGGCGCTCGCGGCTGACGAGGCGCGCCAAGGACGTGCCCGCCGTGGCGGTTTCGGCATCGGGGCGCGCGGTCCAGCGCAGAATCCGGCGGGCGGCGAGATAGAGGCAGGCCAGGATGCCGCCGGCGATGGCGATGGCGAGCAGCAGCCTGGCGACGTCATGCGGGGCGACCAGGAGGGTCGTCGCGGGGATCATCTTGGCGTCGCCCCAGCCGATCACGCCGCGGCTGGCGAGCCAGCCGAGGACCAGGAGCGCGACGCACCAGATGGCGAGGCTGGCCAGCGGGACCGGGGGTTCGGCGATGACGCGGAGCGCGAGGCCCACGGCCATGGTCAGGAGCACCAGCTTGTTGGGAATGATGCGGTCGGCGATGTCCGTGATGGCCGCGCCAACCAGACATGAAGCGGCGATCGCTTGAAGCAGCCAGATTGTCGATGACCAGGACATTGCAGGTCCCCCTTGCCGTATGGATTTTGTCGCTGCCGGCGACCGGCCTTGGCTTCACGGGGGAGGCGGCAGGAATGAGTCTGAAGACTACGGACGCGGTGCTTGCTCTGGAGGCCGTGTGGTTATCGCCAGAACGCGCACCGCACCGAGTTCGATGGTATCGGTAGAAACCCGCACCGGGATCGCGCTTCGCGCATGAACGAGGATTACGCTTTCATGCATCGATCGGATCCTATCCGCCGGCCACGCCCGGGAGGGCGGCGCGACCGGTAACCCGATCCCGGCTAGCGCGGGTCTTTCGTCACTTCGCGACGGCGGCGGCAACGTTGTTGAACGTGCCCGACAGGTTGCTACCGAGGGTCGTCACAGCGGCGACGATCACGACGGCGATCAGGGCGGCCAGGAGGCCATATTCGATCGCGGTCACACCCTCTTCGCTCTTGACGGCGCGCCAAGTGGCAAATTTTGTATAAATACGTAGCATGACACTCTCCTTTTGTATGGTAAGTATTAATTGGTCGTTCTATTGTATTTTAGCGGGCCGTGTTGTTCCCCGGCTCGAGTAGTATTGAATACCCAGGACTTGATTGCAACATTGATTTAGATCAACACGCGTGGATTCTTTTTCAAGGTATTTATCGGCATCCGGAGAGCGCGCGCTCAGGCAGCCCGTCCCGGCGAAAGGATACGCAGATGACCAGACATATGCAGAGTCGTTGCGGACAGACCCGGTTGCTCCTGTGCGGCCTTGGACTGCTTGTTGCCCTGGCGGGATGCGCGGCCGATGTGCCGCAAGGCGGGGCTGGCGGCACGGCCGGCACCAGCGACGTCGCGGCGCCCGCGTCCGGGCGGGAGGCGATGAACCTCCGGCTCGCCCGCGCCGCCCGCAATGCCGGCGATATCAATGGCGCGGTGCAACTCTATCGCAGCCTGACCGATGGCCGCTCGCCGGTGCCGCAGGCCTGCATCGAGCTTGGCGATATCCTGGCCGATTCCGGAATGTTCGATGAGGCGATCGATGTCTATGGGCATGTCGATCCCGCTTCGGCCCTCGGCCTGGCCGCGCAGCTTGGCGCGCTCCGCGCCCACTTCCAGCTGGGCGAGCCGGCGAAGGCGCTGGAGTTCGCCGATCGCGCCCGCGCGCTGGCGCCGCGCGATCCGCGGGTGCTGATCGACCGCGGCGCCGTGCTCGATGCGCTGCAACGCCATGACGAGGCGCAGGCGGATTATCAGGCGGCGATCCAGATCGCGCCGCGGAACGTTGCCGCCCGCAACAACCTGGCCTTGTCGCTCGCCTTCGTCGGCAAATACGATGAGGCGCTGGCGATCATGGTGCCGCTTGCCCGATCGGGATCGGCGACGCCGCGGGTGCGGCAGAACCTGGCGCTGATCTTCGGGCTGAGCGGGGACACCGATCAGGCGACGGCCATGGGCCGCAATGACCTCGATGAGCCCAGCGCGGCGGCGAACGGCGACTTCTACACCTGGGTGCGCGGAAACAAGCCTCAATAGGCGCCGCAGGGGCGGCTGGAGGACTTCGCGACGACTTGCCGGTAGTCGCCTGCCGCAACGGCCTCCAGCGGCCCGCAGGCGCCCTGGATCAGGCCGGGTAGCAGGAGGTCGCGTGCAAGGACAGCGTGTTGGAGGCGCCGAAGGGTATGGCGATGTAGTACCACGGCGTGAAGAAGTGGAATGACATTGTTCCGGCGACCTGCTGGCCGCAGGTCAGGGCGGTGACGGTGAAGTTGGTGGCCGTCAGATGTTGGCCCCAGGCCTGGCCGGCGGCGTAGGTCTTGATCGCCGCCACGCTGCCGCAGTTGATCGGGTCGATCGCCGCACAGCGGGCCGCCACCTCGACGGCGCGGTAGAGCGTGGTGTAGCTCCACAGCAGCCGGCCGGTGTCCATCAGCCCGAGCACGAATGTCAGCAGCAACGGCAGGACCACGGCGTATTCGATCACCACCGAGGCGCGCCGGTCGATCCGTGCGTGGCACAAAGCGCCGATGATGGAGCGGGGCAGCATCCTATTGCACCCGGATCACGACGCTGCGCGTGATGGTCGCGGGCAGCGGCAGGTGCAGGAGCGAGATCAGCGGCGTGTGGGTGATCGACGCGTTGACCTTGGCATAGTGGCTGGGCAGCTTGCCGTCGGGGCAGAGCGTGCTGCAATCGGCGCCCTGCGAGGCGATCCCGGTGGTGGAGGGGCAGCCGCAATAGGCGGTGGCCGTTGGCGCGGCGGTTATGCCGGTGGTGCCGGTGGCGCTGGTCACGGCGAGATTGATGTTGGCGAGACTGCTTGTTCCATGGTTCGCGGCATAGAGCGCCCCGGCCTCCGCCGCCGCCTGGACCTGGAGGGTTTGAATCACGGTGATCCCGATTTCGACCAGCCCGGCGAGCAGGATGGCCAGCAGCGGTGTCAGGAGCGCGAACTCGACGGATGCGATCCCTCGGCAGCCGATCCCGCGGCAGCCGATCGCGCCGCGGGGGGCCTGACGGGCGGGCGCCGGCGTGACACTGCGCTGCACGATCGTCACTCCACCACCTTGCTTTGGCCGACGCCGATCATCTTCACGCCGGTGCCGGAGCAGTTGTTGTCGAGCTCGGCATTGTTCATCACGCGCACTATCCGGGCGATAACATGGGTGCATCCGCCTCCACCAACCATACCGTTATTGTCGAATTCAACCGTCTGGTGCGGGACATATATAGTTCCGGTTATATTCAATTTCTCGTTGTTGGAGAAAGACTGTGTTTTTGTTGTATCCGTGCTCAAATCCATGATCGCAATACCGGCGAAATCTCCTGATGTGGGGGCGGTCAACGTCAAGGCCGCGTTGTTGCCGATCGATGCCGCATAAGAGCCGTTAATGACGACCGTCACGCCGGTACCCGTGATTGTCGCGTTGTTGCCGACGCTGAACTGGGAATCGATATAGTAGGTGCCTGGCGCCATGGCGATCTGGACGTTGTTGCCGAAGTTCCAGCCGCTGCAGAAGTGCCCGGGGGTGAGGGAGACCTTGCCCTTGTTGCTGGCCGTTCCGCTCTGGCCGGTACAGGCCGGCACTGTCCCGAGCGTCGTACCGGCGTAGGGATCCATAGCAGGCGTCGAGTTTTCAACGGCCGGACCGTTGAGTAATGCGTGCGCCCCGAGCGACCAGCCGCCAACCACCTGAACCGGGCCGTTGATGCTGGTGTTGTTGTCCAGCTTCAGGGCGGTCGGGCTACTCGAATTGACCAGCACGCCGCACGTCGAGCTAATAACAGACGCATTGTTTGAAAGATAGAACGCGCTTGGCGCTGACGGATCGAGGGCGGCGAAGCAATACGATCCCGTGCTGCCCTGCTGGGCCACGGCGCGGCCGCGGACGGTCCAGTTCCGCGGGCCGAAGAGGCCGGCCAGCGGGAGCGTTTGCGGCTGGCTGATGATGACTTCGACGGCGGTCGCGCTCGCCGTGTAGTTGCCGCTCGCCGGCGGATGGTTGATCGTGACCGTCGTGCCGGCGGTCCCGTTGGCGAAACCGACCGATGCGGCCACGGCTTTCGCCTCAACGGTGTAGTCGGCGGGATAGCCCGTCATCAGCGCGGTGGCGCCCGAGAGAGCGGCGGCGGTCGCGACGGCCTGCATCTGGCGTTGCTTGACGATGGCGTAGGTGACGTCCGTGCCCAGGGCGGCGAAGCCGATCAGGGTCAGCAGCAGGATGGCGAGGACCGTGGCGACGCTGCCATCGCGCGCCTGCCAGACGGCGCTCAGCCTCAGCGGGCCGGGCCGGGATCCGTCAGCGCGGGTGTCGGTGTGGCGGGGGGTATCTTTCATGGCACGTTGGCCTGGTTGGGGGCCTGGTTGCGGGGTCAGTTCGGGCCGGCCAGGGCGAAGCTCAACGTGAACCGCGCGCCGGTCGGGGTGTTGGCGACGGAAATGTCGCCGCCGCAGGCCTTCATGGTCGTGCGGCAGATGGACAGGCCGAGGCCAGTGCCTTTGCCGACCTCCTTGGTGGTGAAGAAGGGATCGAAGAGGCGGGAAAGAATGTTACCGGGTATGCCGGTTCCTGTGTCCTCGACGTGCATCACTACGGCGCCATCGGCGGCGCAGGCCCGTAGGGTGATGCGGCGGGTATCGCGGCCCTGCATGGCGTCCCGGGCGTTGAGCAGGAGGTTGATCAGGACTTTCTCGAGCTCGAGCTGGGCGCCCTTGATTTCCGGCAGGGTGGCGGGAACGGCGATATCAAGCTCGACGCCCTGGCCGCGCAGGGCGGTGCCGACGAGGTCGAGCGCACCGGCGACGACGGCGGCGGGCGTGGTCTTGCCGGACGATACGCCGCCGCGGCCGAACAGGAGCAGATGGCGCATCGTCTGTCCGGCCCGTTCGGCCTGGTCCTCGATCCGGTTCAACTGCCGGATGGCCATCTCCGTCGAGGCAGGATTGCAGCCGGCGCCGACCCAGCTGTTGACGATCGCCGCCGCGGTGGCGATTGCCTGCAAGGGCTGGCTGAGTTCATGCGCGATGCCAGTGGCCATCTGGCCGAGGGTCGCGAGATTGGCCGAGGTGATCGATGCCGCGCGCATCTCGCGCTCCTCCGTCACGTCGGTCTCGATGCCATGCACGCGCAACGGCATGCCGGCGGCGTCGCGCACCGCCATGACACTGGCCACGATGTGGCGGATCGCGCCATCGGGGCGGACGATCCGGTATTCACCCTGCATGGTTAGCCGGCTGGAATCGTGGACCAATGCCGCCATGATGGCCGGCGCCACGCCTCGATCATCGGGATGAACGAGCTGGGCGCGTTCCTCTTCGCTGGGCGCCTCATCGCGCGGCTCCAGGCCATAGATCTCCCACATCCGTGGTGACCAGGTGCCGCGCCGGGTAACGATGTCACGCTCGAAGACGCCTTGGGCGGCCGCGTCGGCAGCATGCCGGAAACGCTCCTTCTCGGCGACCAGTTCGGCCTCGGCGAGCACACGGGCGGTATCATCGTGAACGACGCCGTGGATATGCGTCACGACGCCGCGGGCGTCGCGCACGGGCAATACCTGCGCATCGATGTAATGCACCGAGCCATCCGTGCGGATGATACGTGACACCAGCCGGGCACGGTCGGGCGCATCGGGCATCCACAAGGTGGCGTCGAAGCCGAGGCGCCGGGCACGATCGTCGGGATGGATCATCGCCGCGACTTCATCGTTGGATGGCGAGCCGGCGCGCGGCGGAAGACCGTAGATTTCCCACATGCGGGCCGACCACGAACCGGTGCCGTCGCGATGGCGTTCGAACACGCCGAGTTCGCCGGCGTCGGCGGCAAGCCGAAAGCGGGCCTCGCTCGCACGCAGGGCTGCCTCGGCCTCCATGCGCTCAGTGACGTCGATCAACATGCCTCGGGTGACCACAGCGTCGTCGGCGGCATCACGGTCGAGCATGGTGCGAAGTTCGACGTGGCGGATCGTCCCGTCGGCGCGGATGATCCGGTGGTTCAGCACGAGCGGCGTGCGCGGTGGGGCGGCGAGGACGCGGGCGGCGTAATTCCGGCGCGCGGGCATGTCGTCGGGATGGATCATCGCCTCGAACTCTTCGAGGCTCAGCGCCGTGGCGCGGGGTTCCAGCCCGTAGGCTTCCCACATCTTGGCCGACCAGGTGCCTTGGCCGGTCCGGTGATTGCGTTCGAAGACGCCGATGCCGCCGATGTCGAGGGCGAGGCGGACGCGGAGTTCACTGGCGCGCAGTTCATCCTCGGCGCGCTTGCGTTCGGTGACGTCGAACACCACGCCGCGGGTAAGGCACAGCTCGCCCTCGGCATCACGGGTGAGCATGGAGCTCAGCTCGACATGGCGGATCGTTCCGTCATTGCGAATAATCCGGAAATTGAAGCACTCGACGCCAAACTCCCCGCCGGCAAGGAGAGTCGCGACGTGGCGCTGGCGTGCCTGGAAATCGTCGGGGTGGATCATGGCGAGGAACTCGGCGTCCGATGGCGCCTCGTCGCGCGGCGGCAGATCGTAGATCTCCCACATGCGCGCCGACCAGATACCGCGCCCGGTGCGGTGGTTCCGCTCGAAGACGCCCATGCCGACCGATTCAACAGCAAGACGGAAACGAATCTCGCTGGCCCGCAACGCCTCTTCGGCAAGCCGGGCGTCGGTGACGTCCTGGGTGACCCCGTGCAGGCGCACGACCGTGCCATCGTGCTTGCGCAAGATCAGCGCGCGGACTTCGATATAGCGCAGGCTGCCATCGGACCGGATGATGCGGCCGTGTCCCTCGAAGCGATCCTGCGCGGGGTCCTGCCACATGGCCTGGAGCTTGCTGGTGAATGCGGCACGGTCGGCGGGATGAATGAGGGCGGCGAATTCCGCATCGCTCGGCCCGGCGTCATGCGGCGAAAGTCCGGTGATTTCCCACTGCCGGGGCGACCAGGTTCGCTTGCCGGTGCGGCCGTCCACTTCGAAGATGCCCATTCCTGCCGCATCAGCGGCCAGGCGGAACCGCGCCTCGCTGGTACGCAGGGCTTCCTCGGCGATTGCGCTCTCGGTGACATCCATCACGATGCCATGCACCCGCAGCAGGACACCTTCGGGGCTGCGGACGGCAATCGCCTGGGTCACGATGTGGCGGATCTCGCCATCGGCGCGAACGATCCGGGCGCGCAGTTCGGTGCGGTCGCGCTTTGGGTCGATCCAATGCTGCTCGATGCCCTTGAGATAGGCCTCGCGATCATCGGGGTGCAGCATGTCGGCATAGTCGGGTTCCGCGAGGCCATCGGGTTGCGGGGGGCGGCCAATGATCTCCCACATGCGCGGCGACCAGGTGCGGCATCCCGTCAGGCCGTCGATTTCAAACACGCCGAACCGCGCCGCCTCGGTGGCGAGGCGGGAGCGCATCTCGCTTGTGCGCAGCGCTTCCTCCGCGCGCAGGCGCTCGGTGTCGTCGAGGACGATCCCGTAGATGCGCAGGACGTTTCCATCGCCATCGCGCACGATCATGCCCTGCACATCGAGATGCCTGACATCACCGTCGGGACGGATGACGCGCGTGCGGATCTGCAGCGCCGCCCGCTGGTGGTCAGCGACGCACGCGGCCATCTGCCGGTGATAGGAGGCACGATCCTCAGGATGGAGCAATGCGTCGAACTCGGCATCGTCGAAGCCCGATGGGCGCGGGGACGCACCGACAATTTCCCATATGCGGGTCGACCATGTCCTCCGCCGCGTACGGGCATCGACTTCGAAGACGCCGAGCCCCGCGGCATTCGTTGCCAGCCGGAACCGCATCTCACTGGCGCGCAACGCCTCGTCGGCACGCCGACGCTCGGTAACATCGATCGTTACGCCCTGGACACGTAGCACGGTGCCATCGGCGGCACGGGTGAACTGGCCCTGCACGATGAGGTCGCGCACGTCGCCATCGCGTCGGATGATGCGGTTCTCCAGTTCGAACCGTGATTGCGCGGGGTCGGCCCAGGCCGCGTGCAGCCGGGCGAAATACGCCGCGCGGATATCGGGATGCACCAGGCTGGTGAATTCCTCCTCGCTCACGCCCTCGGGACGCGGCTCCATGCCGAAAATCTCCCACAGCCGGCGCGACCAGTTGCGCCGACGGGTGGTCACGTCGACTTCGAAGAGGCCGATCTCGGCAATGTCGGCGGCCAGCCGGAAGCGCGCCTCGCTGGCGGCCAGGGCCTCCTCGGCGATCTTGCTCTCGGTGACATCCATCGTGATGCCGCACAGGCGCACGGGGCGTCCGGCCTGATCGCGCAGGACTTCGCCGAGGGAAACCAGATGGCGGATGCTGCCATCGGGTCGGACAATGCGATAGGACGCATCGGCCTTGTCGTTGGCGGGATCGGTGAACAGCGCATTGCGCTCCGCCACCCTTCCGGGCCGGTCCGCTTCGTGAGTGAGGGCGATGATCTCGCTGCTGTCCGGGCCGTTCGGCCGCGGGGCGAGGCCATGCATTTCCCACAGCTGCGGCGACCACACGCGCGCACCCGTCGTCAGGTCGACGTCGTAGACGCCCAGCCGCGCGCCTTCGACCGCGCGGCGGAGACGGACCTCGCTGGCCTGCAGCGCCTCGCTGGCCTGCATCCGCTCGGTTACGTCGAGGAACACGCCGGACATGCGGACTGATTTGCCCGCACTGTCGCACTCATTGAGCGCAAGACATTCGATGTGCCGGATCGAGCCATCGGGGCGGTAGATCCTGAAGGTCGCGACGCGCCGGCTGCCATGCCCGGCTTTCCTGAGATCCGCCACCAGGCCGCGCCGGCGGGCGCGATCGTCGGGATGCACGATATCTTCGAATTCCTGCGGCGCCATCGGCTCGGGCCGCGGCGGGCGGCCGCAGATCTCCCAGATCCGTGAATCCCATGTTCCCCGCCCGGTTCGGAAATCGTGGTCGAATACCCCCATCCCCGCCGCTTCCACGGCCAGGCGCAGCCGCGACTCGCTCTCCGCCATCGCCGCTTCGGCCAGCCGCTGGTCGGTGACGTCCATCACGACGCCGCTGGAGGTCGTCGGCCGGCCGTCTGGCGCGCGGGTGTAGTCAATCATCGCCCTGAGATACCTGACCGCACCATCCGGGCGCACGATCCGCCAGGAGAGCTCGAAATGCGTCCTGTCCCGCGCGGCGCGGAAGCCCTGGATCGCGGCGAGGTAGCCCTCGATGTCGTCGGGGTGGATGAGCGCCTGGAGCTGGGGGTCGCTCCGCGAGCCCTCCTGCTCCGGCAGTCCGTGCAGGGCCCAGACCTGCCTCGACCAGCGGCGCCGGCCCTGGCTGTGCGTATGGTCGAAGACGCAGAAACCCGCCGCCGCCGAGGCGCGCTGGAAAAGCTCGGCGCTTTCCCGCGCGGCCTTCTCCGCCTCGCGCCGCTCGGTGACGTCGGAGACGACGCCGGTGGAGGCGATCGCGACGCCGGCGGCATCGCGGGTATAGTCGGTCGCGGCGTGCAGATGGCGGACCGCGCCGTCCGGCCGCACGATGCGCCAGGAGATCTCGCAATGGATGGTCGAGGGGTCATCGCGCCAGGCGTAGATCTGTTGCGCGTATTCCTCGGCATCCTCGGGGTGCGTCAGCGCGAAGATCTCATCGTCTGTCGGCATGTCCTGGCGTTCGGGGAGACCGATGATGCTCCACACGTGGTGCGACCAGCGGCGCCGGCCGGTGATGTGATCGTGATGGAAGGCGCAGACATTGGCGGCGACGGCGGCGCGCTTGAACAGCTCCGCGCTCTCCCGCGCCTCACGCTCGGCCAGGCGGTGATCGGTGACGTCGCGGTAGATACCGCGGACCCCCACGGTCGCGCCGCTGCCATCGCGCACGAAGCTGACCGAGCTCATCACATGCCGGACCGACCCATCGGGATGCACGGTGCGGAATTCGACATCGCCGGATGTCCGCGTCGGGTCGGCGCGCAGGGCCGCCAGCGCGCGCCGGAGGGCCGCCTGATCGTCGGGATGCACGGAGTCGCCCATCAGGGCCGCTTCGCTCGGCGGCTCCGCGCGCGGTGTCAGCCCGAAGATGCGCCAGGCATGCGCCGACCAGGCGGACTGCCCGGTGAGGTAGTCGCGCTCGAACGCGCCGATTCCGGCGGCATCCACGGCATGACGGTAGAGTGTCTCGTTATCCATCGGCGGCGACGCTTCCTGCTCCATGCGGCCGCGGCGGCATCCATACCTCGCTCCGGCCGCATCCGACTGAAACCTTAGACCTTATCGCCAGTTGTTGACATTGAAGTTTCGTATCCCTGCTGATCCGAATCAGGGGGCCGTGACCTTCAACTTGTAGCCCGCCTCGGCAGCCGCCGCGTTGATGGTGATGGGTGTCGAACTGTTCTGGTAGACGTAGATAGACGGCCCGGCGCCGCCGTTGCTCGAAACGTAGTTCGACGGCAGGGGGCCGGGATTCGTGAGTGTGCCGGCAGTGTAGCCGGTGCCGGCATAGGTGACGCTGACCGTGCCGCCGGTGGCGTAGGGCGTCTGCAGAACGGCGACGTCGGCCGGCGTGCCGGCGGCGGCGACCACGTCGGTCAGCGCGATGCTCACCGACTGGTTGGCCCCCAGCGATTCCTGGGCATAGTTCACCTTCGAGCCCGTGCCGATCATGACCGTCGAACTTTGGGTGCCGCTGCCGGCGAGCGACGTGGTCAGGATGTTGCCGCTGGAATAGATCTGGTGGTCGATGCTGGTCGATGTGCCGCCGCTCGCGCTGGTGGTGATCTTATTGCTGTCGCCGCTGACCTGCATCGCGAAGGACACCGCGGCGGAGGCCTGGATGGTATTGCCGATGGTGTTGCCGGTGCCGGCCACCGTCATGCCGTAGGTGAGGCTGCCGGCGGCGGTAGCGTCGCCGCTGTCGAAGCGGTCGGTGATGGAGTTGGGCAGGCTGCCGGTGTTGGTCACCGCGACCGTCATGGACGGATTGGCCGGCGCGCCGTGGCTGCCGGCGCCGAGCGTGAGGGTGTGCGTGTTGTCGCCGGCGCCGGTGGTTGTGTAGTGCGCGGTCAGCGCGGCGGCGGTTGAACCGGTGTCGGTGGCGACGGAGCCGGCGAGGATGTTGGCGCCCTTCGCGGCGGTGCTGCCCTGGGTGATGCTGATCTTGTTCCACTTGCCGGCGACCGGCAGCTGCGCCGTGCTGCCGGGCGTGGTGTCGGCGGTGACCTGGTTGTAGGGGTGCTGGGCATCCTGGGTGATTTCCAGCGTGGTGATGCCGTTGCCCGGGCCGCTCGCGTTGATGGCGATGTCGTTGAAGCGGAGCGTCTGCGCACGCAGCGCACCGGGCGCGGCGAGGGCGGCGAGCAGGGCGGCGGAGAGGATGCGGTTGCGCATGGCCGGCGCCTACTGCACCTGATCGAGCACGCGGCCGCGCACGCTCATCAGTTCCTCGGTTTCGCCGGGGCGATCCATCATCCGGTAGGAGCCGGCATAGACGAACATGCGGTTATCCGCGTTGGTCACCGCCTTCACCTGGGAATCGCTGACCACGCGGACCTGCACGGTGGCGCATTCATTGAGCGGCGCGATCACCACATCGGCGACGGTGACGAGGCGGAGCTGCCAGCGGTCGTTGCCGTAGGGGGCGAGGGGGTCATCGGCGCGGCCGTTGTCGCGAAACAACGATTCCGCGGGGACCAGCAAGGGCGACATCAGGGGGGCCGCGAGATCGACGAGGCGGCAGACGAGAAACGTGCCGGCGGCGGCGGGGCGCGGCAGCGCCAACGCCACCGCGAGGGCGGCGCCGGCGAGGCAAAGGGAAAAGGGGAAGCCGCGGCGCGGGGACCCGAAACTGGACATGAGCTGCCCTCCCGAGCGGAGGCGATGAAGGCGGGGCCGTGGGCCGGTTTCCCGGCCCACGGTTTTAGGCGCTGGAGGTTATTGGGTGAACTTGGCAGAGTAGCCGGCCGACCCAGTGGGAGCGGCAACTTTAGCATTCATGTAAGCACCGGAGCTGGCCTGGTAGACGTAGATCGTCGGGGTATTCAAACCAACTGCCGTGTAGTTGCTCGGAGTGTTCGCCGCGGAGTCGACAAATCCAGCTGTCCCGGCCCCCGTATACACAAGCGTCGCGGTTGCCGAGCCAGCACCGGCAGCCTGGTAAACCGCGACATTCGCCTGGCCGCTGCTCGCCCCAGCCACACCGGTCAGCGTCACATCCGTGCTCTGGCCGTTGCCAGCAGACGCGAGAGCGTAGTTGACCTTCGAGCCCGTCAACACGTTCAGGGTCGCAGACTGGGCGCCACCGCCGGTGAGAAGAGTGTTGACGTTGTTGCCATCAGTCTGGATATTTTCGTTGATCATTGTCAAGGCAGTACCACCACTCGCGGTGTTCGTCACGGTGTTGCCGGTGCCATGGACGACGAGTTTGTAGTCGAGACTGTCTCCACTGAAGGTATCGGTGATTGTGTTCGCATCCGATCCCATATTCGTGACGGTGACATCGATCTTAGCGTTGTTCGCGATGGGATTGGACGCGAGTGTGTCAGTATTGGTCCCGCCGCTGAAATCACTGCCGACGTTCAGGTAGTGAATATTAGCACCCTTCGACGCCGAGTTGTTGTAGGTGGCCACGACCGAACCGGTTTTCGCACTCAGGCTACCAACCAAGACGTTGGCGCCTGCTGACGAAGCACCGCCATCATTCTGATTGACGACGATCGACGTCCAAGCGCCAGTCACCGGGAAGGCGGAGGCGGTCGCCCGGTCCGGCACAGTCGAGGAAACGACATTCTTCGGGCTAACCTTCGATGCCGCCATACCGGTCATTTGGTTATTTGCACTTGCAGCGCCCTGGTTGATCACCAGGGTGTCGACAGTGCCGAACGTCTCGGTGTCCGCCTGGATCGCGATGTCGTTGAAGCTGGTCGCGAATGCCGCGCCGCTGAAACCCATAAGGATCGTCGCGCTGAGGAGAATTTTCTTCATAGCCTTAACTCCATGGTGCAGAGAAAATGCACGGTTTTGGAAACCGTGTGGCGGCCGCTCCGCTTCGCCCGCCCATTAGGCCCACCAGCCATCCTTCACGCCGCTGCTGATGAGTTTATCCAGAGCCCCGCGGATCGCCGCATGCAGCGCCAGTCCGACAGGCTCATTCGTTCCGCCGCCGAATTCGGCGTCGAACACCGCGGTCGGCCAGATGCGCGTCATATGCGCACCCACCTTCTGCGAGGTGATGGATTTGGTCACCGTGGTCTGCGCCAGGATCTCTCCCGTCTGCACCGCCACGGCGCGCAAGCTGAAAGTGATGAGGTCGGTGACCACCGTGGTGTCGCCGCCGGTGCCGCCGAGGGCGAGGCCGGCGGTCACCTGCCGGGTCTGCCGGTCATAGGCGACGACCTGGCCGACGAGGATCAGCTCGGCCACCCGCAAGGTGTTCAGCCGGCGCACCGCCACCGGCTTCTGCCCGCCGGCCGCCTGCGCCGCCGCCTCGGCCGCGCCGTTGAGCGCGAGCGTGGCGAGCTGCCGCTCGCGCAGCAGTTCGTCGACATGCTGGCGCTCGACCAGGAACACGTAGCCCGGGGTCAGCGAGCGCACCGCCTCGACCAGATAGGGCGTGCAGTCCATCGGGACGGCGGAGCTGAGCTCCTGGCCGGAGCCGGTGGGCCGGCGCTGGCCGGTGGTGTCGATGCAGCTATACACGCCGATGGTCAGCGCCCGCTTCGGCTTCGGCGGCAGCGCGATCTCCTGCTGCTCCACCATCTCCGGCGCCGCGGAGGGCAGCGGGTCCTGCACGCAGCCGGCCAGAAGCGGCAGGCAGGCGGCGGTCAGGAGAAGATGGCGGGAGAGCTGCATGACACTATAACTCAATTTCCTGTCGGTAACGAGATTGTAGAAACCCCGTTTGGTGTTGTTATAGTCACGCTCAATTGGCCATCTACATTGACATAGGTCAAAGTAACACCGTTTGCTGTAATTGTTCCGGCGTCTCCCGGAACACTTCCGGCGATCTTCAGCGCGATCTGCCGCGAGACCATGGCATTCAACTGCGCGACGATCGCATCGGCGAAAGCCTGGGCCTGCGTGTTCGTCGTCGATCCGCCGCCGGCGGCGGCGGAAATCGCCGCGCGCGCCGCGGCGGCCTGCGCGGCCCGCGTCGTGGATTTCTGGGTGTTCTGCAACCGCTCATACTGGAGCGCCGACCCGTCGGTGCCGCCGAAATTAGGTGAGCGCAGAGTATACGTCATATCGGTCGCCCATGCCGGCGCGGCACCCGCCACGGCGGCGGTCAGGACGACCGCCGCCGCTACCCGGACGACTCCCGGTGTGCGGGGATCACGACCGGAGTTTAAAGCGAGTCGTGGTGTGCAATGTCGGCCCCACACCATCCGCATGAAAGAAGTCCAGCACATCGAATACTCTCTCCTGCTTCACCAGGCGGCGACTCATTAGTTAAGTCGCACACATTACCTGCGCCCCATCGAAACCATCTTCAAGCCGAGATTTGCAGAGTTTCACGCTTTCTTGAGGATGCATGAACTCGTTCACTCTCTTAATTCCACATTCATCCGACACGTGCGCATTATTGTTGAATTCCGAACGATTTGTCGTTCCGTCGGGCTGCAATGCCGATTTCTGTCGCCGTGCACACAGTTTGACGACATGCCGATACGCTCAGGGCGTGGCCGGATACAGCGCCATGAAAGGGCACCGATCGCGACCCCTCGCATCGGCCTGGCGTTGCCCATCGCCGCCCACCGACCGGTCACGCCCGCCAAGACCGGTTGACCATGGAGGTGTCACGAACAGCGCATCCCGGCATAACAGTAACTCTACAATATCCGACGAATAACGAAATGACAGGCGACGGCGCACTGACTAAGATGCAAGCGTTACAGTAAGAACTTCCCGATCGGTCTCGTTTCGAGGCCCACTTGAGCCACAGATTTTTCATTCATCCAGCCGCAGAATGCTCCCGGGCATCGCACTCTTCCCAGGCGTCTGCGCCGGGCCATCGTTGGACCGCCATGTCAGCGCCGCACCTCCCCGACAGCAAAGCCGCCACTTCCCGTCCCGTCGGTGCCACGGGCGGCCGAGGCTACGGGGCATGCACAGCGTCCAACACGCAGCGATTACGCGCCCCCGCCGCACGGTCCGCATTCAACCGGCGTGAGGATCCGTCATGAAACACCACCTCGATCCGCTTCCCCCCCAGCCACCCGCGATGTCATACGCGCCGGGCGCGCAGCCCGGCGACGGCATGATCGCACGTGCCTATGCGGCCGCGATCAACGCGCCACGCCTGCAGCCGCACCGACAGGCCACCGGCATCATGCTCGTCTCGGGCCATGGCCAGCAGGATCCGGCGCTGGGCGCACTCCTGGCAGAACAGACGACCGGCCCGATCGGCACCACGCATCTGTCGGCGAACGCGGAGCTCGGTGATCTCGCCGTGCTCAAGTCCGGCTATGAGATCATCGTGCTTGACCTTGGCCCGGAGGATAGCCCCACCGCCCTCTGCCGGCAGCTGGCCCGCGTCGGCAACACGGCGGCCATTGTCATCTTGTCGCCGCGCGATGAGAGCCCCGAGGTGGTCGGCGCGCTCGATGGCGGCGCTGTCGACTACATCGTGAAGCCGTATCGGCGCTATGAATTGGCCGCGCGCATCCGCAACGCCATCAGGGGCGCGTGCGGCCGCCTGGAAGCCAGCACGAATATCGGACCATTCTGGTTCTCTGCACAGACCCGAACCTTGACGGTTCGCCGGAGCGGTACATGTGTCGGCCTATCCGCACTTGAGGCGGAGGTGCTGAAAATGTTGCTGCGTGCGCCTGGCTCGTCCGTTGCCAGGGAGGCGCTGGAGAACCACCTGTGGAGCGCCGGCACTTCGGACCGGCGCAGCACCCTCAGCACCATTGTCTGGCGCCTGCGCCGCAAGCTCGCCACCGAGCCCGACGGGCCGCGCATCCTGCGCCACAGCCGCGCCGGCTATACGCTGCTCGACTGGTCAGCCCCGCGCGCTGCTGGAACGCCCTTGTCCTGACGTCGGGCGCGATCGCTTGAGGCCGATTGGTCAGAAAGCGTGAATCGCGCTCTTCTTCAATAAGTTGCTAGATCGTAATTGGTTTGACCTAAACCAATCATGATCTAGCCGCTGACCGCCGCGGGCAGCATCTGGTTCTCGCCAACCGTGCAGGGCATGCTGAGCGTGAACACCGCGCCGCCATCCTGATTGCGCACCGAAATCCGGCCGTTCATTTCGTGAATGATTCTAAAGCACAGCGACAGCCCGAGGCCGGTGCCTTTGCCAACGCCTTTTGTGGTGAAGAATGGCTCGAAGACGCGGCCGATCACCTTTTCAGGAATGCCTCCGGCGCGATCACTGACCGTGACCTGCGCCTGCCCATCAGCTGCCGTCAGGACAATATCGATCCGGCCGCCCTCCACCGCGGGACGCCTGGCCGCATAGGCGTCGATCGCATTGGCCACCAGGTTCATGACCACCTGTTCGAAGGGCACCGCATGGCCGAGAACGGTCACAGTGCCAATGGTGTTGCACCACACCACCTGCACGCCTGACTGCCTGATCCGGGAATCCATGATGGCAATGGCCGCCTCGATGGCATTGCCCAGGTCGAAGGGGGCGGCGGGATTGGTGTTGCGGCGACTGAAATCGCGCACATGCCGGATCACCGCAGCCGCCCGTTCGGCGAGGGCCACGATCTTGGCCACCCTGGTTTCAACCGCCGCTTTCACCGGCGCGGTCGGAATGCCGTCGGGAACCTCCATGGCGAGGGTCTCCGCCTGCAACGCGATAGCCGATAAGGGCTGATGCAACTCATGCGCGATGCCCGATGCCATCTCACCCAGGAACGACAACTTGGATGCCTGGGTCAGGTGCTCACGGGTATCATGCTCGACGGTGATGTCGGCCGCATACCAATAGAGCGTCGCTTGCGAGTGCTCGCGTCGGACCAGCGCCACGTTGCTGCGGAAATGCATCGGTTGGCCATTGCCGTCGCGCCCGGGGTGTTCGAACGTGACGGCGCTACCGCTGAGGGCACGCCGGATTGCATCGGCGCGCACTTTCGTGAACTCCGGATCGGCATCACCGAGGAAACTGATGGGATCGATCCCATGCAGGGGCAGCAGCCCTTCAACCTCAGTCAAGCCGCTGGCGAATGTCCAGGAGCGGATGTCGATGCCATCGTTCTCGATAATATCGATGTCGATCTCCATCACCCATCCAGGTTGCGTCTTCAGCAGAACTTCGAACCGATGGAGCGAGTCCGCCAGATCAATCTGGGCCCGCTTGCGCTCGGAGATGTCGCGGAAGCAGGAAATGAACCGCCGCCGGCCTGACGGCGCAATGCCACCCCTTATTTCTCGGGAAGCTACCTCGACCCAGATGGCCGCGCCATCGCCGCGCAACATGCGAAAGGCCTCGAGCGGCGGTATCTCTCCCGCCAGCAGGCTGTCGATCCGACGCTGGAAAATCAGGGCATCGTCCGGGTGCGCGCGGTAGAGTGTGGGATTGGCAAGATGGGCCTCTGGCGAAATGCCGAGGATGGCTCTGACGGATGGCGAGACGTAGACCAGTTCGAAACGGCGATCCGCGTTGAGCTCTTCGATCAGCACCATGTCCAACAGGTTCTGCGCAAGCTCGGCGAGCCTCGCCCGGCTCGCCTCCTCAGCGGTTCGATCCAGCCACTCGCTCTGGGACCGGCGGTAGGCGATGATCGAGAATGCCCAGAACACGCCTATGCCACAGATCAGCAGACACGTGACCGCAGCCCAGGCATAGATCGAGTTCATGCTGCCGGCTACGGCGGCGATCGCGGCGTCACTGGCAGCCGAGGCAACGACGATGAGGCCAATCGCCTGAACTTTGCGCAGTGCCACGATGTGCTGCTGCCCAGTACGGTCAACGACATCTGTAGCGATGCCAGAACTCCAATTCGCTCGTTCGACCAGGGCTGCGGGAATTGGCAAGCTGCCGTCGCCGTCGATCCCATCGGCTCCTCCCAGCCGGAGACCATCGCGCCGATAGATCTGAATAGATATGTGCGGCGTGATCGCCGTTTGAACCGGCTCGTTGATGCCGGCTTTGGCGCCGTACGCCACAGCATTGGCGTCCACCGACAACAGCGACACCCCGACGACCCGACCGTTCTGGTCTCGCAGCCGATGGGCCAACGGGACTTCGGGTGTATTGCTCAGGCGGCCAATGACCGGCGTCCCAATGGCGTCATCGGCGCCATCCACGACGATCTCGCGCCAGTAATCGCGATCGACAATGTTGACCGGCGGATTGTCGTAGCCGGTGCTCGCCCATACGATATTCCCCTGCAGATCCAGGATCGCCGCGGTCGTGACCGAATCACGACGCCGGTTCAGATTCGCAGTGATCTCGTTGATCGCTACCTGATACATCAGGTCAGTATCCTGGACCTTGGAGATGCGCGCGACCCGTGCGAGGCCGTGCAGCGCATCGATCCGATACGCAAGCCCGGCAATCTGGTCACGGGCATCCTCGGCGCCATGCGCGAGCTCCAGGCCCGCCTGCTCAAGCGCCCAGCCGCGCAACAACATCCGGTAACCGAGAACGCCGCCGAAAACAGCCAGCAGGAGTGCACCGCATATAACCGCGATATTCGCGAGTTGTCGGCGCATCGCCCGCTGACTGTTGTGCGGCCCAGTCACCCCGGCGACCGATCCACACGTTCAGCAGCGCGCATCACGAGACAAACACGATAGGGGGTCGTGACCGTCGCCGGCGCGCTTCCGATGACGAGATGCGCAGCAAGGCGCCGTGCCAAGTCGCCCGCCTCGGCCAGCAAGCCCGATCGCCCCATGTGCTGGTCTGTCGTCGGCCTGGCGCGTTCATCAACGCGCGCATGCTCAACCGCAAACTCAATTCCCTCGGGTGCGCTTCGCGCCGACAGCTCAACCGCGGAGCCTCGCGGCGAGAGGAGAATGGCTTCCTTGACCAGGGCATCCAACGCGCGGCCACATAACGCAAGGTCGGTATCGGCAGCCAAATGCTCGCTTGTCTCTGAGATCACCGAGAGACGCAGACCTGCCTGATCCGCGAGTCCCTGCAGCGACGAAGCGCAAGCCCGCAATAGATCACCAGGGTCAGCCACGATCGAACTATCAATCCGCCCCGCTGTGCCATCCCGGGAGACGTCAGGCATCGCATGCGGTGCCGTAAGATGTTCGGCATAGCGCGAGCGCCGCGCGATCGCCTTCTCATGTGCACGCCGGACCGTCTCGGCCAGGCGATGAGGGCGAAATGGCTTTTCCAGGAACTCGAAAATTTCGCCCTGGGCCGCCGAGGCGATGCCCTCATGGGAGGCGTGGGCAGTGATCAGCACGATCTCGATCGCAGATTTTTCGCTACGCAGGGCCTGCACCTCCCGCGCCAACGTGAACCCATCCTTGCCAGGCATCCGTACGTCGGACACCAGGACCGTCACATCCGGATCACGCCGGATGGCATCCAACGCATCGTCCGCACGGAACGCCACGACCGCCTGCACACCCGACGTGGACAGGAAGTCACCAAGGGCAGATGCGACCTCCTCGGCATCATCCACCAGGACCACGGAGGGTCTTGTTTCAATCGACCCGTGGGAAGGCTGATACACGCAACTATCCTCCGCGAACGCTCAGCCAAGGGTTTCGAGACATTGCCCGGCGTTAGTCATCGGACAATCAGGACGTGGTGCGCCATTGGCGCGAGGCATCTAAAGCGACGTATCGACAAGGAGGTTACCCCCACTCCCGCACTCAACGCAGAAAACTACAATATCGCAACAATCACGCAGGCGCACCTGTTGGGAAGCGACCGTGGCAGAAAGCGCGGCGTCACCAGATGAGAAGAGTGCCGATGTTCCCACAGGATTCTCACGGCCTACCAAGACGGACTTCTTTTCAACTTGCATTCACGTTGCCCGCTGCCTGCCCCTTGTAAGCCTCGACGTGATAGGCGCGATCCGCACTGCTTGCCACCATATTTTCGAATGCGGATACGTAGAACTGCACCGAAATGAATTACAAGAAATTACAATTTCCTGCGATCACGCATGGCGCGCTTCCGTTTCTACATCGTTTTCACCTGCCTGTATCAGTCCGAAACCGTAGAGAACGTAGCCGAGCCCACGCACCGAATCGATCTGCATCACGCCGCCGATCTCGCGCACCCGCTTACGGCATCGGCTGATCAGGTTGTCGACCGCCCGATCCGTCGGATCTAGCTCACGGCGGAGGATCTGCCGGCTGGCGTCCTCCCGGCTGACGATGCCGCCCATATTCTGCATCAGCAGCCACAACATGTCGCGCTCCGCACCCGTAAGAATAAGGGTCTCGCCAGACGGGTTGGTCAGCGAACGGGTCTGATGGGCCAGTTCCCAGCCATCACGCGACAGCGTCGACAACCGCGAACGAACACCCTCGGTGGCAACCACCGCCGCCGGGGGCTGAATAGCCGGTGCCCGGCGGATAACCGCCCGCAGGCGGGCCAGGATTTCCCGTGGCGCTGTCGATTTCTGGATGAAATCATCGGCGCCCGCCTCGAGGCAAACGACGCGGTCGACTGGATCGGAATTCCCAGTCAGCAAGATCAACGGACCAGTATATCTTTCGCGGATTTGCGGAAGGATGTTCACCAAGTCCTCACCATCGACGAATTGATCAAGGATGACGGCCCGCGGCGAATCGCGGACAATCATGTCGACCACACCTTCGGCTCGGTGTTGGATGACCACCGGCATGCCATGCTGCCCCAGATAATCTGCCAATGCAGACGCGAAATCGGGGTCATCCTCAACGAGGAGCAAATCGCGATTTGTTTCTGACATAGCCATTTCACTGCCTTTCGACGCTCTCCGACTTGTATACTCTGTCAGGCCGGTACGTTCAAAATGCCATATTGCCGACGCCAAGAGATTTGGCGTGCGAAAAATTACATTTTAAGACGCATTGCGTCACTCAATCGACAGAAATCACGCATGCGCGGGAGGAACCCACGGCATTCCGTCCGTTTTGCGCACACTGCCGCTTATCCGCCGGGGTCTGACGACTTTAGAAACAGCGGTGCAGCCGGCCGGCTCGATCAACCTATCGGCGGGTGCAGCTACACATGGCCGACCCAGACACTGAACACCCGCACGCAGGCCGCGTCCAACTGGTCCAGCGGCATCTTCCGGTCATCCGCCACGATAAGGCCGACCACAGATCTTATTTCGTCGCCCTCGCGCAGAGTGCAGGCGCTGCACCAAAGCGCGTCACACACCGAGGTTGCTGATCTGCCACGATGCCCATCAGACTTGGCCCGTCTATTTTAGATTTACGAACAGACCGCCATGACCATCATCGGTAATCTGAAATGGGTCGCCGACAAATCCGCCACCGACAAACCGCAGGTCGATCGACGCAGAACTGCCGACGACATCCAGCGTGCCATTGGTGAAGTTTCTCGCGGTCAACGAGCCGACATTCAGCAAATCAATCGTGTCGGTCGCCACGAACCCGGCAATCCCCGCAGCGCTCGCACGGCCGAGACCGAGCACCTCGTTCCCACCGGGCAAGAAGACGAGGTGAGATACCCCGAGTCGGCCAACGACGTTCAGCGCGCTGTCATGCCCAATCGCAATCGTGCCGCTGCCCGACACCGAGGCGTCCAATGTGAGTTGCCCGCTGGCAGTAATCGTCCCAATCGCGCGGATATTGGCGGCCGAGAGCACACCGCCGGCAACCAGCGATTGCCCACTATCGACAACGATCTGGTTCGCGGCCGCGAGACCTTGAGGCCCAATCTCAATTCGCCCGCCGGCTCGGGCACTCAACGTACCGGCTCCGAGAACCTTCACATTCCCGGGCGCGGTCAATCCCCCAGTCACCACCATCTGCGCATTGTCCGCCAGCCGCAGGGTCGCTTTGTTCTCCAGAGTGTTGCCGCCTTCGATGATCCATCGCCCCCCGCTGGCCACACTGACAGTCTCGAACCCCGTAAACTGGCTGCCAATGCCACTCAGCCTGCCCGTCGCCTTCGCCGCAGCAAGGATGAGCGTATCGTTGCCCGCCCCACCGTGCACATCCCCCGATGTGACGGCCTGTGGGAATACCCGCAACACGTTACCGCTGACATCAGCAAAATGGACCGCCCCGACGCCACCGCCGATGGTGCCATGGTTCGTCACAATGGCTGCCTGCTCAGACGCGAAAACGCCATATTGCGTACCATATATGTCTGAGCCACGGGTCGTATTCGTAACCGCGCCACCGGCAGCCAGATTCACGCCGTCGTACTGCGCACCCGCGATCGTTCCGGCATTACTGATCGTGATCGGCACAGCATAGGCGGCAACTCCGAACTGTCCTCCCATGATCTGCGACCGGGCCTTCGAATTGGTAATCGTTCCACCGGCCTGCAGAAGAATGCCGTAATTATGAGTTCCGCTGACGAGGCCCTTGTTGACGATCCCGGCGGCACCACCGTCGACCAGGATTCCGAATTGCCCCCCAGTGATTGTCCCGTCCTTGCCAGCGTTCACCACCATGCCACCGGCTTCAAGCAACAGCCCGCCGAACTGCGCGCCAGAGATCAGACCGAGATTACTGACCGTTGAGGTCGCTCCCGTCACACGGACGCCAAAATTGCCTCCGGTGATCGCGGACGCCGCGCCCAGATTGGACACGGCACCGTTCGTCGCCAACAACACTCCGTCGAACTTCGCTCCGAAGATGGTCCCCTGGTTGCTAATGACCGCATCCGCACCGTAAGCGGCAACGCCATTCCGTCCACCCGAGATCGTCGCCATTGTCCCAGTATTCGTGACCATCCCGCCTGCTGTGATATGCACCCCATCCGCGGTCACCCCCGCAATCAGGCCAAAATTGGTGATGGTGGCATCCCCTCCCAGCGCATAGAGTCCGTAACGCGCGCCCATGACATGCGCCGCCACGGCGCTGTTGGTGACGCTGCCACCGCCCCCGAGGAGTATCCCGTCCAGCTTGCCACCAACGACCGTGCCGTCGTTGACGATTGTTGATGCCGCTCCGAGCAGAATGCCCGTCGACGACCCGCTGATCGATGACGACACACCGTCATTCGCCAACGTCCCGCCACCGAGCAGATTGACCCCCGCATCGGCGCTGCTTCCAATCGTGCCATAGTTTGTCAGCGTCGCGATGACGGCGTTGTCGCCATAGACTCCCGCGCCTGACCCACCGACAGTCACGCCCGACGCTATTGTGAGTGGATTATAGGCCGCGGTCAGGGTGACGGCCGAGCCGTTTGATGAAATCGTCTTCGACATCTGAGCCAGCTTTCTCAACCATGCACATCCGGTTCAACCGCATGCATGTCTCTGGTCTCAATATACGCGCCTTGCTGTCAAATAACCTGATTTGAATTGCACGCATATTTATAAAGTCGTGCTTTGCGTCGACGAAATTAAGCCGAAAATTGCACTCCGATTACAATCGACACAGCCCCCGTAAACGGCCCGGCTTGCTTCAGGTCGAATCGGTCTTGCCGGGCCGGTCTCGTCTTTGCGCTCGCTGGATGGTCGCGTCCCCTTTCGCCCACGACACCATCTGGTCACGCCCCCGCCGATCTGATGCTACGGCAACCCTGCACCCATCACATCCACCCGCACCACATCGATACCACCCTCGCGCTTCGTGGCCATCGCTGGTCCGCTCGCAGTGGAGGTGCAGACATAGAGGTCGCGCCCTTCGGCTCCACCCAGCATGCAGGCAAAGGCGTGCCGACCCGGTTGCAGCGCGATGCGCTGTAGAACTGCCCCCCCCTCCCGGACGCGCAGCAACTCAGGCCCACGGGCATCCGCGATCCAGATCGCGCCCTCCGCATCGAGGCAGATTCCGTCCGGAAAATGCCCCGGCAACTCGGCGAACACCGTCCGGTCCGACAGCAGCCCATCGGCGCCAATCGCAAAGCTCGTCAACCGCTGCCCCATTGTCTCGGCAATGATCATGCGCTTGCCGTCCGGCGTGATCACCGAGCCATTGGGAAACATCAGACCAGTCGCCGCCGCGGCCACAGTGCCGTCCGGCTCTACCCGGATCAGGGTCGCGGGCCGTTCCGCCTCCCCCGCCGCGCGATCGAACCCGAAATTGCCGACATAGGCCCGGCCCACGCCATCCACCACCATGTCGTTGCAGGGACCGGTCGCCAGCCCCGACAGATCAGCGACCTCGACCAGGCCGCCGTGCTCAAGCCGCATCAGCTTGCGATCCAGCATCGAGACGATCAGCATCGTGCCGTCCGGCCGCCAGCCGAGCCCGGAGGGCTGCGACGGCACCGTCACGATCGTCTCCGCCAAGCCCGCCGGATCCACGGCGATCACCCGGTGGGTATAGAAATCCGAGAACCACAGCCGCCCTTGATGCCAACGCGGCCCCTCGGTGAATGTCAGGTCGCGGAGCACTGGGCGCAATTCGGTCGTGGTCATTATGTCCTCCCGGCAAACAAGGTCACGAGAGCATGTGAACCGGCATCGGTCCAGCACCCCGCCGCGTCGGCCGACATGAAAATCGGCGGCCACCAGGAAATCCTCGCTTTGTTCCCCCGCCCGGATGCACAGTCGCACGCAACCATCGCGCAAGCGCGGAGTCACCGATGTCCAAGGCCACCGCGGGCGTCATCCTTATGCTCCTTTTGATCGGCCCGCCTTTCTACCAGGCGCTGCGGTTCCCGCATGTCGCGCTCATCGACAGCGTCGCCGCGGTCGAGCGCAAGGCTGTCTTCAGCCTTTTCGACTCAATGACGAACCTGTTCTCCTTCGGTCGTCGGTCCTAGGACCCGCTCGCGTCACGCCGACCGATCGGACAGCGCCTGTCGTACTCATCGTCATCGGACGGCCCGACGAGCGGGTTCCGTGGAGGATCCCCGCCTTTGCCTGCGCCGGCCTTCATGCCTATACAGGGTCACCGTCCCCAACGACCGAATGGACCCTGAAGCCATGGGCGCATTGCCGAAATCCGTCATCATCACCGACGATGCGATGCGGGAGGGGCTGCAGATCGAGAGCGCCGATATCCCCGTGGAAGCCAAGCTGCGCCTGCTCGAAGCCCTCGGCGAGACCGGTGCGAAGGTGATTTCCATCGGTTCATTCGCCCATCCCAAATGGACGCCCTCGATGGCCTGCATCGATGAGATCGCCGAGCGCTTCGTGCCCAAGCCGGGCGTGACCTACACCGCGGCCGTTTTTAACAAAATGGGTTTCGACCGGGCCGACAAATACTACCCTAAGATCGACGTCCGCCGCCGCGGGCGCCATTTCGGCACTCATGTCGAGCTCTGCGACAGCTTCGCCCGCCGCAACTACAACCGCACGCAAGCCCAGCAGATCGCCGCCATGGACGCGACCATTACGGCCGCCAAGGAGGCAGGGGCCGAGCGCGCGTCGATCGGTATCGGCAACCCCTTCGGCTCGAATTTCGAAGGCCCCTTCACCCATCAGCAGCGGATGGACCTGCTGTCTCTGATGATCAGCAAGTGGGAGGCGGTTGGCATTCCCGTCACCCGCGTCTCCTTCCTCGAGGCGATGGGCTGGAACATGCCCCATCTCGTGCGTGAAACGATGCTCGCCATCAAAGACCGCTGGCCCTCCATCACCGACTTCCACATGCACCTACACAACCAGCGCGGCGCCACGCTCACCAGCTACTACGAAGCCCTCCAACTCGGCGCCCGGGAATTCGACACCAGCCTCGGCGGCATGGGCGGCTGCCCCTATTGCGGCAATGGCCGCGCCGCCGGCCACGTGCCCACCGAGGACTTCGTCGACCTCTGCCACGAGATGGGCATCGAGACCGGCTACAAGCTCGACAAACTGATCGAGGCGGTCGCCATCGCCGAGGAGGTCGTCGGCCATCCGCTCTGGGGCCACGTGTCAAAGGCTGGCCCCCGCCCCCGCGGCGAAGCGCTCTATCCCATCGACATGCCCTTCGTGGAAACGCTCGAGGAAGCCACGCATTTCCGTAAGGGCCCGTCCGTCTACGCCGGCCAGATGTCGCCGTGGAAAAACAATGACGCCCTGCTGCGGAGCTGACGCGCGGTGAGCATTCTCGAGAGCAAGCTCGACACGCGCAGCCCGGCCTATGCCCAGAACCGGGCCGACATGCTGGAAATGCTCCATGTGCTCGACGGCCTGCACCGCGAAGCAGCGGCCGGCGGCGGCGAGGAGATGTTGGCACGGTTACGCAAGCGCGGAAAGATGCCGCTGCGGGAGCGCATCTCGCTCGCGCTCGACCCCGATTCCCCCTTCCTCGAAATCAGCCCCCTCGCTGCCTGGCGCTCCAACTTCCAAGTGGGTTCCGGCTTCGTCGTCGGCATCGGCGTCATCTCCGGCGTTGAGTGTGTGATCCTTGGCCACGATCCCTCCGTCCGCGCCGGCGCCTTCAACGCCTTCAACTCCAAAAAACTCATGCGCGGGCTCGATATCGCGCGCACCAACCGCCTGCCCTACGTGCAGTTCGTCGAATCCGCCGGCGCCGACCTGCGCGGCGAGTCCGGCAGCGGCGACCCCGAGGCCGCTATCCGCCGCGAAACCGGTCACTTCGCGGAGTCCGGTCGCCTGTTCTACGAAATCACCGAGCTGTCCAAGCTGCGCATCCCCACCATTTCCGTCGTCTTCGGCGCCTCCACTGCCGGCGGCGCCTATCAGCCCGGCATGAGCGACTACAACATCTTCATCCGCGGTCAATCCAAGGTGTTCCTCGGTGGCCCCCCTCTGGTCAAGATGGCAACCGGCGAGGTTGCCGACGAAGAGAGCCTGGGCGGCGCCGAGATGCACACCACGATCTCCGGCCTCGGCGACTATCTTGCCGAGGACGAGACCGACGCGATTCGTCTATGCCGTGACGTGGTCGGCCATCTCAACTGGCGCAAGGAAGGTCCGGGGCCGACACTTGCTGCCGATCCGCCGCTGCACGACCCGGACGACCTGCTCGGCATTGTTGCCCGTGACCTGCGTCAGCCCTTCGATATCCGCGAGGTGATCGCCCGCGTCGTCGACGGCTCCCGCTTCGAGGAATTCAAGCCCCTCTACGGTCCCACCCTGGTCACCGGCTGGGCCTCGATCCATGGCTTCCCCATCGGCATCCTCGGCAATAACGGCGCCCTGCTCTCGGAATCCTCGGAGAAGGCAGCGCAGTTCATCCAGCTCTGTAACCAGATCGATGTCCCGCTGCTGTTCCTGCACAACATCACTGGCTTCATCGTCGGCACCGATTTCGAGCAGCGCGGCATCACCAAGAACGGCTCAAAGATGATCAATGCCGTTGCCAACTCCACCGTCCCCCACCTCTCGGTCATCGTCGGCGCCTCCTACGGGGCCGGCAACTATGGCATGAGCGGCCGCGCCTTCGGTACCCGCTTCACCTTCAGTTGGCCGACCGCCAAGATCGCCGTCATGGGCCCAAAGCAGATGGCCGGCGTCATGACCATCGTCCAACGCAGCGCCACCGAACGCCGCGGCGAGGTGTTCGACGAGGACGCCAACGCCAAGCGGGTCGAATCAGTCGAACATTGGGCCGAGGAGCGCTCAAAGGGCCTGTTCGCGACCTCGCGCGTCGCCGATGACGGCATGATCGATCCCAGGGACACCCGCACTGTTCTCGGCATCGCCCTGTCCGCCTGCCACAGCAAAGCGGTCGCCGGCACCAAGGAGTTCGGCACATGGCGGATGTAAAGCCCATCCGCCGGCTGATGATCGCCAACCGCGGGGAAATCGCCCGCCGGATCATCCGCACAGCCCATCGCATGGGTATCGCGACCGTGGCCGTCTATGCCGATGGCGACGCCGACGCCCCCTTCGTGCGTGAGGCGGACACCGCGATCGCACTACGCGGTCGGACTGCATCCGAAACATATCTCGACGCGGCGAAACTGCTCGCCGCATGCGCGCGCGGCGGCGCCGACGCCATACATCCCGGCTATGGGTTTCTATCTGAAAATGCGGACTTCGCCACGACCGTGATCGCCGCCGGGCTCACCTGGGTCGGCCCATCGGCGGACTCAATTCGCCGTATCGGCAACAAGCTCGCCGCAAAGATATTGATGCAGACTGTCGGAGTTCCGACCCTACCCGCCCGCGAGCTCGCCCCCGGCATCGATCCCACCGCCGTTGCCGCGCAAATCGGCTACCCGATCCTGGTCAAAGCCGCGGCCGGCGGCGGCGGCCGCGGCATGCGTATCGTCACCGATCCCAAGGACTTGGTGCCGGCGATCGACAGCGCTCGCCGCGAGGCGAGCGCCGCCTTCGCCGACGGAACCATCTTCCTCGAAAGCTATCTTCCCGATGCCCGTCACATCGAAATCCAGGTGCTCGGCGACCGGCACGGTAATCTCGTCCATCTCTTCGAGCGCGAATGCTCGATCCAGCGACGCCATCAGAAGATCATCGAAGAGGCCCCTTCGCCCGCCGTCGACGCCACCCTGCGTGCGCGCCTGGGCGCTGCCGCGCTGTCGGCCGCCCGCAGCATCGGCTATCAATCGGCCGGCACCGTCGAATTTCTCCTGAGCGGATCTGACTTCTTCTTCCTCGAAGTCAACACGCGTCTGCAGGTCGAGCATCCCGTAACCGAAGCTATCACCGGCCTCGACCTCGTCCGCGAGCAACTCCGCATCGCAGAAGGCGAACCGCTCGGATATGATCAGGCGGATATCCACATCAACGGCCACGCCATCGAGGCCCGCCTCTGCGCCGAGGATCCAAGCCAGGATTTCCTGCCCTCCCCAGGGCGCGTCGACATCTGGCAGCCCGCGCACGGCCCCGGCATACGTATCGACTCCGGTGTCGAGACAGGCAGCGATATTGGCACTGAATTCGATCCCATGATCGCCAAGCTCATCGCGCACGCGCCGACGCGCAGAGAGGCAGCCTCATTGCTCGCCCGCTCTTTGGAACAGACGCGTATCCAGGGCCTCACTCATAATCGTGGTTTCCTATCTGCCATTTTGCGCAGCGCCGCGTTCCTCTCTGGCGAAACGACAACCGCCTTTCTTGCAACGACGCCCCTTTCCGCGCGCCGCCAGGTCGAGCAGGCCGAGCTGCGCGCAGCCTGCATCGCCGCGTCACTGCACGCCCGCGCGATGCGGCGCATGTCGTCGAAAGTGCTGAAGAGTATTCCCGGTGGGTTCCGTAACACACCGATGCCACCGGAGACGGTCGGCTACCGGATCGAGGGTCAAGAGCATCAGCTTGCCTACCGGGCGAATCGCGACACGACATTCGATATCACCTTCGACGGCGCCGAATGCCACGCCGCTGTCGTCTCGGCGACCTCCGACCAGCTTGACTGCGTCATCGACGCCCAGCGCTGGACGTTCGCAATAACATCCGTCGGCGACCGGCGACTGCTGCATGGCCCATTCGGCGATCTCGAACTCGTCGAACTTCCGCGCTTCCCGCCCCCAGGACGCGCCGAATTCGCCGGTGGCCTGCGCGCGCCAATGCCAGGGCGCGTGCTGGCCGTGCAGGTGCGATCAGGGCAAGCCGTCGCACGTGGCGATCTCCTGATCGTGCTCGAAGCGATGAAGATGGAGCATCGCATCACCGCCCCGCGCGATGGTGTTGTAACAGCAATGAAAGTAACCGTAGGCGATCAGGTGGCAAACGGTGCCCTGCTGATCACGATCGAAAGCACGGAGAGCTGAGAATGCCGCAACTCGACGCCACGCTCTACGATGTCTCGAAGGGAGCTGCCTGGATCACACTCAATCGTCCTCAGAGCCGCAATGCCCTGTCGGCCACCCTGGTCAGCGAGCTCGACGCCCATCTGACGGCCGCCAACGCCGATCCCGCCGTTCGCTGCATCGTCATCACCGGCGCCGACCCCGCCTTTTGCGCCGGCGCCGACCTTAAAAGCCCGCCCGGGCAGTCGCCTCTTGGCGGCATGCGGGTGGTCACCTTTCCCGACGTCCTGCAACACATCCTCGATAGCGACAAGCCTGTGATCGCCGCGGTCAACGGCGCCGCCTTCGCCGGCGGTCTCGGTATCGTCGGCGCCGCCGACATCGTCATCATCGCCGAAGATGCCCCATGCAGCTTTTCTGAAGTCCGCATCGGCGTCATTCCCGCCATTATCGCGGTGACGTGCCTATCGAAGCTTGGCCCACATCACGCCATGCGCCTGTTCCTCACCGGCGAGCGCTTCACCGGCGTCCGCGCGGTGGAACTCGGCCTCGCCCATCGCGCGGTGCCCAAGGCCGCCCTGCGCGCCGCCGTCGAGGAGGAGGTCGCCACGATCGCCCTTGGCGGCCCCCTGGCCGTCGTGGCAGCCAAAAAGCTCGTCAGGCGCATTCCCCAGCTCGCCGTCAGCGACGCCTTCGCCGAAATGGCCAAGCTCAGCTCATCGATGTTCGTCTCGCCCGAAGGCCAGGAGGGCATGGCCGCATTCCGCGAGAAGCGCCCGCCATCCTGGGTCAAACCGGAGCCCGCGGAATGAATGAGCTCGATGACTTCCGTGCCGAGGTCGCGGCCTGGTTCCAGGACAACCGCCCGCCGGAGCCCGACTTTCTCCTGCCGGAATCCTTCATGGAGGTCGGCACCGACCAGCAATTCACATACCTGCGAGATTGGCAAAGGAAAGTCTACGAGGCCGGCTACCTCGGCATGGCTTGGCCAAAGGCCTACGGCGGCGGCGGCCGTCAGCAGGTCTTCCAGGATATCGTCAATGCCGAAATGGCCCGCCAAAAGGTCCCATTCGTTCCTAACACGATCGGACTGAACTGGGCCGGCCCGCTCATCCTGGCGATCGGCACGGAAGCCGAGAAGCGGCGCTACATCCGGGGCATTCTCAGTGCTGAGGACATCTGGTGCCAGGGGTTCTCCGAACCCGACCAGGGATCAGATCTCGCCAACTGTCAGACCCGCGCCACACGCGATGGCGACCACTACATCCTCAATGGCTCGAAGATCTGGACCAGCCTCGGCAGCTACGCGAAATACATGATCCTCCTCGCGCGAACCAATCCGAACGAGCCTCGCTACGGCGGACTGTCCTACTTCCTGGTCCCGATGCGTACGGCCGGGATCGAGACGCAGCCGATCAGAAAGCTCACCGGCGAATTCGGCTTCACCCAGACCTTCTTCCGCGACGCGCGCATCCCCGCCGATTGCCTGATGGGCAAGGAAGGCGAAGGCTGGAAGATCGCCATGATGACGCTGACCTTCGAACGCGGCGCCACCGGCGGCCAGGCCGGCGGGATCGCGCGTGTGGCCGTCGGCGTCCGTGATGTCGTGGAACTCGCTCGCCAATCCCGCCGCGACGGCCAGCCAGCGCTCGCCGACCCACTCATCCGCGATCAGCTTGTGCGCTTCATGATCGAGGATCATGCTGACCGCCTCTGCGCCGCCCGCGGCGCCATTCCCGCGCTGTGCAGCGAGCGCCCCTTGGCCATACCACTGACACAGAAACTGCGCACCAGCGAACATCGCAGACGTATGCTGCAATTCGCTCTTTCTCTCCAAGGCGCCAATGCGGCGCGCTGGGTCGGCGATGCCAATGCCTTCGATGGCGGAAAGTGGCAGCGCGCCTACTTCAACTCTTTTTCGAGCACGATCGGCGGCGGCACCAGTCAGATCCAAGCCAACATCGTCGGCGAGCGCGTGCTCGGGCTACCGAAGGATTGACGCGATGAAACCCCTGGGCAACCGGATTGCCTTCACCGACGAACAGTCAATGCTGCTGGAGATCGCCACGTCATTCTGTCGGGAGAAATCGCCAATCCGCTCCGTGCGACATCTCCTGACCAGCGAACTCGGCTTCGACCGAGCCGTCTGGGGCGAAATGGTCGAACTCGGCTGGCCCGGCATTGCGATTCCCGAGCGCTTTGGCGGCAGTGGTCTGTCGCTTGCGGAGGTCGCAACGGTGGCCGAACCGATGGGCCGCCATCTCCTCACTGCTCCCTTCGCAAGTTCGCAGATTTTCTCAAGTGGCCTCCTGGCTGGCGCCAGTCCGGACCTCCAGGCCGCTATCCTGCCGCGCATCTGTCAAGGCGCAGTCGCCACTGTGGCCCTGTTCGAAGGCGACGGCGACTGGAACCTCGCCCACATCGCCGCAAGCGCGATCAACGATAGCGGACGCCTCGTCCTCGACGGCGTGAAGACGCTGGTTTGCGATGCCGCCGCGGCGGACTACATCCTCGCCTCCGTCATGCTGGAGGGTGCGCCCGCTCTGGTCCTGCTGCAGCCGGGAGACTTCCCGCGAGGCCATCTCGTTCCAGAAACGGTGATCGACGAAACCCGCCGCTGCTTCCGCCTGGACCTCGCAGGCCTGTCCGTTGCGTTGACCTCACTGATCACTGGCGCCAATGCCGCCGCGGCACTGAACGCCATCCGCAATGCCGCCCTGCTCCTCGCTGTCGCCGAAGCCGCTGGCGGCATTGCCGGCGTGCTCGACGTCACCGTCGCCTATCTGAACACCCGCAGCGCGTTCGGCCGCAAGATCGGCAGCTACCAGGCGCTGAAACACACGTGCGCCGACATCCTCGTCGGCCTCGAACGCAGCCGCTCGCTGCTCTTCCACGCCGCGACGCTGCTCTCGGATGGCGCTGACGCCGAAGTCGCCCTGCGCATGGCAAAGGCCGAATCCGGCGACACATTTGTCCATGCCGGCGACCGCGCCGTGCAGTTTCACGGCGGCTTCGGCTTTACCTATGAGTGCGACGCGCAGCTTTTTCTGCGCCGCGCGTTATGGACCCAATATGGCTTTGGTGACTCGACCCATCATCGTCGGCACCTCGCCGACCTCCTGCTCGGTCCGGTCCACGGCGAGGCCTGATACGAAGGCGCCTCGTCAGGCCGAATACATTGCCGAGTTCCCGCTGTGCTCACGCACCTCGACCGATTCCAGCCATACCCGCCGTTCGGTCTGTTCCTGAACAAACCGGTTTGTATATTCAAAGACCTCGCGCGCCGTCGCCTCGCAGCCGACCGCCTGCAGAACGCGCAGATCGATCAACCCGATTTCGGCCAGCCGACGGAACTCCGGCAGATCGGGATCATCCATGGCGACGAGCGTCGTATGGTCGAACATCTCGTGCAGCCAGGCGCGGATCGGCTTGAGGCCGCCGAAATCGAAACACCAGTTGCGCTCGTCAAGCGTTGTGGTCGCAAAAACAAAATGAAACGACAGCGCGTATCCATGCAGCAGGCGGCAATGCGAATGCGTTGCGCGCCACTGCCGAAAACAGCAGGACAAGCCCTCATTGTGGCCGTAGGTCTTGGTCGAGCGAAAGATGGCCGCTGACGAAACAGCGCGCCCGATGTCAGGCCGGTAGCTCGGCACCACGTTGTTCATGCTCGTTCTCCCGCACTGCTATGTCAGTCAGCGTTGCGCTCGAGTGCCTGACACTCCTGAAGGAACTCGCCCTTGAGCACCGGATCACTTTCCATCTCGCCGAAATATGCGGTGCTCACCATACGACTGCGGTGCGTTGCGCGGACACCTCGATGGGTCTTGCACATATGAACCGCGCTGATCCGTACGCCGAGCGCCCGCGGCGCCGTATGCTCCATGAGATACTGCCCGATCTGGCCAACCAGCTCTTCCTGAACCTGCAGCCGGCTCGCGAAATGATCGACAATCCGGTCATACTTCGACAGCCCGATGATTTTCCCGCCAGCGCCCGGCAAGACCCCTATATAGGCGTGGCCATAGATCGGCATCATGTGATGCGCACAAGTCGATCGCACTTCGATAGGCCCCGTCACGATCAGCCCCCCTGTCCCCGGGCTCGAATCGAAATCCGTTAGCCGCGGCGGCGCCGTATAGCGACCGGAGAATACTTCCTCGACGAACATCTTCGCCACCCGGCGCGGTGTCTCGCGCATGTGCTGATCGGTTCGATGGGAAATCTGCAAGATTGCGAACAGTTCCTCCAGCTTCACCGCGGCGGCATCCACCATCACCGCTCGTTCCGATGTGGTGAGAGGATCGATCAAGCTATCGTTGCAGGCGCAGGGCAGGCGAAGGCGATGGATGCTCGTGCTCATGATGATCTCCCGGCTCGTCTGGGACGAAACAACGGGCAGCTCCGTTTAGGGTTTGTTAATTTACCTGGAAATTTCGAGAATCTCCGAAAATTGGGACCAGACGGGCTCAGGCATCCAAAAATCGTCAAAACTTCGAAAACACATTAACGATCACCTAACATGAGGTCGCGATATCGTGATGGAGTCACTCAAAGGAGAGAACTCCATGTCGATCTCGTTGCGTCGCCGTGAGATCACGGCAGCCCTTGGCCTCGCCTCGGTGGGCCTCCTCGGCCGCCGCGCCGCTGCCGCACCGTTGCCGACACCGACCGGCAAGGTTCTGCTCACTATCAGCGGCAAGATCACAACCCAAAATACCGCGGGCTCGGCTTCCTTCGACCGCGAGATGCTAGAAGCGATCGGAGTCGAAGGCTTCAACACCATGACCCCCTGGTACAGCGCCCCGGTAAAGTTCGAAGGCGTCGCGCTGGACCGTCTGATGAAAATTGTCGGCGCCTCTGGCGACCACATCACCGCCTTCGCCCTAAACGACTACACCACCGACATCCCGATCGATGACTTCGCCCATTTCAACGTCATCCTCGCCCTCAAGCGCGATGGCGAATACATGCCGGTGAAGGACAAGGGCCCGCTGTTCATTGTCTATCCCTATGACAGCTCGCCAGAACTCAAGGCGCAGAAATACTACAGCCGCTCTGCTTGGCAGGTGAATCGCATCATCGTGAAGTGACTGCCGCGATCGGGGCGGAGCAACACATTTGAGGACATTACGCATGCCAAGCGACACCTCCCGGGCCGCCGAAGGCCGCGGGCGCAAAACCGTCTTCACCAACTTCGTGAAGTTCGTCCTGCTTGGTATGCTGCTTTCCTGCTCCCTCGCAGCCGCCTACACGTCCTACCGGATCGTCGAGCGCCAGACGACGCTCGACCGAGTCTCGCGCTACAACGTCGCCTGGCTTGCAAGCCAGGCAACCACGGAGTTCGCCCGCCTGCAGGAGCGGGTGCGGGCCTTCTCGGTGCCAGGCAGCGGCGTCGACCAGGACGAAGTCCAGCTTCGCCTCGACATCATGGTCAATCGCCACCAACTGCTCAAATCCGGCGAGGCGGGCCAGTTCTTCAGCGCCACGCCAGAGCTGAAGGAAACCGTCGACGCCCTCGGCCGCGCCCTCACCCAGGCGCAAACCTTCGTCGACCGGCTGGAGCGCCGCAGCAACACAAATTCGCTGCTCGACCTTCTCGCCCCTTTCAGCCCCCGCCTCTCGCAACTCGCTGCGGCTGCCAATCGCATGGGCGGCGATCTCGTCACCGCCGACCAGCGCGAGCTGAGCCACCTCCACTGGCTCTTCGCTGGCTTGCTCAGCTGCGTCATGGTGGTTGCCGTCGCCCTACTCCTGCTGATGATCCGGATGCACTCCGTCTTCTCTCAGGAGATGGTCACCGCCAAGGAAACCGCTGAGGCCGCCAACCGGGCAAAATCCCAGTTCCTCGCCAATATGAGCCATGAGATCCGCACGCCGATGAACGGTCTCCTTGGCATGGTCGACCTACTGATGCGCGGCCCGCTGACCGACGAGCAGCGCCGCTTCGCGACGATCGCCCTGCGCTCCGGCTCCGCCCTGCTCGACCTGATCTCCGGCATTCTCGATTTCTCCAAGATCGAAGCAGGCCGCATGGATCTCGAACATGTTTCATTCGATGTGCGCACGGTCGTCGAGGATGTCGTCCTCATCCTTGGTGACCAGGCGCGCGAAAAGAATCTGACCATCAAGACCGACATCGACGCCAGCCTCGCGCCATTCTTCCTCGGTGACCCCGGGCGCCTGCGCCAGGTGCTGACCAACCTGCTGAGCAACGCGATCAAATTCACCAGCGAAGGCACCGTCGGCATTGCCGTTCGCAGCATGTCCCACGGCGCCGTCGGTACATCACTGCGTTTCGAGGTCTGCGACACCGGCATCGGCATCTCCCGCCAACGCCAGGCAGACATCTTCGACGCCTTCTCGCAGGCCGACGGATCAACAACACGCCGCTTCGGCGGCACCGGCCTCGGCCTCGCCATCGCCCGCGAACTCGTCAAGCTGATGGACGGCCAGATTGGCGTCTCCAGCGAACAGGGCATCGGCTCGGTCTTCTGGTTCACCATCCAGCTCGCACCCGACGAAGCTGCCTTGGACCGCGTGGAGGTAGACCCAACCATCACCGACGGGCTGGACGTCCTCATCGCTACCGGCGATCCCGCGGAGCGCAAAGCCGTCACCGACCTGCTGTCGGCCTGGCGGATCTGGCCGGTCTCGGCCGACACCGGCGAGCAAGCCATCGAAATGACCCGCCGCGCCGCCACGCAAGGCCGCCGCTTCGATGCCGTCTTCGCCGCCACCACCCTGCCCGACATGTCCGGCCCCTCCGTCGCGGAAGCCATCCTGCGCGATCCCGCCATCGGCCATCCCCGCGTCGTCATCATTGAGAACGCCGCCGAACCCGCTGCTCTTCCGTCGGATGTCGCGTCCCTCTCCTTTCCCCTACGCAAGACCGAGGTCTACGCCCAGCTCCGCGCCGCCCGCCAGAGCGCCCCCGAGGTCTGGTCGGTCCGGCCAGACGACACCGACGACAATGAGGAAGCGAAGCATAGCCGCGGCGCCAAGGTCATCCGCGCCCTGCTGGTAGAAGACAACTCCATCAACAGTGAAGTCGCCTGCGAATATCTACGGCGCTCCGGGTGCGTCGTCGATACCGCGGTCAACGGTCGTGAAGCCATCGAGCGCTTCCAGCAGCAACACTACGACATCGTGTTCATGGACTGCCAAATGCCGATCATGGACGGCTTCGCCGCGGCCCGTGCGATCCGCGAAGCCGAAATGGAATCCGGCGGACGCACCCATACGCCGGTCATTGCCCTCACCGCCAACGCCCTGAGCGAGGAGCGGGAGCGCTGCACCCAAAGCGGGATGGATGACTTCCTCATCAAGCCCACAAGCCAGGCCCGCATCGCCGCTGCAGTCAACCGCTGGGTGATGGACACCGTGCCCAAACGCGAGTTGGTCAGGGCCTGAACCAGCCCATGCGCCTAAGCGACGGTCAACCGGCCAAGCCGCGCCGTCTCGACTTCACTGTTTGATTCGAGAACCGCCGATCAGGCGGACTGCGCCGCCTCAGCAATCGCCAACGGGAGTTCTCCCGCGACGCTCGCCGTCTCCGCAATAACCGCCTCCACAAGGCGTTCCAGAGCTGCGCGCTCAATATCCGGCGCCCCCCGCTCCAGTCGCATCGCCGCTTCGCGCAGACGCGCGGCGCAGATGTAGGCTGCCGAGGTCTTCAGACTATGCGCAGCGCGCGCCAATGATTGACGATCGTCGCTCATCAGCGCGGTCTGCATGTCGGCGGTCAGTTGATCCCGCTCCGTCTCGAATAGTTTCGTCAGGCGGGTAAACAGCGTCGCTCCCACATCCCGCCACATCCCGGCCAAACACTCGCGATCGATGGCCTCCAGAACCGGCTCACCGGTCGGCGACGGGGTGTACTGGAAAATGCTCTGCATCGTGTGGATACGCTGAACCTGCAGTGAGGGCAGTCTTGCCGTCGTCCGTGATATCATCGACGAGGTTAAGCGCATGTTTGCCGCGGTCAAGTCCACAGGCCTACGAAATGACCCCGGCGAGGCGGGTACCGCTAGGCGCTAGCTGGCGCCTGCCAACTATCCTTCCTCCATGCTCCAGATCATCCCGAGAACCTGCTCGCGCATCGCAACAAACTGCGGCGCGGACTTGATCGCCCGGATGTCCCGTTCGCCCTGCAGGCGCGCAAACGGGCATTTGACCCGAGCAATGATCCGCCCTGGCCGCGGCGACATCACCACCACATCGGTGCCCAGATACACCGCTTCCTCGACGCTATGTGTGATGAACACGACCGTCATTCCGGTCCGCGTCCAAATGGCATGCAGTTCGGCCTGCATCTTCTCCCGCGTCAGCGCATCCAGTGCGCCGAACGGCTCATCCATCAGCAGCAGCTTGGGCTGGTTGCACAGTGCCCTGACAATGGCCAGGCGCTGTTGCATCCCGCCGGATAACTCGTAGGGATAGCGTGCCCGAAACTCCCACAGGCCGACGAGGCGGAGCAACTCCTCGACCCGACTGTGCTGCTCCGCCTTGGGTGCGCCGCGCAGCTTCAGGCCAAATCCCGCATTATCAGCCACCGTCATCCATGGCATCAGCGCCGGTTGCTGGAACACCACGCCGCGATCCGCCCCCGGCCCGGTCACCGCCTCGCCCTCCACCAGCACACGACCGCCGGTGGGGACGAGGAAGCCGGCAAGGGTCTGCATCAGCGTCGTCTTGCCGCAGCCCGATGGGCCGACAATGCAGATGAAGTCGCCGCGGCCGAATGCCAGATTGGCATGGTCCAGCGCGCGGACACTCTTGTCGCCTACGCCGTACTGCACACTGACATCCTCGAAGGCGACGAAATCCATCATGTCGGCCCGCTCCGTTCAGGCCACCGCCATAGCGAGATACTTGGTATTCACCGCCTTGTTGAAAGCGTCGAGGGCGGGCGCCGAGCGAATGCTCTTCTGTTCGACGAGGAAGTCGGCAGCGCTCTTCAGCACGGTCGCAAACTTGCCGGTGCCCCCGGCCGCGCCCAGCCAGGCCGGCGTAAGCTGTTCCTTCAGCCCGATAAAGTCGTATTCTGCCATATCGGCCTTGGCAACCTCGGTGGCGACACCGGCATATTTGCCGACCAGCACACTCGCTTCGTCCGGCTTGGCCTTATACATGTCCAGCGACCGGCCATAGGCCTTCAACATGCCCGACACGATCTCAGGATTGGCCTGAGAAAACGCCGTGCGCGCGATGATGCAGTCCGCAATCACATAACCGGCCGCTTCCAGCTTGTCGTAGGTACGAAAAACCTCGCCGCCGGCGGCCAGCAACTTGGACTTCGTCGGGCTCCACACATATCCCGCATCGATGTCGCCGCGAGTCCAGGCGGCCAGCATCGCGTCGCCGCGCATATCCAGCACGGTCACGTCGCGTTGCGTCAGGTTGTTGGTCTTGAGGAAGCCCAGAAGGCGAAAATGCGACGTCGAACCAAACGGTGTCGCAACCTTCTTGCCCTTGAAGTCCGCCGGTGTCTTGATGTTCGCTGACTTGCGGACAGTCATTTCCTCGGCCGGCCCGATATTATCCATCATCGCAATTACTTCGTAACCGATCCCCTGACTGATACCGGCCGCCGTCGGCGAAGACCCGATGCCAAACCCCAGATCCATGCCGCCCGCCGCGATCCCGGTATTGATCTCCGCACCGCTACCAACCTCGATCCAGTTCACCTTGGTGCCGGCAACCGCATCGATCCAACCCTGCCCCTTGCTGATCATGAACGGGCTGGTGCCGACAAAGAACGCAATATTGATCTGCGCCGGCGCCGCCCGAACGATCGACGGCATCGCCAGGGTGGCAGCGGCCAAGCAGCTACCGCGCAACATAGCGCGGCGGCCAAGCTTCGCGGGTGTCTCGAACATCGATGTCATGAGCATGCTCCTTGTTGATGATTGCGAAGGCACGAAAGTCTATCGCCCTGCCCAGTGTATGATGCGGCGCTGCACCGTCACCAAAATGAAGTCCAGCGCCACACCCATCAGGCCGATGATGATGATCCCGACAAACACATAGTCGGACCGCAAGAATCTTCCCGCATCGAGAATCAGCCAACCGATGCCACTTGTGCCGGCGATGATCTCCGCCGCGATCAGCGTGCCATAAACCGCGCCCACCGCCAGTCGCGCGCCGGTGAAGATCTCGACGAGCGCCGAGGGGAACACGACATAACGGAACACCTGCCAATGACTGGCGCCAAGCGATCGCGCGACCTGAACCCGTGCCAGCGCGACATTGCGCACCCCATCTCGCGCCGCCGACGCCGAGACCGGAAGTGCCGCAAGGAACAGCAGTATGATTTTCGATTCCTCGCCAATCCCGAACCAGATGATCAGCAGAACCAGATACGCAAGCTGCGGCAGGGGTCGAAGAAATTCAACGAACGGCGCAAAGATCGCGTCGATCGCCCGCACGCTGCCCATCGCCAGCCCCAGCGCCGTGCCGATCACCGCCCCAGCACTGAATCCGATTCCGATCCGCATCAAGCTGTCGCCAATATGCTCAAGCAACGACCGGCTTTTGTAGCCGTCGTTCGCCATATCGAGGAACGCCTCCCACAACTCGCCAGGACTCGGCAGGAAAAGATCAGACACATACCCGTTCCAGGTCAGGCCGACCCAGCCCGCCGCAACGAGAGCAATGCTGACAAGCGCAGCGGTGCGGCTGGATGATGTCACTCGCGGCCCCGCCAATGCACGATCCGGTTATCGAGCAGCACCAGCCCACGGCTCAGCGCCATGCCGAACAGCCCCAGCAAAATGATGCCCAGCAGGATGATGTCGTTGCGCAGAAAACGGCTTGCGGAAAAGATCATCCATCCCAAGCCATTGCTCGCCGCCATCAGTTCCGCCGCGACAACAGAGGAAAATGCCCCGGAGAGTGCGATACGAAGCCCTGTGAAAATCATCGACAATGCAGAAGGAAAGACAACATAGAGAAAAATCTGCAGTGATGACGCGCCGAGCGACTGCGCCGCCTGGACACGCAGACGGCTCACCTGGCCCACCCCCGCCATGGCGGCAATCGTAATGGTGGGAAACGCCGCCAGAAACAGCAGGACAACCTTCGACACGTCCCCCGCGCCGAACCAGAGGATCAACAGCACAAGATACGAGAGTGGCGGCAGCGGGCGCATGAACTGGATCAGCCATCCCGCCGCCCCAGCGACCAGCGGGCTTGTGCCCATCCACAGGCCAAGCGGGATGCCACAGATCGTCGCCAACGCGAAACCCGCCAGGCATCGTCCAAGCGTCGCCTCGATATTCAGCGACAGCGTCGTGTCTCGGTACCCATCGTTGAGTATTTCAGCCAGACCGCGCCACACATCTCCTGGGCTCGCCAGCAAATCGGAGCTGACAAATCCAAACCGGCCTAGACAGTACCACACCAATAGTCCGGCGAGCACCGACGCAACGCTCAGCCACGCCGACGACCGACCTGCTGCCGTCATCGGCGCACGCTCTCAGCGATCCGCGGTGGGACGTTGCGTCCTGCCAATTAGCCTGCCCCCCAATTGAAACGCGATGGTGTCCCGTCAGCCCCCGATAGCCCCGGGAGGCCTTCGGCCGCAATCAGTAAAGACGCCACGCCGTTTCGGCTGCGGCACAACGAACACCAACCGGCCAATCGCGTCCGATACCGAACACGCGGAGCCCAGGCTCTTGCCCCGCTCCCATCATCCGCTGGCTACGTCCAAAACGAGTCCACCCGAGAGGAACTTTACGCTAGGCCGGATTGCCCGACAAGGGCCGCCACCGACCCGTCCCCCGGTCGATCTACCGGCGCCCGGCGTCACACGCGTCATGCGGCGGCCGCGGGCTTTGGTGCCGATGACCTAGCATTCTGTCGCGGCGTGGCGGATGCCCTGTACCACCCGGCTGCCCACCGACCGGACGACAACTGGCCTCACAGTGATCAGCACTCGCGGCAGCGCCCCCAAACCTCCGGCGCCGCGATTTGGGCCGAACGCGTCGGCACGCCCCAATCTCGGCACCACCCGCGCCATGCTCATTGTGCTTCCGACTGCCACGGCCCTCATCGCCGTCGCCCCGCAACTCGACCGCGGTTCGTCCAAGCCCGATCCCGACACGCCGCACCACAGGTCTCGCCCCGCCGACAGTCCACCCATCGCCACCGAACACGGGCGCCGACATGCTCAGCCAGCCACCATAGATACCGTCAGTTTCCTGGAAATATGGTGGGCGCTGTAGGATTCGAACCTACGACCCGCTGATTAAGAGTCAGCTGCTCTACCAACTGAGCTAAGCGCCCGCCGTAACCCCCGGCGATCTCGCCGGCTGCTCAGGGGCGGCCCCTATACCAAGCCACCCCCCGCCTGTGAAGGGCCTCCGACCATATTATCACGCGTGAGGCACATATCCCTTCGGCGCCTCATGCATCAGCGCCAGCAGATGCCCATCCGGATCCACGAAAAACGCCATCCACAGGTCATGATCCTCCATCCGCGCGATCAAATGCGGCGGATCGAGAAACTCCACCCCCCGCCCCTCCAACTCCCTCACCCCCAACGCAATATCCGCACACGAAAAATAGATCGGCGACGCCCGCGCCACCCGCTCCGCATCCCCCAGCTGCTCGATCATCAGCCGTACCCCGCAGCAGTCGAAAAACACCAGATCCCCAAACCGATACAGCCGCCGCAGCCCCAGCACATCCCGGTAAAACGCCTCCGCCCGGTCCACATCCGCCACCCCAATGGCGATCTGCCCGATCCGATTGACCGCAAACCCCATCCGCCCCTCCCCAATCCGCATGGCCACCAGCGCGCCACCCCGCTATCCTCCCCCCGAAACGTCGAACACGAAAGGGGAGCCCACAATGGAACAGGCCATCCAAAGCGAAAGCCGCGACGGCTACCGCATCATCCGGATCAACCGGCCCGAAAAAATGAACGCGATGGACAAAGCAACCTGCCTCGCCCTCATCGCCGCCATCGACGAAGCCTCCGCCGACGTGTCCTGCCGCGCCCTCATGCTCACCGGCACCGGCCGCGCCTTCTGCGCCGGCGCCGACCTCTCCGGCCGCGTCAACGGCGAACGCGCCAAAGGCGACGCCGGCAACTCCATCGAAGCCACCTGGAACCCCATCGCCCGCCGCCTCTACAACCTCCGCATGCCCAGCCTCGCCGCCGTCAACGGCGTCGCCGCCGGCGCCGGCTCCTCCATCGCCCTCGGTTGCGACATCGTCCTTGCCGCCAAATCCGCCTACTTCCTCCAGGCCTTCTCCAAAATCGGCCTCATCCCCGATTGCGGCGGAACCTTCCTCCTCCCCCGCCTCATCGGCGAAGGCCGCGCCCGCGCGCTGGCCATGCTCGCCGAACGCGTCCCCGCCGAACAAGCCCTCGCCTGGGGCATGATCTGGCAAGTCCACGACGACGACACCCTCATGCCCGAAGCCGAAAAAATGGCCGCCCGCCTCGCCAATATGCCCGGCCACGCCCTCACCCTCATCCGCAAAGCCCTCCGCTCCTCCGCCCAAAACGACTACGACACCCAACTCGACCTCGAACGAGACCTCCAAGGCGAAGCCAGCCGAACCCCCGACCACAAAGAAGGCGTCGCCGCGTTCCTCGAAAAACGCACCCCTCGCTTCACCGGCAAGCGCGCGTGAACGCACCGGCCGTGGGTGCGTTCCTCGCGGGAAGCAAGGCCAGGGCTCTGCCCTGGACCCGGCAGGGGGCGGCGCCCCCTGCACCCGGCGACCGTTTGAGGGGTGGTTTGGTCTTGAGAGGGGGGCCAACCCGTCGGTTGCCACGCCCGAGTAGGCCCCCCTCTCAAGACCCAACCCTCTTCAATGATGGCAGGTCCAGGAGGCCCAGCCTCCTGGTGGGGTCCAGGGGCAAAGCCCCTGGCCTTGCCTTCTCCCGGGGAGCGCACCCATGACCCCGGAGGCGCTCGCGCGGGCTTGTGCGGATGCGATGTGGGCGGACGATCCCGCTAGCAGGGGTTTGGGCATGGCGCTTGAGCATGTGGCGCCTGGTCAGGCCTGCCTTTCGATGGAGGTTCAGCCTCACATGGTGAATGGCCATGGCTCGTGCCATGGCGGTTTCATTTTCACTTTGGCGGATAGTGCGTTCGCTTTTGCCTGCAACACCTACAACGACCGTGTCGTCGCCCAGCACTGTTCCGTCACGTATATCCGTCCCGCCCGCCTTGGCATGCGCCTCACCGCCTCCGCCGTCGAGCGCAGCCGCGCCGGCCGTTCCGGCATTTACGACGTCACCGTGACCGCCCCGGACGGCACCCAGATCGCCGAGTTCCGCGGTCATTCCCGCAGCCTCGGCACCAAGTTCTTCGAGGATCTTCCCGCATGACCGACATCCCCGGCCTGGAACCCATCGAGCGCGCCTCCCGCGACGAGATCACCGCCCTGCAGACCGCCCGTCTCGCCGAAACCCTGCGCCGCGCCTACGAGAACGTGCCGCATTACCAGCGCGCCTTCGACGCCGCCGGCGTCCACCCCAGCGATTTCCGCGTTCCCGCGGATATGGCAAAATTCCCTTTCACGTCCAAGCAGGACCTGCGCGCCAACTACCCCTTCGGCATGTTCGCCGTCCCCCGCGAACAGGTCGTCCGCATCCACGCCTCCTCCGGCACAACGGGCAAGCCCACCGTCGTCGGCTACACCCAGCAGGACATCGACACCTGGGCCAGCCTCGTCGCCCGCTCCATCCGCGCCGCCGGCGGCCGCTCGGGCATGATGGTTCATGTCGCCTACGGCTACGGCCTCTTCACCGGCGGCCTCGGCGCCCATTACGGCGCCGAAAAGCTCGGCTGCACCGTCATCCCCATGTCCGGCGGCGCGACCGAGCGTCAGGTCCAGCTCATCGAGGATTTCGCGCCCGACATCATCATGGTAACCCCGAGCTACATGCTCGCCATCCTCGACGGTTTTCGAAATGCCGGCCTCGACCCGCGCGCCAGCAGCCTGAAATTCGGCATCTTCGGCGCCGAGCCCTGGACCAACGCCATGCGCGAGGAAATCGAGCGCAGCTTCGACATGCACGCCGTCGACATCTACGGACTTTCGGAAGTCATGGGCCCCGGCGTCGCCCAGGAATGCGTCGAAACCAAGGACGGCCTGCACATCTGGGAAGATCATTTCTACCCCGAGATCATCGACCCCGAAACCGGCCGCGTCCTCCCCGACGGCGAGCAGGGCGAGCTCGTCTTCACCTCGCTCACCAAGCAGGCCATGCCCGTCATCCGCTACCGCACCCGCGACCTCACGCGCCTCCTGCCTGGCACCGCCCGCACCATGCGCCGCATGGAAAAAATCACCGGCCGCACCGACGACATGCTCATCGTCCGCGGCGTCAACGTCTTCCCGACCCAGATCGAAGAACAGATCCTCCGCTTCGACACCCTCGCCGGCCACTACCAGATCATCCTCAAGCGCGAGGGCCGCCTCGACGACATGCAGGTCCAGGTCGAAGCCCGACCCGAAGCCTGGGGCAGCAACACCGACGACGCCCACGACCTCGCCCATCGCATCAAGCAGATCATCGGCATCACCGCCCGCGTCACCATCCTCGCCCCCGGCACGATCGAACGCTCCCTCGGAAAGGCCCGCCGCGTGATCGACCTGCGTGACCTCTGACGTTTCGCTCCCCGAAACGGCGAGGTGAGCGACAGCGCAGACGCGCGTCTTCGCGCGGCGACGCAAGCGACAGCGGATCGCCTTCGATCCGCGATAGCGCCCCCCTCCACAACCCCAGACGCGCAGCGCAGCGTAGCGGCGACGAAAGCGACAGCGGTTGCCCTTGCAACCGCGAAAGCGCTCCCCTCCACAACCGCACCCCTCTCCCCCCCAAAAACCTCCCCCTACGAGAAAGAATTCCCTTGCCACCATCCGCTATATGAATTAACTAACTTTCTATGCCCTCCCCGACGCCCCACCCCATTACCCTGCCAGCGGCAACGGCCACAGCCGAAGCATATTCGGCCTTCGCCGACGCCTGCGCGCTGATCGTCGGCAACCTCCTCGCCTACATCTTCCCCCGCCAGCACGCCCT